>Ga0164242_10000582_pt1 | contig 44079 bp, 41 predicted proteins | sample OricomgcompostMG_FD_108783 | JGI IMG/M metagenome (GOLD analysis project Ga0164242, IMG submission 108783) | Miracle-Growth compost microbial communities from Emeryville, California, USA - Original compost - Miracle growth compost (MG) ... | reverse complement strand
TCCAGGCTCCCGAATTCCAAAATCGCCAGCCCTTTATCAGTAGCTGCCGCCACCATGGTACCGAGGGGCGTATCAATCCTGCAGACCGTAATGGGTGCAGCCAGGGTTTTGTTTTGGGATGCAGGTACAGATGCGGCTAATTTTGTATTCATATTTTACAAATTTAAAGGCAGCAATTAAGGACGTTGATTTATACTTCAAATTTAGCCTTTTTCAGTTAAAACAGGGAAAATAAACTTAGGGATACCTAACTTTAATCATCCAATTCAAATGTGAGGAAGTGCAGAATTTTCTGCCCCCTCCACAATGGTCGGCGGCGTTGAATCCGACGAATCAGCCGGCTGCTCAGATTCTTCCTGCTTTTTTTCCTGCAATTCCTGAATACGGTGAGTTACTTTTTCTTCCAGCAATTCAGCCCTTGCCTTATTCACTTCTATGGATTCTTTTAATATAGCCGGCATTTCCCCCAGCATTTTTTTACCTACAGGACTTTTGTAAAAAGCAATGATTCCCTGTAAATCTTCCTCAGAATAGTGTTTGGCATAAATGGGCAATATAATCGCGGCCATCGAATCATAACTGAGGTAATTGCTGAACTCTTCAACTATCATATCTCCATACACCGGATCCTGTTGTTTGAGTTTATCCCTTACAGCATCCACCATTAATTCGATATATTTTCTGGTACCAACAAGATCCACCATTTCCATAATAAGGGCCTTTTTTCGGGGACTGATGGCATCGTTACTTTGTCCTTTAGCCAGCAGGACCATACCAAAAGAAAATAAGATGGTGCAAAATAATCCGCAGATAAATTTTCTCATTTCGCATTGTATTTATTCAAAATTAATCGAAAACCTTTAATAACCAACTATATTTCTCCCTTTTCCTGTTATAGGTCAGAAAGGTTAAGCACTGTTTGGATATTTTCCAATTTACGACAATCAATTTCCCAATTTGATAAACAAGGACTTAAGGATAAGCTTCATCTTTGCATTAATAATGGTTTTTCAAAATAAGGCAGGATCCGGCTTAATCTGTTACCCGGTTCCCATAGCTTCTGCCGGCCTGCCTGATTTTGAATGTTTGAACAATTTTTAGATGATAATTTTTTGCTTTGATTCGGTTGTGACCCTGTTATTATGAAAATGCTTTGCAACGCAGCAGGGCCGTGCATTACCTAAGTAATCGCACGGCCCTCTTTTATTATTATAAACAAAGCTGTTCTGCTTAAATTAATACCCTAATGTAAATCTTTTTTGGATATGTTGTGGCTGAAGAATTTCACCGACAACCGCTACCGCTAAATCTTCCACTGAAATTTTACTTTTACCAGCCTCATCAAAAACAGGGTTTTCCAAACCTAGTCTAAATACACCTGTTCTCTCACCGGGAACCAGCTCAATTGCAGGACTCAAAAAGGTCCAGTCCAGCTCTTTTTCCTGTCTGAGACTGCTCAGATAATCTCTTGCCGCAGTAGCTCCTGGTTTCCACTCTTTTGGAAACTCATCACTATCTACCAGCTGGTTCTCCCCTATATACAGACTTCCTGCACCCCCAATGACTAAAAGGCGCTTTACGCCGGCGGCCTTTGCTGCAGCCTGAATAGCCTTAGATCCTTTTATAAAATCATCATAGATATTGGGATTTGCCCAACCCGCATTATATGCGCTGATAATTGCATCCTGATCTTTAAAAATTGCTGTCAGCTCTTCTGTTTTATTGACGTCAGCTGCTACAGCTGTCACATTCGGCAATGCAGGCGCCATAGTTACATCTCTTGCAATGGCCGTTACAGTAAGCCCTTTGTCACTGGCTTCTTTTAAAATGGCTTTTCCTACAAACCCTGTTGCTCCGATAACTACTACTTTCATTGTTTTATTTTTTATTTATAATTTAATAGGTTTTCCACTAGGCTAATCTTGACATTCTCACTGACCCTTTTTAACGAACACCTTAATTGTAATTAAATTTATTACAGTTAAAGGTAAAAAACATTATTGAAACTGTTGGCAAAATGCCTTTAATGTAGTCGCAGACAACTGACGTTCCAACTTCAAATCGATCTGTTCGTAAAGCTGATCCAAATGACCTTTAATCTGACGACCTACCGGACAATCCGGATTAGGGGTATTTTTCGATATTCCTAACAGTGCTTCCGGTTTAAGCGATCGGTAAATTTCAGCAAGTGTAATGATGTCTGCTGATCGGGCTAATTGATAACCGCCATTTTTGCCTTCTCTGCTTAAAACAAGTCCCTGATCAATCAGCTCCTTAAGCGCTTTTCTTACCTGAACCGGATTTATATTCAGACTGCCGGCAATATAATCAGAAGATAATTGCTCCTTTGCGTAACAAAGCAGGGTCATAATGTGTATTGCTATAGGAAATCTTCCATTCATTTACCTTCGGAAATTTATACTGTAATATTTTTTATTACAGTACAAAGGTAATACAGATATTTCAAACCCAAATTATTTTTAAAAAAAATTGTGCTAAAAACGGGAATCCGCCCTTCATTTATTGTATAAATGACTGACATCCTGAGATTTAAATGGAGTGATGAATGGAAATATCCTCTCCCTCCCAGACTTTTTTACCAATCCAGTCCTGATCAGGGCCTTGCCAGAGTTGATTGTCCGGAGCCAGTCCAAGAATCAAAAAGGCTTCAGAACATAAATAAAGACTTCCGGTAGAAATGTACCCTTGCGCGATCTTCCTTTGATGCCCCACCATACCTATTTGCAACCAACCTTTTGAATCAAAGGTACCTTTAAAAGAAAGTTGCCTTTTAATCACCGTATACAAGGCAGCCCTTACTTCCTGAGGAGCAACATCTGCAGGCAAATGCTGCATCAGTGCCATCTGAGAGAGCAGCTGAAATGCTCCGAACCTATAAGCTAATGAACGTCCAAGCGGCGGATAGGTTCCCTCGGGCGAGATTAAAGACTCCTGAATATAGGCATAACGGGTCGCCCTTTTAAGGACCTCGCCATAGATCTTCTCAAATCTCTCAGTCTGCACATTTGCTGCCAAAAGCTCTTGTAAGACTTCAAGGAACATCGGCTGAATGACATATGAATTGTAATAATCCCAATGATAATTCGGGCCATCCCCGTACGTTCCGTCTCCTACGTACCATTTCATGTGAGCGTCCACCGCTTTATTAATCGCTGCCATTTGGCAGGTTCCGGTAAATTTTAAAATTCCTGCTTCAACTATCGCACTGAATAAAAGCCAGTTGTTATTTCCAGGTGTAATCACCCTTGTAGATTTTAAAGCCTGGATAATATTATCTTTGGTGGTCAGGTCAAGCGGATCCCACAGCTGCTTGGGTGCCCTGAGTAAGGCCTGTACTAAAAATGCTGCATCTACCACAGGCTGTCCTCCCTTATTAAAATTCATAAAATCCGCACCGGCAGGGTCAGTGGCATTATGCAGACACTTTCTGGCAAGAAGAATATATTTTTCTCTTAAACGGCCTTCTTTAGATGCATCAGGCCCCAGGGCCAGCCAGGGAGCCATACCGGCAAGCAGTCTGCCAAAAGCCTCCAGATAAGTATATTGTTCACGGCCATTTTCTACGGCCTCCACAGGCATGCGCGCTACTAATTGATTTTGACTTAATGCACTCAGTAAGGGATCAGCAATTTTAACCAAACTATTCACCAGATACTTCCGCTCTTTAGCACCATCTTTATTTCCTGCCGCAAAGCTTACATGACTTGCCACAGATAATAAAATAATTGCGATAAGACAGTAAGGTCTTTTAAAACTATTCAGAACACCATAACGCCAAAGAACAACCTGATTCATAATTAAAATTTAAAGCTTTTAGAAGTGCAGATAAAAAAGTTGTGTACCGCTCAGATTCCGGATAAAATTAAAAAAAATGGACGGCCCTATACAAAAATAGAATTTGCCGTCCATATTATCAAGGGGATCCTATATCCAAATCAGGATAAAGCGCCTTCATGAAATCATTCACTTATTTTTCTGTTTGCGCCTTTTTTTTCATATAATTTTCAGACCATTTTTCAAGTTTCTGATATTCCTTCTTATTCAAAATAAGGAAGGAACCATGCTGGGCATACTGAGCGGCGTCACCTGCTATATCTTTCGGATTTTTAAAATTTTTCAAATACTTATCTGCCTGACATATCCTGTATTTTGTCGGTCTTGAGGAATACTCCACATAAGCCACCTGCCAGGCTGAATCTCCAATTAACTGGAAAGCAGAAGGACCTTCCACTTTGCGGTTCCCTTCAAAACGAATATAATCCTTATCATCAGGTTTACTGTAGGGCCCGGTCAGTTCATCCGCCTGCGAGGTGTAAATACCGGGTGTCCCGCCCTCTTTTTTAATCAACAGATGATATTTACCATCAGCTGGAACATAATTAATATCGGCATCAATAGTAGCATATCCCCAGTCAATCAACAATTTTGGTTTAGTCAGTTTTGTAAGGCTCTTGTCCGCATAGGAATAAAAGATCCTGTCATATTTATCTTCTTTAGCATTTAGCAGTGAATAATAAATAAAATAGCCTCCGGTTTGTCCGTCTTCCCATTTATAGCCAGGATCCCAGATGATTTGCGGTGCCCATACTCTGCATATTGCTCCATAATCTTTATAAAAATCAGCGGAGCCTGAGTCACAAAATATACCCGGGCCTTTTCTGAAATCAAAACTAACTGATCTCCAATGAATTAAGTCATCACTCTTTAATAAATCTATGCCGTAGTTAAACCAACTATGGCTTTTATGATTACTCATATCCGTTACCACCATGACATACCCCTTGTGATCGCCTGCCCTGGCGATAAAGGCATCTCTGCTGCCCCCTTCAATAGCGGAAAGTTTTTCGGGATTATAGACAGGACCGCCACCTAATAATTCATGAAATTCAATGCCGTCACGACTGAGCGCATAGCAGGTATATTCCCCATTTTTATTCATATGGCAATACAGATAACCGTACCCTTTGGTTGAATGATCACTTTTAGACTGTGCGATTACACGACCTACTGAAAGCACCATTACAACGGCAGCGAATAATAAAGCAAGGCTATTGAAAGGTAAAGCATGTTTATTCCACTTTCTACCTGGTTGCCCTTTCCCAGCTGAAATAACCAGATTATCCCTGTGCAGTCTCATATGTAACTTTGATTTAAAATAATTAATGCAACAAATATAAGAAAAACAAGTCTTAATTGTATCAAACACAATTAAAGAATTAAAGAAAAACAGCTCATTTAATAATGAATATAAGCATGATTATCAACAAAATAATATAAATTTTTAACACCTGTCTTTTTTGGCTATCCAGCTTTCCCCCTGGGCCAGGCGCCTCACCTGCCAGGCTTCCATATGCAAATATTTCCGAATCGCTTCGTTGAATTTAAAAACGGAAGCAAATCCGCATTCTAAGGCAATTTGCGTTATCCGTTCATTGGTATTCACTAAAAGATCAACAGCTTCCACAATTCTATTCTCCAACCAGTTTGCTTTTAAGGTTGTCCCGGTATGATCAAAAAAGCAGGTTTTAAAACGCGTTTGTCCCATCGCAAATTTCTCTGCGTAGAATTGATTGCCTCTGAAGTCCATAGCATCTGCCTTAAGCAGTTTAATAGCCTCTGTGGCCACTCTTTTATCATGAAGTACATAATCAAAACGTGTATTCATATACTTATTATGACGCTTCAGTTTTAAACCTTCCAATAAAAGCGTTACTGCCAGCACTTCTATGCCTGATGCAGAACCGTACTCGTTACTTAATGCATGAAATAACCGTTTAAACATTTTTACCATATCAGGGCTTGCATAAATATATTTATGAAAATACTTCATAGGTCTTCCGGCATGTATGGCATCCAGTAAAGGTCCGAATAAATCCGGATAGTACTCATTCATCCCCTCCAGAACATCCAGCTGATAATGGATATCCACGGTTACGATCTTCGCACCTTTCTCAAATTGAGTTTCAGCATCCATGTGTGTATCATAGACAATATTAAATTGCCATCCTCTGGCCATCATCTTTCCTAAAGAGTTCATTTCAAAATCAGTCTTTGTTCCTAAAACAAAACTCATTTCAATCATTGGAAGGTCTAGTAAAGCCCGGCCCTTCATTCTTGAAAACACCAGATAGTTATTCAGCCAAATAGATACATTTTTGAAAACTCGCCCCTGAAAAGTAAAATAACCAAAACCGCCATTTAATGTATAAATACCGGCTCCAGGCAAGCGTATCCCGGTATAAGCTTCCGGCAAGGTAAAGCTCCAACAGCTATCATGATTTTTATCATTGGAAAAGTCAAATAAAGGCTTATCATTCATAATTAAACAGGTTTATTTAGTTGGCATCTTAGACCACAGACTATACAGATGAGGGCATATACCCTAAAGCCCTATCAGGTGGCCAAATGAATCAAAATCTTTGAATTATAACCTCTGATGATCAAGCACACATTTCCTAATACACAAACAGACGAAAATATTTTTCAATAGTATTTACGACAAAAGCAAGAGATTATTTATACCAATAGTTCAAATTTCAGGAATCTTTTTTTAAAATACCTATCTCTATGACAAAACATAAATATTTATGTAGACTGTCTATACATATACTTTTTAATAGCCATTTATCAAAAGGTTCATTTTTCAAAAAATTACGACTTAGAAGTACTTTGTTTTATTATTCATTAAACTAGTTTGCGCCTGTAATCATTTTGCACCTATGCAAAACATTTAAAAATATTAAATCTTAAAATATGGAAAGCAAGCCACGGATTCAAATCAACAACTTTAACCCATCGGCAGAAAACATCCGCAAAGCAAAAGGCATTTTAGGGACGTTCAATGAGACAGAAGTGCTAACTTACAAACCTTTTACGCTAAATGAGCATGGACGCATTCTTCATACCTGGTGCAACAAGCCTTACAGTGCCAAATTCTGGAATATGACAGGAAGCTATCAGCAACTAGAACAGTACTTCCAAGAAAGACAGACCTGCACAGCTGTAAACCATACCATTTTTTTTATCAATGACCAACCATTGGCTTTTGCGGAAACATACCCCATAATCGGCAGTGAACTACAGCAGCACATTGCTGAGATCTCTGAAAAGGATTATGGCATTCATTTTTTAATGGCTCCGCCAAGATCCATCCTGGAAAACTATGAAATAAGTTCCTTGCCACTTACCTACTTTACGTTTAATCAGGCACTGCGGAACCTCTATAAAGAAGCCTCCTTTGAGAATATATATGCAGAACCAGACATTGAAAATAATCATGCCATCACTTTAGCTAAGTTAGCAGGCTTTAAAAAATTAAAAAGCGTTCAGCTACCCGACAAGACCGCTGCTTTAATGCACATGGATAAAGATAATTTTTTAGTATAGCAATAGCCCCCTATTTCACCATACCTACCTAATTACAAAAATGAAAAACGATCGCCCCCTGAATCGGCCACCTTGATTCAGACAGAGAAATGATGGTCTGTTCTTAGATTCCTCAGCAAAATTCCGGACCGTCTTTACATGACCAGCGCCTAAATAAATTACGGCCTGCCCTTATCATTCAATTTTTTTATATACCATGCCCCCCCTTTGGTCATTCCAAGGGACAGGTAGAGTCTTGCAACCTTATATAGATCAAAATAGCACACCAAAAGAAAAACACCTATAGATCTCATATTATTTGCTACTCACCTTTCCAGCGGATACCATTGGGGGTTTTGGTCAGCTACCGATGTTTGCCAGAAAAAGATGACTCTTCTAATGATTTCAACAACTCAAAAAAAATACCTATGGACCATATTTATGACCTTATCGGCATCGGCATTGGCCCTTTCAATCTTGGCCTGGCCGCACTAGCACAAACCAATACAACATTAAGCAGTCTTTTCATCGATCAAAATGAGGGTTTTAACTGGCACACCGGCATGATGCTCAAGGGAGCCAAACTACAGGTGCCGTTTCATGCCGACCTGGTAACCCTGGTTGATCCCAGAAATAAATTTAGTTTTCTATCCTACCTGCAGGCCAAAAAACGCCTTTTCAGATTTACCATCCGTGAAGAATATTTTCCACTCAGATCCGAATATGATGATTATTGCAAGTGGGTTGCCGATCAATTAACCAATTTAAGATTCAACTTGCGCTGCCTGGATATTGATTATAATGAAGCCAAGGGCTATTATATCGTTTCCTGTATCAAACTACCCTGGGGACACAATATCTTATTAAAAGCCAGGCGCCTGGTTATCGGGATTGGCACTTCTCCATATCTGCCTTCCTTTATTGACAAGAATTTTAAAGGCATTTTACATTCCAGCCAATATAAATTTCATAAACAGGAGCTGCTCGACAGCCAACGGATCACTTTAATAGGCTCAGGGCAAAGCGCCGCAGAGATTTTTGACGACCTGCTTAATGAAGGTAAAACACCCTATTGGTTCACCAGATCACCCAGATTCTTCCCCATGGATTACTCAAAGTTCGCTTTAGAGATGACCTCTCCAGATTATATCCAGCATTTTTACCAGCTCAATGCGAATACCAAACAAAAAGTACTCAAGGAACAGGCACCACTATACAGAGGCATCAACAAAGAGCTCATATCGGGCATTTATGATAAACTATATGAAAGAGATCTAAGTGTCAAAAATGAGAAACATTCTTTTTTATTCCCCAATTGCGCACTGACGGATATTAAGGAATTAAACGGCTGGCTTAACTGCAGTTTTCTCCATCAGGAGACCATGGAAACCATCCGACACAATACCATGCACCTGATTATGGCAACGGGGTATAAATATGCCACCCCTAAATTCCTGCACCCCATCAGAGACAAAATTCAGTGGACCAGTAACGGCCAGTTTGCGGTGTCCGCCAATTACCATATCGACCGAGAAGCCACGCTGTTCGTTCAGAATGCAGAAATGCACTCCCATGGATATAACACCCCGGATCTGGGTATGGGACCCTACAGAAATGCCATTATTTTAAACACGATACTTGGCAAAAAACAGTTCTCGATCGAGGAAAATGTGCCTTTTCAGGGATTTAGGGGGCCGGAGCATAAGTAATGCTTCCCTTGAAAAATGCGCTTTTATATGGAAATTCCAAGGCAGATCAAGGCCTGCTTACTGTTATCACACTCAGGTTATTAATTAATGCTCCTTTTTAATTCCTCCAATTTTTTTAGAAAAAAATTGTATCTTCCATCTCTCCCATTTTGGTATTATTTTTTTCTTACATAAAAATTCTTTGTTTGAATGAAAAAGGAAAAGCACGTATCAAATTCCAGAAGAGAATTTATCAGAACAACCGCAATAGCTGCCACCGGCGCCCTGATCATACCGCGACATGTACTGGGAGGACGTGGTTATATTGCCCCCAGTGACAAACTGATGGTCGCAGGTATTGGCGTCGGAGGAAAGGGGCAAAGCGATCTTGAAATAATCCACAAGGGAGGTATTACGGAGATTGCCTATCTATGCGACGTGGATGATAGAAGAGCCGCTTATTCCCGTAAGGCGTTCCCAAAAGCCAAATACTATAAAGACTACCGGGAACTTCTGGAAAAAGAACATAAATATATTGACGGGGTAACAGTTTCTACGCCCGATCACAATCATGCCATGATTGCCATGGCTGCCATGCAGCTGGGTAAACATGTATACGTCCAGAAGCCCTTAACCCATGACATCTATGAAGCCCGCATGCTGACGGAAGCGGCAAAGCGCTATAAAGTAGTAACGCAGATGGGCAATCAGGGCGCATCCGGTGATGGTGTCCGCAGACTGAAAGACTGGATGGATGCGGGTCTGATAGGCAAGGTACATACGGTCTACTGTTGGACCGACCGACCGGTTTGGCCGCAGGGAATTGGATGGCCTGAGCAGAAAGCCGCTGTACCGAGGCCTTTGGACTGGGATCTCTGGCTTGGCAGTGCTCCATATACGGATTATATAGACAATCTGGTCCCATTTAACTGGAGGGGCTGGTGGGATTACGGCACAGGAGCGATTGGCGATATGGGGGCCCATTTAATCGAGCCGCCGGTAAGCGTACTGGGCTTAGATCATCCAGTGGATGTACAGTGCAGCGTCGGCACCCATTATATCGGAGAATTTAAAAAAGGATATTTCCCGGAAAGCTGTCCACCTAGCAGCCATATCATCATGACTTTTAAACAGACGGCTAGCACGCAGGGAAATTTAGTATTGCACTGGATGGACGGCGGCATCAAACCGATGCGTCCGCAGGAATTAGGAGCCAATGAAAAATTCGGCGATAACGGCGTTCTTTTTGAAGGTACCAAAGGCAAAATGATGTGTGGAATTTATGGTCAGGATCCTCAGCTGCTTCCCCTGTCCCGTAATAAGGAGGATAATACCCCCCGAACTACACCGCTGGTCCCGGGTGGGGTGGACGGTCATTACTGGCAATGGGCGCTGGCCTCCAGAGCGGGCTATGGCAAAATCCCTTTGGCTTCAGACTTTTCCATAGCAGGTCCCTTAACGGAAACCTTATTAATCGCCAATCTGTCCATTCGGGGAACTAATATCCGAACGCCTCAAAAAGACGGAAAAGGCTACAATTATCCGGGAACAGACATTAAACTGCTCTGGGATAAAGAAGCGATGCGTGTCACCAATTTTGACCTTGTCAATCAATACATCAAAAGAGAGTACCGCCAGGGCTGGTCCTTAGGAATCTGATGGGACCCCGGATCATAAATCAAGTCAATTAATTTATATACCATCCTGATTTCAGGTCAAATCCAAAAAATGAATAATGCACCACATCTTCCGCTACGTGTATTGGTTGTAGGCTGCGGCAATATGGGAAAATCCCATGCCAAGGCCTACCATGACATGGAAAGCTTTTCTATATGCGGACTGGTATCCAGAGGCGACAGTAAAGTAAAACTCAATCAGTACTTAGAAAGCGATTACCCGTTATATGATAACTACAGCCAGGCACTCCGGCTGACAAAACCGGATATCGTCTGTATCTCCACTTATCCGGACACCCACGAAAGCTATGCCATTACAGCTTTTGAAGCCGGCTGCCATGTCTTTATAGAAAAACCGATCGCCACCTCGGCAGCGGGGGCCCGCAGTGTTGCTGAGGCAGCTAAAAAAGCAGGCAAAAAGCTTGTGGTGGGATACATATTAAGATATCATCCTTCCTGGCAACAGTTTATAAAATGCACGGAAGCATTGGGCAGGCCCCTGGTCATGCGCATGAATCTAAACCAGCAAAGCCATGGCCATAAATGGAGGGTACATAAAAACCTGATGCAGAGTTTAAGTCCCATTGTTGACTGCGCGGTACACTATATTGATGTTATGTGCCAGATGACAAAGGTGAGACCCATTCAGGTTTCCGCCATTGGAGTCCGTCTTACGGATCAGATACCTGACTGGAACTATAATTATGGGCAACTACAGATTAAATTCGAGGATGGATCTGTAGGATGGTATGAGGCCGGATGGGGGCCTATGGCCAGTGAAACGGCCTTTTTCATTAAAGATGTCTGGGGTCCTAAAGGTGCGGTCTCCATCGTAGCCGATCAGGCCTCCAGTTCAGGAAATTCCGATAATATAGATGCACATACTAAAACAGAGCGTATCAAAATACATTATAGCGACCTGAACGAACAGGGCGAATTTATCAGACCAGATGAATGGATTTCACTAAAAGATGAGCCGGATCATCTGGAACTTTGTATGCGGGAACAAAGCTTTTTATTAAAAGCCATACTGGAAGACCTGGATCTGCACGAACAGACGCAGCATGCAATGATCAGTCTGGAAATCGCATTAGCCTGTGACAAAGCGGTTAAAACAGCAGAGATCATCCGCTTTGATTATTAAAATGCAGGCGTCTTTAACGCATGAGTGCCATCATATCGCTCAGCGCATTTTCACCATGCAGCATGACCGTATTATTTAAACTGTCCTCAGTTACAGCGGCGGCCCTTGCAATCATTTCCTTTTCATAGGCTTCCAGAGCATCTTTTACACTGCCCTGTTTGTCAGAACAGAGTGTCCCGGATAATACCAGCGCGTCCAGTAAAGCCATGTTGACACCCTCACCTGCATACGGCGGCATCCGGTGTGCGGCGTCTCCAATTAAAGTCAGATCTCCTGTGGATACCCAGTTCTGATCCACATAATGATACATCGGTCTTGGAATGGCTGTAAAAGCGCCATCCGTCCATTCACTTAATTGTTCATCCCAACCCGCATATGTGGCTTTAAACCAATCAGCCACACTTTGGTGTTGCTGAAAATTGATCCCGCTTTGTTTCACCCAGGTTTCTGCAACCTTGCAACCGGTATAAATAGTCAGGGTTCCATCTGCTTTGGCAGACATAATAATGGATTTTTGTTCATCCAAAATAAATAGTTTACCTCCCTTAACCGTTGCCCACATCTTTGGTGCATGTTTAGCTGCCTGATAAATATTAAGCTCCACCATGGTAATATCCGAATAGACCGGTTTCACATCACTTAGATAAGGGCGGACTTTAGAATTAGCACCATCGGCTCCTATAACCAGATCCGCCTCAGCTTTAGTTCCGTTTTTAAATGCGACTTTCCAGCCACCACCCACAAGTCTTCTTTCCATGGATACAAACTGACTATCCCACACGATGGTTCCCGGAAGTAACGATTGAATTAATAAATCTCTTAGTGGGCCGCGGTCAATTTCCGGACGGGTTTCCGTATATCCGGCACCGGAATGATGGTCATCAATGAAAAAATTCAGATTTTTATCCGCGACACGCATTTTACCGGCATCCGGCCGGTAATGCTGTTTAAAGACTGCCATAAGCCCCGCCTCTTTTAAGGCTTTCAATCCGGACTGCTCGTGCAGGTCCAGGGTCGCCCCTTGCTGCCTCACCCCTTCTGAGACGTCTCTTTCATAGACCTTAACCTGCAATCCCTGGTTTTGTAAAAGTCTGGCCAGCAATAATCCGCCGGGGCCACCGCCAATAATGGCGATTGTTTTATTTTGTGCTATCATACATCTGTATTTTGTATACAAATGCAAAATTATCTGGATGGCATTACAGTAAATTGTAAAAATCGGTCATTTTGGTTTTGGAGCAGTTCCTTAGGCAGATGCCCGGAAAGTCTTTTTACTTCTTTGATAAAATGAGACTGGTCGGCGTAATTCCCCTCGGGATAGAGCTTACCGTTTTTAATATGGTTAAAAGATTGCCTGAATCGTAAAATCTGCATATACGTTTTTAAGGGCAGCCCCAGTTGCTGTTCCCAGTAACGGTTCAGCTGTCTGGCACTTATAAAGCAACGCTTCTCCATCGCCTGTACCGTCATGTTGCCTCCCGTCTCATTTAACACCCGCTGCATCAACAGTTTCCTGTTATCCGGCATTTTGGGAACCAAAGCAGTTATTTTTAAGACGGCCTGCTGAACGCAACCCTTAAAATCATCCAAATCCAGGTTCTCCATTCCCCAAAACCCGCTCGGCAGCAGAAGCGCTTTATTTACAAAACCTGCCATAGATTTTCGAAGAATATATTCCAACCCCAATGGATGAAAACTTATTCCAAACATCACGAGCCCGGGCAAAAGCTTTAGTTTCTCGGGCAGCGTAGACAAGCCAACAAGCACCACATGATAAGGCTGTTGCTTAGCGCTTGAAAACAATAAATCGATTTTACCATCCGGTAATAAAACAACATCCATCGGCGCCTCCCCCTCATATTGTAAGGACCAAAAGCCATCTACATAGGGTTGAAGAGCTTGCTCAGGCGCCTGGAATCGATATTTGGGTACTTGTTTCAATAAAAAGATGCAATAAATGTACAGGTAAAATTATGACTTTCCCTTTACATCCCGGGCTAAGGCATAATATCAATGCGTTAATTGTACGGACTCCAGGAGTGGAAGCGTCCGGTTAGGGTGCTTCTTTCCCAATTAAAAAGCGCAGGTTCTTTAACCCGAATAAATTTTTATCCCGGCAATAAAGACTATTCATTTTTTTCTCTACCTTTACTAACAATTGATAGTATTAATATTAAATAACACATTAGCAATATGATACGTGCAACCAGGTTATCCGAAGACCATCAGATGTTCAGAGATTCTCTTAGAATTTTCATGGAAAAAGAAGTACATCCTCATATAGATAAATGGGAAAGAAACCAGCAAATTGATCGTGATATCTGGAAGAAGATGGGAGAAATGGGCTTTATGGGCATTAATTTCCCGGAGCAGTATGGCGGTCTCAATCTGGACTTTTACTACGCGATGATTTTATGTGAGGAATTGTCCCATTGCTTTTCCGGAGGCTTTACCATCTCTGCGCTCGTTATTCAGTTCATGAGCGCTCCTTACTTATTAAAATACGGCACTGAAGATCTTAAAGAGAAATATTTGAAACCGGTTATAATGGGGGATCTGATCAGTGCTGTTGCCATAACAGAACCCGGCGCAGGCTCCGATGTCAAAAATATAAGAACTACGGCCGTTAGGCAGGGTGATCATTATATCATTAACGGGTCAAAGACATTTATCACCAATGGTTATTATGGCGACTTTTTTATCACGGCAGTCAAAACGGACCCCGGTGCCGGCAGCAAGGGCATCAGCCTGATCCTGATTGACCGGCATGCTCCGGGTGTCAGTGCCCATAAAATAGATAAGATGGGCTGGCACGCCTCCGATACGGCTGAACTGCGATTTGATCAGGTACAAGTGCCCGCCACAAACCTGCTGGGAGAGGAAGGCGCCGGATTTGGCTACCTGATGGACGGGCTGCAACTGGAAAGGTTAACGGCCGCCATACAAAGCATAGCCACCGCTGAGTTCACCCTACAATACACCATGGATTATATCAATGTCCGGGAAGCATTCGGGAAAAAGCTCCAGGAGTTTCAGGTCATCCGACATAGAATTGCCCAGATGGTCGCTGATATTAAAACGACCAAAGCGTTTGTAAACTATTGCTGCGATCTCCAAAATGATAACATTTATGCAGTAGAAGACTGCTCCATAGCCAAATTACAAGCCAATGAACTGGCCATCAGCATTGTACATCAATGCCTGCAATTATTCGGGGGCTACGGATTTACGGAAGAATATAAAATAGCCCGTATGTACCGGGATGTGCGGGCAGGTACCATTATCGGGGGCACCTCGGAAATTATGCTGGAGATAATTGCAAAAATGGAAATTGACGGTGTCCATTATAAAAATAAATAAATTTATATATCCTTACTTTTTAATTCAACTTTATTTAAACGAATGCAAAACAGCCCCGTACAATCAGACAGTTCCTTCCATATAGCCCTTGACGCCAATGGTATCATCCGGGTAACGCCCAAGGAGTCCGATGCTTCTATTGTCTCAGATCCCGTCTTATGGCTGGAAAAACTGGCCACGTTGTTGATTACCTTACTGGATCCGGTAAAAAAAGTCAGGGGCATCATTTATCAAAGCACAGGCAGCACTGAACCCGCAAATTATTCCAATCTCTTTCAGGCGGCTACCCATAGTCATTTTTATGCCCGGCTCCAGACACTGGCTGAATGGGTCCCCGTTATCAAACAGGCAAAAATCCCGATTGTCAGCATTATCAGTGGCAAACAGAACAGTCAGACACTGGCGCCCGCGCTTTGGGGACATTATATTATTGCAGCCGAACAGACGCTGATTCAGTTCCCCGAAGCGACCCTGGGCATGCTGCCCGCCATGGGAGCCACCGTCCCCAGTATCTTAAGATTATCTCTACCCGTATGCTTTGAGCTACTGATAAAAGGAAAATCTTTTAACAGCCAGCAGGCATTGGAAGCCCATCTTATCGATCTGGTGACATCAGAAAATGAGCAGCTGGTACAAAAAGCAGTTGAGTGGATAACCGACCATCCTACTCATCTGTATCTTCCGCATGCCATAAAAGACGAGACGGCTGAAGCAGCGCCTGAAAAATTAAAACAAAAAGCCAACCTTAAATTTCCCGGTATATACAGCTGCTTTGAATTAATGAAAGCTGCCGGTCAATTACCTGTTGAAGGGGCCATGCTATTAGAAGCCGAACACTATAATAAGGTCTTTCATAACGGCCATGCCTTAGCCCTGGTACGCACCTTTTACTATGGTATCCGAAATGCCACAACACCCCGGGATAATGCCCCCGGAATGAACCTACAAAAAATAGGCATTATAGGAGCCGGTATTATGGGGTCAGGTATCGCTTTTGAAATGGCGAGAGCAGGCCTCCGGACTGCTTTAAAGGACTCCTCTCTTGAGCTGGCAGAAAAAGGTAAGCAATACACGGCAAAATGCTGTGACAAACTCATCGCCATGGGTAAAATGACCCAGGCAAAAAAAGAGACGATGCTGTCCTTGATCACGCCTGCCAGTGATTACACCCAATTACAGGATGCAGATATCATTATCGAAGCCGTATTCGAACAGCAGTCTTTAAAAGCTGCGATTATCCGGGAGTCCGAAGGTTTTCTGCGACCTGACGGCATTTTTGCTTCCAATACCACCTCTTTACCCATTACAGCATTAGCCCAAAACAGCCGACACCCCGAAAGGTTCATCGGCCTTCACTTTTTTTCTCCGGTCGACCGGATGCCGCTTGTAGAAATCATCAGCGGCAGAGGGACCAGTGAGGCGACCCTCGCTGCAGCTGAGGCACTCGTATTGAAATTAGGTAAAACCCCCATCAGCGTTCATGACGGTCCCGCTTTTTTCACATCCCGGATATTTTTTAACTACCTGCTGGAAGCCGTCACCATGCTGCTGGAAGGCATAGATGCGGAAGCCATCGAGACATCGGCCATCCGGGCCGGTTTCGCCGTCAGTCCGCTTTCAGTCCTGGATGAAATCTCACTCCCCTTACTGCTTCATGTATACGACCAGCTCCCTGAATTAACAGCCAGTCAAAAGCGCTGTTATGATTATATTCAAAAGCTCACGGCAAAAGAGCACCTTGGCAGAAAAGCCGGCAAAGGATTTTATCTGTACGACACGGCTACCGGGAAAAAAATATTGGCCCCTGATATCCAGCATAATAATAGCCTCCTTGTGCCCTCCTCACATATCCAGACCAGGCTACTTCATGTGATGGCGCTGGACAGCTACCGCTGTCTGGCATCAAACATATTAAGCAAGCCCATTGACGGCGACCTGGGCTCCATATTGGGTGTCGGATATGCCGCTCATACCGGTGGCGTCTTCTCCCATATGGATCAGGTCGGCCTTGAGAATTTTATTCAGGATTGCGACGCCTTCAAAGACAAGGGCGAACAATGGGAGGTACCGGACGCCCTTAGAAAACTGGCGAGTCAGCAATACAGCTTTTATAAGGGCTTTGACAGCAACTGGCCTTCTGTATAGCCGTATCTTAAGTAAAAAGTATAAGACCTTCCAACAAGAATGCCAGGCCCCTCCTTTTTTCAAGATGAGGGACCCGGCATTAATTATTTATCCGTCCACTTTCCGGATTATGGCCTTATCATCAGATCGACAATTTCATTTACAGGAGTATTGATAAACCGGTCATAACTCAGCGTAGCTGACAAAATCTCCTGTTGTTGTTTTGCAGGGAATATTCTGGCCAGATTAATTTTATACTTTTCAATTAATTTGGGGATCCCCTCTTCCCTTCTTCTGGGATGTCCGATCGGATATTCCACTACCACTTCCGGCAGGCTGCTGCCGTCCTTGAAGATGACGGTTAAAGCATTGGAAATCGCTCTTTTATCCGGATCATGATAATCTTTTGTAAAGGCCGTATCTTCCACACAGGTCATCTTAGCCCTTAAAATATCTATTCTGGGATCACTGGCCACCTGCTGTTCATAATCCTCAGCGGTTAATCTTCCAAAAATCAGCGGCACCGCAATCATATACTCAATACAATGATCCCTGTCCGCGGGATTATTAAGCGGCCCCTGTTTATCAATAATACGGATGGCTGCTTCATGCGTTCTGATCGTTATTTTTTCTATGTCTTCCACTGACTTATTGACTTCTTTTAACTGGCCATGAAGGGTCATGGCCGCTTCCGCCGCCGTCTGCGCATGGAATTCTGCCGGAAAAGAGATTTTAAAAAGAATATTTTCCATGACATAACTGCCATAAGGCCGCTGGAAGCTGAAAGCTTTCCCCTTAAATGAAACGTCATAAAATCCCCAGACCGGAGCCGTCAATACAGAAGGATAGCCCATTTCTCCGCTTCTGGCCATAAGGGCCAGCCGGACGGCCCGGGAGGTCGCATCACCGGCAGCCCAGGACTTGCGGCTTCCCGTATTGGGCGCATGTCTGTAGGTACGCAGCGACTGACCGTCTACAAAGGCCAGAGATACGGCATTGATCAGTTCCTCCTTGGATAAGCCCAGCAATTTACCGGCTACGGCCGTTGAAGCCACTTTCACAAGTAATACATGATCCAGCCCCACCCTGTTAAAAGAATTTTCCAGGGCGATGACACCCTGAATTTCATGCGCCATGACCATGGCTTCCAGCACTTTCAGTGCGGTCATAGCAGGTTTCCCTTTGGCGATATTCTCCCTGCTGATCCAATCCGCCACGGCCAGAATTGCGCCCAAATTATCGGAAGGATGGCCCCATTCTGCTGCCAGCCAGGTATCATTAAAATCAAGCCATCTGATCATGGCTCCGATATTAAAAGCCGCCTGAACGGGATCCAGCTGATAATTCGTTCCGGGAACTTTTGCGCCATTTGGCACATAGGTTCCGGCAACAACAGGCCCCATCAGCTTGGTACATGCCGGATAGGTTAAGGCTTCAAACCCACAGCCCAGCGTATCGATAAAACAATAAAATGCGGTATCCAAAGCCTTTTTACTTTCAACTTTATAGTTCAGCACATAATCCACGATATCCACCAAGACCTGATCGGCCTGTGGCCTTTCATTTGAAATAGAAGCACTCATATAAAATAGGTATAGTATTAATTTTTATTTATAACAGACGAATTAACGATTTTTAAGCGGTACATAAGCCCTGTTCTCAGGACCATTATAATTAGCGCTGGGACGGATGATCTTACCGTCCTTACGCTGTTCAAAAACATGGGCAGACCAGCCTGTAATTCTGGAGATGACAAAAAGCGGGGTAAACATATCGGTCGGAATACCCATTAAATGGTAGGACACGGCGGAAAACCAATCCAGATTGGGAAACATTTTCTTTTCCTCCCACATCACCTGCTCAATTCTTTCCGCCACAGAAAAAAGGGTCATATCCCCTGCCTCCACAGATAATTGGCGGGCCACCTCTTTAATGACTTTATTACGAGGATCAGCAATCGTATAAACCGGATGCCCAAAACCTATGATCACTTCCTTATTCTCCAGTCTTTTTTTAATATCGGCCTCCGCCTCATCAGCGGTTGCATATCTGGACTGAATCTCAAAAGCTACTTCATTGGCGCCCCCGTGCTTAGGCCCCCTTAAAGCGCCTATTGCGCCCGTTATACTGGAATAGATATCCGAACCTGTCCCGGCAATGACCCTGGCAGTAAAAGTGGAGGCATTAAATTCATGTTCCGCATACAGATTTAAAGAAACCTGCATCGCAGTAATCCAGGAAGCGGCCGGAGGTTTCCCATGCAGCAAATGAAGGAAATGCGCCCCAAGGGTCAGTTCATTTGTTTCTACTTCTATTTCCCGGCCATCTCTGCAGTAATGATACCAATACAATAAGGCAGAACCCATAGATGCCATCAGCCGGTCTGCAATGCCTTTGGCGCCTGCCAGGGGATGTCCCTCCTTTTCCGGCTGAATGCTACCCAGAACAGACACATAACTGCGCAGCACATCCATCGGGTGTGTGCCCAAAGGCAGCATTTTCAGCACGACCTTGGCAGCAGCAGGTAAGCCTCTGGAAGCCATTAAACTATTCTGATAGGTATTTAGCTGCGCTTTAGTCGGTAAACTTCCATAAATCAGTAGATAGGCTACTTCCTCAAAACTGGCCTGGCTGGCAAGCTCTAAAATATCATAGCCTCTGTAATGCAGATCATTGCCGCTTTTGCCTACCGTGCTTAGCGCCGTATTACCTGCAGCAACACCAGAGAGTGCCACACTTTTTTTGGGCTTAAAGGTATTAGATGGAGAATCGCTCATAGGATTATTTTTTAGATTTATTAAACAACGCGTCTAAATGCTGCTCATAGTCGTAATAATCGATGCTTTTATACAGTTCATCCCTTGTCTGCATGGAATCAAGCGCAGCCTTTTGTGTGCCCTCTTTTCTGATATGTGCATACACATTTAAAGCAGCCTTATTGGCCGCCCTGAAGGCTGATAAAGGGTAAAGCACTAGGGAGACTCCCGCAGTCTTTAGCTCCTCCACTGTGAATAAAGGCGTTTGACCAAATTCTGTAATATTAGCCAGTACAGGCAGGCCGGTCGCTTCACTAAAACGGGTATATTCATCCAGGCTGCGCACGGCTTCCGCAAAAATAAAATCAGCACCGGCCTCTTTATAAGCTACCGCTCTTTCCAGCGCTCTGTCCAACCCTTCTGAGGCTAGGGCATCCGTTCTGGCACCTATCACAAAATCAGGATCCGTTTTAGCATCCACGGCTGCCTTGATACGGTCCACCATTTCTGAGGCGGAGACCAGTTCTTTACCCGGCCTGTGTCCGCATCTTTTGGCGCCAACCTGGTCTTCCATATGAACTGCTGCCACACCTGCTTTAATCAGAGATTTTATGGTACGTGCCACGTTAAAAGCGGAAGCTCCGAATCCGGTATCAATATCCACCATTAAGGGTAAATCGCAGACATTTGTAATCCTGTCTGCATCAATGAGTACATCCTGCAAATTGGTGATTCCTAAATCAGGAATCCCCAAAGAGCCTGCAGCGACACCTCCACCCGACAAATACACGGCATTAAAACCAGCCTGCCTGGCCAGTAATGCATGGTTGGCATTGATCGCTCCGACGATTTGTAAAGGATTTTCTTTTTTAAGGGCTTCTTTAAAGGCAAGCCCCTGAGAATGCATCATATAGTATATCTTTTAAATACAGGAAAGAATCATTCGGCCAGCGAGCCGAATACTAACAAATGTACGCACTAAATTCTTAAAATATCCAAAAGAATCCTTGAAGCAACCGCGTTGTAAACACCCGGATCCCAGGACAGGCAATCCGGACTAGAACAAAATATTATCATCCGGGTGAAGCTCCTATAAAATCCGGTTCAAGCTATCAGAAAACAGGTTTACGTCGTTGCAGAAATGCACTTACCCCTTCTTTTTTGTCAGTGCCGTCAAATAATTTCCCGAAAGCTTCTATTTCACTTTGAAACCCGTCCTGCTGACCGGATTTATTGATCACGGCGATGGCCTGCTCAATGGCCTGAGGAGAATTTTTTGCAATCAACTCCGCCAGTTCCACTGCTTTGCCCAGTAATTCAATGGGAGCAAAAACCTCATTGACCAGACCGATCTGTTTTGCATATTCAGCGCTGATGTATTTGGCAGATAAAATCAATTCAAAGGCATGTCCCAGGCCCACCAGCGCCGGCAATCTTTGTGTCCCGCCATAACCGGGGATTAATCCCAGTGTGGTTTCCGGCAGTCCCAGTTGAGCCGTCTGTGCCGCATAACGAATATGACAGGCCATTGCCAGTTCCAGACCTCCGCCTAAAGCAAACCCATTTATAGCCGCTATAACAGGCACGGATAAATGGGCAATCTTATCAAACACGCTTTTTTGACCGGCAAGTGCCATATCGCGACCTTGCCGGCTGTTATAATCTGCAAACTCCTTAATATCCGCGCCGGCAACAAAAGCCTTTTGTCCGGCACCGGTAAGGACAATACAACGAACGGCAGGATTTTGGGCTGCATGATCCAAAGCATCACTTAACTCCTGCAAAGTATCTTTATTCAGGGCGTTTAAACTTTGTGGCCGATTAATGGTAATAATCTGCACCTTGCCCTTTACCTCAATTAGAATGTTCATGTATTCCATTTTAGTCGTTATTAGCTTTGAAAAAATGGGATTAAGTTTTGCCAGGTAAGTTACGACTTTTGCCGGTAAGGCCAGTCTCTCCCTTTTCAGCACCCATTTTCAAGCTTTAAAATCTCAATTAACACCTCGCCCGGCCGGGTCTTTTTTTCCAGACAAATAAAAGCGGACGATACAGCAAAATCAGTATAAAAGCCACAAACCCCAGTACAGCCAGCCACCTGAATATCTCCGTATTGGCAATCAGCAAAGCCTGGCTGGCCAGTTTAGCTTTCAGCGCCATTACTGATAAATGCACCGCGTCATTTTCCAGATGGGTGGCGCTTAGCTTATCCATCAGGCTGGACCACTCCTGCTGAAAGACCGGGTGCGTCTGGTCCAGGTTCCTGGTTAATAAAAACTGATATTTGGTACTTAAATAGAGCACCAGGTTTTGCATAAGCGCAAAACCTATGGTCGTCGACCAGAACCTGATGGCTGTACCCGTCTGCGAAGCATGGCTGGAAATAGAAGCGTGGACACTACCGATCATAAAAAACACCAGCGGCGTAAAAATAATCCCCTGCCCCACCCCTTCCAAAAACAAGGGAATGCCAATTGCACCTACTGTAGTATCCGGATAAAACAGAAAACTAAACCAAAGCATACTTGCGGCCAGTAGTAAAAAGCCAATGACAAAAATCTTTCTGAAACTCAATTGCCGGGCAAAAAGTAAATAGGAAATGACCACCCCGATAACAGAACCGGCCACGTTAATATACTGTATTTTTAAAATATATTCCCAGGGCCATTTCCAGACCACGGACATTACCTGGTAGATATTGCCCATACTTGAACGCAAAATATAAAAGATGAAAAAGATGAAAATCCCGAAGACCACTCTTTTAGATTTAAGCACAGAGAAATGGAATAATGGTCTTTTGCTTGTCATTTGAAAGAGCACAAATAAGGCGCCACATAAAATACAAAGACCTAAAGCAATGACGATCCTTGGAGATTCAAACCAGTCATATCTTTTCCCATAGATGAAAAAATAAGCTCCGGAAATCAGACAAATCACCATCAGCATCACCCCGGATAAATTGAGTTGATACAGTGGCACTTTGGGAAACATCCTTTTAGCATTAAAAATGAACAGGTAAATCAACAGGGCCATAACGTGTAATGCGACAAGGCTATAAACCATGACATTATGACTGTAATTTTCGATGGCGAATTTTATAATGGAAGTCGTAAATTTATCACTGGTGAGCATCAGCCCGTACAGCACACAATAGCCTATAAATTTTGCGTTAGGGTTTTTAATATGAGACATTAAAATAGGCAGTATAATGGCTCCTTCAAATAAGGTCATCGGCCCCTGCAAAAAACGCAATACCAATATAGCCTGAGGGTTCGTCGTCACGGTCATACCCAGCAAAATCAGGATATTGAGCATTGTCATCAGCAGCAGATATGACTTCACATTAATAGCACTAAATAATCTGTTATGTAAAAACAATCCACAAACGATTAGTCCGTATGCCATGGAGAACATAAACTGTAAATCATCCGCCTCTACATCTAAAAAAGAAGCCGTAAATGTACTGTTCAGACTAAACATACTTAGCAGCATCAGATGCGGCAATAAGGAAATCGCCAGTAGCGGCACGATTAATTTTTCAGGAATCCAACTTTTTATAACAGAATTTTCGCGCGTCATTTTTTACTCCTTTATTTTTCAACTTTTTCAGCAGCAACCGTTACATTCATACCTGTCATTAACTTACTTAGGTCTTTACTCGGGTTTAAAATTATTTTCACCGGAAAGCGCTGTTCAATTTTTACAAAGTTCCCGGTCGCATTATCGGGCTTAATCAGTGAAAACTCGGAACCGGCAGCAGGAGACAAAGACTGTACCTTTCCGGTAAATACCAGATCAGGATAAGCATCCGCTTTAATCTGAACATCCTTATTCATATCAATTTCTCCGAGTTGAGTTTCTTTATAGTTAGCTACTACCCATTTTTCTTCCGAAACAACCTGGACCAAGGCTTGTCCTGTTTTTATTAACTGACCGGCCTGGATATTTCTGGTGCCCACCCAGCCGTCGTAAGGAGCCACAATATAGGTATAGGATAAATTGAGTTTTGCATTATTTAACTGCGTCTGATCCAGATCAACCTCGGTTCTGACCGGTGCAATTTTGGTCTGTTCCGCAGTAGCATTAATCTGGGCTACCTTTAATTGTTGTTGAAGCGCTGCCAGCTTCGCCTTCGCCTGTTTATAATTAGCCTCCATCGTTTCAAATTGTTGCAGTGTTGCGGCCTCCTGGTCTACCAGGTTTTTAAACCTTTGATAATCCTGCTGCGTCTTCCATACATCTATTTTGGCGGCTTCTATGTTCGCTTCAATAATCTGCGTATCGTTTTGTTTGGCCTTAACGGTGGTCTCATAGGTCGTAACAGACTGCGCAGTACTGGTCAGATTCGCCTGGGCAATTTTCACCTGATTGATAAATTCCCTGTCATCAATCACCACCAGGGTATCGCCCTTATGTACAAACTGATTTTCCTTAAATCTGACTTCCTGAATAAAGCCGGATACCTTGCTGGCCACCGGGGTGATGTATTGACGGACCTGTGCATTATTGGTATTCACATGAGAGGAGGAAAACAGGTAGAACCAGCCCACCGTAAGCACGCCAATCCCTACAAATACCCAGGCGATAACACTTAATACCCTATTGGTAATTTTTTCTTTTTTTGTCAATTGCTTTGCTGTCATTTTATTATAATTTTCCTAATACGTAACCTAATTGATAGTATTTTAATTGTTTATCGATAAGCAGTGAGATGTATTCTGACTGCGCCTCCAGATTGGCATTGTCCGCATCCATCAGCTCCGTTATCAGACTCAGCTGGTTGGCATATTTTAAACGGACAATCCGGTAGTTTTCCTTCGCCTGATCAATCGCTTCTTTGGCAATGCCGATTTTCTTGTCTGCTTCCACCAGTCTCTTCTCAGCAGCATACACATCGTGCCTCAGCTGGTCTTTCTGATCCTCTACCTGTAGTTGAGCCATATAAACATTTTGATTCGCCTTTTTCACCTTTACCTTGTTTTTAAATAATCCGGATAAAGGCATCGTAAGATTTACGCCGACCTTACCAAACCGGTATAAATATTCTTCCGGAGGGAAAAACATAAAATTGGGATAGCTATAACCATATTCTCCCCCTGCCGTTATCCTGGGTAGGACATTTGTTTTTGTAATTTTTTTGGCTATCTCAGAGCTTTCGGCATTTTTTTTCGCAATAGCGACCGTTTCATTATTGTTATAAGCCTCCGTTACCATCTGATCCATACCGGCTATAAGGGTGGTCTCAGTAAAAAGACTGTCTGTATTTATATGCAGATCCACCTCTTCATCAATCGCTAACAGGGTTTTTACCTTATGTTCCAATATGGCGATTTCCTGTTCTAATTCAGAAGCGGTCATTCTGTGTTTTGACAATTGCAGCTTTGTTCTTAATACGTCATTATAGGTAACGGCTCCATTTTTTTTCAGGGTTTCTGATTGCCTGATCACCGCAGAATCCTCGTGCATTTTATCAAAAATCAGTTTTTGTTGTCTATGCAGATTCAGCGCCTGCAGATAATCTGTAATGACTTCTAATTTTACCTTTCTTTCTTCTTGTCTGGACTTAAGCCCTTCCACTTCCAGGGCCACATTGGCCTGTTCATCTTCCAGTTTCAGCTTACCGCCTTCATATATGGGCATTTCTGCTTTCAGGGTAAAATCATATTGCTCTCTGGGCACTTCGTAACTGGTTGCTTTATGGGTCAGCCCGTTTTCAAATTGATTTAAATTGCTGAGGATGGCATAGCTCGTATGAAATTCAACATCAGGCAGTCTGTCATTTTTAGCATCCGCTACATCTAAGGCTGCAATGGAGTGCTTAACCGTTTGTATTTTCAGCTTTTTGTTCTGCTCCAGGGCCAGATTAATCGCATCGCTTAATTTTAAATCTTGATAATCAGCAGCTTGCTGAGAAATCCCGGCAAAGCCTGCTAATAAAAAGCAAATCAGTAATGCATATTTAACTAAGTTCGATTTCATTTTGATGTCCTAATTTTTAATTGACAATGCAAAATTACCGCGACCTTTATTCGCCTTTTTGATAAAATAGGAATTAGATTTGTCCATTTACGCCATTTTTGATTTACCTTGCATATAACAAATAATCGTTAGCAGACAGGCGGATGGATATACAAGAAATTTTAAATGAGATAGACCGGCCAGATATTGCGTTTTTTGTCAATAACATGCATATAGGTGCGGCTGAGACCCCTATTCAAAAACATAATAAGGGGCAACTGGTCTATGCTGAAGGGGGAATTGTACATGTTTTTATAGAAAACAAGCACTGGTATCTGGCGGCCAGGTGCTTTCTTTGGATTCCGGCCCATATGGAGCATTATTTTATGATTTCCAGTAAAAATGTAGAACTCTATAATCTTTATTTTAAACCTGGAAAATCCGAAGTCGCCTTTTTTCAACAACCCAATATCTACTTCGCCAATGATCTGCTTCGGGAAATGATTCTTTTTACCAGGGACTGGTTTGGCAATATCACCAAACAGGAACCCGCCAAATATTATTTTATTAAAGCGATCCAGGAAAACCTGCCTGTCGTGGAAAGCACCAAACACCCGATTGTCACGCAACATCCCTTTCCTACGGATCCGAAGCTCTTTGAGATCGCGCATTACCTGAGAAATAACCTGGACACCAATTATACCATCGAGGAGATCGCAGAAAAATTCGGTATGAGTACCAGAAGCCTTTCCAGAAAATTCAAAGAGAATCTGGGCATGAATTACGTCCGTTTTCTTAGATCCTTACGGATTACCCAGGCCCTGGAACTACTTGCTGAGCAAAAATATAATATCTATGAAATTGCCATGATGGTTGGCTATGGCTCTCTGGCCAGTTTTAGTAATATCTTTTACAAAGTTGCCGGCATCCGTCCGACTGATTACGCTAAACTACTCAGCAAATAACAGGCGGAGCCTTTAAATAATAAAAACTATCCTGTCCCCTCAGGCTTAAATATGCTATCTTACGGGCACATCTTTGTTGAATTAAATTCAGGGATCCTGAAAATAAAAACAACTGGAATTCGTTTTTAATAAAAGCAAATATTCGTAGAAAAAACTATTGATTATAAAGGCATTATGAAAATAAATCAAAAACAATAACCGCCATCCCCCAAGCTTTCATTATGAAGAAGATTTTATGTCTGCTATTTATCACCCTGTCCTTATCTGGATTTGCTCAGTCGAGGTATCAACTTTTTGTGGATTCCTTAGGCATAGTTGTTAGTGATTACATTGAGAGTCATGCATCTTCTGGCATGGATAGCGCCGGTTTTATGCAATATTTTACACAGACGGCCAAAAATATAACCGGAAGTCTGGATACTTTGACCGCCGATCAACGCAGGGACTTACCTGCCTTAATCATTTTCAGGGTATTACACCATAGTAATCTGGTGACGGCTTATCTGACAAATAAAGTAGAAGGCAGTAAATATTGGACTCATTCAGACGAGATGCCTGCATCCTCTATCAGTGAGGCCGATCTGGCAAGTTTCTGGACGCATAAAAAATTCATTTATCATGATACGGACACTTCCATCGTTCACCTGACACTGGATCAGAACTTCTGGATAGATTCCATGGCAGACAATACCTATTCAAAACTTACCGTTCAAAAGCTAAACAACCAAACCTTTCAAAGTACGTTTATAAAAAGCAACAATAAAATTAAACGACTGGCCAGTATTCCGGGAGACATCTATCACTATCAGATCTTAGAAAAAAGTGACCATTCCTATAAAGTCGCTACCCACATGAATGGGATCTCTACCTATTTTATTTTTGAATTGGAATATTAAGGATAATGCCGGGTTTCAGGGCTTTGTCCTTTCACCATTCAACAATTTGCTAATCAACAGCTGCGAACTGATAAATAGGACAAATCATATTAGAAACGTCGTCCGGATCCTCACAAAACAGAAAATTCATCTGACCTGATTTTGCCTGAGGTGCAAAAATACTATCCTTATATACAGTAAGCCCTTCCAGTTTCTTTTGATCAGAGAGTCGCCGTACGGGGCCTAATGACCAGCTATCCAGATCCAGATAACTCAAAAAACTACCCTTATTGGCACCATCCTCGAAATTACTCGCTTTGTCCTCGGCCGTAGCTAAAAACCAAAGCCGGTTACCCGACAGCACACCATCCGAAAAACCGGACGGGTACCCCTCTATCGGAGGTAACGAAGTCCGGTGCACCTCAATGGTCTTTTGATCAAAACCCAGTGCCGTATCTCCTTTAAAAGTAAAAACAATGTTTTGCCGCAGGGGGCCATTGCCTCGATTCAAAAAATACCAGGTGCCTTCTCTAAAGGCAATACCCTCAATATTAAAGTTTTCCCCGTCGAGTCCACCCTTTACAGCCAAAGCCCGGTACAGGCTGTCAAGTGCTATAAACTGAACGCGATGACTCCTTTTATGATATATAAATGCTTTTCTGCGATTGGCGGTAGAACCTGAACCAACGGCAACCAGGCCATCTCCTGCCGGACAGATCGCTTATGGTCTCACCACCTTGCGTACTGTCCAGCAGTATTTTATGCAATATACGGGTGCCTATGTCATAGTGGTATAAATAAGGGCTGTTGTCTGCCACCACATACAGTTGCTGGCCTGCCTGATAATACAACCCTGAAGCTGCACTTATACCTGCAATTTGCAAAAAAAAAATCAGAGAAGAGAGTATATTCATAATCAGAAATTCAACAAATATCAGCCACTTTCATTTTCCTGAAGCAAATGAACCGTTGCGAAAGGATTGGCTTATGACGATCTACTGTTCAAAGCAAGTCCCGGAGAATTCAACCTAATGCATTACAACGCCGGATTTTTACCGTATTCGGACCAGGTTTGATCAATGGACTTACCTAAAGTGCTAACAAAAAAGTCTTTATAATTAGTTCCCTTCCTGAGCGCCTGATCCAATTGTTTAACAAAGTTCTTTTCCTTGTGGTTTTCAATCCAGACCAGGAATCTGGCGGTCACCCTGTAACTGTCATCATAGTTCTGATCACTGGAATAATCCGGTAACTCCCAGGAGTCCGGGTTATCTATACCGTAACGATAGCGGACATAATCAGCTATCCCCTCTGTCAGCCAGCTGGGGATATCTCCCTGGTAGCCATTTTGTATTTTATGCATGATTTCATGAACAGCAACATCTCCTTCCTTCGGATGGCCTTCCATATAATCATAGCTAAATACCAGGACATCCCCAAAAGAATAAGCTACGCCATCATAAGTCGGATCAATAATAAAATACACCCTTTTTACTGCATCCGGATTATATTCTTTTAATAATTCAGGATAGACCGTAAAAAAAGTATTGGTCAGAACTGACTGATAGGATAAGCTTTTTTTATCAGTATGGTTGACAAAAATGAGCTTTAGATTATCCTTAGTGGTACTATCTACCCACTGGACAGGTTCTGCCTTCTGGGCTGAGGGCGGCATCTGAAACAGCCTGAACTCCGATGCCTGGAACATATCAGCTCCATATAGCTTTAGTACCTGCCAGCGGTAATAAGTATAGGCTTTGTCATTTTTAAAATAAAAACGGTAATTCGTTCTCCTCACTCGAAACTGCATCCCCATTCTCTCATCCAGCAATGTCCACTGTTTACCGTCATTAGAACCATAGAATTTCCAGTCCAGCGGATCTCTTCCATCAAAATCATTACCCGTAGTGAATCTGTAGGAAGCGACCAGTTTAGCAGAATCAAACTTAAAATCAATATTTACCTGAGAAAAATCCTTTATCAGAAACTTAGTCGTCGTGTCATTATCCACCAGCTTTTTGGATCCTTCCGACCCGTCAGAGCCATCCGGATTATCCTTGCTTACAGAGAGGCTGGCCTTACTGGTAATATCCAAAACCGGAATATGCTCATAACTGGAATCAGCACCTCCTCCGCCTGGATCCGTACCCACATTATCTTTACTGCAACTGCCAAATATTGCGGCACTGCAAAGCACCAGTAACAACAATTTAAAGTCCACGCTAAGCTTTTTCATAGAATACTGAATGTAAGATGTTAAAGACGATTGTACTTTATTGTATTCACAGGGGTAAAGAGCATATTTAAAAGCCAGGCTTCCATACCAGCTTTATAAATATCCTTTTCAGATATTAGATGTAATCCCCCATAGGTACAGACAACTAAGATACTGTTTTATTCCTAATTGCCCAAGCTCCAGGATAAAAGCAGGGCTTCACCAACTATAGTATTCAAACAGCTTATAAATTAATCAATTATTTAATTGATTAATCAGGCAAAGCGTCTGCGAAGCCATTTACGAATTGGCTCATCATACCATTTGAGGCTGATATAGGCAAAAAGGATGCTTCCAAATAAAATCAACAGCGCATAGGGCAAGGCCTCCAGAAAGGTGACTCCTTTATTGTTGCTGATCCAGGCCACATAGAAATAAACAAACGGGTAATGTACCAGATATAATGGATAGGAGATATCACCCAGAAACTTGCATATTTTGCTTTCCGCCTTTCCCTGGATAACACCGCTGGCTCCCAGATATACAATCAAAGGAAAAACAATGATGATACAAAAGGATTCATAAAGGCCGTTTAACCAAAGATGCTCCGCTCCCCCAATTCTGGGCATATAAAGTACCACTATAACCAGTAAGCTGCACCATAAAAAGGCATTTTTTATTCGGGTGGGTTTAGCCACTCTGGACATTAAGAGTCCGGCAAAAAAAGGATACATGGTTCTGATAAAACCGATATAAACCTGCTCTGTATTTAAGGTCCATCCACCACTGACATCCCCGTTGGAACTGGTAATTGCCATATGAGCCAGCGCAATGGCGGCAATCACGACAAAAATGCTCAAAGACTTTTTGGAAAATTTACGAATAAACAGCGCATACATGATATTGGCGATGTATTCAAAAAATAAGGACCAGCCGACGCTGTTGAGCGGATGCATTTCTTCCCAGCCTCTAATATCAAGGGAGAGTGGTACGGGGAGCACCGTATAACCAATGAACAATACTAACAGTAACTTCCAGAGCGGGACTGTATGAATGAGCGGCCATAAGGCGGAATCTGTATAATAAAAACCAATGGCCCCAAGGGTCATCCCAAGTATAACCATGGGCTGCAATCTTTCAACCCTGCGCTTAAAAAACGTTCCTACTGTCATCTTAGGCCAGCGGTCGTCATAAGCATAGCCAATGACGAAACCGGAAAGTAAAAAAAAAAATCTACTGCCAGATAACCATGATTGACCAGAATATCCAGATGCCCCGTGCCCAAAGGTTCAGTCAGGTGAAAAGTCACCACAATGATGGCTGCCACACCTCTTAATCCGTCTAAAATCTGATAATGGGGTTTCGTTGTAATGGATTTCTGATTCATGCTTTTATTACCGGACTGATTATACAATAATTATAAAAGGGTAAATTTATTTAAATCCCAAGCAATTGACCGGGCAATTCGTCTCAAAAAATAGGCAGATTGTCTCATTAATAGGACACGGATAAAGGCAGGTCATGAAAACTGCATTCCAGTCATCCTGAATTCCGGGACACCGGTTCCCGTATTTTCCGTAATCCTTAAAAAAATATTCACAGAAAACCAGTAACTTGTAGCGTATCATTGCAGGAAGCAGGAAAAAATAAAAAAACCGATAATCTCTGTCACAGTAAAAAAGAACAATAATAAAAATTTCCCGAAAGATGAACATCACCGAATATTTAAACATTTTACGCAAGCCAGATAAACTCTGGTTATTCTCAAGGGAAAGGACGGCAGAAAAAATTAATGCCTTAGCCATAATTGCTGCCAGGGATGAACCCGCCTTCATCTACTATTTAATTGATTTATTAAAATCTAATAACAAGGAGGTAAGAGAAGCCATCAGCCGGACTATCATTCATTTATTCAAGCAAATTAAGCATAAAAACGAGTATTATAATACGCTAAAAAATTGCAATATTTTTAAAAGCGACCTTCACTATTTTGAGGCGGAATTTTCAAAAGAGGTATCCATAGAATTGCTGGCAATTAGTTCATTAAACGGCAATGGCCACATTAGAGAAGAAGCCGTAAAAAAGCTGGCACAGGCAAAACATATAAGGGCCGTCCCTTTTTTAATCTACCGGTTAGCGGATTGGGTGGCACCTGTCAGACAGGCTGCCATGGACGGTATTAAAAACTATCTAAATATCTCCTATATCGACAGCCTTATCCATCACCTACCTCTATTCGAATGGGTCAGAAGAACCGAAAGAACAGACATAGGTCCCATATATCACGAGATAATTGATTTTATAGTTAAAAGCAATAGAAACTATATAATATCAAATTATAAAAAATACCCGGAGAAGCTCCGATTAATATTAGCCAAACATATTTCCTCCACACTTAATAACAATTCAATAGAATTAGGTCTTCTTTTGGCAGATAAAAATTTTCTGATCCGCAAACTCACCCTCCATCATTTCGATAAACTTGGTAAAAATGAGATCCATCAATTACTACTGGACAAATCCTCCACTATTCGACTGGAGACTTTATATCATTTAAAAAACAGCATTGAGTTTACGGATACTATTCAATTATTTTTAGCAGACCCCTCAGGGACCATAAGAAGTTACGCAAGAGCAGCACTTAGTCAGTTCCCCATTCATTTTGAGGCTAGATATTTAAAAAATCTAAATGAGGGCAAACAAATCATTGGATCTTTATGCGGATTGGCAGAGATACAATCCAGTAAGTTTCCAGAAATTGTGGAACACTATCTGGATTATCCTGTTCAAAAAGTCAGAAAAGCAGCCTTTATTGCACTTTGCAAAGTGGATAGAGAAAAGGCATATCCGTATGCGATTGCCAACCTGGGGACAGATTACATTGGGCTAAGACGTAGGATCATTGATTATTTATCTACCATACCCCGTCAGGAGGTACTTGAAAAAGCCAGGGCATCCTTCCAGAATGGAGACAATCATCTAAAAGCATCAATGCTTAATCTTTTTAGTTTGATTGGAAACTGGGTAGCCCTTCCGGACTTAATGCTTGGAACAATTAGTGAAGAGGAAAATCTGCGCTTATTATCATGTAATTACCTCCTAGTCTGGCAAAAAAGGGCCACAAACATGTATACTAAACCTACGTCAAAAGACCTTGAAAGAGCGAACAAAGTGTTTCAATATGTGTTTGAAACACATGAAACCAAGCAATATTTTAAAACAAACCCCGTAGCAGGACTAGACTTTTATTTCTCAGCGTAACTGCTGATCCACCTTTAATAAAAAGAACAACCATGTCAACAAGACGATTTGATGTGTTACTAGATGATAAAAAGATCGGCTGGACCTTCCTTGAAAATGCGGATGCTCCAATGGGCGTCGTTACAGGCCGAATATATTTTATTGATATAGATTCTGGTTATGGGTTTTTAAAAGCCTATTGTGAAGAGCACTGCATTGAAATCATTACAGAAAATCCGGATCAGCAATTAATTGCCACCTCTGCCATGGCTCCTCTGAGCGTTGTCAGTCCTGAAGGCATAGAAATTAAAGGTCAAAGTGTAAATATAGAAGGAATGGACCAGGACTATTTTGAAATCTTTATTTTAGGCATTCCTTATCCTTTTTTCGAACAACAGTTTGGTCATCACGTAAATAAATATCGCGGGGAGTGAATCCTGATATCTTTTGATGCAGCATAATTATAGATGTAAACAAGATTAAATCGCGTGCCACTATGCGGTAAAAAATCTTTTGAACCGACGAAACCCTATTTCGATAATTATTGTTCAATCGTCTTGCAATTAGAACAAGTTGCTTAACATAAGTAAGCGAAATCAGGCAGACGCGTTGCCTATCTCCAATAGTACCAAACATTCTTTAAATCCATGAAATGCTATTTTAGCAAGGCCTATCAAAAATCAAATAATTTTACCGTCACAATATTCAGTCCCTAAATTCCAGAAAAATTCCCCAACTACACCTAACAGGACTCCAATGTTACATCATCATATTAATGTTTGAAAAAAACAGGAAGATAGCCCAGAATAAAAAAAATAAACTATATTATTCGTAGGAGAAAATAAACTATCCTTAGCAGAGGCTTATGCTTAGGACTTCTAATCCCTTCTAAAGAACCCTGAAATTGATACCAAATAACCGAAGGGTCAAATCTTTGGATGACTTTCTAAGTAAATTTTCAATCCTTGTTCCATTTTTCGAGAAAAGGATCCTATATAAGCATATCCTCATTCCAGTACAATTTAATTGACATTAAATTACACAACTATTTATATTGTATTTCCAAAAAATATACAAAAATTCACCACGTTTCTTTGGACAGGTAAAAAAATTTGAATAACAAAAGGTACTCGATCCAATATAAAGCATTTATTTTAAATTATAATACATATGAAAAATAACTTTAGTTTCAAAATACGTCCGTTTTGACAGTCCTCAAATGTAAAATTTCCCTCACCTTTGAAGTAGAGAAGAAAATAAGGGATAATTAATCGATCTGAAACCCCACCTAAATAAAAAAGCACGCAACTCCTTAAGTACGCTCAAATTGAATATTTCACAAAAGGGAAAAATGAATCACAAGCAAATCATATCAACCATTAGTGCTCTATTGATAAATTTAGGGACATACCCAGCACTAAGTAAATTATGTGAATTTACTACATTTGCTTCCCTGCTTAAATTACAGCCACTTCCCAAATGGTCAATTACGCCTAAACAATTGAGATTCCACATATTTGAATTTGGAATTACGACTCTTCTGTATTTTCAAGGAACTCACAAGAAAGGGTTCATCCTTTCAGCAGTTTTGATGACCATATTTACTATTTATGTCCTATTCGTATTAACAAGTACATACGGAAAAATTCCGTGTTCCTGCGCCGGATTAATTACGGCGCTGCATTGGCAAGTGCATTTAATCTTCAACATCCTTTTTACGCTCCTCAGCTTTTATGGTATATATCATCAAATACATCAAGTAAATAGTTTCACTAAGCATAACCCTATCCCTGTATAATTTATTGTTTATCTGGCCGGATAAAACAGGCAAGTAACCGAAAACCTGTAACCAAAAGAGTAGGTTTCATTTTCTAACCCAGTAACTGCGCCGCTGTAAAATCGAGCGACGGGCGAAAGCATGGAATTTATTTTTTAACAACAAAATTGTAACACTATGGTACAGTTATCTAAAGTACTCCCGGCTTGCGGATTCGTGATCGCGGTAGCCCTGGTAGGCATCACCAGCGCTTTTAAAGATGCGCCAAAAACAAATGGAAATAATTTTGCTCAGGCTTATTTCCAATTCACTGGCACACATAATCAGGAAGACAACCGGTTAGAATGGACACAAATCACGCAAGCCCAGTATGATGCGCTAGATTGTCCAGGCTCATTAAAGGGCTGTAGTATGATTGGTGATTTGAATGCATCAGACAATCACCCAGTAGAGGTATATGTTGACAACACAACGAATGAAACGCCTCAAACTGGTACGCATGTCAGTGTGGTGAACAACAAAGACAATTAATCAATTGAGTCGCCAACTTGATGGAAGGAAGGGCTCATTACGCCCTTCTTTCCTTTAATATGGCGCTCTATTTTGGATTTTGTTGCATGCCGGTCAAAGTAACTACATCAATGGGCAGAGGTAATGCGAAACCGCTACTTCCAGCATTCAGCATGAAATGTTGCTCCCCAATAACACGTTGTAATGATATATCTGCTCCTTCCTTGTTAAGCCGTTTGATATCCATCCATCGTAGGTCCCTCAGCAACAATTCTTTTCGCCTTTCGGTCAGAATATAGGTTATTGCCTCTTGCTTATTTGATGCCGTTAACTCCTCGAAGGTTCCAGATTTATATCTTTTTAGTAATAAAGCATTCAAATCTTCCATCGCCTGATCTACATTCCCTAACCGAGCTTGACACTCTGACCGAATCAGGTAAATCTCATCTAAGGCAATCCCAATGAAATAACTACTTTTCCCTGTATAAGAACCTCGAAAGGATACAGTGCCATCATTATTAGGCTTAAAAAAAAGAATTCGCCTAAGGTCATTTTCCCTATAAGTCGCATATAAGTTTGAATCCACTTTGGCCATGGTGGAATTTAATGATCCAGCAGTCGTTGCCACATCATAAAATATCACTTCCATATTAAAAGCTGTTATCGGGTAGGTTCTTGAAGAATCAATTAGATTATAGTCCAACAGGTTACCTTCAAAGATTTTGATACATGAATCTGCATATGCCCCAGCTTTCTTATACTCCCGCATTGTCAGGTATATTCTGGCAAGCAAGCCATAGGTCGCGGCCTTAGACGGCCGGGTAACAAAGGAGGGGTGAATCGGCAATAGTCTCAATGCTATTTTTAAATCATCGATTATCTGCTGATACGATTGCTGAACGCTAGCTCTTCTGGAGACTTCATTAAAATTACTGTTCCCCCGCAATGGAATCCCTAAATCCTGCTCGGCAGTTAGGCTGTCGTAAGCCAAAGACCAATTAAACAATGCCTGCTGATACGCATAGCTTCGAAAAAAAAGACCGCTTCCTTCTAGATTGTCCCAATCATCGATGTTTTGGCTATTCTTGCTAACATTGTTCAACGTTTCAAGCCCAATATTGGCTTGATACACTACATCATAGAGTCTAGACCACTCATTGTTTGATGCTCCCCGCACTATATCTCCGCCCCATGTATATAATTCCTTAAAATGTTCATCGGCTAAAGCGTTATATGCGTCTTCTGGAAGGTAGTAATTGTCTGCACTCGCTTCTCCAATTATGCTGCCCTTTTCGTTCATAATATTGTTTTGGTCGTACAATGCCTGGACATCCTTAAGCGTTGAAGGTACTACTAACTGTTTGTCTGGTTTCTTGTCCAGGTATTTCTGACATCCGCTATTCAATAATGCTGCAACGAAAATTATAAATAGAATTGATTTGTTCATGCGCTTAGTTTTAAAAATTGCATTTGATTCCGATAGTATAAGTTTTTGGCTGTGGCGTCACATCTATATATTGTGGGTCTATACCGACATCGTTCGAACGCCACAGAAGACCGAGGTTTGCGGCATTCAAATAAATTTGTAAGCTATTCAGGATATTAGGTCTTTTACTGACCTTTGGAAATGTATAGGTAAGATTAATGTATTGAATCCTAATGTAGTCGCCTTTTTCTACATTCGCTTCGGAGTACAAATAAAAAAGATCTCTATAACTATTGTCGGGATATATCATCGATGGAATATTTGTATGCTTCTCATCTCCGGGTTTCTGCCACCGCCCTGCATAGTCTGCGTTACCCGCATCCATACTGAAAAGGCCGCCATAATCAATGGATGACCTCCTGAAATAAAAACCAAAAGCACTAGTTATATTAACGTCCAATTCAAAGCCTTTCCAATCAAATGTGTTTCGTAAAGCGCCGGTATATTTCGGAATGGCTGAACCGTCATAAATCAAGTCATCTTTATCTTTTGCATTATAGATTGCTTGATAATCTTTACTTTTCTCTCCATTCAAATAACCGATGGGATCTCCTGTCATGGGGTCTAATCCCCCCCATTTATAACTGATAATTGAATACAAATCAAATCCGTTCATTGGATTAATTGTATTACCATTACTAATAAATGAGGAAGGAAGCGCCGGATTTAAATAGTAAGCTTCCGTTTTACTAACCGAATGGCTAAAAAGTAGGGTTGTATGCCACCCAAGTTCACCTTTCAAGTTACGTGTTGTTAATGATAATTCCCATCCCCGCCCTATCATAGAGGCAACATTTTTCATAATCGAAGTTCCATCACTAATTCCGGCTGTGGGGTCTATTGGCGTTATGCCATAGAGATCGGTTCCGTGTTTCAGATAATATTCAAAGCTTCCACTTATTGTATGATTTCGAGAAGCGAAATCAACAGCGATATTAGTCATAGCAATTTTTTCCCACCTAAGATCAGGATTGCCATATTGCAGTATCCTCGCCTGCTGGAAGCCACTATAGGAAGCCGGTAAATCCAGGTATTGTTCCGTGGTAACGGCAGACCTTGACGGATCAACGTTGCCGCTAAAACCATATGTGGCTCGAAACTTCAGATAAGGTATGGCATTAAAATTATAAAATCCTTCTTTAGACAGCTCCCATGCCAGTCCACCTGACCAAAGTGGTATTCCTTTGTCGTTGGCTTTTACTCCAAAAAGGTTGGACTGGTCTTTTCTCATGCTACCTGAAACAGAATATCTTCCTTTATAGCTGTAGGCCGCATTGATATATCCCGATAAGTATCGATTCGTCCGGTCAGCAAATGAGGTGCCATCGGCAATGTTTTGGTATCCGCCTAAGTAAGTGGTAAAATAGTCCACGTAGTCCACTGATTTATAGCTTAGAAAATCGTCGTCATAGCCATAAGTCGTAGCACTTCCACTAAAGGTATGCACCTGTCGAATTTCGGCTCCAGCGATAGCAGTTAGGTCGCTGTTACCCCAAGAATGATCAAAGTTTACTTGTAAGCGTCCGTTGTTGCTTTCGATGGTAGCATCTGATCTATTCAATATTCCGCCATTGGGAACGTTGTACACCAATTCGCCGAATGCGTCGAACTGAGTAAATAAATTAATCATATCCCTGGCGGCAAAACTCTGAATGTCAGAAAGGTTTTTATTTTGCGTCGACTGCCGTTCATATTGATAATAGAAGTTCAGCGACAGCATCTTATTAATTGAATATTTCCACGAGGAGTTCGCCACAATGTCACTTATGAAGGTCTTTGTAAAATCATGTTTATAATCTTGTAGTGGATAATAGTTCCAGTCAAGCAATTTACCACCACCAGCAGTATCGATAAAGCTTTGCCGGTAATTCTTCGCAAAGGACAAAGGTTGGCCTAAATTGTCGGCTAACCGTGTATAAGTATAAATTGGGCCTCCCGTGTTATTAGTCAAATAGCTATATCCGTGCGCACCTGTTTTGGAGGAAATGAGGTTTATTGCCACAGAAGAGTTTACTGATAGTCGCGGTGCTAGCCTAATCGATAGCTCAGACCGAAGTGTCGTCCGATTATTGATGCCTCCCAAATTATCCATATTCCTATCGTATCCGCCTGAAAAATAGTATGACACATTTTGCGTACCTCCACTGAAGTTAAGTGCATATTGCTGCGTGAAGGGTTTTCTGTACATATACTTTTCTAGGTCGTTCCGCACATCGTGCAGTCTTAGATCATTTATCTGTTGATCAAAATCAACAGCGGAAATCAGCCCATCCCGCTTTTTGATCAATAGTTCTACAACTGGTGATAGAGCGGGAAAAGATGAGGCACTCTCTTTATCATTGTAATAACCTTTCTCAAAAAGCATCTGTTCCACATCAATAAGATCAGAGGATGCAATAGGTCTTAGGTAAAACAGGTTCGGTTTTCCTGAAGTAATCATGTCAGCATTAAAACTGACACTCTGTTTACCGGATTGGCTTCCCTTTTTAGTAGTGATAACAATTACTCCGTTCCCAGCCCTAACCCCCCAAATACTAGTGGCAGCAGCATCTTTTAACACAGTAACACTCTCGACATCATTAGGGTTTATATTGCTGACACTACCTTCATATGGAAAATTATCAACTACAATCAATGGCGATCGCAAGCCGTTGATTGTACTAAGTCCTCTGATAGTAATTGGTTGTTGCCTATTACCGTCATTATCAAAGACGACATTGTTTGCAACACCGTTCAATCTGTCAAGTATATTCGATCCTGTCTGTTGATTTAAAATCTTACTATCCAGGTATTCATAGGATCCAGTCGCTCTTTCTTTTGAAATATGCTGATAACCAGTTTGGACAGTCACATTTTCTAATGAATAGTCGGTAGCTTCTAGATATTCTATCAAATTGTGGGGACTAGTACTATCAATTTTTCTAAATAAAATCTTATAGCCTACCATTTGGGCGACGAGCGTGTCTTCTTTGAATTTCATCGGTATAAGGGCTGTACCATTGTCGTCAGTCATCCTATGAATACCACTATTACGAAGCTCTAATGATACTCCGGGAATTGGCTGACCAGTAGAAACATCTTTTACCTTAATGGTTAAATCCTGTCCGTTTACCATATTATACATATTCAAACACAGGAAAATAAATAAAATACTTTTACTCATTGATTTTTGTTTGGTTAGTAGACAGTGGTGCTATTTTCGATTTGGGCTTTATTACACAAACCTTAAGCATTCTTCTTGCAAAAGAAATATCAAGGCCATATGGAGCTAGCGCTTTTTTCAATTTAGGAACATCTGTGAGATCGGTCGGGAGGCCGTCTATCGTGATGTGACCGGTAATACCGGTTTCATCAATTATAGGTACGGATGACTTTTCGTTCAGTGCATTATAAAAAAATCGCATAGGAAAGTTATGAATGTACCGGTTGTCATAATAATCAAAAAGAGTTGATTCAGAAGCCATTAATGTATCAAACAAAGCTTTAGTGGTGTACTTCTTTGTAAGTACCAAGCAATTGATAGGCAGAATCTGCTCTTCTACGGATAAATGAAAAGCCTTATCTAAATCTTCACGCATTCTGCTAAAGAATTCCCAGTCCTGCGACGCAGGGAGTTGTAGATCATAACAATAAATACTATCCAATAACGGAGACGACTTAATGATTCTGTTATGACTGTACTTTTTCAAAACCGGATATGCTTTGGAATACAAAATGGATAATTTTTTATTGGCACAATAAAAACACGTCATTAACCCATCAGAATTCCTGACGCTGCCTTCAGTAACTGCCTGGAAGTTATCTGTGTATCGGGTAAGAATAGAATGTTCTAGAATGTTACCTAGTGCAGCTGTATCCGTAAAAAATGGGCCCTTCGAATTAAAATTGGGGAAATCATTTTTCGTTGGTAAGCGCTTATTACTATCGGAAATGATTGATCGAATATTAACTGGAGTCAATTCTTTTGGAGAGGTAATTGCCCTAACGACTTGGTTATAAACCCATACATAGTGTGGTATCTCTCGATGTGGGAATAAGTGCGTCAGTACAGTATCTCCTGTAATTGAGGGCATTATAAGACGGGACTGTTTTTGAAATAGTTTAATAATCTTCTCATAGGTATCCCTCGTTTCTTTGGAGTTGACCAGCATGACCATAATACTATCGCCGAACTGCTTTTGCAATGTCTGAGAATGTGGAATGGCTGCCAAGCAGCTGGTACACCAAGTTGCCCAGAAATCAAAAATAATTAGTCGGTCTTTAAAGTCGGAAAGCCTAGCCGACTTTGCTTTGTAATTAACAATACGACTAAGCGTTAAATTGGGGATGGTATCTCCGATCGTTAGCGGGGTAATTTTCTGCGAGAAAATGTTCGAAAAAAACAAGGCTCCGCCCAACAAGCATAAAAGCTTTTTCATTTGGCATTGATAATTAATCAGTTAAGAATATGATGAAATAAAAGCCAGGATTGGCAGGCTGCAAAGTACATGAGAAAAAAAACAGCCCGCCCAGCCCAGCAAAAGCTAGATCGGGTTTTTGGGCTTAATAGCAAATAAGATCCAGTAAGACACTAAATCCGCCATAATAGCCCGCTTTATAATGGAGACTGGAAGCAATATGAGGCCAGTTATTAACAATCTGTTCTGTTTCTTCAAAGAAAAACAGAAATATTAATTTTTTTCAATAAATTTGTTTGACTTTTATGCCAATTTGGTTGACAATTATATTATCTTCGATCAAAATATTAATCAAATGAGTAGCAAGGAGGAAGCAACACAATTGTTGAATGATGAAAATCATGTAGGCCATAATATTCAACGAATAAGAGTTTATATGGGTATTAAACAAGACACACTGGCCCATGAACTTAATTTAACCCAACCCCAAATATCACTTTTAGAACAACAAAAGGAAATTGACGATGAAACTTTACAGAAGATATCCACTGTATTAGGTGTTTCTCCTGAATTAATTAAGAAATTTAATGTAGAAAAAGCAATTTATAATATTAGTAGCAATAATTATAAAGAGGCAACTATTAATGAAGGTGCTAATACTTATGCAATTTCGCAACAGAATAACCCACCAGATATTGTTATTGATCTATACGAAAGATTATTAAAAAGTGAAAGGGAAAAATTAGAAATTTTATTGAATAGAAAAAACTAATCAAACTTCAAAAATTTAAATTATGGATGATTTACAAATGACTGAGCCATCGAAACATATTGGACGAAAAATAGGTAGTGTTAGACGTCTTGTAGGGTTGTCTCAAACTGCTCTGGGAGAAAGGCTGGGAATGACAAAACAAGCCGTTTCTAAATTGGAACAGACTGAAAATATAGATGAAAAGCGTTTAAAAAAAATCGCTGAGGCTCTGGGTGTTACTGAAGATGGACTTAAAAAATACAATAGTGAAAGAGTTTTATATTTTACAAACAATTTCTATGAAAATTCAAACGCCAAAATTGAAAGTGGGCTAAATGGTCATGTAGAAAATATTAATTCTTTTTCAATAGAACAGGCCGTTAAACTATTTGAAGAACTTATTAAAATAGAAAAAGCAAAATTCGACAAAGTCCAAGGGACAAAAAAATAGACCAGGCATAAAATTGGGTAAACCATTCAAAAATATTACCATGGATACCTGCTTAATAGAACTGACAAATAATAATGCTTGCCGGCTCTTAAAAGATCTGGAAGATTTAAACATAATCAAGATTCTTCGACGAGGTAGAGATCAAAAAGATGAGCAACCAGCAGGCAATGCCGGCCAGTTCAGAGGCGAATTAAACCTTTCAGATGAGCAATACAAAGACTTTCAGACACATTCAAAAAATATACGTGGCGAATGGCCGAAGAGTATTTAATAGATACCAATGTAGTAATTGACTATTTGGGAAACAGGCTTCCTTCAACTGCGGCCTCCAAATTAGAAGGAGCGCCACTTAGTATCCTAACAATAACAAGAATGGAGTTGTTAGCTTGGCGCAACAAGTGAACAAATCGCTGTACTTGAAAATTATATAAATAATTGCAATATTCATAAACTAAAGGAACCGACTATACTTAAAGCAATTGAAAATTAGAAAGAAGACTAAGTTGTCTGATGCCATTATATCGCCACCCCGTTGCCAATAATCTGATTCTTGTCACACGTAATTTGGATGATTTTTAAAATCTTAATGGTTTACGGATGGTTAATTCTTGAAATCTTGCCTCAACCACTACATAAGGGAAATTGTCTAAGATTATTTTTACTCAAAAGTAAAGGTCATTTAGATTTCCTCTTTTTTTAGACAAAGTATGTAAGAAATGGAAAATAAAAATATCATTAAGAAAATCAAGGCCCAAAAGGTCAAGATTAAAGCTATCCGGCAGGGTTGGAAACCATTATCCGAAGCGGAGGCAATAGATTTGAAAAATGAATTATCTAAAAAGAAAGAAATAAAGACCTTGCTTTTAAATAAGGAAAATTGTCTATTCCCTGATTTAGAGCATTAGAAAAATGAGATCTTGGCAAAGCTTACAAAAGAATATCCATCCATAAAATTTACGGTTTCATAATAATTTGTACAGTTTAGAATAAACGTCCCAGGCTTTCATCCGTAACAGGCAGTGTAAGTCCAATGGAGAGCTTCCTCATACCGGCTGTAATTAATGCCGCCGGAAAGCCCTGTTGTTGCATTATTTTATCCAATTAATCAATTACCGGGTGCCAATTTTATTGACAAAACTGAAAATGTGTATCAAATAAAAAACCACTTACGTTTTTTAATGTGTAAGTGGTTCATTCTAAGTGACCCCGCAGAGACTCGAACTCTGGGCCCGCTGATTAAGAGTCAGCTGCTCTACCAACTGAGCTACGGAGTCAATTGAGGCTGCAATTTCAGTAAATATTTTCTTTATTCCAAATACC
>Ga0164242_10000581_pt1 | contig 44089 bp, 64 predicted proteins | sample OricomgcompostMG_FD_108783 | JGI IMG/M metagenome (GOLD analysis project Ga0164242, IMG submission 108783) | Miracle-Growth compost microbial communities from Emeryville, California, USA - Original compost - Miracle growth compost (MG) ... | reverse complement strand
GGTTTACGGAAGTGCTCCAGCATGAAGTGGACATAGTTGAGATAGGCCTTTTCCTCCCACCACATCGGCGTCTCATCGAGGAACTCGTCGACTTCCCAGTCCTTATCCTCACCCACATGGGTGGATTTGGGGCACAGCACGGGCTGGTGGGGCATGTCAGAGGACCTCCGAGAGGGGAATGAGGTATTGGAGCTTCATGCGCGCCACCGGCCAGGAAGGGCGATCACGTAGGCGCGAGAAGTACTCGCGCATGGATTCATAACGCGCTTCCGCAAGGGGATGATCCGCTACTGCCAGCAGCGTGAAGACCATGTCCAGCGAGGCGATGAGATCGCGGTTGGTGTGCCGCCGGAGCTCTTTGACGATATCCTGGGTCGTGAAATCGCATGCCAGCGCAATCTCCACCAGCTCTTTGGCTTCCTTCCAGGTCAGTTGAGCCATGATTAATTCACGAAGGAGGGAAGTGGCTGGAGCAGACCGACCATCTGTGCGACACTGGCCAGCTGAGTGATCTGGCGACCTTGGACAAGTGATAGTTGCATGGAGCGGCACAGCCGTTCGAGGTGTTTGGCCATGAACTGCGGAATGACCGAGAGGTAGCCGTTGAGGCCATCGTAAACGATCATGTCGCCCGGACCTGCCCAGGTGACATTGGCGCGGTGATCCCGATCCTTGATGCCGAACCAGCAATAGTCGGTTTGACCGCGCGCTTCCATGATGATGAACTTTTCTTTCACAGCTTCGAAGAACCACGGAACAACGTCTTTCAGGGTTTCGCCTTCCTTCAACGGATAGACGCTCGTGAGCGGACTGCCATCAAAGTCTCGGCCATTCCAGTCAGCTGCCGTCACCAGGACGGCACGGTGAATCGAACTCATGATGCATCCTTAGGGAGTTGGAGGGGAATGGAGAAGTTCATCGTCACCCAGTTCCCATGACGGTCGTATTCCGGGTCATAAAGACGCGGCGCAGGGTAGGGTGGATTCTTGTCGACTTCCTTGCATGTCTTGAGGTAGTCAAAGATCGCCTCGATAAAGGCTTGTGGCATGGCCTCCAGCGTCGAGGCGCCGTAGGTGACGAGATCGCTGATGTAGAGAATACGGCCGCGCCACTGTTCCGTGGAGTCGTCGTATTGGAGCGATCCTTGCCAAGCCTGACAATGGAGCGATCCGCGGTAACCGGGAGGAACCGCTTCGTTCGACGCAGAAACTCCCTTCGAGCTTTCCAGCTGGGCGACAAGTGAGTTGAATCGCTCCGCGAGCAATTCGGCCGTATGTCTTCCTATCTCCTGCGCCAAGCATTCCTTGCCGGGGCCGTAGAGATTCGCGCATTCGCCGCCGTTATCCATGTAACCATTTTCGACAGTGTACAGCGTAGAGTCTTGGTCGCTCATGCCGCGTTCTCCTAGTTACGGACCAGTTGTTCTTTGAATGTCATTACTTGCCGCGTTAAGAAAGGAAGGGAAGAAAGCGTTCGGCATTCGCCACCACCCAGTCGTAGGGGGCGACCCAACCATGCTCCGTCATCCGAACCTCTGCTGACCACGGCGAGAGGTGCGTGAGGAGGTAGATCGCCACACCTTGCTCGAAGCGTAGTCCGGCTTTACGCCAGGCATCGCGATAGCTGTAGCACTTGTCACCATGGGCACCAATCAGCCCTTCGTTGACATTCAAATCGATGGCAACACCGCACGACTGGCAAGCCGCGCGATAGAAATCCATGAACTGGTCTTCAAGGTAGTCATAGTGCGACATGAGAAGGCTCTCGTGGAATGGCGTTAATCGACCTTGGGAACCACGACGGTCGACGCATCGGCCTTGAGGATGGCTTCGAGGAAACGCAACGCCTGGCTCAGGTAGGCGGGAAGCGTCAGGCTGGAAAGCTGCTTGTAGAGCAGTTCCTTGCAGGCCAAGGTTTCCACCTCGTCCAGGACGTACACGTCCGTGGTGGCGCGGTTGCGGTCCACCACTGCTGCGAGGCGCAGCTTGCCACTGTCGGTTGGACGAACAGCCTGCTTCCAGAAAGAGCCGCCATCGGCCGTATCGCCCTTGATAGCAGGTCCTGTACCGCCAGGATTCTGGTCGAGGTAAAACGTACCGGCTGGAAGCGCCAGGAATTGTTCACGTGTCAGTTTGTTCATGGAAATGCACTCATTGGTTAGGCAGATGGAGGGAATCAGTGACGCCCTTTCTTGCGTTTCTGCCAGGGGGCTTGATTCAGCGCAAGGTAGGGCTTCTTGGAGTTCGGCTTTGCCGTGGGCTCGGCGGCCGGCTCCGTACACTGCGTGTGGTCCGCATCTCGGAAGTGATAGGTAATTTCCACAGATCCCGTAGAATGGATAGTGACAGGACGGACCATGACTGTACCGGAATGGGCGCCGACATAGCCAACCACGTCGCCGATTTCAGGCATCTCTCCGGTGCTAGGGATACATCCCGTGAATCTAAAGGTTCGATCCTTGGCTCGGGCCACCCAGCCGCCCTGGAAGACGGCGGTGACAATAAGCGGATCGTCTACCGACGGCAAGTCAGGCACCATGTTCTTCTCCCTGAAGGGGAGCAGCTTTCATCACGATGAACTTATCGATGGTGTCGGAGGTAAAGCGACGCTCTTGGCCATTGACATCCAGCACGATGAAACGATGATGGCGGCGTTCAATGAACTTGCCGTCCACCAAACAGCCGTTGCGTAATTTCAAGCGGACACGCTTGCCCGGTGTCGTAGAAGTGTGGGGAGTTCGACGCATGAGAGTTAGACCATGATGTCGAGGCAGATGAACTCGCCTCGCTCGTTGAAATGGAATTCAGAGCCTGATCCCAGATGGACCTCGCCGTTACCGGAGATATTGTTCACGTGGATGTTGTCGTCATTGTCGGCTAAGTGAATAAACACACTGGATCGGACACCGGCGAGGTAATTGGAACTGCCTTCGGCAAGCGCTTCATCATGGAACGTGAGACCGAAGTCTTTGAGAAGAGCGATGAGGTAGGTCTCGCGACTGGAAAGAGCGCTCATGCTTCGTCTGCCGGTTTGTTGGGAAAAGGCTTGTGGCCGTGTTCCTTCTCCCACTGATTCAATTCTTCCATGCCGCGATGGTCTTTCACCCTCAATGCTTCCCATTCGATCTTGTTGATCGCGAAGTTCACGCTGCCATCATTCGCATCCAAGCGAACCTTCAGGATCTCCTCGACATCGAGGATCATGTACCCTGCAAGGCCGGAGGCCTCGTCGTAGGTCAGGTCATTCTCTTGCAGGAAGTAGCGGTAGACATCGCCGATAGTTTCCGCATTGTCAAAGAACGCTTCCCACTTTTTAGCAGGAACAGAATCCACGAAATGGTTGACGATCGCACGGTAACCCCAGAACGCATGATTGCGTTGGCGGGTCCTGCTCTCATTCATCGCCATTTGTTCTTCAGTACCGCCCATGTAGAAGGCTGATCCCATCTGTGTAAGTAGCGCTGTGATGTGGATCAGTTTGCCAAGGTCGTGTGCTTCTTCCGGCGTCATTTTGAAGAGCTCCGCGCCGATCTCCATTTGACTCTTGCCGGCAGCTTTGCCCTCTTCAATGATGGCTTTGGCCTTAGCACTTATCAGTTCTCCATCGACGACACTCTTGGCACTGTTTTTGGTGAATTCGAATTCATTGGACATTGTGGCCTCAGCGGTGGCTTTAACTTACTATCTCTGGGACGAAGGAGAGCAGAGCATCTAAAAAGCACTCTGCTCTCCTTCGCTATGTTACCGTTACGTCACTTCGTGAGGGACCACTGGCGGTTGACGCAGACGCTTTCCTTCGGCGTGAACTCCTGGAGCACACGCATGCACTGGAGGAGTACGCGCTTGGATGCGTTAGATTCCTTCAGCGTGAGCGGTATGTACCCTAGATGTTTCACGAGGTAATCCGTCGGGTCACAGCCGTCGCTGTAGAGCATGACCGCCTTCTCGATGTTCTCGATCCATTCGTCGCGATCCGCGTAAGAGACAACGCCGTCGATACGTTGAAGGATCGGTTGATATTCGCGGTTGAACACCACTTCACGTCCGTCCTTGCAGGTCCAGATCCCATAGGGGAGCTCGCGGCGTGCCATGTGCTTGATGGCAAATATCGCGAGATTCTTTTTCTCCAAGTGACCCCGACAGCGAAGACGGAACTCGACGTCTTCCACATCGAGAGGGGGAGCGTCTCGGAACTGCATGATGTCATGGGGGCTACCCACGAAGTAATCGGGCTGTTCGGAAACCTTCCGAGGCTTCTTGGTCGGTGATGATGCTTCGACATGGGTACTATCGATAGTGGTCATGTTTCTTTTCTCCGGGCAATGAATGAAACCAATGCGAAGTTACGCCCCAAACATCGCACTGCTGCTTCTCCCACATGGAGGGCAGTTGATTCATGGTAGTAATGTAGATCTGAGATATCGTTCAATGGAGCATAGAGCCCCTCCCAGCTGGGAGGGGCTCTATGCCATCGGCTTACGCGCGGTTAAGATCGGCGCGGACGATCATGAAGTCCAAGGTCTCGTCTTCCGGATCGCCATCAATGACTACGCCGCCGATTTCCGTATTGAGCGTGAGTGTCGCTCCGCCCTTCAGTTGCCACTTCTGGACGCGGGGTTCATCCGTCGGCAAAGCGGCTTCCGCATTCTGAAGGTCCACCTTCACCAGTGAATCCGTGTCGGTGAAGCTCGGGTGGCTGGTACGGCTACACAGCAGCAGGTTGAAGTGGCGGGTCGGTCCCTTGATGTCGAAGGGATAGATCTTGAATTCGGTTTCGAACTGTTGCACGATACGGTACTCCAGATTGGGATAGGAAAGCCAGGGACTTCAGGAACCGGGTTACCCTGCGGCTCTGGCAAAGCCGTGCCCAGATGTGGGACTACAGCATCTCCCCCCACGACAAAAAAAAAACAAGGATGAAAGAAATCCCTCCCCTCAAGGGGAGGGTTCTTAAATCAATGCACGCGCTCGGAGGAGACGAAGGGCTCCATCAGCGGTTGTGGGAAAGATGCCTGATCGTAGTTGTCTTCCGTGGGGAAATGCCCTTCGTTGTCTGGCAAGAGGAGCTGCATCACCGATGGCATCGTGCCGTAGAAGTCACGCATCAGGCCGATGTCATGGATCGACGTGAGAGCTTCGGCATCGATCGGCCGTACCTTGAGCGCACTCGAGGAGCCATCTTCACCCGTGAGGAGCTCCGCCTGGGGGCCATCAGGGGTGGTACGTCCCTCGAACCAGTCATTCGCTGTACAGCCAGCCACGTCCGCCATGAGTTCCAGTGGATGACTGCCGATCAGGAAGACCTCCGGCAGCCCCTTACGAGCCAAGCCGAGGCTGTAGGTGATCGGAAAGCGTGTACTTCCCTCCGGCTGGGCGCAGGTGATAATGGTAAAGTCCTTCTCTGCCAGAAGGATCCTCAGTCGCCTCAGGACCTCTCGCTCTGCATCATCGCTGTCGATGTGGACGGGGTTGCCTGGTTCACCAATCTGTTCAGACGTCACGTTTCTTCCCCTTGGCTTTAGAGGCTTTCTTCAAGGCCTTTTGTTGTTCATCGTAGTCAAGGATGACTCGATCACAGGTTTCGGAACACACGTAGCCGCCGATACGGCTGGCGGCTAATCGCCATCCTTTCATGACCACGGGATGGGACGCTTGTTTACCGCAAACAAGGCATTGTGCGATGCGCGGCTCCATGCTAGCGATGCCCCCATACCACCCCGATGGTCATGCCCACCGCACAGCACGTCACAACGATGACCGCCATGGCAAATACGGCGAGAAGGATGACAGTAATGCCCGCAACGATGGCGAGGTACGACGATGCCGTATGGCCCGACCAGTCGCCCAACGCCAGTACACCATGCAGCCAGAGGACCCATATCTCGAGCGCGATAAACAAGATACCCACCATCACGGTGCCGAGGGAGAGTGCTGAACGAAGCAGAAACTTACGCGCATCCATGAAGCTCTCCTTTAATGGGGACGATGGCCGAAGAAGCGACCGAAGAACGACGGCTTGGCTTCTTTATCGGCGATCACACCGATCGTCTTGATGGTAGCAAGGTCGGGGCCGCGCTTGACTTCGAACTGGAAGATGGGCGTCCCGGAAAGAGCCTGCTTGACGAGATCAGGCAAAGCATCGTGCAACTCTTGCGGCATGTCCTTATAGTCCACGCAGTGCAAGGGCGCCAGGATGCTCATGGCCTCTGGGTCCGGACGGATGCAGAACATATCGGCCAGTTCCCGGATCGGGCAGATGCTGAAATGGTTGCCCTTGAACATCTTGTTCAGAGCCGCCTTGGCGGTGAGTACACGAAGGTCCGTCATGGAGTACGCTCGGAAGGAGAAGAACGATCGAGGTAGCGCAGATAGCCCAGAAGGCTTTCAACGGCTCTCTCGAATGTGTGGGTACCTTGGAAGAGACGGAGATCATCGTGACTGGCAGACTTGACAGTGTATCTCCACGAACGCTTAAAGGAAGGGTTGAATTCGAGGAGGAATTTGATACGGCGCCGCGTGGCGATCGTGGTGATCTCTTCCAGTTGCCCGACCAACCCAACAGCATCCCCTGTATCGATGTCACGTGCTAGTGCTTCCGAGAGCGACTTAGGTGACTCCTTCACGAGATTGAGGTAGTTCTGGAGATTCGGATCCGGCGCACCGGGCCAGTCTTTCGCCAAGATGTCAAACGACACATCGGGTTGGCAAAGTACGATTTTACGATGGCACGTATCCTTCATGAAGACGTAGATGGACTTCGAATCATCGGTGCGAATGGGTACGATATCCTTCATACGGCCAGTAGTCGTATGCCCAGTGATCGCCATGTGCTTCATCGCGATGTTGAAGATATACAACGCCTTGTAGGACGACCCATAATTGAGATTGGACGATGGGTAGAGTACAAGGAGGCTATTGGATTCTTGATTGTTGAACTCTCCACACCAGCTTGAAGCCACCGCCTCCGCAAAAGCACCATCGATGATGCTCGTCACGAGAAGCCCGTGGTGATCGGCATCGATGCGCTCAAAGGTCAATGCGATGCCCAACTGGCGCTGGATGCGTGCAAGCGCCGCATCGGAAAGCTCGGGACGCTTACCGGTGGCAAGCATGATCATTCTCCTTTCAGGAAAGGTTCCCAATCACTGGGATCCTCGAAGAGTCGGTAATCGCAGGTCAGTTCAGTGCCGACCGGTAGGTCACGTGCAGCGACCCAGGAAGCGTCAGTGTCACGATACACGAGCGTGGGCGTGTCGCTGTGGTTCATGAACCTACCGTCGTCGTTGCAGAAATAGACGCCATTGATCAGCGCGTGTCCACCACGGCCACGATAGGTGTAGCGTTTCAGCATGACTTGAGCGCTGGCAGGGAGCTCGGCGATCTGTGCCAGGGTTAGAACCTGCACGAAGATCGGATCATCACTGTAGACCAACTGACCTTTAGTGATGGGTTCGCTCAAGAAGAGGCCCACGCCAGCGATGGGGCTCGGTGCCACCTCGGTAAGAACGTGAATCATGATTTTTCCTTGGCCTGAGGACGCTGGTAGACAAAGGGCAGGATATCCTGCACGCGCGCCGTTTCGCTCTGCGAAGCGAATGTGAAGAGCTGGTTAGCCAGCTTCTCGAGTGTCTCCGTTTCGTACGTTCCACAGCCATCGGGTCCTTCCCAAAGGCTGCCGAGTCGCTTCAGGTACTGCGCCATGGCCTGCAAGTAATCTTTGCCTGGGCATTCGCACTCTCTGGATAGCCCGGGAGTGGCCATCAGGTGCCCACTGTTGCGTTCGTGGTAGACTACGTATTGTTGATGGAAATCGATGGCGTAGAGGATCTTCGTCACGCCGAGCGTGTCGCATACCACGTAGCGACCAATGAGATCACCATAGTTGGTCTCCCTCGAGGCGGAGAGGATGGCAGAGAGTGCCCACATCGGTATGGTGGCTTCATGTTCTCGCTGTCCCATGGGCGGAATCTTCCATGCTATCACATGGCGAAGCGGCGAGGGTGCAGCCCGAATAACTGAGGACTCAGCCATGAGAGGCTCCTTGAGGAGGATGGCGTTGGTCGAGGATCGTAAAGCACATTGTCACGGATCCGTTAGCAAAACCAAGGTCTCGGCTGATGGACTTCTCCGACTCTGGAAGGATGATGGAAAACGTGCCTTTTTCGGTATTCAGCCGTGCCGACAGCGTTGACCACGACTTCAGGAAACCGTCATTGAAGCCGTATTGGGCGACGATGTCGCGGTAGTTACCCTCCATGGCTTTCTGAAAAGGCGTTTCACTGTAACGGACGGTGAGTGAAGATGGCATTCGCAGTTCATCGTTACCGTAAGGTGACGTCCTGCGATAGACCATGAGACCTTCGTCCAGATAGACATTCTGTACGTCAATCGTTCGAGACAGCTCACCTTCCTGGCGCCCCAGGAATGCGCGAAGGTCTTGGAAGTTCTTGGCATATGTCGCAGGGATGCCCAGTGCGCCGAGATGCAAACCGCCGCTCGGATCATCGTCGAACCCATTGGCCTGAATCATGGCTTCGAGCAGGCTATCGAAGGCGCGATAGAGGTCCATCGAAAGCGTCAAGTCTTGACCCGTCGACCCCTCCTGCGGTTTGAGCTGGATCTTCATCTTGATGAGGAAAGCCGCGCAAACGCGTTTACCCTCCTCCGTGTTGATCGTTTCCAATGTCGGCCAAAGACCCAGGCCGATGGTTTCGCGGTACTGAGCGTCGGTGTTCAGAATCATGCGTGCGTTTCCTACAAGAGAGTATTACAAGGGTGATTGTTACAGAAAGAACTTACAAAAGCGCACAATCCCTCCCAGGAGCCTACAGGCTCCTGGGAGGGAACTATGCCGTTACTTCTAATGCTGGCAGATGATGAGCTCCGGCGTCTGACCGCCCATGCGCACGTAGCGAGCCAGGCGACCGAAGGTCAGGTTCCGCGTCTCACTGGACGACAGGCCGTCCACGTACACCGTTTTGAGTGGCAGCAAGGTCGGGTGCGTCGCCGGCGGCTCATGCTCCTTGAACGCCCGCTGCTCTTCCATGTACGCCGCCACGTATGAGGACAGCGTGGCTGCTGGGTTGGCATCATTGGGATCCACGTCGATCTTCAGCACCGGACGAGCATCCGCCGCGATCGGCCCAGTGTACTTGTTGATGTCAGCCAGCACATCCTGCGCCGTCACGACCCGCTTCATCATCTCGTTCAGCTGACCTTCCTTCATGGTCTCGGCGGCGAGCTGTTTCAGCTTCGCGACGTGGTCGGCCGACTCAGCGATATAGATCGACGTGCTCCAGTCGCGCATGAAGCGTTCGAACAAGAACTTGGTCTTGCCTGACTGCGGGGCACCGCCGAAGGTCACGGCGTAGCAGTCCCGCAGATCACTGGGGGTCCTGATCTCGCCACGGTTGCGCAGGTACTGGTTGCGCCGGAAACGCGAGGCCTTCAGCAGCATGGAGACGATGGCGCTGTAGTTCACGAAGGCCGGCGAATAGTCACTCGAGCCGCCCTGCGGGCGCTCACGCCGATCCTGGACCGAACCCTGGCCCTTCTTTCCCTGACCCTGGGAACGCTCACCTCGACGTTCCTGAGCCTCCTGGCGAGGCGCACGGGGGGCTTGGTTCGGCTGGCCGGCACGTTCCTTCTTGGAATGGTTACCCTTGGGCTTCCGGTTGAGGTCCGGCATCTGGCGCAGCGTCTCACGGATATCCTCCATCCATTCGTGGCTACCGGGCCGCAGGCCTTTGGCCGTGGCCTGGTGGGCCGCATTGTTCCAGCGCGGCGAGCCCTTGAGATCGTACCTGCTCCCATCCTCGCTCTGCTCGATGGGCAGTTCGCCGACGATGTCGGACGGCTCCATAGCGGTGACCTGGTCGGAGCGCGTGACCACCGCACCCTCCGGCGGGGTCAGAGTGATCCTGGCGTCTTCTTCGCTGATAAGCCTGCCCTCGCGGGGTTCGCTGAACTCTTCCAGAGCCGTCTGCATCGCAGCATCGGGATCGGGACTCTTGGAAAGATCGACGTTGACCACGAGGCGGGGTGCTTCGTCAGCGCTCGGCTGCTCGGCATTGTTGTTGTCGTTGGAAACGTCGGGCGTATTCGTCATGATGATGTCTCTTCGGTGGTGAAGGGAGAAAAAAAGCCGTGGAGCGCAAAACGCTCAGGCAGGGGTGCGGTCGGAGCGAATGGCCGCGTTGTAGCGCTCGAGGGCTTCGAGCACGTCATCTTGAGGGCGCGTACCGCCCTCGTAATTGTCCATGGCAGTCCAGAGATCCTTCAGGGGTCGCAGGTACTCATCCAGCTCGTCGAGGCGCTTCAAGTATTCCCGGCGCGCTTCCGTGAGCTTGCCATGAATCGATGCGCTCGCTAGCCGCGCTTTCTTGCCGAGCTCGCCGTAGCCAACGAGATCGATGGTGGCTTTCTGGAGGGCTTCCAGAAGCTGGGTATCGTTGATGAATGCGTCTGCATTCTTGTCTTGGATGTAAAGCAGCCCTCCTCCTGACATGACTATCACCTCGCCGGTGGAAGATTAAGGGGCATAAACCCCTGGCAGACGATGGGCCGTCTGCCAGGGACTTTCACGTTTACTTGGTGGGGATCACGGCCGAGGAACTCCTCGGCACAACATAGCACGCCTTGGCCTTCATGCAAGCCTGCGTTTCGAGCGTCACGATCTGCATCTCGGCATACTGATCCGTCGAGTACCCCATCTGAAGGCGGTAGGCACTATCGGCTTCCGCACGGGCCTTCTCTGCTGCAGCACGCGCTACTTCGGCATTGGTCGCGGCCGCCTCCGTCAACTGACGCTGCTGCTGCACGGCCGTCTCGTTGATCTGCGCCAATACCGTCGGCGTCGGATTGGCACGACCCAGCGTCACGCTGATGACCTCTACCGGAATGTTCTTGTCCTTGAGATAAGCCACCAACTCCTTGGTGACCGTGTCATCCATGGCCATGGCGGTAGTGGGATTGGACATCATGTCCCGCATCATCTTGGTCTTCACGATGTCACGGACCATCTGGCTGTACGGCGATTCCACGTTGTTCTTGAACCAGTCCGGCCCGAAGTTCTTGATGAGCGTGACCGCATCGGTGATCTTGAGCGTCACCGTGGTATCCAGATCCAACATGATGTTGTCGTGCGACGCGAAGTCGTCAAAGGCGACCTTGTGTGCTTCCGGCACCACATCGACGTAAATCGCTTCCGTGGTGAGGGCCTTGTACTTGAGACCGGGCCGGATAGCCACAGGATCCACACCGCCATCACCGAAGAAGAGCGGCTTCTTCATCAGCACAGCAACCTGGCCAGGATCCGGCGAGACGCTGTTGCAGCCGGTCAGTGCCAGAACGACCATGAAGAGTGCCAGAAGGGACGTGAGACGTTTCATGAAGGAGGATATCCTTAAGGTTGGGAGGGTTCGTCGGATTCCACGCCGAGCGGCGCGTAGGGATCCATGGCCTGGAGCAACTGGCGATGGAAGGACGTGCCGTAGGCGATCGAACGTTGCTGCGGAAAGTGCACCTGCTCCAACGCCATCGCCGTCTGCCGAATGATGAGATTCACGGGCAGGTTACCGGTTCCTCGGCCATGGAGCGTAAAGACCACCGACTGGAGCTGTGCCACCGAGGGCAGTGCATCAACGACACTGGTGTACTCACCGCAGTGGCGATTGTGCCGATGGATGGCCTGGAGAGCCGCCAGCATGGACAGGTACGGCACCTCGGAGTTCTTCGGCAGCTGTACCGGTGCACGCATGGTGGGCGCGTAGGCGATGGCGCGGAACGGACTGCTGGCCGGCAACGGTAGCAGGTCAGCCTGACCGACGTTCATATCGCCGAAGAAGCACTGGGCAATCCGCAGATGGATGAGCTCTTGGACGGACGATCCCACGACATTCACCACGGCCTCATCGAAGCCGCCTGTCATGTCGCCGTAGGAGTTTCCGGGCGTGATGATGGCATCGGCCTTGAATCCTTCGGCGACCGCTTCTTCCAGCGTCTTTCCGATCGCGTGGATCTGGGGCGCCAGTCCCGGCGGCTCGTGATTCGCGTATGCATAGCGCGTCAGGGGGTGATGCCCCAGGCGCACTCGTTGGTACAACCGTGCCTGGATGCGCTTGGCGGCCAGTTCAGCGATTTCCGCGTGGGGATGAATCACGTAGTACTGCATCGGTTCCATGTTCACCGTAGTTCCTAGACGCGTGGGAGCAATTCACCCGCACGGCCACGTGGCCAGGCGACGATGCCCTTGATGGAGGCTTGACCGATCTCCGTGTCGTAGAACTGATAGGCACGCGTGAGATCGTAAGCGGTTTGCAGATGGATCCAGAACTCCGCCGTGGTACGGAAGAAGCGTTCCAAGCGCACTGCCATTTGCGGCGTGATGGCGGTTCGATGCTCCGTCAGGAGCTGGATGTCGTTCACCGGGACGCCCAGGCGATGGGCCAGCTCCGCTTCACCGATGTGCAGCGGTTTCATGTACTCCTCGAGGAGTACCTCACCTGGATGGACAGCGCGCATGTGGTGGGTCACGCGTATCGGCGTTTCTTCCACCGTGTTGTGCAATTGATCTTCCGGCCTATCCATGCGCGTCTTGCGGTGCATCGGCGCAGGCGTGATCGGTGTCGCGGGCTTGGTCGGTTCACCCTCGACCGCCGGGCAGCCGCCGAGCACGGCCATCAGTTCCGCCACATCCTCCGGTTCCAACACCCAGAAGAGCGTGTAGGCGTGACGCTGCACGGCGTTGGGATCCTGAGCGTGCTGATCATGAGCGTAATCAACGCCGAGGTAGGACGAGCAATCAAGAATCGAGTTCGTGACCACCTTGCCAAGACCGAAGGGCCGGTAGGTGCAACGGTGGTCACGAAGCACGCAGCGACCCGTAGCCTCGTCGCTATTCGCATGCCGACGTGGGAAAGTTTCCCCTTTGACCATCAGCTCGGAGTACTGCGTCCCCGCTTCACTGTTCGATGCGTCGGGGATGTAGAACAGCGTACCAGGCGGTAGCTGGAAGAACGCATTCACAGTCATCTTTTTCATGAAGGGGATTCCTAAGCGAAGTCAAGGAGTGAAGGGAGAGCTCAGAAGGGTAATATGCCCTTCTGAGTCCTTTATTCATGCGCCCTCCTTCACGAAGAGGGCAAAAAAAGAAACGCCTCCCGAAGGAGGCGTTTGCTGCTATACAAACTCGAAGCGGACCAATGGCGCCCAGCTGGTATTGAGAAAGTGTTTCATACCTCGCGTAAACTCGATAGTGAAAGATGTGATTGACGTGCCGATGGCCCGTGTAATATAACTTGCCAACCAGTGACCATGAATCCATTGCCGCGGAACGTGCTGCCCTTTGAGCTTGAGGCGCCAGTTAACCCCAGGCTCGGATTCTGTCGGGAGTGCGGCACGCACAAGTAGGCGTTCCGGGTGATCCACATACGTGCTAAACTGGGCAGCCATGGAAAAAGAGTTTCCGTGTCTCCTATTCCACTGCGGCACGCTCTCCATGATCGAGCCCAATGAAAGTCGATCGAAGTACTCCTTTCGAGCGGTTTTGGGTAATGGCTGAAACGTCTGCAGCATGCGCTGCATGCCTTCCGTGGAGTACTTCCAACGATGTCCCATTCCCACGCTCGTGTATCGTTGGAAGAAGAAATCCAAGAAATGGATACCGGGTTCCAAGGGACCGCCGCTGGCGGCGGGAGCCGGCTGTATGTTCAGCATGTGGAGTGCGCGAAAATCCACCCATGCTTCCAGACTATCCATTCTCGACTGTTTCATGAGGTTATTCGTCGTGTACTGAAAGATCCGCGAATGACCGACTGCTGTGGAGACTCTATCAGGGTGTAACAGCGTTCGTACGCAGTACCCTGGATCGGATCTCGCCTGGATTTGCATGTATCGACGGTAGGAGCGCGATGAGCGCTCTTCTTCATCCTCGTCCTCGTCATCGACACGATCCACTTCCCTAACGATGTAATCGCTGCGATGCGCCATCACACTTCCTCCTTACTGGGTTCCTCTTCCGTCTCCGACGGCAACGACACTGACATGCGATTACGCAGGTCCGCCAAGGCACGACGGAACAGGAGACGAACGGCAAAGCCGTTGATGGACAGACTCAGGCTGTGATTGCCCAAGGCCAGCCCGGCCGGATAGTCAACCTCGGTATCCAGATGGACCGCTTCCTTCGACATGAGGTCGATCGACACCTGATCGATCAGTGTCTGGCCATCGCTATCCAGTACCGTCAGGGTGAGGATGTCATCAACCACCCGCATCCGCGTATTATCCCGACCGTACTTGATCCCATCGAGACTAACCCGCGTAACATCGTAGTGGTTGTAGACCAGGGACGGCACGTTGGAGATTTCGGCAACGGCCATGAGGTCATCGAGTGACTTGGCTTCCGAAGCCATCCGGGCCAGAGCGATCAGGATGTCGTAGCTCATGGATTCGTGGAACGCCGTGGCACGAGCCAGAATGGCCGCATAGGCGGGGTCGAGCCGGTAGGCTTTAGCGACTTCGTGCGCAGCGGTGACATCGAGGCCCTCATAGCGCAGGCGGTACTGGAAGCGACCGGGACGATCGAGCATGAAGCCCGAGAGTTCATCCGTGTCGTTGGCCGTCAGGATCATCATCACGCCGCGGATACTCTGGTCGGCGAAGAACGACAGGAGACTATCGCGTGCGTCCCGATCGTAGATCTTGCCGAACTCATCGAAGTACAGCACGCAACCACCTGGCGAGATAGACACCAAGAAACGCAGGGCATTCTCATCCAGCGCCGTATCGATTCGATAGACGGGACGCCCCAGCGTGATGGCCTGGTTGCAGAGCGCTTCGGCCAGGAGACTCTTGCCAGCGCCCTTGATGCCTTCCAGGATGATGCCGAGCGAGGCCCCCAAGGGATCGTAGGCGCCCGAGATCATCTTCAGGTGCTGATTGTGCTTGCCGTAGGTACGCGGCGCGATCTCAAAACGCTTGCGATCCTTTTGGAGGATGGGTCCAGCGAGGGTTGCGCGGTAGGTGTACACGGCGGCAGGAATATGATCGAGCAGGCCCGTATCGTTGTGGTTGGAAATGGCGATGTGGCTATCGCAGTCGTGCAGTTTCAGGGTCATGGTGACACTCTTTAGTGGATAGATCGTGAAGGGAAGGAATGTTTAATCGTTGCCGAGGAAGGCGTTGTAGGCATTGACGAACCAGCGGTAGCCGACCTCCTGGTAGCTAGGGACCTGCAGTTGGTTGAGGAGATCCGCGAAATCGTCGGCGAGTTCTGTCCAGCGGACCGTCATGGCTTCCGGCGGGGTGTGCAGGGCCTTCCGATAAGCATGCTCCAGGATGCCGTGAAAAGCCTCCCAGACATCGTGTTCCTTGCGCTCGCGCGCGCGCCATTCGACGGATTTGGCGTAGTTAAGTTCCATAGCCGGCGTCAGGCGATGCTGGAGGTGCTCGGCCGAGGCACATGCGCGCATGACTCCGAGAACGGTGGTAAGGGAGCGATCAGCCATGTGAGGATTCCTTGTTGTACGTCGCGAGGGCCTCGCAGACACTCTCGCGAGAGACATCGTGCGAACCGTGGTAGTCGACCTGGCGCCAGACATCATGAAGCTTGCCAATGTCATGGTCGAGAGACTCTTTCAGCGCTTGGATCTGCTGGTGTGCGGCTTTGAGCCGCAGAAGCACCGCAAAGGTCGCGTCTGAGGCCTTGTGGCCCAATTCACCGTAGTCGACACGAAGGGCTTCGCCCATGCCTTCGATGTCGTCGAAGGTCGAGGTGTTTTCCAGGAAGTCTTCCGCTTCCAGTCGCTGAATGTAATTGTGGCTTCCACCAGACATGGTAATACTCCGAGTGTGTGAAGGGGCGATAGAGCGGTGGGCGGTCGTGACGACCGCCCACCGCTCTATCGCGCTAGGACGCCACTTAAACGGACGTCTGTCAGGAGTGTACTGTGGGTGCTGATCGCGTTTATTTCAAATCTGCTTCGACGTAACAGCGTTTCCATTCCTCAGTTAATGGAAAGGTCACGGAATAGCATGCAGCATCCATTTCCTGGATAAGGAAGGCATTCAGATAGAGCTTCTCTGGCGGTAGCCGTTCCAGCCCAGCGAAGCCCTGCCGCACGCCATAGATCCACGTCTTCTGCGGCACTAGCGCGGCATCGACCAAAGCCACGTGGTCGAACTTACTGAGTCCAGTCCCCAAGGCGGCTGCATGGCGCGCCGCGCACTTCTGCTGGAGGGAGCTGTTCATCGCCAGCTGATTGCGATGATACACCTCAATCGTACCGCGTTGACCGTCCGTGCTCACGACCACGACGAGGCTGGGTGTGCGGCCGCGTAGACATTGATTTTGCAAGGTTTTCATCAACGCTTCATCGGTACATCCCAGGGCATAGAGGAAGGTGTCCCACTTCTCACCATAGTACCTTAAGCGGACAATGTCGGATGCAGTCAGCGGTGCGCGAAGCGTGGGCACGGTGGATTCCTTAATAGGGCGAGCGAAGAGAGGGTCATCGGTAAAGCGACCACAGCATCTCTCACCTCGTTTAAAAAGTCATCATGCTGTGAGGCTAACCACTGGAGTCTGTATGTCCACCCCTACCTTAATCGCCGTTGTCTGGGCCATCGTGGCTCTCTGCGTGTTCGGCTATCTACGCCACAAAGATGCCACCGATACCTCTTTGTCGGAGGATGAGCGTGCGCCAGCGATCGTTATGGCCGGCTGTGCGCTGGGTTGGCCTGTCCTTGCGGTGATGTGGGTACTGACGGCGATCATCACAGGCCTTCGCCGGCTCCACAGCTGGCTCGCTTCCTAAAGGAGTTATCCGTGGATGATTCCAGCAACTATCGAGCGACGCAGCGCATCAGGGAGCGCAAGGATCCGATCACGGTGATTGTCAACGTGACCTTCCCACCGTGGCCCGCGCCTCCCGCTGCACCCGAGCCTCCGCCTGCGCCTCCCACGTCTGCCCCGCTACCGTTGCCTGTCCCTGAGCCCGATCCTGCACCAGCACCGCCTGTAGTCAAAGAGAACTGGATCAATCGCTGGTTAGGCCACATCTGGCTGGAACTTGGCGATGATGCACGCTGGTTCTATAAACAGGTGCGCTTCTGGCTCTTTGCGGTGGTGACCTGTGCCCCAGATCTCTATAACCTGGCCGTAGATAACCACATGCTACCTGGCGGCCATGTCCCCGCACCGCTCGAGCGGTTCTTCAACGTGATTGGCTTCTTGGGCGCCGCTACCGTGCTGGTGAAGGCAAAAAAGAAACAGCAGGACGACGATTAGCGCATAGTGCCCCCTCCTAGCCTAAACGGCTAGGAGGGGGCACTATGCCTTTAACCAACGGAGCAAGGATCCGTATTGTCGATGCCCTTATAGCCTTCGAAGTAATCCGGGTTCTGGTGGAAGGGCAATCGATCAAGGAGGGTCTCGCCGGTGGTCAGCGTGATCAAGCGGCGTGGATGCGCGCGCTTCTGGAGCTCTGCCAACCAATAGATCCATCGGGCATCCATGAAGGCAGCGAAGGTGGCTCCGCCTTCCTGCGGATAGGCGGCGAGATAGCGCGCCTGATACTCGTCCTTGAGCGAGACATCAGGCGCGGCAAGGACGTACTCCAGCTGAAGTCGGTCGAGCTCACGCAGTGTACGCACGTGGGCAGTGACGAGGCTGTAGCTGCCGCGCGAAGCCTGGTATTGGAGGGTACGCTTCAGGATGCGCTCCGCATGCCGTAGCGGATGATTCCAGGGGTAGAGGGGTGGGTTGATGTACCCGACATTCGGGTACTGCTTGACGTACGCACGGCGACCCGTGCCAGGGAAGGCGGCAATGATGCGCATGGTTACCACGCTACTGAGGGAGGGGCAGCGGCTTCTGTGGACGCCTTTTTCTTTTTGGCTTCGTCCTTCATGGCGTTCGAGAGAAGCTTAGAACCCTTGTCGGCTTGGTTCCATTCTTTCGCTACTTCCGGTTTGATCCCGACCTTCTTGGCGAACTTTGGATCGTGAGCCGCCGCCGCCATCAGACGGGCTTGCGATTCGGAGACTGAGGGCATCGTCGTATCCTCCACAAAAGGGGCGTCATACGAAAAAGTGCGCTCCTAGCATGGTTTCCAGCAGCTGTGCATCCGCCGGTCCTTCCGAATACTTGTCGAGACTGTAGGACTCGCCTGCGCAACGAACACCACCGCCCGCAACAATGAACGCGAAGCCTGCACTGCGAACATCGCTGCGATCCCGATCCAGCCATCCCGGTACGTTAGCATGCGTCACCGATTCTTCGAAGAGCGCTAATGTGCCATCGCGGAACCGCACGTATTTGCCTTGAGCGAAGCCGTCGCTGTCCAAGAACCCCAGACGACCCAAAGAAACTGGGAGTCCTGGAAGGGAGAGCTCGTCATCTACGGAGACGATACGTGAGATCGGTAAGGCTGGATGACGATACGGTTGGATGTTGAGAAGGATCACCCCCTGGATGGAGGTCATGATGCAGAGATCGCCGAGGGGCAGATGTTCAAGGCGGGGCTGGCCGTCCATTGAGGTGTTCCTTGCGTTACAGGTATTGTGCGGCTGAAGACTCGGAGAGGAGTGCAATCTCCACGTCGCCACCTACCAGACGTTTGACGACGAGTCGAGGGTGTTCCAGGGCCACTTGCTGATAGAGGTGCGTGGCGTGCTGCAGGAACACCATGAGGATCTCGCGCCAGACCACCAGGAACTCGTTCTCGAGGTCCGCCGGGAGGGGCTCATAGTAGAGCTCCGAGTGCTGGAGGACGAACGCGACGGGATCGGTGTAGGCCATAGCGGCCTGGGTGAAGGTGGTAACCCCGAGGCGGCGGATAGCGCGCAGAAAGGGATCAATGGCGCGCTCAGCGATCGCCAGCGGCGGCAGATCGATCTGGGCACAGGCGGCTAACCAGGCGCTATGGCGTCGAAAGATGTCATCGGTCGGCAAGAGAAACACGTGGAAGATCTGGGGCATCGTCGGGACTCGTGCAGAGGTGTGGGGTCGCGGCTTCAGCTTTGAGCTCGCGTACCTGAGCTTGCAGGGTGAGGACGCGTATCAGTAAAATGGCGACAAAAAGGAGGCCGAGGGACAAAAGCACCGCACCTCCCCAGCCTTGCGGGCGTGAGGAGGTGCGATACTGACCATTCAGCTCTTGAATGGGTTGATACCTGAGCGGTTCTCGCATGGGCGGGGTTAACCGAAGGTGGTGGGTGTATCCTCGAGTCGTACGCAGCAGCCCAGGATGGGCATGGTGGTACTGGGGGGCTCGGCGGTCCGCGTCGTCTGGAGAGGCGGTGGATCACCGGTCTTGGAGGTATGGAGGTCCAGCGGGGTATCGCCCGTGGACGGCGTGGCATCCGGCACAGCATCCACGAAGGAAGTCAGTTCCAGCGCCCGCACTTCGAGCGTGGCGTCGAACCAGGCTTGCAGGATGTCCTTGGGGGAAATGAAGCCTGAATTCATCTCCGAAAGGAGAACGGCCTCCTCGATCAACGGCGGGTCGAAAGCCAGCTTGGCGATGGCTTCGTTGAGGAGCCCTTGGCTCTCGATAGAGCCCTTGGGTACAATCCCTTCTTCCAGGAACTCGACCAAGGCATGGAAGCGTGTGCGTACCTCCACCATCTGGGGATGAGATGGGTAGCGTGTCAGAAGAGCTTGGAACTGTTCGAGCTTCGTCATGAGGCCTCCTTGGGAGGGGTACTGCGACGTTTCAGGAAGGTGTGCACCAAGCCGCGCCTACGCTTGGGTGGCACCGCAGGTGCCGCCGATGCCGCGGCTGCCTCAACGGCCTGAGTGGCCGCATCGACCGCATCATGGATGGCATGTGACCCACCGCTCAGATCCCAGGAAGGACGCCGGTAAGGGAAGACCTTGGCGGTCAGATCTTCCGCCATCGGTTCCTTGGCATCTGCCATGATGGCACGAAGCTCATCCGTCGAGTGCTCATGTGCCAGACCGAGGTGCATGAAGCGTAGCTGGGTGAGGTCGCACACGTTGGCTTGCGCCTGATCGCGCCAGGCCAGACCCCACCGTTCGATCACACCGCCGGAGCACTGATGATCCTGATAGCAAGCGGCATAGATGGCCCGAAGCACGTCGTAGCCTTCGTCTTTCACCAAACGCTGAGCGATCTTACCTCCCGTTCCAGCGCCGACGAGCTCGCTCTTATTGAAGCGGCCCATTGTTACGCCTTGCGCGGTGATCGAGACCAGATGGTTGTAGGCCTGTCCGATAAACACGCCTTCCATGGTGTTGTACGGATTGATCAATCCCATCATGTAGAACATGTGGTAAGGGGCGAGGTAATCTTCAGCGGGAATGACGACGGGCTGCCCTCGTTCGCTCGGGGTGGCCGAGCGAACACGAAGCGACCAGTTGTGATGCAGCTGCGTGCGCAGGCCCTGAAGGCCCACAAGCGGACCAGAGCCGACCAGACCGTAGATGACATCCTCGGTACCGCCAGCGTAGCTGATGTTGAAGGGCGTGTCGAAAGCGAGGGCTTTCCCGAAGGCTGATAGGGCATCCTTGCCCTGGATCAGACGGGTATCCACCCACGCCTCATCGCCCCGTACGAGGGCGATGGACATTACAGCCGCCCGATGACTTCACGCTTGCGCGATGCCGGCTTGGACGGCGACGTGCGAGTGGCCACCTGTCCCACGACTTCCGTCACCTTCTTCACGGCGGACTTGACCGTCGCCTTGGGCTTCGGTTCTGCGGCCGTACGGGCCGAGGTATCCCCCGCCTGCGCCAGCTGGTCGTCCGTCTGGGCATCCAGGATTTGACGGGCCGTAATGCCGAGCGCGGAAGCCAACGCGATAGCGGAGGTGATCGTGAAGATCCCCTTACCGGCGATCAGCGCCTCGACCTCTTCCCGACTCGCGCCGACCAGCTTGTTCGCGGTCGTGAGAATGACCGCACTGCGCGCCGTGCGCTGGAGGGTACGGTCACGCGTGGCCTTGGCCTTGATGGCGTCCTTGATCAGGGCCGCGGTCTTCTTCAGGATGGTGCTCATGAGCGTTTCCTTTTCTTTGGAGTGGTAGTGGGAGTAGAGGCCTTCGCCGGCTTCTTGGACTTAGGCCGGCGCGGCGGTTTGACCAGCAGCTTATTCTTGGCCTTCCAATCGGCCAGGACATTATCACGGAAGGCTTGGTTCTCGACCGTGTGAGCGGCAAAGATCTCGATGCCCTTCTGGGCCAAGGCGGGATCCTTTTCCATCAGCTTGCGCTGACGGGCAAGCCCATCGGGGCATTGACCGAAGAACGCGCCGGCTTCGAAGTGGTCCATGGCAATCCGGCGCGATTCCTTCAGACTGAGGAGGTCCGGCGGAGGCTCCATGTTCTTCTGGAGCAACGCGCGCATCTCGGTATCCTTCAGGGGATACCACATCGCCTGTCGATGCAGTACCGGCTCCTCAACCGTCGGCAACTTCCAGAGCTCAATGAAGCCCTGAGAGCCGGGATCCATCAGCATCGTCGCCATGACCGAAAGCACGTAGCTCTCGTACTGACGGAAGTACTCGATGACGTACTCGCAGCCGGACCCATAGGCGTGACTGCAGCGATGGGGTACGACGATGAAAGGCGTGTCGCGATCATCCGGCCGGTAACGGTACACAGCCTTCTCGCCAATGAGCAGCAACGTGAATTCATCATCCGCGGCATTTAGACGCAGTGTATGGAAAGCGTGATGCGCCATGGTAGCGACGCTGCTAAAAGCTTCCCGTTCGGCGGCAACGATCAGCTCCCGAGAGGGTGACAGCTCCATGTCATCCTTCGTGACCGTGACGCCTGCTTTCTTCAGCTCCGCGAGACTCGCTTCGTGGGCCGCTACAATGCTATCGACCAAGCTCTGTCGCCTGGTCTGCCATACCTCGATGAAGCGTTCGGCGTGTGTTGTGGATCCCGTCACCGTGTAGCCGTGAAGGCGATCGTCGATCTGCTCACTGGTGAGGGGAAACGGACAGCCTGGAACACCATCGATCCAGGACTTACCCTCCTCAGCCGTGCGTACGGTATCCTTCACATGGAAAGACACGGGTTCGTCGAAGGACACGACCTTGGTGGGAGCAATGTAGCACTCGCCACGTACCCCGGGGAGCTGGTGATTAGAATCGCAGGCGAGGAAGCCATTGTGAAAGAAGAGAGTGGTCACACAAACTCCTTGAGAGGGTTAGACCTTGGCCAACGTCAAAGCCGTCTGGCCTTGGTACTTACCGCCGCGATCGGCGTAGGAGACGGCGCAGGGCTGGTTACCTCGGAAGTACAGCGATTGGGCGATGCCTTCGCCAATGTAGATCTTGACCGGCAACGTGGTTTGGTTGGCGATCTCGAGGACTAGGTTACCTTCCCAACCCGCCTCGGCAGGCGTGCAGTTGATCGATACACCGCAACGAGCGTACGTACTCTTGGCCAAGAAGATGGCCGTTACGTCGCGTGGCATGCGGAAATACTCCACGGTGTGACCGAGCAGATAACTGTTGGGTGGCAAGATCACGTAACGGCCAGAGAGATCCTCGCGGATGAGCGCATCGACCAAGCAGCTCTCATCGAAGTTCTTGGGATCGACAATGGCCGAGTTGATGTTGCTGAAGAGCTTGAGCTTGTCCGACAGGCGCACGTCGTAGCCGTAGGAGCTCTGACCGAAGGACAGGACCCCTCGCTGAAGCGTAGGGATGGTGGTCATCACGATGCCGCCCTGACCATCGGACATCGGCTTGGTGATCTCGGTGAAGCACTCACGTACCAATGATGGGCAATACGGCTCGATCATCGCCTTGAAGTCGGCCGGATCCACATGGATGTGTACTGTCGCCAACTGGCGGAACTCGTTCTTGAGCTGCTCGACGGCATGGTCCGTCAACGGCCACCCCTTGCGATTCTGCTCGGCGATAAGTGCATCATAGACGAGATGGTCCACCTCATCGTGATCTTCCGGTGCTACGCAGAGTTGATGGATCTCGCTGTCGCTCAAAATGCTCATTCGAAAACGCTCCTTAAATGTGAAGGGAAAGGCGTCATCCATTAGAGGATGATGGCGAGCTTTACCACAAGTTGACGGCATAAAGCCCCCACTTAAAAAGTGGGGGCTTTCGTACGACTAGCTCTTGTGCGCTTCGTCCCACAGTTCACGGACGGCTTCAAGCGTTTCCCGCGTGACGCGATCGATCTGCTCGGGCGACATGGACACGGTCTGGCTGTACTCGCGGTACGTGCCTTTGACGTACGGGCCCAGATCCGGATCATCCAACACCAATGTCAGCATGGCATTGAACATGTTCGGGTTCAGGCCATACACGCCGCGCTCCACGTAATGGAGCTCACGCTGCCCTTGGTCATTGTAGATGACTCGCACCTTGGACGGTAACGGGTGTCGCTTGACGATGGCGGCGTTCACGAGGTCGCAGATCTCGATGAAGTCCAGGAAGGCGTCGGCGACCAATTCGAAACCTTCTGGGATGTCCGCGTCGCGCTGGTTAGCGTTGGGACCACGAAGGCCTTGGCTAGCCAAGGCCTCGAGCGAAGCACTCGAGGCCGGCGCCGGCGTTTGCAGGCGCTTCAGCTCATCCAGCAAAGCGCGGTGTTCTTCACCGCGTTGCAGGCGGTGATCCAGTGCATCTTGGCGCAATTGCGCAATCTCCGCCACGAGTGCCGCAAGCTCCTGCTCGCGCACCTCTTGACGAAGCGCTGCGCGGTAGTGGTCCAAGAGGTCTTCACGAGAAGATGGCCGTGTTGCTGTGCGAGTGATCACAGGAGAGGTATCGGTAACGCTGATAGCCATGAAAAGGATTCCTTCTACAACGATGATAAATGAAAGTTAACTAACGGGTGGGGTATGGATATCGGTTCGATAAGTCATCTCCTTCGTCATTGATCAAGAATTCTGTGCGGAATGACCCGCGACACAGCGAGACATCACGATGTTCGATTCGCACTGGCCTTTCTGGGCCAATATCCTGGCACTGTTCATCGTGCTGGTCATCAAGCATTTCCTGGTGAACTTCATCCAGCAGTCCAGCGCCTATAAGGCCAAGATGGCCCAAGGCCAGGGCTGGATGGCCTTCCTGAATGTCGTGGCTGGTCTGAACGGCATCCTGACCTTCCTGATCTTCCTGATCCCCGTCGGACGACTCTGGGCACTCGTCTACGGCCTGATCGACTTTTCGATCCACTGGCTGCTCGGCTATTACAAGACCAAAGGCAGGTTACCGACGGTCTCGGCTGGCAATGTCCAGACGGCCAAGGGCTGGCTGAGTGGTCTGGGTGACTGGTATCATTCCCTCAACGGCGCCAGTTTTCTCGGCATGGCAGCCAGTGCAGTAACCCTTCTGCAAAGCAAGGGCTCCATCGTCACGGATGTCCTCAAGTTCCTGACCGGCCTGTAAGGCTCTATACAGCCCCTCCTTCGGGAGGGGCTGTATGTCCTAGGTGTTGCGCAGGAAAGCACCGTACACCGTCTCATCCGTGGCCATGTCCGTGCCTTTGGAGAGCACCAGACTGTCTTCCATGAGGGTCAAGGCCAGTCCGTCCTTGAATTCCCGCTTAGCCATGGACTTCAAATGCCGAATGAGTTCCAGCGCTGCATAGCCAGCACCGCGCCCATGACTAGGATGAAGGTGATCAATCCAGTCCATCACCGACACCAAAGCGGCCGTGTGGCCCGGCGCCTCGTTCAAGGGACAGCTGGGCTCACCCTCCTCATGGAGACGGGTCAGAAGTGGATAGAACGGAAAAGCCATGCGGTAGAGCGTCATGCTGGTGCTCGTCGCCTTCTTGAGCAACAAGCGATAGCCGACCTCACCTTTACCCACCTCCAAACGCACGCCGACCAAGCGGTAGACCTCACCCTCCACGTGGAGGAGCCCTCCCAGCCGCATCATGAAAGGGGCTACCTTCAGGGGAAGGATGGTGTCGGTGAAAAGATCAGCCAGCATACGGCAGGCGGAAGCGGCGTGGATATCGTCGAGGTTTCCCGAGTGATACGCGAAAGGAATATCCTGATAGGTCGAAGTTGTCACGGGTCACTCCAAGATGATGTGGACTTACAACCGAAGGAGACACTAGGCCATGCCCCCCATTCTGAAGTCGAGCATTCAGCAACCGCTGGCCTCGTCTGCCAAGCCGTTGGCACAACCGTTCGATCGGGCCAAAGCCATGAAGATCAAAGAGACCACACGGGGCGGCAAACCGCTCTTCGAGGTCTACAGCGTGTCCGGACGCCTCCTGGGCGCAGCGACTACCGCTGAGAAGGCCAAGGGTCTTCGTGATGGGTATCCGCTGACTACCTGCCTCTCCTAGTGTCACACATGCCCTCCCAACGCTTCGTGAGAGCGTTGGGAGGGCACTATGCCATCATCGTGAGCGAGGTGACGGATCAGGCCGGGATATCGTGAAAGTGAACGCGGAAACGGAAGGGAGGGTCGGACTCGTTTCCCGAAGACTCCGGTGTGATGATGCGTGCTGCATCCTCACAAAGCACCGTGGGCGTGGCATCGTGGAGAGCGGAAGCAGGAAACAGATCGCTGGGACCCATCCACTCGTAGATAATGCAGGGGCCTTGCGGGATATCTTCCTCTCCTCCTACCGCATAGACGACCGCGTGAGGCAGGATCTCGTGGGTGGGTGCAGGAACAGGCGAATGGGCGTACTTGGCCATGCGTTGACGCCGACCCTCAGCATCGAGGACAATCGCGCGGCGAGGTGACCAGTCGTCGTCTACACGGCGAAAGATACCCCGAGGGGTCAGAAGGCGAATGGGGTTAGTCATGGGCAGATAAAGGACTTTACAGGTAGCGCACCGTGGGCGTAAAGGCGAAAGACGCAATCACGGAGCGCTGGGTGAGGTCGTGATGAAAAGCTGCTTCGGTGAGCCGTCGCAACGATTCGGAAGGATGTTTCAGCGTGCGCTGAGTGGAGGCATGATCCACGTGGTTCAGGGCCATGTGACGGATGTAATGCGTGAAGAGTACAGCCATGACAGAGGGGCGAACGTGGTCCGGCCGTGGATGCGTCGAAAGGATGACAATGCCATCGGCGTGTTCGGCGCGATCGACGACCTCCACGCGCAAGAGCGTGGAGACACGAATCAAATCACCCGGGTGGTACAAAGGGCACAAACGTAATTCCACCGACCCGTAGGTCAGAACGGTCCCCGCAGGGGTATCGTCAACGTGCACAGCAGACATCAGCTCTCTCCCCCAGCCAGGATGTAAAGGCATGGTAACCGCCGGTATCGACCCAGCGTAGGAGATCACATCGTCGCCAGCGACCGTTCATGGCCAGTACCCAATAACTGGGCCTGGGAACGATCTGTGCCTGAATGGCATCACTCAGGGTTTCATGAGAAATCTTCAGGAGCCGTTGCAGCTCCGTACGTCCAAGCGGGCGTGTACCGCTAAGAAGAGAATTGTACATTGGAGGACGTTTCCAGTCGCGGTTGAATCAACATTCACAGCATTCGAAGCGACAGGGCATAGCTGTAGCAATAGGAACAAAAAAAAAAGAGCCTTTCCGCTTCGCACTGCTCGTCTCCCCCGGCGTAAGATGGCGCCACCGAAACCTGTATTCGCGCGGCATGAGACGCGCTAAAGGGGTGGTGACATATCGGCTAGGATCACGAACAAGCAGGAGCGGAAAAGGCTCATCAAAGCTCCCTTCACGAGGAGACAAAACGAAAGAGTGAAGGAAGGGTTCGGTGTGGGATCTCGTACGGACCCCATCACGCGAAAGAAGGGGCGCACTCGACGCCGTCATCCCGCCCACCGCTACAGGGGGTGAGAGATGGATGAGACAACGACGTCGAGTCGAGTAAACCCCTCCGCGGTGCGCCAACGCGGAGGGGTGATGCGGATCAAACGAACCAACCGGAAGGGTGCGCGCGTATCGTCCCTTACGGCGGCCGCAGGAAGACCGGCTCAGGGCAATAAGCCGCCGGCGCGCGTTCCCGAAGGAAGGCAGGCGGCGGCGAGCTTTCGGTGGCGCGCTCTACATGGGATCGCTCCGCATCACTCATGACCCTCCGGCAAGGGAAGGCCATAAGGCTCATCAGGCCTGTGCCGATTTCTCGTCCAGGCCCAGCTTCTCCAGCAGGCATTCCAGCGTCAGGTGCAGGTACGCATTCGGATCGCAACGCAGCTCTTCCGGATGCGGCACCGAGGACAGGAACCGCGAGGAATCGCCACCCAACACGTACAGATAGTCGTCCACCTGGATGAAGATGAGCGGCTGTTTGCGCGTGGTGTACTGGTAGGCCAGCGACAGACCCGGACGATCGGTTTCGAAGTACAGTCGCGGCGTCTTGAGCGCCGTGAACAAGTCGATGGTCCGTCCACGCAGTTCGATCACGTCCGCATCTGGACGCTCCTCGCCCGCACGCCATTCCGTACCCTTGACCTTACCGCTGTGAATCGCTTTGACCAGCGTGAGATAGGACTTTTCCACGCTGCCGACGGCAGGGTCGTTCGGATGAGCGATCTTCATGTTGACCAGGTTTTCCTTGTGAGAAGCGGAAGTGTCGTCAGCTGCCACGCCGGTATCGGCGGCTTCCGCGTCGCCGAAAGGGACGACGTTATCAGCCTGAGCCGCCTCCGGAGTCGGAGACGCGGTATCCGCGGCATCGGTGGTCGACGCGGGTTCATCAGCCTTGGACGGTTTGTCCTTGGGTTCATTCTTGCTGAGCGGCCCATCGGTCAATGCCCAACCCAGGGCTGTCACGGCGGCGACGGTAGCGATGATGCCCACACCCACCCATACGAGTGCTTTCATGTCTGTACTCCTTACCATTGTAGTGAAGGGAATGCCTGCGTTTCAATGACGCAGATCGGGGGAGTGATGTGGGTGTGCAGTTCGTTTATTTCTAATCGAGGCATACAGCCCTCCTAGCGCCTCGTAAGGGCGCTAGGAGGGCTGTATGGGCTTAGCGGGAGGACACCAAGGTCAGTGAGCTCGCAGGCCGCTCAGGGTTCTTAAGCGAAGCCTGTTCTTTCGGATCCACCTTGAGGAGCTCGTCTTCCTCGAACTCGTACTTCGAGTCCACGAACACACCTTGGTCGTTACGGAACCCGACCACGTAGTAGAGGCCGTCGCGATCAAAGCCCTGCGCCGTGATCATGCCGTAGCGGTACGCGACGTTCACGCGTTCTTCTTCATCGTCGATGTCGCCAATCTGGACGATCTCACCGATGGCAAAGACAAAGGGTTGCGGAATCGCGATCGCTACCAGCGGCAGCTCCGGCGTAAAGGCGAAGCGCAGGCAGGCCATGACCTCGTCGTCCGACACCTTCTCGAGGTAACGCTCTTCGTGAAGCCCTGGATAGCCGTCCAGACGGTAGAGGTTACCCAGGGAACCCGCGTCGATGCGCTCGACGATCTGCACAAAGCAGCGGTCTTCAGTGAACGCAATGGCGCTCTCTTCAGTGGAGTCCTCGGGTGGCCAGTTGAGACGCACGACCTCGCCATGCTTGAATCGAGGCAGTGAGTGGATCAGCGGAGGGCTCATAGGTTGCAATTTCCTTCGGTGGTGCGAGAAGCTGGGCCGTGGGTGCTGGTGTGTTACCGTGCTGCTGTTGGTACTGCTGGTAGTCCGCAGAGACCTGCTGCCACCAGGCCTGCCAGGCTAGGACGAGCTCCCGGTTGGCGACAGCGGCGTTGTTGTTGAGGACGATGACGCGGGTAACGTCAGAAAGTGATAAGCCGGAGGGGAGGTCTTGAGTGGTGCGGGGAGCTCCGGCAAGGGCGAAGCCTGCGGCACTGGTTGCACCGGCGACTGGGGGGATTCCTTCGAGGGAGAGGTTGTACAGCTGCACAAAGCCCATAGGCACAATGCAGCTAGCATCAGCCGTGGCAGAGACGTACGACGAGAGGGCATCAGTGAGCTCCTTTTGTTTCTGGGCAAGGGCTGCTTGCAGCTGGTTGATCGTGGCGGTTGAGGAGGCTTGGGACGCGGCGTAGGCCTTCTTCAGGTCGGCCACCTGCTGCGTGGAGGTTTTGACGTACGTGTTGTACTTGTCCTGCCATTGCGTCAGGCTGGCTTTCGCTTCGGCTTCACCCGTCAATGCGGTGTTCAGCTGGTCCTTGAGCGACTTGATGGTATCGGCTTGAGACGCTACGCCGGACGTATAACCGCGCTGGTTTGACCAGTCGTAGAACCGGTACTGACCGTAACCAAGGGCGACGAGGACGATCAAGACCCCCAGCGCCTTGAAGGTGAAGAGTTTGCTGGCGAGCCAGCTACCGATAGAGGCAACGATGCCCATGTCAAGGCTCCAAGCGTGGGAAGGGAGGATCATACTGTCCTTCCCACGCTTGGCTTTTTTCTCAACCGTATTCGCCGACGTCCAGGGCCTGGTGCAGATAGCTGCCGTAATCGTAGACATCGAGTTCGCCTCTCAGCGTCACGATGCCTTCCTCTTTCAGACGTGCGGTCGTCGTCCCATCGTTCGGCGCATCCCACGTATTGACGTACTGATCGAGGAGCTTACCCGCGGATGACCCCTGAAGTACCGTCACGTACTGTTTCCGTGCAGCCTTCAATGCCGCAAAGAGCTTACTCGAGGTCAATGCGGAGACCGCCAACGGTTTCCATTGCCTCTCATCGACGGCCTTACCCTTGAAGGCCCAGCGCCAGAAATTCTTCATGGGGTCACGATCGTTACGCGAACCCACAATCATGGCACAGCGATCCACGATGAGCATGAAGTGTGACGATGAGCCCTGATTATCGATGTCCGTAGCGGACACGGCTTCCTGATAAACCTGCCACTCCGCATAGACTACCCGGTGATCCACCAGATCAGGCAATGAGGTAACGACGACCGCAATGGGCGTGTCGGCCACCATGCCTGCCAACGGACGACCATCGTTGTAGTAGTTCTTCGCGAGAATGCGCGGCACACCTTCACCCAACGGACGGACGTTCTCGCTCATGAAAACATCCCACATGGCCGCATGGTCTTCCAATCGCAGATATCCGCCGGACTGTCCCTCTTCAGGTACGGGTTCGAAACCCGAACCGTAGACGTCTTGGACGGGATACGCTTTGTCCACGAGCAGGTAGCGATCCGCCTTAAGGACATGGTCATGGTTCCATTCGCCATGCTGTTTGAAGAACCGTGCCATCAGCCGCGTGAAGTGCGCGCCATCGATCTGTCGATCGATGCCTTTATAGCGCAGCCGCTCCAAGGCGTCATATACCGCCACTTCTTTGACTCGCAGAGAGATCAGCCGGGGGCTACGAGGGTACCGTTGGAGTTCGAAGGATACCGTGGTGTGACTGACACACGCCGAGCCCGCCTCCTTTAGGCGCGCCGGCGGTTCACGGTTGAGGCGTACGTCGAGTTCATAGACGATGGTGCTGCGCGACTGGTACGTCGAGGTGCCCACATAACGGCATTCCACGAATCCCTCTTCATCTACCATGGTGGAAATCGGAGCATCCGCCGTGGGATAGTGGAACGAGGCGAGATTGAACATGAGATTGCATGAGCGGCGCGTGTCTACGCGTTGCGACCACAGTTCACCCTGATAGGGGAACAGCAATTGAAGATACCCTGTCAGCACGCTATACTCGATGGCTGGACCCATGTAAGGGGAGAGTGCTTCAATCTCTTCCTCCACGGCGGTCAAGAGAGAAGCACGGCCTTCCAGGAGATAACGGGCGTGGGCATCTCGACGCAGATGCATGGCCATCGCGCCACGGCGTTTTGTAATGACATCCCATTGAGCCGAGGTCATCGCCGCACCCAGTGCGTTGGGTTGCATGGAGCACAGAGAGAATGCTGTACTGACCATGGGATGAACGCTACTGAGTTGATTACTCGCGTCCATGAAGGCACCGCCCAGCGAAATGCCAAAGTTTACCAAGGCATCGACCAACCCCTTATCCTGCAAGTCTTGGGGGACATGACTGCTATTCGTTTCTTCATCAGACATGACATCAGTTTCCGGTGAATGGGGCATAGAGAGGGAGAGCGCCATGGCGCTCTCCCTCTCCTCTCAGCTTTTATGCCGTCGGTTCGGACGATGAAGGCGTCTCGTCCTTCGAGGACGACTCACCGGTCGGAGCCTCTGGAGGCACCAGATGGCCGCGAGCATGCGTGTATTGCCGTTCGAACCCGAAACCCTCACCAGGACGAGGCGTGTGGCGGATGGGCGGCTGACCCTGACGCTCGAGGTCATGAGCAGCGACATAGTCGCTCAGCGTCGCATGCCGCATCTCGAAGACATCTCGACGCTGAAGCACAACGGCCGCCCAAGCATTCAGGTACCAACGCGGGTCGTCCAGCGGGAGGGTTGTACCTCCTCGACGCTCCGGTTGGATATCGTCTTGAGTCCAGCGCGTACGGCCGCGCGGCGCCGCTTGTCCATAAGGCTTCTGGCGTGGCGTATCCATCCGCGCCTCCCACTGCATCAACACGACCTGCCGCTGGAAGTCTGCCACGCGCTCTGGCATGAGCGTCAAGCGCAGTGTCGCCTCGCACTGCAGCTCCACGCCGATCATGACTTCAGCATAGGCCGGATCCGACAAGAGAGCCAGGTGGGCGTCTTCTGCCAACGTGTGGGTCATCTGCCCGCTCTCGGGATCGTACGCCAACCGCAACCCCAGGGGCGCTCGATACTGCGGGGTATCCTTCGGCGGCGTACGCATCAGCGAACGCGCATTCTGCCCCATGAGCTGCACGCGGATCCCTTCATCCCCGTTGCGTTCATCGGTGATTTCCACCATGGAACCCACGACGGTCAGATCCGCCAAGTCACCGGGCTGGAAGAAATAAGGCTTCAGAAAGCCGCCCAGCGGACGTTCGCTGATCGCTTCCATCAGCCGATCCTTGAGCGGTTCGTCGGCCATGGCCTCCGGGATCTCGCCGGTCAAAGAGGGCGCGTTGAGTCCGCTCCAACGGACTGTCAGGTAAACCTCCTGCTTCTCCGGCACCACATGGCGCAAGAAGACATCATTGACGTGAGTCATGTTCGCGCGCTTGTCATGCTTCGACCAACGCTCCATGGCATTCAGAAGCAGATCCAGAGAAGGCTTAAGGGCTTCGGTACGGGGTGTGATCACGGTAGGGCTCCTTCGGGTTAAGGGATTCGCAGGAGGGTACTGTGTCATTCTAAACCCTTTTGATGACGCCATAAGGCCTCGGATCGTATGACACGATTTGAATCTTCCCTTTCCGCTCCACTCGCTAATAAGGAATCCCCTCCTCATGTTCTCGGGTATTCGACGCGCTTTCGGACTCATCAAGGTAGAAGAGTCCGTGACCGAGATTGAGATCAGTGGTATTCCCGCTGAGGTCTTGGCACGCGACATCGGACGGATGTGGAACACCGAGCGGATCAACCGCGAGATGTTCTCCCAAGTGACACGCAACTCCATCCGCTTCCCCAAGTTCTTTGCCATCGAGGTGCATTACATCCTCCAGCAGATCGATCAGTACCGCAATGCGAAGAGCACCTCGCGTACGCTACGGAGCATGATCCAGGGTCTGGAGGAAAACACGTGGCTCAAGCGACTGAACGCGACGGGTGAAGATGGCTCACCTTCCACGCGGGTGGATATCTCCCAGCTTAAGAACTTGAACATCAAGCTCTACGAACATCAGGATAGCTTCCTAAAGGCCTATGGGGAGCTCACTAACCGCTACGGTCTCTTCGGTTACCTGCTCTCAGCAGAGCCGGGTACGGGGAAGACCGCGATGGGCCTGGCACTCGCTGAATGCCTTCATGCGGACCTGACGATTGTCGTTTCCCCTAAGCCTGCAGTGTATCGCGTTTGGGTGGACACTGTCAAGTGGATCTATAAGAAGCCTCGGGCTTACTGGGTCGCTGGCGAGAACCAGCCTTGGAAGAACCAGCGCCTCATCATCACGCACTATGAAGCGCTGGGTAAAGCGCTGGATGTCATCAAGCGCATCCCCCATCAGAAGGCCGTGGTGATCCTGGATGAAAGCCACAACCTGAACGAAGCCAAATCCAACCGCACGCAACTCTTTCTAGATGTCTGCAAAGCCGTCAAGACTGAGAATGCTCTATGGTCTTCGGGCACGCCGCTCAAGGCCATGGGTTACGAGATGATCCCCTTCTTGCGCTCCATCGATCCGCTCTTTACGGACGACGTTGAGAAGCGCTTCATGAAGATCTTCGGGCGTGCGTCGGATCGGGCGCTGGACATCCTGCGCAATCGCATCGGTAAGATCTCCTACCACGTCTCAGGCGCTGCCGTCATCGACGTCAAGAAGCACTACGAGAAGCTTGAGATCAAGTTGCCCGATGGCGATAAGTACACGCTGGAGGCCATCCGCGAGAAGATGAAAGCGTTCGTGGATGAGCGTACGGCCTACTATCTGAAGAACATGCGCGACTATAAGCGTCGGTACGAAGCGGGTCTCGAAGCTTAAAAGCGTGTCATGAATCCGGACGACAAGGACAAGCTCAAGAAGTATGAAAAGGATATCGCCATGATCTCGAAGGGCTTCGATACCCGCAATCCGGCACACACGGAAGCGGCCAAGTTCTGCAATCTCTTCGAGAAGAAGGTGATCATTCCCTCCATTCCGGACAAGGAAGTCCGTGATGCCTTTGCGGATGCACGTGCGGTTATCAAGTACGTCGAGCTGCGCGTGGTGGGGGAGGCCCTTGGCAAGGTGGTAGGTAAAGCACGCACGGAAGTGCACGTGGAGATGGTGAAGCACATCGACTGGAAAGCCATCGCCGATAAGAGCGAGAAGAAAGTCATCGTCTTCACCTCGTATGTGGAAGTGGTCAAAGCCGCCAACGAAGCCATCAAGAAGGCAGGCTATAAGACCATTCTGGTTTATGGCGACACAAGTTCCAATGTGGCAGGTCTGGTGGATCAGTTTGGTAAGGATCCGGATGTCAAGTTCCTAATTGCGACCTATCAAACGCTCTCGACCGCTGTGCCGTTAACCATGGCCGATGTGACGGTCTTTACCAATGCTAATTGGCGTTCTTTCGAGCGAGATCAGGCCGAAGCTCGAACCGCGCGTATCGGGCAAGATAAAGGTGTCACGTACATCGATGTACTGCTCGATACGGGCAAGGAGGGCAATATCTCTACCCGCGCCAAGGACATCATGGAGTGGTCCAAGACCATGGTGGAAAGCATGCTTCCGGGTGAGAATAAAGAAGCCATCGCGGCAGAGCTCAACAAGGATTACAACCTTGGCGCCATGGAAGCGTTTACACCACTGGCTGAAACCGCGTTCAGTCTTGCCATGGATCGGTATCTGGAATCCCACGCTGCTTAGGTGACACTTCCTACATAGTAGCCCCTCCTTTCCCGACTGGAAAGGAGGGGCTACTATGCTACTCTTCGTCTTTTTTTTTTCTTGGAGTAAGGTCCATGGCTCTTGTCGCGATGTATGGTTTCAATCACTGCAATAAGGCAGTGCAAAGCGACGGCATTTCCCCCGTAGATGGCGTCGGTGTGACGGATTCGGGGTATGCGCTCAATTACATCAACGCCAATCCTACCTGGGTCTTTGGTGGCGTCGTCTCGGACACCAGTCAAGCCATGGGTAAAGCACCGGCACGTCAGCCGTTGGTGTTCAAGCAGATGGGCAATAGCTCGGCGCCGTCCAGTGGTAACTCGGCATCCTCAGCCGGCGGCTGTTACATCCAGGTGAGTGTCACAACCACCACCAACTCCATCGGTTTCCGCTTTGCCTGGGATTACGACGGCAATGCCTCGACCGGTCGGTCGACCTATACCCCCATCGTAGTGGTGGCGTCTAATACGAATCCCGCATCCAGTGCGGGCACGCGCATTATTTCCCTGGATGTGATCAATCAGCAGCTTCGCTGCATTACTACAGCCTATTCACTTCCGCCCTTGACCGAGTGTTATATCGAACTGTTCCAAGTGGGAAGCGGCTCTACCTACGTGCGTTTCAACGGTGTGCAGGTGCCGAGCTCATTGAGCACGTCGAGTCCACCGACTTACCGCATTGGCCTACCCTCCCACAGCAGCGATGCCACAGGGTTCGTCACGCCGACGAATACCGGCCGCTGGGGCCTTGTCAAGATCTGTGATCTCTACGCGACCGATAATACTGGTGCAGCCCCGTGGAACGGTTCACTGGGCCCTGTCAAGATTCAGGGTGTTCCCTTCAACAAACTCGTGAGCAACACCATGGACGTCTCACCGAGTGGAACAGATGCACTGGATGCCCTGGGCACGCTGGGGGATGATGAAACCCTCGTGACGACCGGTGACGCATCCGCGGTAGAAGTGGGACTGACCAGTGTACCGGCAGGCGTGGATGGCCAAATCCTCGCCATCCAGTCCTTTGTGACTGCTACGATGGACGTTGGCTACGGTCAGTCGATGACCATGACCGAATCAGCGAATGGCACCAGTGCTGATCCCGTACCTGTAACGCTAGCCGCCAATACCAGCGCTACGGGGACCACGCCGATTCGCACCGCCCTCCCGGATGGTACAACACTGAGCGTCAGTACATTGCTGGACTATCAGCTCACTGTCGCGTCCGCGTAAGGATAGTCGACGATGGCCACCAATGCCTACATTGATTACCTAGGTGCTGAACTCATCTCACGTGTTGACAGCGCTTATGTGGATAACGTGAGTGCCGAAGTCCTCATGATCGAGAGCGGTACAGTGACGAACATTGACGGCATGCTCATGGAAGTCATGATGCCGGACGATGATCGCGTCATCATACTTCCCGATGCCCTTTACCTTCAAGTTCGTCAGTATTAAAGGTTAACTCTCATGAGCGATCTTACTCTCTCCGGCCAGCAATTGGTCGTTGACATGGTCAACGCGGCCAATCCTTCGACGTTGACCGACGTGCCGATGGTGTCGACCGATGTGACTTACGGTGTCCCTGCGGTCTTGACTGATGATCCCTCTGGCCACAACAGCAGTTTGCTGCTGACGGCAGCTGCGGGCTCCTCGCTGTACGAAGGAAGCGTCACCGTCACCTACAATCGCCTGGATATCGGTGATGTTTTTGCGATTCTGGCGCCGCAGTCGGTGGTAGTGGTGCCGGTCGATGATGTATCGGACTATGCCTCTGCCTCCGACATCGTCACGTACTTAAACAGTACCTATAGCGTCGCCATTGTCGCTGCCGATTACGTCCAGGAAGCCACGGGCCTCTCGGTCCTACCCGGTACCTACACGCTGACCGCTGCCGAAAGCTCGCTGGTCTACATCGGCTCCGTCGTCATCAATTTCCAGTCCACCAAGAAGCAGTTGTCGTCCATTGTGACCAATACGTCACTGGGTGGCCTTACCGATCCAGCCTCACCCAGTTAAGGAGGGAGTGAACGATGGCCATTACCTCACGCCCCTCCGGCTTTTCACTGCTCTTAACGCGGATCAACGCAAATTGCACGGAACCTTTGGCGCCCGGTCAGATTGCCTTTGCCTCCCCCGCCTCGGCGGCGGAAGACAATTCGGACACCAACACCACGATCGCCATGTCAGCGACTGACACATCCCCCTACGAGGGATCGGTCACCTTCACGTACGGGCGATTGGATCTACAAACGGCCATTGATCTCAATGCGGTTTCCACTGCGGGGATCACGGCATGGCGTACCATGGGACTCTCGGATTTCTTAGGGCAGGTCAACAAGCGCTGTGGTACCACCTTTGGAACGGATGATATCTCTTCGACTTTCGATCTCTCCAACGCTAGTGTCGATCAGGCCACGGTATCTATCACCGCTGCAACGTCATCGATTACGCTACGGGGAACATCGGACGTGAGCATCGATCTCATCCCGGAAGAAGAATTGACTACAGCAGTGAGCGACTTCCACACCTTTGTTTTCACGACCCTCCCTTCTCTTCACCTCGCGATCGGATGAGTCCTCATGTCCAATAACACCGACATTACCGCGCTAATTTCGTCGCTGCAGACCGCGGTGAACAGCGCCCAAGGCAGCTCCACGACCTTGGCGTCTTTCGTCAATAATAGTGCCGACTCGCCAGTGAACATTGGCGGTACCTCCGTACCGTCGCTGCAAGGGATTGTCGCGCAAGCGATAGCGAGCGCCAATCGACGCATGTACGACATTACCTTGAGTCAGGATGACCTGACGGCCTACGCCAACGCGGCCCATCCATTGGCCCGCGTTTACTTACCCAATGCCACGACCTTTCCCAAAGACTTGGCAGGCTCTATCTTCCAGTTAGCGGCCTCGCCAAATGCTACGTTGAAATTGCAGATCAACCTAGCCGGTACACTCATGACCGTTACCTTTGCTATCGGTCAAACGGTCGGTACCGTGACTGCACTACAGGTCGATACGACGGTCGCTTCGGGATCGGCGGTCACGATCTCCATTCCCGGCGCGCTCAATAACGCCTCCGGTCTATCCGTGACCTTGGTCGGTTCACTTACACAGTCGAGCTAGGGATATCCTCATGAAAGTGCGACCCTTCACCGACAGCGGCCACGTAGCGGGCTATACCTTCTTTTGTCCTGGCTGTCAGATGCGTCACCAGGTTTCGACAAATTGGTCGTTCAACGGTAACACGGATCATCCCACCTTTCAACCCTCGGTACTGGTGCGCTCCGGCCACTACACCCACTCGCCTCCGGTACCCGGGAATTGCTACTGCGATTACCACGAACGGTATCCGGACAAAGAGTCCATGCGGTACAGCTGCTTTCGCTGCCACTCCTTCGTGACGAACGGGAAGATCCAGTTCCTTGGCGACTGCACGCATGCCTTGGCTGGGCAGACAGTTGATCTCCCGGACATTCCAGTCAACATGGATGGCTGAAGCAAAGAAACAAAGGTAGCGCGCATAGGCCCTCCACGCTTCCTAGGAAGCGTGGAGGGCCTATGCCGTCTACTTACCATTCTTGCATCACAGGAACCTCAGGAAGCATTTTGGCGCAAAGGCGAATCGCTCTACTAATGGGCTCATTGAACGGGCTCTCAGGCCCTTCCTTAAGCTTCTGGAGCGCTTCCTCAGGCGTTACCCATGAGAAGGTCATCGTATCGCCGTCGGCGCCGTAGACACTCTTATCCGGACCATTGTAGGTCGCTCGGTAGTAGACATTGTGGGCGCCGCGATACTTGCCATTGGATGATGGATAGTCGTTATAGAAGTCCATGCCAAGGGGCTGGATGGCTGTGATGTCGAAACCAACCTCTTCCTTGGTTTCCCGGCGACACGTTTCTTCCATGGACTCACCGGGTTCTACACACCCACCCGGCAGATTGTAGAAGCGAAGCTCCCCTTCTTTGGTCCGTACTTCACCGAGGCAAATGAAGCCCCCTTTGCTGACGACGACGCGACTGGCGCGCTGAATAGGGAGTGACATCGATGCCATGGAATGCTCGCTTGTAGATGGAAGGAATCATAGGAACTGATGCAAAAAAAAAAAGCAGTAGGGACAGAGGCCCATTCCACACCCTTTAAAGGGTGTGGAATGGGATATATGCCTTAAAGCAGTGAAGGTGCGAATTAGTCTTCGATGTTGAGTTGACGACCCTTGCGACGGAATTTATGGTTGACAGGGGTTTCCAAAGCCTGGGCTAGCGACCATCCCTTGAGCTTGATGCGGCGGCGAAGCGTGTCTTCACCGATGCTGAAGCAACGTGCCCATTCGGGAAGGGTCCGCTTCTCACCTGCATATTCGAAGTACTCAACGCGAGGACCGGTCAACGCGCTTTCTGGTGATGCCCCACGAATGAAGATGCGGTGGTAGAGCGCGTGCCATGAGACGCCCAGCTCCTCGGACCACTCCCGTAGTGTAAGACTCTTTCCACGGCATGTGAAGACGCGGTCTCTGGGTTGAGCGGGGGTTGTCATGGCCAGTTCGAGTGGCCAGCCACTTTTGACGATACGACCGTACAAGCACTGTGCGCTGACTCCCACGATTTCGCTCCATTCGGCATAGGTCCGCGTTACCCCATGATAGGTCACAGTGAGCGCGGTGGGGATAGAGATCGCCTCTTCGGGCGTGTAGTGAAAGTGCCTTAATCTCGCTGTCAGGGTGGAAGGGTGAATACCGGTGATCTCCGACGCCTCGACTGCAGTGATGGGCTTTCCATCGCGATCCACCGCTGGGTATTCATTACCTTCCGCATCGCGAATGGTTTCCAACGGTAAGCGCACATTCCGGCTGTAATTGCGCAGTTGATCGCGCTTGAGGGACCAGCGGCAGTTCTCCTTGGAGAAGCCTTGTGTTTTGTCCTTACGATCCAGAACGTGGCGCGGACTCGGCTTGGGTCCCATGTCGTCCGTAAACTGCTCGAACGAGTCTCGCCACTCCTGCGAAACCGTGATACCCTTGGCTCCGTAGAATTTATATTTGGGTCGGTCCGTGTTATAGCAGACGGCGATCATGTTCGACCAAGCATTGTACAGGCTGCGTGCGATTTGCTTGGGAGTCAAATGCGAGGTAGGATTCATGGTGTTCTCTATGGACTAAAGAGGCCGGCGTCTAGTATAGTGATGTGTAAGTGAAATCTGTTCAACTTAGAAACGTTGCAGCGTAATGAAATAGCCGTTATTGCGCTGCTTCATTTTAAGATAGCGGTAGGATAGCTTCACTATCTTTTTACGCCGCGCCAGTTGGAAGAATCCATCTATTTTAACTGTCAATCTATGCATCTTGGAGATCTGGAAAGGGAACTGACGTTTCACATGTGCCTCTGAAAAAACTTGGGCTATGTCTCCAGTTCCGAATCCGTACGGACGTTTGATGCGCGTTAGATTAGCCTTAGGGAACCCGAACCTATCTAAGATGACGCGTTGATATCTACCGCGACCGTAGCATGCAATGACCTGAGTGGGCTTGCCAATCCAATCAGAAACGGATCGCACATCTCCAACGCAAAGCGCATCAAGTGAGTGGGTTTTTGGCACATTTAACCGACGCCGATTCCACTTAGTCATGGCTCCAGTGTCGGTTTCAATTGGAAGCTTCAGTTGTTCGAAAACCTCAATGAGCTTGTACCTTGTTGAATTTACAGCAGCGGCGTCTTTTAGCGATTGCTTAAGCCCTTCCAGAATGCGCTTCAAGCGATCCGGATGCCTTTTCAGGAATTCTTGAACGGGCTTATTGCCCTTAAACTGGTTACAGTACTCGCAGGCCGGTACAAGGTTACTCACGCGATCGCTGCCTCCGCGTGAGCGAGGGGTAACATGATCAATCGTCAATTTACGGTCAGGAGCCTCGCAGTACACACAGCGATGCCCCCACTTTTCCAGTAAGTATTCCCAGACCTCCATGCCAAAGAGTGTACCCCGTTGGTATTCGATCCCCTTGATCTCCGGGCGCTGGAGCTTCTGAATATCAAAGCGATTGCGCTCAACGACGAGCTTCGTGAGCGGTACCCAGCGTTGGAATTTCAACGCCCAGCTCAGTGTGCTATTCACCCGATGCATCAGGCTGGGCGCAAGCCACCCTTTGGGTTTCCGGCGATTGAGAAAGCGTGCTTGTCGATACCGCGTCTTGCGTGAACGGCGCTGTTTTCGATACATTGCTCGCCTCAATAGCTTCCGGTGAATCATCTGACCGCAATGATCCAGTTGATACAAATTCAAGCAATACTTGATACCTTCCGCGTCTCTCACCAGCGCCATCCCGGTATGTCTGGAACCGGGATCGAGCTTAAGCTCGACGGATTGTAGCTCCGAGTCCTCCAACAGCCGTTCTTTCAACTGAATAGTAAACGGCTGCATCACTTTGACAAACGCTTTCCTCCGGGTCAGGAGGAGCCGTGCGCGCTTTTCACTGCACGGCATCAGTGCCCTACCCTTCTTATCCAAAACGAAAACACTCATGGTTCTTTCTCCATGAATCCTTACGGATCCTGTAAAGGTCCTCTCGACAAAGATATCCCGTGGTTTAACGATGTATGCACTGGCTTAAACCTGTAGGCCTGTTTAACATACACCCGTAGAGCCCAACGCTGAGGAGGCACGCAGGGGTACCTAATTTCACGGGTATCGTAGCGTGACCGCGGTCACGCTGAGTCTGGTTTCCTGGTGAAGCTAGGTTCGGAAACCTAGGTGTGTAGTTTGTCAGTGAAAGACGCTTCATTGAAAACCAAGAAGAAAAGCGCCTCCATGGGCCCTCCCTCCTGCCCCGTGACTGGAGGCAGGAGGGAGGGCCTAGGTATTACGCTTCGACGGCTTGCAGCGCGTCCAGCACGCTGGTGATCAAGTGATCGATGTGCGCCTGGTCACGGGCCACTCCCGAGCAACAGTTCAGGTAGCCGTGAGGCGCGTTGTAAACCAGCGTGCTGGTCTGCGTGCCATAGCGCTGGAACACAACGATGCACTCGTCCCCATTCACCGGCAGCAGCACGCCACGACGGCCATGCGGATCCACGAAGCGCTTGGCCCCATCGAGCGCCTGGTAGCAGGCGTTGTCGAGGTAACCCGTGCCATTGGCCCATGAGGCGTCGTAGGTGACTTCCGGCAGCTGTTCGGTCAAGGTTTCGAAAGCTTCGTGGAAGAACTCCGACTCGCGACGAACCCACGCTGACTGGCCGCAGCTGAGACACTGCAGCATGTCGCCGAAAGCTTGCAGGATGGCCTGCGGCATCTCACGGCTCGACGCCACGCGCACCTCGTGATCTTCCGTGTAGATGATGGCGATCACCGTATCCTTATCCGTGAGGGCCACCAGACACGGCGACTGACTCTCGGGCGTCATCATGCGCGCTTCCCAGCGGCACTGGAGACTGACGATGGGGGAGAACTGACCGATGCTCGGGTTTTCCAGCAGATGCTTGGCGGCATCCTGGACGTAGAAGCTGATACCATCGATGCGGTCGGTCTGCGCTGCGTTGGCGATGTACTCGACGGCATTGAAATCGTTCGACAGGGTGTTCGTGTTCATGAAGATGCTCCGATATTGGATAGTGAAGGGATGAAAAGAGAGCCGCGGTTTATGTTGCCACGGTCTCTCTTGAGAGTACTGTCTTACGCGAAACGCTGACGATACAGTGCGAGTGCCGCATCCGCGTGGGATTCCGGCGCTTCCTTACCTTGACGCATGGCCACGAGGTAAACATCACACCAGAACGCCGGCTCGACCGCAGGTACTGCCTGTGATTCCTCGACCACGACTTCAGGAGTCTCGACAGCCATGGCGCCCGCCGCTGCCTCAACGGCCTCAGCCGCTGAGGTATTCATCGTCAAGATGCCCGAGGTCGTCGGTGTGGCCGAAATGCCCTCAGCGTCGGTGACAAGTGTCGTCGAGCCGGTTGGCCTCGGTTCCACTGTCGCCTTGCTGTCCTCCGACGGCTTCTCGATCCGTACTGCGATCGTATTCTTCGGCACCGTGTCTTCTGCCTGGTTCATCACCAAGATATCCACGTACTCTTCGAAGAAGTGCGCTTCCAGGAGGATGCTCTTCTGCCGCCAGTAGTACGAACGCATGGTCGACACCCGCATGCGCCAACGTTCCAGATTGAGGCCCTCTGGACGAGCGAAGCGGACCACATCGCCCGGCTGAGCGGCGATGAGGATCTTGTAATCCTGCACACCGCCCGAGTTCGGGTAGTTGATCAAGATGTCACTCTTGGGCAAGCAGTACTGCGAGTGCTTACCCGGCGGCACGTCTTGCGCCAAGGACAGCTTGGTGATCTTCGGTGCTTCCGCCAAGGCCTGACTCAGTGTCTTGGGCGTCCCACCCTCGACGAGCCCCTGGACGGCTTTCTCCAGGCTTTCCGCGGAAGGCTCGGCCAAGGCAACCCTGGAGGCCTCCAACGCCGCTTCAGCGGCTGCAAGAGCCGCCTGGTGGGCCTGACGTTCCGATACCGTTGGTAAATTGACGACCGGCCTGGACGACTTCTTATCGGCCGCCAGGGCTTCCAGGTTCTCGATGCAGTGGGCGACGGAAGAAATACCACCACCGACCATGAACCGCTTCTCCGCCGGCACCATCTTCACCGCCCACGGCGGAATGGCCTTTTCCACCATCACGATCCGATCGCAGTCCTGACCGAACCTGAGCAGCGCCGGCTCAGAACGCTTCTTGTTGAACAGTTCGAGGCACTCGACACGGGATGCAAACGTCCGTGTCATCAGATCCGAGATCTGTCTCGGGCGCAGGCCCACTACACCGATCTTTAACATTACGGGGTCCTTCTGCGTGGTTGATCATGGGAGCATTATGTCACTGTAGCTCCTTTATTTCAACTTTGGACTCCTGGGACGAGGCGTCCTTGCGGCGTACGTAGAACGCGGGCGTTTCTTGGGCAACGGGGTAGTGTCCGTCGTGTAGAGGGGGGCCATGTAGGCGCGGGCTACGGCAATGGGCAATCGTGCCCTATGCATCTTGGCAAGAATCGCTTTGGCCAGTGCGATGGAATCGTCATCGCCAGGAATGCCCGATTCGGCATCGTTGACGAACGCTTGAGCGCGGGCTTCGAATTCACCTCGGGTCAATTGCGTACCGGAGCTCACTTCCTCGTCGGACAAGAGGCGAAAGGGTGACTGCTGGATCAGGGTGGTCAGCTTCTGAATCTGTTCGTGGCGAGGCGCCATAGCACGGGTCCTTTGGCAAAAAGAGAAGAGGGTGGGCATAGGCCCCTGTCTGCCCGGAGGCAGACAGGGGCGAGGGATGGGTGGCGATTACCGGCTGGCTTTCTGCACCCACGGCAGCGAGTTGAGCGCAGCCTGTGAATCGGCAAACTGCTGATCGTTCGCCGGCTTGACTTGGGAGGTCGCAGCCGGGTGATCTTTCAACCACTGCTCATTCGTCCATCCCTTCGGATGACTGGGAATGGGCGCGGCGACCGGCGCATCCGAGGCAGGCAAGCTGCTGACCGCTTCACCTGCTGGCTGGTTCCAGGCCGGCATCGTAACGCCTTCATCCACGAAATGAGGATAGGGCATCGTCTTGGTCAGGTCCGGATGCTGCGGATCGACATAGCGAATCGCATTCATGCGAATGCAGGCCGCCGTCGTTTCCAGATCGGCCGTGCAGGCTTCCCAGACCGAAAGTGCCCGCTGGATCTCGGCCTGTGCCGGCTTCTTCGTGGCGTTGGCGAGGCCCGCTTCCCGACCGAAGGCATCCGAACGCACCATGTGCTGGCAGTTCACTTCCGGCTTGGGTGCG
>Ga0164242_10000580_pt1 | contig 44115 bp, 54 predicted proteins | sample OricomgcompostMG_FD_108783 | JGI IMG/M metagenome (GOLD analysis project Ga0164242, IMG submission 108783) | Miracle-Growth compost microbial communities from Emeryville, California, USA - Original compost - Miracle growth compost (MG) ... | reverse complement strand
GAGGGCCGTTCATCATCCCAGCCGATGACCCTAACCTCCCCTAGGGCCTGAGGTACAATCCCAAAATTAGCTAGGTATGTTCTGCAAGGTCCATCTCACAGACTCCTAGCCGAACTTGTTCAGCTTGTCGAGACCACAAAGTTTGAATCGCTGTGATTGCCCACTGCTTCCGGGCGGGATATGCGGGAGCGCCATTGCTGGGTGGGGTCCTCGGCGTATGGGATGATAAGACGTTCATTGGCCCAGTTGCGACATAAGGCGACCACACGACTGGCAGGTTCGGTGCCTCATTATGGGTGTTGCGTGGACGTGGGGGGGAACCAGAGCTGGTTTCTGGGCACGCTGACAAAAAGATATGCTGGCAGGTGAGACCAGACCAGGGGGGCCAACCACATCGGAACCCGGCCAGTAGAACAGTTAATGCCGCGGCTGCTGTAGGTCCAGACAGGTACAAACGGAGGCGTCGTGTTGTAGGTTGAGTGAGGTTCAGCGGGTTTCTCGGTGAGGCTAGGAAGGGCACCGAAGATCCTCGAGAGTTACCTCGAGGTCAGCCGCAGGACGCTCTGGGGCACAGGTAACTACGTAGGTAGCCACTGTCTCTCGGGGGAGATCGGAAGCCGAGGTCCGTAGGTCGGTAAGTCGATAGGGAGATCCCTGCGTCAGACGAGGAGGTCATATTGGCCTCAACTTCGAGCGCCAGATAGATGCGGGGTAAGCAGTCCCTAGATCGATGAGAGAAAAGAACAATTAAAGGGAGAGAAGGACAAGAAGTGTCTAGCATTAGTTTGAACGGCATCGCTCCCTCATATGGAGAAAAGCAGACTTGCACTGCCACCACGAGTCTTTTCAGCTGAAATCAGGTGGTCTGGGCGGAGCAGTGGGCAGTGAAAGAGACTGGAGCCGCCCGGAAGATTTCCGTGGTCACAGCCCGGTCCGGCGAGTGGGGAGAGAAGCGGGGAGAGGACGGGGAGGACAGAGCCTCATGTGGGCTTTGGTGACAGCGAGCCTCGGAATACTGGTAGCAGATCCTCAAGAACCTGGACGATTCGAAACGCCGTTAGTCTGGTAAATCCTGGACGGAATATCATCCTCTTGTCCCACGACATTTCGAGTCCAGTTTCTTCCCCCCTTTCCCCCAATTGCAAAAGTGGGCTAACCTTCCAAGTTCCAAGTATCTCTTGGTGCGGCTGATGCGGCTGGACCTACGTACACCGACTCGCTTAGGTGTGTGAGGTGTGACAGGTCACCCCGGCGTCCACGCTAGCAATGAAGCCCTCGCGCCCGGGTTGTGTGGTGGTTGTGTAACGTTTCGTTGTTTTCTTTCCCTCCTTTTCTCGCCTTATTTGGAGGCGCCGCGAACCATTCGTCGGGGTAATCAAGTTCAAGGAGGCCTCCGCGAATCGCCTTTTTGTTTTGTTTTGTTTTTTTGTTTGCAAATTGACGCACCGTGGTTTTGAAACGCGCCTTCTCGTAGAGTTAACGTAGCTGGATACCTTGAGGATATGCGTTTTTTCCCTTCGACGACAGTGTTCGCGACGAGGCTGCGGATCTGTGCCTGGACTGCAAAGTAAATCAGTACCTGGTATTAAGTGCCGAATTTATGTGCAGCACCGTCTCGAATGTTAGTGCGACAGGTGCTCCGAAAACCAAAAAGTTAGACTTCCCTGGAAAACCACGGACCTCCAAGTGGTTGTGCTAACATTCGAAACCCGAGTACCTACCATGTAAGACAAGTACCACCGAGTGTGCTAAGTACCTTAGGAAGTAACAGGTTCTCCACCCCACCATCCGCCCCTAGCGATGGAAGACAGGTGCCCCCGGAACCCAATCCTTCTGCCTATGCGCAATGAGCAGATCCGCTTCGTAACCGTCTGAGCTAGTCTGGTGGTCGAGGCTCGTATACAAGCTAAAGCCGAACGCCTCCAGTACCTCAAGCAGTTTCAGCACCATTACGCGGGTCGCAACCGTGTTCTCGCCCGAGGGCCACCACGGTGTGCCGTGTAATTTGATCTCGAGACGGGTCTCCGTCATCTCATGGCTCGACACCGAGGTGCCCAGCGCCGAGATCACCGCCGCGGCTAGATCGGGTGGCGGGCGGTCTAGGAACCGGAGCCGGTCCCGCCGGTAAAAGGCGATGGCAAGCCACTCGCATGGCGGCGGCGGCGGGGACTGGTATCGAAAGATGAGCGAGTCTAGGTAGGTAGGTAGGACGCGTTTGGTTTAGTCAAACCGCCGAGAATGATCAAATCCACGATCATCTTAGCTCACCCTTGTCTAGATCCTTTTTACTCATATCCACCGCTGCCTGCAGTACCCATCCCCTATCAAACAAGCCTCCCAGCAGGGCCCTGATTAGGCGCCTCGAGTCGTCCCCCCCCCTTGAATCAGAGCGCCAGGGGTACCCGTTCAGCTTCAGCTCGTCGGCGCCACCGTAGGGCCGGGTAGAGTTGATCCCTCGCGGCCACGCGGTCTGGATGATGCCGCGCATCGCCGTTACGTCGTCGGCGCCGAAGCTGATGAATCGGATACGGTCCATCTGGTTGAGCGTCACGCAGGCGAACCGCGTGCTGAAGGCCGGGGGCGGCGCGGGCGCTGATTGCAATGCTGGCTGGGTTAACTGTGGCTTGGACGACTGGGGGGGTGAAAAGAGGGGTGGTGGGTCTTGGCTGCTCCCAGCGCCACTGTTGCTGCCGCCGCCCATCATGGATTTGAGGAAGTCGGGCATTGTGTGAGAATGGGCTTAACGATTGCCTTGTAAAATGCGAAATTGAATGGTGCTGAAGGATACCGTCAACAAATGTGTGGCTTGGAGAGCTTGGCTGGAATCACCATTAGGAAGGGCCTGGCTTATATATCTCTTCTGCTTTCGTCATCGCGATCGAGAACCGGCTGCGCATCATCACCTGTCCCCATGCTAAGCTCAGCCTCAACTCCGTGGCCCAATACGTTCCAACATCCAATAAAATACATAGAAGCGGTGCATCGCGGTTAATGCGCGACTGTTCCAGCACTACATTCGTTGCAGTACCCGCTGCGCAGTGGAAATCCTTGCCGGCGTTAGATTCTTGACGGGGTTACAGAGGTACACGCCTGCTTAACGCCCAGGCACCAGCCAAAAATGGCTTCCGGCCCAGGATCAGGGTCCTTCGACCCACTTTCACTTTCGTTGGACAATGAATACGCATATTAATTTGCCCCAGCTTTTCTGCGACACACCCCCTTTCCATCAATTCCTATCACCCAGCGCAAACTCTTGGTAAACAAGAACTACGCCGTTAGCATCAACAACCCATCGCCCAACCCGACGTGACAATGCCTATCGTTACCATGTCCGACTACCAGGATAACACCGGCCTCCCCAGCCAGGGTGCGGCGGGCAGCTTCCGGGACCGCACGTGCCCGAACCTCGTCACTTGGTGGAACTTCAGCTGGGACGCGTACAGGCTCGAACCGTCACTCGATAGGCCAATGTTCATCAGGCGGTTGTGCATGTGGATTGTGTTACTGCTGCGGGTGCTGATGGGGCTCATCGCCTTCGAGAGGTACGCGAACAGCTTAAGGATTGAAATGATGGTTTTATCGCCCATCTTAACGATGGTGGAGTTCTTTTTCATCGGATTCTGTCTCGCGCATATCGGACAATCGGAGGGCAAGAGGCGGGTGCTAGCGGTTATGGTGGTGAGTACCGATTCTATGAGGGAAGGAAGTTATTTTGGACGTTTGCGCAATGCTAAACGACGGGAACATAGGGTCGATGGCACTTTGACGTGTTCCTGGTATTCTGCGCCGTCAATCACATCTTGTTGGTGGCGGAGTACTACATCGGGTCGGGCACTTTGCTTCGGGCGTCCGCGGGCACCCTGTGGTGGGTCTTGATCGTGGCAACTGCTTGGGTTGCCTCATGGCCTGCCGAGTTTGACGACAGTCCAGAGAGCCGAGTGACTCTTGTCTAAACATCGAGCTGGGCGTTTGGGCTAAAGATATGTTGGCTCTTTCTCGCCCATGACCACGACGCAATTGGCTTTGATCATGACGAGGGAGGGAGCCAACGCGTGACCGGGACTGTTTACGACTAAAACCGAGTTGATGCGGAATCTCGGAGCGCCACTCAACTGCCCGTTAGCTCCACAGGGTAGCTTTCTGCTAGATCGGTCCCGGGATTTGTTTGGGTAGTTCTGTATTTTTATTCACGTATATTAAGTTCCTCACCAACCGATATCAATTTCCCGATACCTTTGCTCTGCAAGGACGTATCATATTGTCGTTTGAAGAGCCTAACTCTAGCCGATATCTTGGTCGGCTCTCTCGAGCGTTGTTTGAGCAGATTCAGATTGCAAAGGCGGTGAGAATAACCGCTCACTGCTACAATATTGTTCTAGTTAGTCGAACAACCCCGGTCGCGTAGCAGTTCTAAAACTTTAGACGAGGGTCCTATGAGACCCAGGTTTACAGTACACCGTTACGGTTATTTAGTTTTAGTTTGGTATAGCCATTCACAACTACCTACCTTACTTCTCTATTCATCGAACCACCATAAATCCGTACACGTTTTCGCCGCAGACGAGGCACGTTGCACGTTCATAATGGAGGCAAAATGTCTACAATTGCGATTATTCGCCTCATGGGGCATTACTGAACGCTGCTAGTAACATTATGGCACTATCCGAACCTAGCCGGTCTTCCGCTTCGTAAACACCAGCTTCAGAGGAGCCAACGCCAGGGTGAAGGTATCTTTCTTGCCGTCCAGAAATTGTTGCGAGCTCTGGTCGGGTGCCATGACCACATCGTATCGCCGGATAATCTGTGTTGTCACCCACCTTATCTCCATCAAGCCGAGATGCTTGCCGATGCATGAGTACCGTCCTACGAGGCGGGTTAGCTTCAACGTCCCTTCCAATTCGGTGGCTTGGATCCTACCAGTGGAAAATGGGACATAGATCGACGCGTCTTTGGTTAACTCCTTCTGTGTGGTCCAGCGCTCCGGAATGAAGTCATCCGGCCGCTCGAAGAATCGGTCATCTGTGCGCGCGGACAACGGTCAAATCAAAGGATGCAATTCCACTGCGAGCTGGAGCACCAACCTCTAAACATTGTGTGACTCGGGACTTGAACAATAGTGTTGCCTGGGACAAAGGTCTCGCCAATAAGTAGGCCCTCGGGCGGGGTCATTCTCTGTACCCCCGACGGGACGGGTGGATGCAGTCGCAATGTCTCGTTTATAACACCATCAAGGTACTGTAGCTTCGTTAAGGCTCCAACAGTGACCTCACCCGCTTCAGCAGCAAAGAGCTCATCGACTTCTTGTTGGAGCTTTTTGGCGCAGCCGGGGTCAAGAGCAAGCTGGTAAAAGAGGCACGTAAGTGATGCCGCAGTGGTATCACTGTTTCCCAGGTCAGTCGAGGCAGCGCTGGTTTATCTCATGCATTGAGTAACTGACCTTCCTGCAACTGCTATGAGGTAGGCGTCTCCTAGAAGATTTGCCTCATCTTGTTGTGTAGGTGTCCCTAGAGCTGTGTGGGCCTCTAGTAGAGATGAGAAAACGTCCGGCCGCTCCGGTTTCATCTGCGGGGCCGTGTAAGTCGCAACATAATTCTCTCGACAAGCGCTCCCACTATTGACTTACCTGTTTTCTTGAATCCACTTGCGCCTTGATCCATCGCCAAAACTTTTTGTTCTCGGAGTTCAGAATCGGGGTGGCCTTGAAGATGGGGAAGAGCCACAGCATATGGCTGAATAGGCCAATACTCGTCATGTCGGCGTGCAGCGATGTCATGAAGTAGTGCTTGATGCCATCACTGAGCATGCCAAGGGACTTGCCCCAGGCTAGATCACCCATGACATCAAAGCTGTAAAAGTTGAACCAGTCGCTCACGTTGACTGGGGTTCCTTCCATCTTCGCTAATTGCGCCATGAGCTCATCCGCGTGGCCGGTAACCCTAGGCTCGTAATCTCGGAGAGCTGGGTAGACGTCAGTCAATACTCGACATGCAAAAGACTCGATCATCGGCAACGGACCTTTTGCGCTGAATCCCCGATCCCAGACCTTACGGCGTCGTATATGCTCCCGCTTGTCTCGTATCATCTGTAAGGAGACCATGGGGTGCAGGACGTTGTACCAAGGTCCCTTTGTGCATCCCGACTGCCCCGAGTGAATGGCAAAAATGGCGTTCGGGTCAGTGACAGATATCTCGGATGGAGCTAAAATATGGTCAGTATAAAGGTCCCGCTTCTCGGCCTACCCAAACCTACCAATTCTCACAAAGTCTCCGTACTGCTTATGCAGGCGTTGAACCTCCTCGTACAAATGAAGATTCTTCGCCGAAAGGGAAGTGACGTAGAGGTTTGAGAACCGCGCCAGGAACGGCCCTGGAAATACACCGAGACGGTGGAAGAAGCCCCTGTAGACGAGTATGCTCACAGTGAGGCCCATGACCAGCGACAGCCCTAGGCCTAGGACAGTCCCGGCCGCAGAGAGCACCGAGTCATATTCGCCGGGGAGAAAGCGCACCAACGCGGCAGTAGCCGCAACGTGTAGAAGTGCGAATGGGGCGAGAAGCTGGGTCGCGGCGATGTCCCACTCACCGATACGGAAGACGAATAGGTGTAGTGCTACACCGACGGCGAAGGCCGCAGGTCTGGCTAAGGGGTTTTGGAAATTGATCATGGTGGGGATTGGTGACACGGAGAAGAGAGTGGGACCTTGAAATACGAGCCCGTTGAAATCAGTGTGCATTTCTTATACTAAGACCTATTTATCCGTATACGTGTCATCGTTAAAAGCCGTCTTGTCAGCAACGTCGCACTCAGTTCCATGTCAGGCAATGTGGTACTGAGCCCGAAGGGCCGATCCTTGCTCTATTACTCGGGTGGGTATTACCTAATCTGTTACATCATCCGTAAGGAGTACGGACGGTTGGGATTCCTCTTACCCGTCGAGTCAACCTACCTGACTCGACATGTTCAAACAACAGAGACTTAGCGCTAACCTAGCAATCCGGGGTTGGCGACTGGGGAAAGGGGCAATTTGAGGCGCAGGGGTTGGGGAAATAATGCGGGGTTTGTGAGGACTTTAGCTTACCGTCTTGCTGGGGAAGCCAAGCTCTCGCGCCGCCAAGTGCACTCACGGATCAGAGTGGCCACCCAGATATCCCCACTGTAGATACCTCAAGTAGGCGCCGGGACATGGGCATCCACCTGTTGTAGTACTTGATTTATTAGGCTACGAGTGGGAAGATGGGTCCCTGCCCGATTCCATTCGGTGACAAAATATAGAGTTGGCAAGACCAAGGGGTATTATAGTCGGAGCAAGAAGCAAATGTGACTTCTAGATGCCGAAGCGGCAACTTAAAGAACGTGTGCGTACTGCACTTGAACATCGCCACCATCATTCCTTTAATTACATCTTTGCCAAAAACACAGTTTGCGTGGCACAATAGCTTCGGAGACCGTTCAGCCCCCATTCAGACCCAACGCCACTCTGCTTATGCCCGCCGAAGGTAGCATTGGGCTGCAGATCCATGTGACTATTAACCCAAACGTTGCCGGCTTTGATACCTTTTACCATGCGGCGCACTCTCTCTGGGTCCTTGGTCCAGACTGACGCCCCGAGGCCCATGTCCGTATTGTTAGCGCGTCTCAGCACCTCCTCTTCCGTATCCCACCGCATCACAGGGAATACAGGCCCTGTTTAGGTTTCATATATTAGTTAAGGGTATCAAGACGGGTCAAAATCGCGCGGCTGTTACCAAAGGGCTCCTCCACGACAATCCGGGAGTCATCAGGGGGGTTATCAACTATGACGGGTTTCAGGAAGTAGCCTCTCCCCACAGTGAGCGCAGGATTCAGGGAATCGCTACCAGTAGCGACCTTGAGCTTTTGCTCTTCAATTTCATTCAGAAACCCCTTTACTCGCTCGTACTGCATGGCATTTTGTATCGGCCCTAGGAAAATGCCTTCACCGAGACCATCGCCGACCAGAAATTTTTTAGTGACATCAACAAGCGCCTGGAGGAATTCTGGATAGATAGACGAATGCACGTAGACTCGTTTGATCGCAACGCAGATCTGTGGATACACATCCATACATTAGCACGGCAAGTAGAACAAGGCCGGCCAACCTACCTGGCCCGAGTTCAGTAGTGCTAGCTGAGCAATCTAACATTCATTAGCGAGGATACTTTCGAAATCAAGGGGGCGGCATACCTTTGCTGCGGTAGCCTTAACGTCGACATCACCGCAAACGATAGCGGGATCGTTCCCGCCCCTGTTCTAGTCAGTCGGAAATTTGCGACCCAACCATCTCGCCGATTGACGTTGCGGGCCAGGCAAACCACGTACAACTCCAACGTCACACTCTTCAACGTCCGGCTGCAGCTCTCCATCACTCGCTTCCCCGTTGCTGTTGAGCCGGTAAAGCTAACCTTGTCGACTCCAGGGTGTTCTGTCAGCCGTGGCCCAAGATCATCGCCCCCGCTCAGCGCTTGGAAGACCCCTGGTGGGAAGAAACGCTGCCCTAGCTCGGCTAACTTCAGGTCGCAGTACGGGGTAAATGGACTGCCTCGTTAGTCATCCGTGGTTGACACAGGTGGCGAGCAGACTCACGAAGGTTTCATAATGAGAGAATTGCCTGCTACTAGTGCTGGCCCAATCTTTCCACAAGCTGCTCTGGTAAGTATTTGTTTGGGACTAGAGGGAAAACGGTGAAAGAACCTAGCATGACGGGATCTAAGAACGCTATGTTAGCCGAGCCTCGGCGTTGTCTGGCAGGAGGTTTCTCACAGTTCCACGGCACGATGGCCACAGCAACCCCTGATATCGTAAGCCCAGGCCATATTATCGTAGATCAAATGTCGGGAGATTAGAGAATACCCAGTGGAATATACTGCGTGACAACACGGCGTTCGCTAGTGTCCTCCACGACCTCCTCGGGGAATGGGAGCTCGGCGGCCGTGGAGAGCCAGCGCACACCCCTGTCGATTTCATCCCTCGCTAGGGCAAGCTATTTGTGCTATTAGTCGTAGATTCCACACCATAGACATGGCTGATAGATGCGTAGTACCGGTTTCCCCTGCTCCTTGGTGAGCATGACTGCAAATTCTTCCTTTTGGGCCAGCAGAGCCTTCGAAAACTTAATAACGGCCGCCTGCCGGTCGGAGAGAGGCACATCTCCCCACTTGGTGCTCGCGGAACGCGCGGCGCTGACAGCGTTGTCGACATCCTCCTGAGTCGAGATCGGGACCTCGGGGTTTGGTTCGAGAGTGGATGGGTTTATGCCGTGCGTAGTCTTGCTTGTCGTGGTTAATTTGCCGTTAATAACGTTGTAGAATTGACTGAACCCTAGGGGTTGGTTCAACTCTTGGGCCATACTTGCGGTAAGTGTTGAGTAGGTACTAGTTATACGGGATCGAGGCGGGTTTGGATGCGGTATCATGAAGGATCTACACTGATCTAAAAAATAATCAAATAACGACTGGGCTGGATTAGTTTTAGCAGTCGCGGAAGATCCTGGAAGGTCCTAGGGCGTACGACTCTGGACTCGTGTATCGGCCAGACTTCAAGAGTAAGAGAGGGGAGGGAAGAGATGAATCGATCATTCTGACTTAGACCACGGGCCCATCGTGACCTCTGGCACTCCATGGTGGATACATAGCTCGCCTTGGCAGCAGCGTTGTGTCCCTTCCTTCGATTTACAGGAGTGGGAAGAACTGACTCTAAGACACTGACTCAACCTGCGCAACGCTGCACCGGCGATTAAGCCGACGCTGACCTGCATCGCAACACCACCCTCAAATATTAATTAATTAATTACCCCTCGCTAACAGGCAGGTGGAGCCGACATTTACATCTACCCTACATCTGTACTAATTATCGACTCTACGCGCCGCTCCGCAACTCCCAACATCAACCCCAGAAGTAATCGCCAAAATGGAAACATCCACCGGTGCCGTAAACCGCGCCATAATCTACTCTGACCCCCCGTCTGCGAAAACAGAGGTTGTCTCGCAGCTTGTGCCACAACCGGCAGCGGGAGAGGTTTTAGTCCGACTGTATGTTGTCCACGTAGCAACCGCTTATCGTGTACTGTGGTAAAGATACCTGCGCTAAACAAAGTTTCAGCATGTACTCCGGAGTCTGCCACACAGACTACGGCATCTGTACCAATCAATTTGCCACTCTCCCACCAACGCCGAAAGGTAGGCTTCCGGGCGAGGGTTGGGAGCGATTGACGGTAATGCTAATTGTGATCTTGCTAAAGGACAGATCGGGGGTCATGAAGGTCAGAGCAGCCGAAGAAAGATTTCTTCCCCTGGTTAATTTGCAGTAGGTGTCGGTCAGGTCATCGCCCACGGTCCTGGCGTTAAACTACCAGCTATCGGCTCTGTGGTAGGCATAAAATGGTCAGCGAGCGCATGTCTGAACTGCGGTAAGCTATAATCCTCGGGGCAGAAACCCCACCTCCCAGGTGGACGTCTAAAAACAACACGAGAAACTGATAAAATCGCCCTTAGATAACTGCCTCGAAGGTGGCGAGACAACCTGCCCATCTGGAACGATATCCGGCTACTTAACTCCGGGCACCTTCCAGCAATATTGTGTAAGCCCAGCCATTTATGTGACGCCCATCCCGGACGGCATCGACCTCGCTAGCGCCGCGCCGCTAATGTGTGGCGGCGTTTCCGTCTATGCGGCCTTGAGGCGCGCCAACGTGCAACATGGCCGGTGGGTCGTCATCTCCGGCGCCGGTGGGGGGCTCGGGCATCTTGCAATCCAGTATGCTAAAGCCCTTGGAGCAAAGGTTCTGGCACTGGATACGGGGGCTAAGGAAGACCTCTGCGTCGGGCTAGGGGCGGATGCGTTTGTGGACTTTACCAAGTTTGAAGGTGATGAAATGCTGGCAGCAAGAGTGCAGGAAATTGCTGAAGGCCGCGTCAAGGTGGTTCTCGTATGTTCCTCGAGTAACCGTGCCTATGACCAAGCGATCTCATTCTTAGGATTCCGAGGGACGCTTGCCTGTCTTGGAGTCCCAGAAGGAAAGCCCGTCCCGATTGGAGGGGCCATTGTTGGGGACCTGATTGCAAAGGAGTTGTCAATATTCGGTATGTTGAAGCATTAGCGCCCATACATGACTCCCCCGACCCGCAACTGACTGGCGACAATATCAGCGAACAAGTCGGGCAACCGCCGGGAGGTAAAGGAATGCCTTGAAATTGCAGCGAGGGGGCTTATCCAGACCCACTACGAGCTAAGGCCAATGGAAAGCTTAACCGATGTAAGTGATGCTGTTCGTCTTGACGAGTCCGCCTCGCTTACCTGACCTAGGTATTCCACGACTTCGAAAGCGCCAAGATCAACGGGAGAGTGGTTCTAGATCTCCGCTAGGAACTGGATTAGGTGGAAAGTTTAGCCTGCAAGGGCATGGTATCTTGGTGAATAGATTGACGCAAAGGCGTCTACTGGTCCAATGGAGTTGAAAACACACTATCCTCGCAAAGAAAGAGACATTGCCTATCGTTCATAGACTGTGTAGCTGAGACTATTGTTCATCTCCTGCCGTCGGGGTCAACGGCAGCAGCTCGAACTACAACGTGTTTCGGTCGAGTTACATGTCCTTCTAGGCAGTCTAGACGCCCGAATCATCCTGGAAATGCTCTGGGTGGTCCCAATCCCAGTGATTAACGGGATTGTTGTACCAGGCGTTCCACTTTCTGCAAGCCTCTTTGATCTTTGGCTTATCTTCCTTCATGACTTCCGGGATACGATCCTTATTCTCAACAATCTGCATGGCGAGGCCAGATGAAGCATGGAAGGCGATATGGCAGTGGATAATCCACACACCTATAATGCACGATTTAGCCAATAACCCATGCAATAGAACTGGCGAGAAAAGAGTAAACGTACCTGGATTATCCGCCTTGAACGCGATTACCACATACCCAGTAGCTGGCAGCAGCACCACATCCCTTCTCGGCGGGTTATCACACTTGAGCATCTCATTTTTGCAGTTCAGTTTATCAGCGGTGAGATTGCGCCCTTCCCCTTTGTGCCCGATCTCGTCATCGTCGTAGAAGTTTTTCCCGCTTTGTCGTAGTAGCGCAAAGTCGTGCCCGTGTAGGTGCATGGGGTGCGCCGCTGGAAAGAAGGTCTTACCACCGCTCGTGGGCACCTTGTCTGGAGCCGTGATGATTATCCACACCCACGACTCGTCCACCGTGTCGTTGTATGTCACGATGTCGAGGTGGGGTTGATCTACCAGCTGATCTAAACGGTCAAGTGCCAGTAAGGTCGGGTCAGAAAAGTTAACGCGGAAGGGCGCAATATGCATATCCCACCGACTCTATTTTTAACGAACGAGATTAGATCAGGCAGTGGGGAGAGCGCACGGAAGAGAAGGCCGCGGGGACTAACATAGGCCCTATCATCTGGGATATACGGGGTATTGCTACCAGGACCGCCGCTCTTGACCATGCCTACGTCGAAAATATACTTCTTGCTGTTAGGCAAAGCCGAGTGGTTGGTTTGGGCAGGGTCTGTAACTCCTTGATTAGCAGAGTATTGGGGTGGGATCAAGTTGGCAGGTATACACACCAATATTGGCTGGATCTCTAACAGTCCAGTGCCTATGTGGTATTAGACTCTCATACGGTTCGTCTGCGCAGGCAATGTCGTAGAGAGGTGGCTCCGACAACGGATCGGGAGCCAAGGGGTCGTTGACATATTTCGTGTTGTACCGGATAATTCCCATCTGCTGGTCTGGCCCGAACGCGAATTTCGAGCACTTACGTGCTGGGACAGCCCTCATCCAGTAGTTTCCGTATCGTTCCGCCTTTTCTGGATTGTCTAAGCCCTTGACAATAACGTGGTACCGCTGGCCTGTACTCCTGTTAGTCCGGTTTATACTACAACAATGAAGATACGTACCAATGCCAACTTTGATGTGATCTGTCTCGTAAGGAACGATTGGCACAAAGTCCATTTCGATCACCTCGAGTTTGTGGTTATCAATTGAGAACACAAATGTGGTATCGACGGAGGTATTGATGAGGATGAGCATGTGTCTTTTCCCAGGCTTAAACCAAAGTGCATACTTCTTTGGCTGAGGGCCCCAGCCAAATTGTCCTGTGCCGTTCATGAGGATGTTGGTCATCTCGGGCGCCGTTCCCTTGTTAAGCATGATTGGCCAGTCCTCAAAGACACTTCGGTGATTCCAGTCCGTCATCAAAATGGGTCGGAAGGCCTGGTCCGAATCGAAGTTGGCGGTGGAAGGGCCGTAGATTGTCAAAGGTCCAAGCAAGCCATCACCATACTGCAGCGAGTAATGGCTATGGTACCAAGCGGAGCCGTATTGTAAAGCGCGGAATTTATACGTGAAGGTATCTCCGGGAGCAATTGGACACTCTGTGATTCCGTTCACGCCGTCGTGATGGAAACTATTGAGTTGGCGAATTCCATGCCAATGCACCTATGGGATGGCCACGTAAGTCATCGTCATTTACTTCGGGTCACGGACTGAGGCATGCGTCAACCTACCGACGTTCCGTTGTACCGGAGTTGGTTCTTGATGGTGATTTCTACCTCTGTAAGTATTTCGTGCAGTCGACCTTAGGACGAACGTACCGAGTGTATCTCCCCAACAAGCCTCTGGGATACATATTAGCAGCAGTTCAACCCTTGTCTTGGCTTTACACGCACCTATCCATGGTCCTGGGTACGACCGGTTGAACACCTTTCCATGCTCCATGGTCATCCCATCTGGCGCAATTGGCATCTCAGAAATATCGAGATAGTACTGGAAGTGCTGTTAGCATGGCGACTTCTTCTTGGACAACCCCTGTGCTTCTCACCTTCCTCGTTATGCCAGTTGGGACTTCCTGGGGATCTTCATAGTCAGTATCGATATTTATGGTCTTGGTACCGTCCTTCCTTGTCAACCAGCATTTCCTATTATTTGGCCCATAGCAAGGCTTCCACTCTTTCATAGTTGGGTATTCACACTCCAGTCCCGGGCCTACGCCCTCTTGCCCGTTCTTGGGCACACCGACGACAGGCGTGCCATCATCCATGACATATGACCTCGTCGCGTCATAATCTTCAGACGAGAAGTCAGGGGCAATTTTATCGTGGGGGATGGTGGCTGCATCGGGAGCATTATTGTAGATGACCTCAAAGTCTATCTTCTCCAGGGGCGCTTGGGATGCATCATGGTCGTCCGAGGCCGAAAACGTGAGAATATTAAAGACATAGACCAGTCCGGTCCACACCGATTCGAGCTTCATAGTATAGGCTAGATATCTGGTCAACCGCTTTCAGTTTCCGCTTTGATGTTCAAGGATTGATCAGTAGTCAAGGGAGTTGGATCAACCAGCGGAGGGTGGGACAATGTCCAAGGCATATATCCTATCTTGTTACCGGAGAGAGGAGGCTAGGATTTCCATGAACACTCGGTTTCTCTGTGAGGGAGGGGAACGTCCGCGAATCAAGGGAACCGCTTAAGGCGACCTAGATACGCATGCCATCCACTTCTTCCGGAAGAACAACATATTTGAAGGACATATCCGATGATCCATGCCCAATCAAGTTCAGAAAACACAGAATGAAAAGCTGTCGTAAGCCACCTGTCTCACTCCCCAAGAGGTCCATGAGGTCATGGAGTGTTAGACGGCTATGGAAGAGCCCTTTACAATCCTCATGTGAATGAGTTGACTTCTCATCATTGGTTAGCACAATCGGGCAGAGAAGCAAGCAACCCCATATATGCTTTAGTGGCTTGAGCGGTACGCGGGTTTTATCACCCCCAAACCATGCAACAACGGGACTGAGGATCTGCGTATCAGATTCGTCTTATGATAGAAGTCACACTAATTTCAATACTTCCGGGATCTTCCCCTCCATGAGGTACTGTTTGGGGTCACATTTCAACGCCCACACATTCTGTGATCTCCAACGCATCCTTCAGCCCGCTGGGCTCGAAGCTCTCGACGAACCGGCTTATGTACTGTAGATCCGCCTTGCCCTTTTCCTCGGAATCTCTGTCTATTTCCCGCTTCTCGGCGACACTAGCGCGCACCCACTCTGCGTACGGAGGGTTCCCCGGCAGAATCATATTGTCAGCCACCAACACCGTTCCTTTCCCAATCAGGCCGAGGCGCTCGCACAGCTTAAGATCGGCCGTGTAACTCGGCTTGTGGTGATCAAAGAACGTCATGCCAACCTGAGCCGGCAGCGATCCCTCGTCGTGGAGGCGCTGTATGCCTTCCGCTCCTGAGCCGACCACGACCCTAACTGTGTCTCTGAGGCCGGCCAGGTCCACAAGGCTAGTGGCTACAGCAGCAAAGAGGGGACTCTTTTCTATACTGTAGTATTTTTTACCGCCAGCCTCCCTCATAGCGCTGCCAAACATAATGGCAGAGTAACCAATGTATCCGCCAAGTTCAAGCACGGTGGCGGGCTTATGCTGAGCGATTACGGCGGCAACCACGGCTCCTTTTGTTTCACCAATATTGATCAATCCCGTAAAGGATTGAGCAAAGGCGTCGATTGCGCGTAGAACCTTCTCCGGGTTGCCGCGGAACTGATCGACATCGGGGTGGCCGTAGACAAACTCGAGTAAGGCGACTTCTCGACCGTCACCAAACTGCGTGAATGGTGTGTCAGCTAAGCGACAGTGCTACATGTTAGGGAGAGGGGAGAGACTGTGGCGGGCTGGAAGATATGCATGCAGCAGGTCTATTCAGGAATGGTCACGTACGTATTTGCCGGCGACCTCCCACTCCTTGTACGCCTTGGATGGATCGAACGAAAGTGGTTCGGTCATAGCGGGCGCCATGACGTCGATCGTGTTTGAGGCAGGAATATGTGAATGGAGCAACGCTGCCTAAAGTTGTGATCCGTCAAACTATGATCTGTTGCCGATCACGTCGCCAGAGCTGTCGCCAATCTGAGTCGTATGGGAACGAAGAACCGCTGGTCGGGAGTAGAAACAAGCGTTAGCCACCTCAATTTATGGACCGACCAAGTCGTTATGGAGGGGTAGAGCCATCTGTCTGTCGACGGGGCATCAGAAGGCGCAGAATACCTTGGTTGGCCTCGGCAAATAAACCCTCCGCGCAGTCGAGCGTAGCATCCCTACAGGGTTGTTTGTTTGTAACTTCACCGTCAAATGAGATCAGCGCGGATTTCCGCGACCCGCGGTTGTCCTACATGCGAGGGTGCGGGTGGCGTACGAGAGTGCGGCTGAAAGACGACGTCACCCCGTTCCGCTAGAAGATCGTCGCCGGGCCGCAGCAGCCAGGCCAGTGTCGGGTAAGGCCGCGCACTAGCAAACTTCTGTGGCCACTGGTTGTCTGAGACACGGCATATTTTGCCGCTGATGAGCGTCCCAGGTAAGCCAGGAGACCAAGCTCAGGGCAAGTGCCGGTGAGCTGCATGCAGCCGCTTAGGTCCCACTCTTGTGCTTGCCATAGTAGAAAGTATGCAGTGACGACAGTGCAGCTCAGCTATATGCAAACGCCGCCGATTTGTGATCGTAGGCCCAGTTTCCTGCATATCTTCACTCAATACTGCCGTTGCGGGCTTGTGGTGTAGGTAGGAGGCCTGGGACGTCACATTGGTTCGAGTCCAATGCGGGTTACTTGCATTGCTCTGATTACTAGGTAAGGTAGGTATGTATGTATGTATGTAATTAATAATGAAGTTATCTTGGCAACCCTAGTCTTACAGGTACAATACTGTACAATACTTCCCGCTTCATACTATGTACCCAGTTCCGGCAGGGAAGTTGTCGCGCACGCCTTGTGTGACTAGTTTTGTGCCCGCACAATCGTGCCGTAGTCCTGAGACACGGGTTTCTTGCCCTTGGGTTCGAGCTGACCTTCACGCATGACCAAGCCAGCGACCCAGGCGAGAGAGCCGCAGATAAGGGAGAACACTGCGCAAAGGTTAGCAGGTTCTATAGGTGGACGAGATAGGAACCTTACGCCAGACGTTGGGAAAGCTTTGTGTATACGTATCGCGCACAATCTCTGAGATCCAAGGAGGCAAATGCTCGATGCTTCCCAAGTTCGTTGTCACATCGTGGATTATTCGTCCCGCATTCGGTATGTCTTGTAGTCGCTCTTGCAACATACGCTTGACGAAGGAGTTAATCAGCATCGACCCAGCGCTGACCCCGATGACGCACCCCAGGTTGAGGCTCAAGTAGAAACCAGATGTCGAAATGGACACCTTGGACGGATCAAGGCCAGCTGTGAGTCCAATAAACGCAGCGGATAACGAGACGCCAAAACCCAGACCGATTGGGAAGCCGTACAAAGTCTCCAGCCAGCCTGATGTGCCGCGCCACTGTAGGAATACGGCTAAGAAGCACAGATTAGAGACGGCTATCGATATAAGTGTCACCCGGCGGTATAGGCCGGAGCTAGAATTCGTCAGTAGTAGCACGCGAGCAAGGGTGGAAGGGGAGGCTTGCCGCTTGATTACAAAACCGCTGACCAAACCTCCAATGATGGTTCCCAGACTGATAGGTAGAAGCCTTATCGCCTCCCCGGTGCCCGAGTCTGCTATGGTAACCTTGAAATAGAGAGGCACAGATGTGTAAAACTGCGGATACGAGGTTAACAGGACAGCAATAATAAAAGTCCTGTGAGGGGCATACCGAGACTTGAGCCGCGGCCTGTAGCAACTGAATGGCGTATGAGGAGAAGACGTTCCGCTCTGCCAGTAGTCGAAGCGGCAGTATGGGTTCTCGGGCCCAGAAGGCTTCCACCGCAATGAACACCATCATAAATCCGATCCATGTTGATAGTAGAAGGATTGCGGCTAAACTCTGGAGAATATTCGGACTTTGCTGCAGTTCGTCCAGGAACAGCAAAAGCGAGCAGTTGGCTAACCCTAGGCTAATCGCTCCAAAAAAGTCAATTCTCCTAAGTTTAGAGCTCCAAGATTCCTGGCCACTGCCGTGACCCTCCTCTCGGGTAGGAGGCAACGGGAATGACATCTTCTTCCAGATGAAGATAAGACCCATAATGTTGAGAGGAAGCTGATATAACAAAGACCTATATTCATCAGCATCTCTGGAGCGCTTAATCTGAGCATGTTACTACCGTACCATCGCCAGTTCGCATTATCGGCTATAACGCCTCCCAAAACTGGCCCAATCGCTCGCCCGATCTGGTTGACTGCATAGACATAACCACGCCAGACGGCAACCTCGCGCATGGGAACAAGGTCTTCTCCTCAGTCAGCGATAATTAACCTGGAGAATAGGTTGCGTCGACAAGCTTACCAACAATTAGGGTGGAGATGAGGACGGTGATTCCAGCATTTCCAATTCCGCAGATGGCCCTCCCGAGCAGGACCCCCCAGAACGAGAACCCGAGGCCGCTAGTAAGACGTCAACAACCACCTCTTGGTGCCAACTCAAGTAACAGGGTGCTTACCTGAGCAGACTACCAAGACAGTAGAAAAAGTAACCAATGATCAGGAGAGGCTTCCTCCCGTAAATGTCACTCAGTTTTCCGTACTAACTCCGTCCACGTCGTGAGTTTCATGCCGTCCAACGTTGGGAGGAATAGCACCTTACCAAAGGTTGGGCAACGATAAGTCCGGTGGTGTACGAGTTAATGATCCAGCTAGCCGAGTTCAACTCGCCAAAGTCGGACCCTATCTGACGGAACATGGCGAGGAGAATGGCGCTGTCTGAGTTGACAAGAAAAACACCTGAGAGGTACTTAGTGAGTCAAGCCTGTCACCACACACAACACTGCAGGAACGTACCAATGAGTAGAACCAGGTTCTGCTTCCATTGCTTGTCCCAGTTGTAACCATCCATCGAAGGTAAAGGTTTCCTTCGTGTAGGGACGCTCTCTTCATCGTGGTCGTTCTCAGTGCTTGAGCCTGAACTCTCCGTGTCTGAAAGCGATTGCTTGCTGAACTGCGACGACAGAGGGGCCCTCTCGTCAGCCGCGCCTCCCTCACGCCGCCAGAACGTGTTCGGAGACATCGAGGGTTAGAAATAAAGAGTAATTCTTCCACTTAGACGCAATGGTTATATTAGCACTTTCCCTAAGCTTTTGACCTCGTCGCTTTGCGGTTGGGAGATGTCGATTTGATGGTTATCCGTTCCTAGACGGCGGGAACTCCGGAGGCAGTCGCGTTCAGGGCAGCACCCAGACTTCTTCAAACACCCGAGAAATGCCGCTTTTTCGCGGGAGGCCCAGATCGATCGTCCTAAACAGCGGCATCGCCACCGAGCTGGGATTGGTGGTGTGGTGAGACAAAGGCAAACGCCCATTCCTCATTTGCCGGGCGCCCTCGGCCAAATTCGCAACTTCAGAGCCGATCGAGGTAGTTCTAGTGGATTTAGTAGCCCAAGATGGACCGACTCGGTGGTTGGGCTGCAGTGGTGCTCTGCTTGTAAGACCAGTAGGGTTATCACTTCTCAGCCAGCTTCTCCTAGCGCCATGATGATCACCAGGAACGCGGCCCCACAGGCCTTACCAAGTCCCGATCGGGGCTTATTTGTGACGTTCTGGGCTGAAAATCTCTGGACCCCTCGCTGAAGTGCGATGTTTGTCAAGTAATATTCTGGTCGTCAGCAGGAGGCCGGCGGAGAAGGGCGTAGAACCCCCAAGTCAAGGGTCTCACGGTTGAATCGAATTCACGATTCAGAGGCCGTCTCGGAACTGAGGTCTGTATTCTGCTCCGTGTTCGTGTGATAGATCACATGCCAAGAGCTCATTGGCCGCCGACTCAGAAAGAATAAAACAAATCCCTGCTATTGGGCCTGTCCCCTCGCTCTCTTTCCGTCTTTCTTAGCTCCATCCAGCCGCACTTGGCCCATCGTTCATCACAATGCCGCTATCGTTCCGCCTCAGGCCCGGCTTAAGCCAGTAGATGCCTGATGACTCGTCAGCTTGGTCCCGAAATTGGAGAATGTGAAGCAGGTCACCTACCATAATCGACCGCCGTGCTCTTCCACGACTCCACCACATCCAGTCCCTGCTGCGAGCAGATATTGGTGACATCGCTCCTGGTCCATTTTCCGCTGCCTATGATTTGGACGCGCTCGCCTCTTCGAAGTTGAATCTCCATCCCGCCCATAGTCCCGTCTAAATGTTTCGCAGCGACAAGGCAGTTGAAATAGCGCTGCTCGATGGGGTCCCATCTCCCTTCGACACGCCAATTATCGTCATCGAGGAGCGCTGCAGACCCAAAGCCGGCCAGACCCCTAGCAGCTTCGAGGACATACTTGACCCATCGCCGGGACTGGCCCCCTGGAGTATCATAGGCGCATTCGATGAGGGATTCGTCTTGGCATCCATCTACTGCTAGTAGAATACCCGCCAGGTTCTGCTTAGTATCATCCGAAGTTTTCGAGAATGAGCCCAGCAGCTCAACAGCTTCCGGTGGCGTAAGATTGGCGATACTGTTACCCAGCCAGACCAGCGTCTTGCGAAGGGCATGTGCTTCCGTCCTCGACAACCACGCGGCGCCGTCTTCGTATGTTCCGAGCAGGCCGCGAAGTTCGATGTGTCGGAGATTCGTTCGTTTCTTGAGTGAAAGCAAGCAGCTCTCCAACTCTATCTTGTCCACGTCGAGGGCGTAGTACACCAACGGTGCATCCAGACAGCCATCTAGGGCCGTAAGCAACAAGCTGGTTTTATGCATGTTTCCCGAGCCAAGCTCAACGACCAGGTCCGTCCCGGAGGAAGCAATCACGCTTGCAATTTCGTGGATCTTCCGTTCTAGGAGCTCGTTCTCGACATGGTAAGGATAATAGTGCGTAGTGGCGAGGATGTCGCCGTACAGGCTCTTGCCCTTGTCGTCCCATAGAAGCAGAGAGGGTAGGAACTTGGACCCGTATGGCTGACGGAGGCCTTCGAGCGTTTGGGAGTCCAAGTCTAGCGGTGATGCTCTCGACAAGCGGATGTCGATAATTTCCGCACCCAAATGATCCGGAACCGGGCTGGGAGGGAACGCATCATGCTGTATCTCAAAGCTCGTCGGAGTTGCTGTTGCCACGGCCATCTTAGTTCTCAGCCTGCTTCGATGGAGCCGGAAGCTCAGGTAGATCAACCAAAAACTAAAACCTCGTGTTGTCAAACTACAGCAGGTTTCCATACCGGCAGGTATTGGCTCATTTATCTACACAATGCCTCTACCATACTGTAGCCAGTCATGACCATCCGGAAGCACTAGATTCCTCCCCAGCACAGTGTGGCACATCCCGCTTGGCCATCCGACAGATGCCATCCCTGAAACACACCGTAGATCAGGTAAATGCTTCAGAAAGTGCGTACTCTAAACCTCGAAGGCCCGCAACAACCATGCGTATTCCGGAGGAGTTGTACAGTAACGGGGTTTGTGTATCTACGAAAGTCGGATTATGTACGACTCTGTCCTCCGCCGACTGATATCGACCGGGCAGGCACACGAATCAAATCCTACTGTGGCGTCGTCTAGAACTCTATATTCTCTCGCCAACATAAATTGCCAGGGAAAAAAAGGAAGCACGCACAACGGTATCCGTCGACGGATTAGGTTCAACACGCATCGATAATGTAATGCCATCCCGGGACCAATTATCGTACGGGAACCCAAGCGGTATCGGAAAGAAGCAATGCGAGGAAGAACTTGAAAATGCGCAAGTAGTCCATGTTGGCGAGGAAACAGGAATGATTGGTGCGGCAGGCTTCCACATACTCACGCAATATCTCAGCTGCGGCCACGCGGAGATCTCTGCTTGTTTTGGGCCATTACCTCATGAAGAGCGATTTATATATCGAAATACAATATTAGCAACGGGCCGCTCCGCAGATGCGGCCCCTCGTCGGGCCACGGCACAACACTAGTTCCACCAGCAGAAGCAAACTACACGGCCTTGTCACGACGGCCAATCTACTAGGAATATGATGTAAATCGTATCTGCATGCCGCATATCAGTTACCCTCCGAGTGAACAAGTGGCAATTGCAACTACAGCATGCAGCCAGCCTAGCAAACCTCTCCAGGCTCGACTTGTTCGGGATCGGTCGTATTGCATGGCCGCCAGTAGCTGAGCCTTTTGTTTTTTGCGCCTGCATGCAGCGGATCACGACTATCCATCATGTAACCTGAACGCGACCGGTCAGTCAGCCTCGATTCACCGCTCTTTCGATCAGCCGGTTTGCTCCTGGCTTGCAACTTCTCCCCCCAAGGTCTTCTCGTCCCGAGACCTTCGACGTTCCAGCAAGGTTCGTTCGTACACTCTAGGCCCTCGACCTAACTTGAGGACTGCCTAGGGCGTACCGCTGCCGCCTGTGTCCTAATTGACGGTAGTGAGCCAACCGGACACTGCCGTTAATGGCGTCCCCAACCTTAGTTGATGTCCTCATCGTCGGTGCTGGGCCAGCTGGGTAGGCTGTCCACCGCACACCCCAAACTCTCGTTTACGCCATAGTGTTGCTGACAATACATCTCTCCAGGCTAGCATTAGCGAATTGGCTCCGTAACTCAGATATCAGCGTTCTCCTCATCGACAAGAAACCCTACCCTACACCCCGTGGCCAAGCTGAAGGTCTTAAAAGTACCACCGTCGAGATCTTCGAATCATTCGGAATTGGTCCACAAATCGCGACGGAGTCATGGCCACTGGAAGAAATTGCAATCTGGGGCCCTAGAAAAGGTGGCGATGGTGCCAAGCCTACTGGAATTGTTCGAGAGCAGGTAATTCAAGATAAGGTTGAAGAGCTCGGAAAGACTCGAGAGACAATGTTGCAGCAGGGTATGTGCAGACGATTCGCCGTTTTTGTAGCTACGTACTTACCAACGAACAATACAGCGAGGGTTGAACATCACATGCTGGAGAACCTCTTACAACACAAGAACATCAAGATTCGCAGGAGTACCGTCCCCGTTGCGCTTGACATCAACGCAAATCCGGATCAAGACATATATCCAGTTAAGGTTCGCCTAGAGAAGCACAAAGAATCCGAAACGGAAGCTGCCGCGTCTAATGTAAGAGTGCCCGCCTAAGTAAATACAGTTTCTAATATTACCCAGACCCTCAACGGAACCGGAGACGCAGAAGAGATTCAAGCAAAATATGTGGTCGGTTGCGATGGTGCTCACAGCTGGCTTCGAAAGAAACTGGGAGTTTTCTTGGAAGGCGATTTGACTGACTCCGTCTTTGGTCAGTCCCTCTCCGTCGCCCAAAATCTATTACTTCTAACCCTTGACAGGCGTGGTGGACATCGTGCCCAAGTCCAACTTTCCCGACATCCGCAGAGTATGTTATCTCCGAGCCCTAACTGGGACCATTCTGCTCGTACCACGAAGCAACAAGGAGGTGCGGCTTTACGTCCCGGTAGAATCCGGAGCCACCCTGTCAAACCCCGAAGACTTGACTTTTGAGAGAATCATGGATGCGGCACGCACCATCATCTCCCCGTACACGTTGGAAGCAGGCTCTGTGTCGTGGTGGTCGGCCTACAGGGTCGGCCAGCGAGTTGGAAACCACTTCTCAGTGCACAACAACCGGGCTTTCCTCGCCGGTGATGCCGTCCGTACGTGTCTATCCCCACCCGTCCCAATCTTCAACTCCGGTAACTGCACCTCTAATTTTCCCAAGATACCCACTCCCCAAAGGCTGGTCAGGGCATGAACACTTCTATACAAGACGCAAACAATCTCGGTTGGAAACTCCGTCTAGTCCTCCAAGGCCATGCCGCCGCCTCCAGTCTCCTGGACACCTACGAATCCGAACGGCGCCCGGTCGCCCAGGACCTCATCGCCTTCGATCGTGGCTACCTGAAGCTCTTCCACGCGCCATCCGCCCAGTTCGACACAGAGTTCCTTCAAGCCATGAAATTCACCACCGGTTTGTCCATTCGTTATCCAGAGTCGCGCATTGTACAGCTTCCCACGACTGCTGGGGGCGAGGCCGCGAGTCTCGGCCCGAGCTTGTTGAAGGCCGATCTCGTTCCTGGGAAGAGATTGCCCGATTTTCAGGCGGTATATCACGCGGACGGAACGGTAGCCCGCATGCATACGCGCTTGCAAGCAAGCGGTGCGTTCCGTTTGATTGTATTTGCAGGGAATATTGAACAGCCAAATCTTGCGGACCAGCTCCGCAAGCTGGGGACCTTCCTTGCCGACGAAGACGACGGCATAGGGTCTCTCACGGCCGGAGGTTCCGCCGCGCTTGTCGAAGTTCTCGTTGTCCACTGTGCTGAGCGCGACAAGGTAGAGTTGCTGGACCTGCATGAGGTGTTCAGGCCGTGGAGCGAGACACAGGGATATGACTATTGGAGAGTGTTTGCGGATGCGGAGAGTGTGCATGGGGGACACGGGCAGGTATATGAGAGGCTGGAAATTGCAAAGAATAAAGGATGCAATGTGGTGGTGAGACCGGATGGGTATGTTGGGGCTGTGGTAGGCGTGCTGGACTTTGAGGGTCTGAAGCGGTATTTCGAGCTGCTGAGTACGCGTTAACGGGAGTCCGGGCATCAAAGCAACACAGTATCTATTATCGGCTCTATCTCCAATCCAATAGTTCAGAATTCGTCTAACAAGCCCAGATCCTGATCAACCCCTTCTACTCCTGGCTGATTCTAAGCCCGGGTCAAACACTACTCCGCCTTCTCGACCTTGTCGGAGCTCGGGTTCTCAACCACCTCAACTATCGGCGCCCTTTCGCCGTCGATGTCGTTGCGTTTGTGTAGGTCCCGAAGAGCCTCGTCGGCAATGTTGGTCTTGGTCGTCTTGAACTTCCACGCCGGGACGCGCCTGGCGAAGAGCTCGTCAATCTCTTCTAGAGTGCGGCCCTTGAGTTCGGGGATGAAGAAGAAGAAGAAGATCAGGCACGCCAAATTGGAGCCTGCCCAGATATATCCATATTTAGCCCCCTAAAACACCCCACGAGTCAGCAAAGTGTAATGACGCCGAATGGAAAGGGCACGGTCCAGGGACTCACCCAGTTAAGGTGCTCGGGGTTAATGAAATATGGCGAGCAAAATCCCGCGAGCCATGCGAGGATGTACCCTAGGCTAATCGACGACCCGACGGTCCACGAGCGCAGCCTCGTGCTGACCAGTTCCGTCGCGACAGGGTAGCTAGCATCTCCAACGAAGGCATTGTATGAGAACAAGTAAAGACAAGTGAATGCGATGACGCAGTTCTGCTTGACCTGCAGTGACGTGCCGGAAGATGCGGCGACTGCCATGCCCAGCATGGCCAACCCCTGGAAGACGGCGCCAATCATAAGGATACTGCGCCGCCCTACGCGGTAGCGCATGAGGTAGATACCGAAGTTGACACCGACAAGTCCGAGACAAGTATTCATGATCGAGTATTGGAAGGCGTCTTTGACGGTGAGGCCGGAGACAATCATGAAATACGTCGCGTAGCTGATCATGAACCATGATCCAGCTCCGGTCTGAGTCGCGATAACGGCGTAGCAGAGTAACGTACGTCGAAGGTTGGTTCCTGCAAGCTGTAAGAGGCTGTACATCAGGGGCGGCGGGGAGAGTACGGGGGAACATGTCGCTATACCTTTGTACATGTCTAGAGGCCCAATGCTGGCCGCCGTGCGTTTCTCCTCCTCGATGCCCTTTTCCATCTCCACCCATTCAAGCTCAAACTCCTCGGGCTGCAGAGAATCACCTCTCAGAACCTCCAGGGACTTCCGGGCCTCCTCGTTCTTTCCCTTGTATAGCAAGTACCGAGGAGACTCCGGAACGAAGAACAACCCGATAGACAGGATTACTGGGACGATGAACAGTGTACCAATGGGTATTTGGTACGCGGCCTTGTCCAACTGCTTCGAAGTGGCGTTGGTGACCACGGAGCCGACGATGCTGCCAATGTTGACCCACTCAGAGAACAGTGCGACCATCACCGCACGGAGGTGAGCCGGAGCCGCCTCGGCGGTGTAGATGTTGGAGAAGGTCACTAGGAATCCGTTGCCAATGCCAAGAATTATACGGCCAAGGTAAATGACGCCCTTCTTGTCCGTCGCGATCTGGACGACGCACCCGATGAGGTTTAGTAGACAGGCCAGCCACAGCGCGACCTTGCGGCCGAAGAAGTGCGCAAAGGCGCCGGCCAGGATAGACGAGAAGAAAGATCCCAACGTCAGGAGTGACCCAATGAGTTGCTGGAAAGTCCCCTATGAAATCACAAAATCTATGTTAATACGATATCTGGCTCTGAGAGAATAGGTAACTCGACAGAACTTGCCTCTATTGCGTACCCGCCCGGGCTATTGGGGTCCGCGTAGCCAAAGACTCGAAGAAACCCGGGCATCGCCTGCAAACTTGCCATGATCGCCGAGTCTAGGCCGTACTGCATGTTGGCGACGGCCACCACTGCGCAAATGACGAGACATTTCCTGTTTGCCCAGAGGGACGTCTCTGGAAGAGTTGCCGTCGCACTCATAGTGAGGGCCTTCTTGGGTAGGTAGTCTTAGGAGAGAGTAAAGGTTGACGGGGCGTCAGCGAGCATTGAAAAGGCGACCGACGACGCGAACGATAGACTTTAAAGATTGTGGGCTCGGCCACGGTCCTACCGTTCCAGTGTCAACAATCCCGGCTTGCTGGATCTCCTTACCCCTCAGTACCGCCTTGCGTAGCACTAACCGGAGCAATATTCCCAACTGGTTCGTCAAATGGGGTAACCCAAGTTCCCCGCATGTCGGTAGTTATCTTGGCCCTCTTGTGTTCACCACTCTTGGCACGCAGTCGTAGACGACAGGATAATAAAACAAAGCGCTTCTTAAATCCAGCTGCGCCCCAGCCGCGGTTGAACAGTCCGCATCGACGGCCGACCGCCGATCGTACGACCGGCAAACCACTCCATATGGCGATAGGCCAATCTAAGTCACTAGATGAAGCTCCTATGCTCAAGCACGATAACTACAGGCGCGGACATGATAACCCGGTAACAAGTGGCTGCAGACTCCAATTCCCGGTTTAAGAAACGAATCCTTGGTGTAAACGCCGAACACGAGAAGTGGAAGGGGTACGGCTCGCTCACTTTGACGGGGCCAAGCGCGGATCGGCAGTTGCACACAAAGCTGGACGGCCAGAGGTGAAAGCAAGGCGTGACGCGGAGGTGGGACGAACGATGCAACACCAGTAGCCCTATACGTGCCTCTGTAGTAATTTGATTGGTCATTGTCGAGAAGCCGGTTTCATCACCACAGACTAAATCATTAGCGTCGCCTAGCTGAGGGATAGCGCCGTGGGAGTTCGTCGGAAGACACTCAAAGTGTAAAATGCTTATTCATTGGGTGCCTACGGGTACTGATGATGTCTTTCATTTCGATATGCTACAAACCTACGCTTCCGTGCTTGCCTTTCAATGACATTGCGTTGCCGAGTGGACTAGAGAATGCTAGGATCCTACGACGAGCCTTACGAGCTGCATACCTAGTATTAGCTAACTATTTAACATTCTAACTTAATCATCACATTTAGTCCACCTCGCCGTGGAGGAAGGCGGTTTCACGTCCATTTGGTGGAGTTACAGATCCAGGGCAGCCGCAATTGCGAAGATGGCTCTGTGGCCCATTGGCTTGACTACAGAAGCAAAAGTTTCGTTGTAGTCGATTCCTTCTTGATGTTCGAGGCCCCCGCACGACCCAACGTGCTTTGTAGTGGAGGATTTTTCTGTTTTGGCCGTGTTTGATCTTATAGACTCATTTGCCAGAGAGAACGCACCGGTTCCGATGTTTCGGGACCAAAGTCCACGAGGGATCAGCGTTCGGACTTCATTGACTTATACCATTCGAGCCAGCGGAGGTCGCTTTTAGCTTGCTCGAGCGTTTTCGGCTCGAAGTTGGATTGCTGGTTGTGCATGACCAAGGCGTAGAGGACGAGATTTACGCGTAACACAACCCCGGAATCGACACGGATGACAAGAACCTCATTTGCAAACTCAACATAGCGATATACGGCCTAAAGAAACCCCTCGCATCTTGTAGCAAGTCTACACTGGCTACCCTTGGGTTGTGATCTCCCTCCTGTCGGGTGTACTGTACTCATAGGACCGGAGATGAGGTTGAACATGACCAAGTACGCGGCAGCCACCATATGTAGAATCTAAATCAGGCTCGATTGGGTATATCATTAAATTAGAAGACATAGTATTAGTTATCCCCGGTGTCAACCGCCTTGCCCTTGCCATTGTCATTGGTTTGTGCAGACGCCTCAAGTTGCTCAGTGTCATGGACCGTGGTGGATGGCCCCGCTTGCTCGCCGACTTCGCGCGTCTCCGTCGCCGCCCCCTCAGGAGAAGGCGGCTGTGCTTGAGCTACAGCAAGATCCGTGGTCACATTGCCCTGGTTCGGACTTGGTGGAGAAACTGATCTTGGTGGGAGCGGCGGAAGCACGTAACGGTTATCCACCTCGGCCATATCCGATTCGGGAATCGTAGAGAGCGGTTGCCGGGAGCCCACGAGAGAATCGCGCTGCGTCTGCGCACCCGCAACGGTAGCAGCAGTGGTACCGGCCGCCGTTGCATTTTCGGCGTCGGTGCCCGACTCCAGCTCCTTGCCGGACTTGTCTCGCGGGCCGCAGCACATCCTCTTCCACGCCATGATGGCCGCTACTGAGCCGATCACGGCGACCAACCCAAAAGCGACGCCCACTCCAATGGCGCCATTCCTACTCGCTGTAGAATTTGTATTATTATACGGCCGTCCACTTCCAGATCCACCGCCGGACCCGCTTCCTCCCGGGTCGGTTGTCGAGTGCGGGTCGCAGCTGTACGAGTAGCCATCGGCTGACGACTCGCCGCAATACCGCGTAGCGGAGGGGGCGGGTGCGCCGTAGCTGGCGAACTCAACGATGGTGGGGTCACCACGGCCGGTGAACTTCGCGGGAGCGAGGGCGAGCTCTTCGTTAACAATATCGTAAACGATATACGAGCGGCGCAATAATGAGCTACCGAGATTGTAGTAAGTGGAATACTTGCTATACTCGCCGTTTGAGGTGACGTTCTGCACGCCGAAGAGGCATAGGTCTGGGGAATCTTGCAGATAGTACCAGTACGAGGTGCCCATCGTTACTGCCGCAGGTATGATCAGGTCGCTAAGGTGCACGTCGAGGATGGGTCCGCCCGATCCTATAAGCTGGATCCTAAAGCGTGCGCCGTCCTTGTCAGTGCCACTAGCAGCGTCACAAGGGATTACGGAGGCGCCGACGCTGCCATTGTAGGTCGCACCGGACATATCCCACATCTTAGCCGTGATAGAGTACGGCAGGTACGAGAATGTCTCGCCGGGGCCAATGGTGGCATCGAAAGGGAGCTCGTTCCACGCAAGCTCCTCGGAATCGCCTGTGGCGCTGCTCGAACCGTTGAAACCCGTAACCTCGACGCCGAAACTGTAGTAATAGGCGTAAGATGCGTAGCCTGAGATCCGCACTAATTCGCCCTCGTATCGGGAAGTGTCGATGGCACCGAAGAGGACACTACCCGAACCCCCGTCCGGGTCGTCTAGGGATATGCTATAAGCCTTCGTGTTGATCTTGCCACTCTGGAGTAGACGGTCGGGGAAATTGTTGTAACCGTCGTAGGAGCTGTTCCGTCCCAGCCCCAAAACCCCAATCCATTGGCTTGTTTGGTCAACTACGCCAATGGGGTACTTCTCTAACTCAACACCACCGACTTTTAGAGTATCTGTGCCATTTGCCCCGGTTGAGTAGATGCCATCGGGAGAATCGGAGCTGAAGTATTGGGATTTCTGGTTGGCTCCCAAGAATGTCGATGATTGAGAGGTGTTGACTTGAACAAGTTAGCACCAGGAGCACGAAAGCAGCAAATGTAGTCGCAAAGGGTGTTAACTTACAACTGCCCCATCGGCAATAAGTAGGGTTATCTTCTTCTTCATCGTCGTCGTAAAGGTTGCTATAATACGATTCATCGCAATATGACGAGGTAGCGTCCGGAACCCATGTATCCGCGACAGACGGCGAAATCAACAGGGACACCTGCTGGCCCGGGGTCCCAACGGTTGCATTAACGACCCAGAGAAAGTCGCTTTTTACGAGCGACGCCGACGCGCTGTCGCGGCCGGCTAGCTCCGCCAGACTGCCGGCCTGGCGGGCGAACTCAAGCTGCACCACCGCATCCACCACACCGAGGCAGACCGAAAGCGATAACAAATTCAAGCGAATGGACGTCTTCATGGTCGAAGACTGGTATTTCGAAAGAAACACCAAGCAAAAGGAGAAGAGAACAGGGCGGTGCTATACAAACGAGTGCCGCATGGTCGGGCGTGAGGAAGGAAGAGGAACACGAGAGGAAAGGACGCTCAAGGTAAACGCAAGGCAGCAGTCAGTTCGGTCAGGTGCAAGAAGTCGAGGAAATGGTCGCTTTGACGATGGGGACTTTGCGCCAAGAGCCGACCTGTCTCCTGGCTCGGCCTTGATTGGCTGTCGGGAGGCATCCGAGATTGAATTTTCCAGGCAGCTTATCCCACGCCGCGCTAATCTTTAAACAGTGGGTACCGAAGACCCCTATTAACTCTGCGGGTCTTAGACCACCACGTGAGGGCCACAGGGGGGTTAACTAGGTACAGGACAATACGAGACCACGAGCCACGGGAGGCAATTAATTACGGTAAAAGTACCATACCAATACCTGCCTAGGTAGGTACCTAAGGTAGGCACATCCGAATTAATTACAAACGTGAACACGACGCTCTTGCTTGAGAACTTGTTCTACAAGGTATCAATGTATCTACGACGAGAAGTATCTGCGTTCTACTAAGTTACACATGGTACAGAAAGAACCGCACAAAGCCGGATCTGCTAACTACCTAGACCACTTGAGAAACAACCTTCTCATCGTCGGAAACAGCCTCCCTGTGGAGCGTCGCGGCGATGTGGTTCGTCATGTACTTCTCAGTATCGGGGGCCCACCACGTCAGACAGATAGCTACGCCGCTGAAAGCTAGCGTGGTCAAGTAGACAGTCCGATAAGCATCTGCGTTCGCCTGCTTGTACGCCGCCACCCCCGCCGCGATGATCTGGTCTGTGATGCCCGGAATAGCCTCTAGGGCGGCTGTCGCACCCGCCGAGATGGCCGCGATGAAGTCCGCGATCGACGCCGCGGGAAGCCCCGCATCGGTCAGTTTCTTGGGCACCTCGCCCGAGACGGTCTGAGTCAGCCGGTTAGTTAGGACAGTGGTGTAGACGGCTACGACGATGCCGCAGATAGCGGAGCGGATGGACCCGGCTATGCCGCCGGCGATGCCGATCTCTTTCTGGTCGCGCACGCAGATGGTAGAGTTGGCGATGCAGATGGTTTCGTTCCAGCCAGTGAAGAAGACGCCGATGATAATCAGCGCCAGCGCCGTCTTGAAGTTATCGGGCTGGGAGACCGCGACCGCTACGGTGGCGTCAGCAATGTCCACCGACGGTGGTAAGAGTCGGAGAGGAAGGGGAGAACTTACACCCCAGAAAAACGGCAGCGAGCGAGAAAACAGCCATAATCTGGAACCGCGCATGGCCTATGCGGTTGGCGAGAACACCACCGACCACCTGACCGCCAATGACCGCCAAGCCAATGACGCTAGAGATGGCGCCGAGGTATATCATGTCTCCAGTATTGTACAGCACGGCGCATTGTGCGGGCCCTGGCGACGGCAATTAGGCTTGAGCGGTTGATCAGCTTCAGAGCAGATAAAACTTACAGACAATAGCGAAGCCGTAATAGATGCTGGCCCCAAGGCTCATCAGTAGAATGGCGACGACCCTTTGGTTTTAGTTGTCAGCAGGATTCCCCATTTTCCGGGCGGTGCTTCTTCGGTCGAATTGGCGGTGACATTCACTTACCATTCGAAATTCTTAAAGAGGTGGATGGGGATCAACGGCTCTTTGAGGGGGGCGTAGATCTCCCAGAGCGCAAAGACGATCAGGAGCAGGAAGCCAATTACAATGGCTGAGAGGGTTGGCGCAGATACCCAAGGATAAACGCTACCTCCCCAGCTCAGCCCCATTAAGAACAGGACAATACCGGCGGCGAACAAAAAAGTTCCGAAGTAGTCGAAATTCTTAACCCAGTAAGCCTTGCTGGCGTGCGGATCGTGACGGTGCTTCTTGTCGAAGGTGGGGGGGAAGTAGAAGCACACCCAGCAGGCCACGGCCAGGCCATTGATGCCGAGTAACAGCCAGTAGACGCCTCGCCATCCAACGGACGGCGAGTACTGGATGAAGGCATACGATATGATCGGCGCGATGCCGGAGCCGGGGATACAGAACGAGTAGACGGCCGCGCTAGCTATGTATCTATATTTGACGGGGACAATCTCTCTGCGCACAGCCTGTCAGCACACTCTAAGGACACGATGGGTATCGCCGTTGGTGGCAACTTACCCAAGCACATAATGAAACGATAGCTGTGAGGCGGAACCGACCCCTAGGAGGACATTTCCCCCGATCAGAATCGGGATGGATGTGGCCGTGGCGCATACGATGCTCCCAATGACACTCAACACGCCGCTGCCAATAAACCAATACCGCCGACCAAAGATATCTGAAATACGCCCTAGGGGGGCGATGCACACCGCAAGAGAGGCGTTATAGACGAGAGATATCCAAGTATATCGTGGATCTGGACCGACGTCCTCGTTGATCATGGAGAGAATGGGCGCTGCATACCCCTGAAAAGTGTTAACAAGACTCCTGCGTCCCTAATTTAGGGGCTACGAGTTCTTACAAACGCGCCCACTCCAGCTAATAATCCTAGGCCAATGGCCATGAATGTCCCTATGAAGAAGCGGCTGGTGAAGTAGCCGGGTGGCAGGTCTTGAAGGTCGACCTCGAAACCGCCGATGATCCCGGAAGGTTGCGAGCCTTCAAAGTCGGATTTGGTCTCTGCATTGTCGGGCATGGACGAGCGTTCCGTAACCGGACCCTCGGATTTGGTTACGTCCATTGTGCCAAGTAGTCGTAACGCGTAACTCCGGTTGTGCTCTTAAAGGGCATAAAGTGAATGTGAAGAGAAGAGCACGTTGCAAGGTTATAAGTTAACGACTTGTCGATCCTCTTCCCATTAATCACATCGAGCAAGGAGGGGGCCGCCACCCTGTCTTGTATACATAGCTCGGGAAACAAGAGCAGAGATCACCGGCATTCATTCGCTTACTAGGGTCTTGCCTCCGGGTCTAGACCTTACGCCAGTATGTGCATGATGTTGACGTGCGCTCGCGCCTGCCGCCCTTAGCCCGGCCCAAGAGACAAGCAGGTGTCCACAGGTGTTCCGGTGGTTCGATAAACACATTTTCTTCTCATTACCTCCTCCAAACATGAAGTGGAAATCTGTTTCCTTAGGCGAGAGCAGCAATGGAGAGTCTAGCCACTGCGGGGAAGGAGTGCTCCTCTCTCGCCTTGCCGTCGCATGGCTCATCAACTAGTCTACACGAACAGACGGGGTCTGGGGAAGCCACTGGCTCACAGCCAATGGGAGCGCAAGCCTCGAGGTCGCCGAGGCGCATAAGGTGCTGGGGAAGCGCTGAGGCTCTAAAATTGAGTGGACTTGGCGGTCGCGGCGAGAGTGGGCTTTACCGGGTAGCATTTTCCGGTTCAGCCGCTCGACATCATCCGGGGTCGTCTTGCCAGTCAACAGCAGGGATGATGACTCAGTAAGGTGGCTAACATAAGGGACTATCAAGTCACTCTACTTGGCGATGAGAAAACTAACGCGTAATGCCATCGTGAGGGAATGAATATAGAGAAGAATATGGCCACTCATGAAACATGCTTGGCGAGCTTTGAGGTCTCTTCTATCAGAGCGCACGGTTAAAGGAAAACGGTACCAGAGGTCTTTGACAAATTGCAAGGATTCTCAAGCTTATCTGGGGGTACTATTGCTAAGATTTACGAGGGACGATGGGGATGGTGTAAGTCCAGGAAGAGCTCCATGTGGAGCCAAGCTGGGGTCTCCATAACGGAACCGAAGTTACATGGCCATAATTAACAAAAACGTGGCGGGAGAGTGTGGTACCTAGGAAAAGGCTTACCGGGGTGGGTAACTACAGCGCGAAAGGCCGCCGTGTGATTATTCTCTGTCGTACTCAGAACGCTAGCAGTCGAGTCATCGATCTGCGGGAGACATGGTGACGTCGGGGTCAGCCACCATGTGCTGTGGCTCAGTTTAAACCTGGGGGTGGTGGGGCTCCTGGCTGCCCCCTCTCACCGCCAAAAAAAATCGGGGGAAGGAAAACTAAAGGGCTCTGACTTCATCAACTGCTCGCATCATTGCAACCCCGAAGCATTCAACTAGCCATTGTCTCCGATACTTGTAGACACAAAATACAATGGCGGATTCGGTCACAAAGAAGAGGGCTCACACCGACGTGGCAAAATCGAAGGCCCCTCGACCGTCGAAAAAGCAAAGGAAGCTCCTTGCATACCACAGCGACTCGGACGAGGTCGAGGCTGGCGAGGACTTTCAGCCGGTCAATCTCCTCGACTCGGACGAGGAGGACCTCGAAAATGTGTTGGTGGATGATGGTGCCACGTCTGGATCGGAATCTGGCTCGGGCTCCGACTTGGAAACTGAGAAAGTCACTCCGCAACCAAAAACAACCAAACCCCGCTCAAAAGTCGTCGCAAAAGATGCACCAAGCTCCGCCGACGACTCGGAAGACGACTCGGACGATTACGACGAGGCTCTCGGCGCCTCACAGCGCCACAAGTCCAAGCGGAATGACCCAGAGGCCTTCGCCACGTCCCTGACCAAGATCCTCTCGACCAAGCTCTCGACATCCCGCCGAGCGGACCCGGTCCTCGCCCGCAGCGCCACCGCACACGAGGCCTCGCGACAGGCCCTAGATGCCGCACTAGAGGCAAAGGCGCGGCGCCGGATGCGCGAGCAGAAGCGGTTGGCCCTCGAGAAGGGCCGCGTGCGGGACGTGCTCGTCGCTACCGCCGTGGGGCCCGGAGAGGAGGATGCGGAGGAGGCGACGTCGACGGCGGAGATCCTGGCGGTGGAACGTCGGCTTCGCAGGGTCGCGCAGAGGGGTGTGGTGAGGATGTTCAATGCGGTTAGGGCGGCGCAGGTCAAGGCGGCTGAGGCGGATAGGGTGGCGAGGAATCAGGGGATTATCGGGGTGAAACGGAGGGAGGAGAAGGTGTCGGAGATGAGCAGAAAGGGTTTCTTGGACCTGATTGCTAGCGGCGGAGGAGGGCTGAAGAAGGGTGCATTAGAGGAGGCATGAGTATAGTAGGTAAGGTACCTTGGTAGGTACTGCAAAGTCTCGCTCTTTATATTTGCCGTGTCGCATGGGGTAACCGAGGTGTCTCGACCCAGCAGCAAGAAAAGGAGAGTGAAATCCGTCGAACTACTAGAACGACGGCCTATATTAGAGAAGAGTCTCGCTTGACGTCTATCAAGGACCTTGTGCGCCGGTGCCAGGTTAAAAGTACAAATTTGCTTAGCATTAAGCAAAACCGCTCAGCGCCCCAATGCCAGTTCCAGCTTCCCCAACTTGCCAGAAAATGGGGTACACAGGATGTCCCAGCCCAAAGCAATTGGCATCGATCCGCCGCTTTATCCAGGATCTCAGCATCTCCCGGTCCCATTTTCGGCGATCCTCCATGGTCGTCGCGATGCTTCTCACTTGAAGTCACTAGCTTGCAAGTTCCTTGTCATTGACGGCAACCTCACCTTCAGGCCGTCCAATTCCTTCTTCATAAGGACCTGGCACCCTAGGCGGCTGGTTTCGGTTAGGCCGAAGGCCAGGTCCAGCATGTCGTTCTCGTCATCGTCGGGCTCGGGCAGCTTGTCGTAGAAATCCTGGTCGAGGACGATGACATGGCAGGTGGAACACGCGCACGAACCGCCGCAGGCACCCTCCATTTCCAGATCGTTGGCCTGGGCAATATCTAGCAGGTTGTCGCCCTCGGATACGGCAAGTGTGTGTTCGGCACCCTCCTTGTCGATAAACGTGACGTAGAGCCTTGTTGCGTCCAGGTTAGCGACAGACGTTCGGCGGGAACCCGTAGGGACTAGTTGGGGCCGACTTACTCTTCACCTGGTTTTGGTGGCTCAATATGCCCGTGTGATAATGCTGTGGAGGCCGAGAATGCTCTGAATTGCGGTCGGCGAAAGGGTGTTCGGCATAACCGGACCGGTGTAGAGGGAGTCACTGGGGAGGAGTATTTGCTGAGGCAGCGAGTTTGTTGCGCGATACGGTTGGCTTGTTGCGGCGCCATAGATCGCGTCCGAAGAAGCCCCCGACAGATTATCTTGGCAGGCGTCGCCATTGTTAACTGAGTGGCACCTATTCGGAGCTCGGCTCAAGGCGGGTCAAATGGACAAGAGGAGGAAGAGGAGGAGGGGAGCAAGACAGGGGGAAGACGAGCGACGGAGACAAAGATGGGAGGGGGTTATAGAAACGACGCTCCGCTACTTGCAAACTGGCAGGTGTAGCGATCTCAATGCATGTTGGTCGGTTGGTCAACTGGTGTTGGTGAATCTGAAATTCTAGCATGCAGCAGCTCGGCGTGATCCAGATCCTCGGAGCTTACGGTGAATTCGACGGGACTGGAGCTCCGATAAGACACCAATAAAATCCATCTGAATTGAAAATTTCCGTATCGAGCTTGGTCGTATGCAAAACAGTTATTCCGGCCCCACCGCTTACATAATTTAGCACTGGTCGGAGAGGGACCAGGGTTCATTTGATTTCATCATGCAACACGGGCCAAAAAAAAGAGAGACGTTGTGCCGCCAAGTCCCAGTTTCTCAGGGCCAGCCCGGGTTTTCACGCCTTCTTTACGTCAACCCCCAGAGGAGGATGGACTTGTTGCTGATTCAATACGATCATGTCGCATCATAAAGAAGGGGTAAATCCCCTCAGGCCATACTACATCCCTCCCAGCATAGGAGAGGAACCGATTCCCGCACCAGGGCCGCAGGCATTTGCGCATGGCAATGCAACGGGGAAGTACGCGTCTAAGGCGCGTGATATCTTCTCCGACATCGACTACAAAGACTACCTTTCCGAACCCTCCCCCTCGGCCATTCAGACCGTGAAGGAATTACTTGACGAGTTGCTATGGAAGTACACGTCCGTACTACTCGCCCAACCCTTCGAGGTCGCCAAGACCATACTCCAAGTCAGGAGTCAGGATGATCTGGGAGGCCTGGTTGGGCCGACTTCATCCGAGGACGCGAGGGTGAAGCAACTACCTCGGAGGACGTCTGTTTATGATGATGTACGTGCATTTCATTCAAAGAGTTGCGCGATCATTGTTAATTCCCCCTTCATAGACCCCCGACTCCGACTCGGACGCGGATGAGCCGGCCTACTTCACCTCGAACGTTCCCCACACCCCAACCCCATCACACTCTCGGTCGCAGAGGCAAAGGCAGCCGAGCCCACTACTATCGCCGCGGGCCCCTGCCTCTCCGGTCGTACCCACGCATCAACTGACGATCCGGAGACCCGACTCGGTCTTGGAGGTGATATCACAGCTGTGGCAAAAGGAGGGTGCATGGGGCGTGTGGAAAGGTTCGAATGCTACGTTTATCTACACGGTGCTCCAATCGTTGCTCGAGAACTGGTCGCGTAGCCTCCTTTGCGCCCTTTTCAATGTGCCTGATCTAGGGGTAAAAGATGACTTGGATCGACTCATCGATATTGCATCCCCATACCCCTGGGCTTCGCTCTTCGTCGCCGCTGCCGCGGCAGTGACAACAGGGTTGATCCTCTCCCCGTTGGACCTTGTGCGCACCCGGTACGTCTCTCTACTACTCCATCGGCCTTGCTGATTCACATTGTCGCATTCACCTCGTCTCGTCCTAACCAGCATTCATAGTCTAATTGTGACGTCAACGTCCCGCCAATCGCGACGCATGTTCTCAACCCTCCGGACGCTCCCATCCTACTTCTGCCCCTCGATCCTCCTGCTGCCAACCGTCCTCCACTCTCTTATACACCCCGTCTTAACCCTCTCGACGCCGCTCGTCCTGCGCACCCGCTCCATGATCGACCGCGACGTCTCCCCCATGACCTTCTCTATCGCCAAGTTCTGCGCTTCATCAGTCGCCCTATTTGTCAAGCTCCCTCTCGAAACTGTCCTCCGCCGCGGCCAGGTGGCCGTCCTTGCCTCTGACCCCTATGTCCACGCTCTTGATGGCGCCGCTACGAGAGGCAGGCGTCTCGGCGGTGACAAACTCGAGACAGTGGTGCCTACCGGCAGGTTCGATGGCCTCGTTGGGACAATGCACACCATCGTAACCCAAGAAGGATCAAGGCCCGTGCCCTCCCGTGGACTGGCTGGGAAAGGGGGCAGGGCCGCGACCGCTACGAAGGGCAAGACGCGCGTGGCGGAAACGGTGTACCGTCAGGGTCAGGGGCTTGAGGGGCTCTGGAGGGGCTGGAAAGTCAGTTGGTGGGGCATCGTTGGACTTTGGACCGCTGGGGTGATCGGAGGTGGGGGGGATGGTGAGTTCTAACGTGCTCGCTTGGCGTGTTGCTAGGAAGGACGTGCGGTATGATTCAACCCCTTGGTGGTGACGCTGATGTAGCATATGTTTTTGGCGTCTTTGTCTTGGCGTTGGGGGCTGCTTCTGGTTTCGATTCCCCGCTCACGATGGCATGATATCCCAGTTTGGCCTGTGCCGACGCTTTTGTACACACCACTTGTATTAGCTTTGTCGTACTATATAAACGACTGAGTATGCCTAATGTCTCGCAGCTGATGCTCGATGGCTAGCCAATCCCACCGAGGCCACAGCCGATTACGACCCTTGCGCAGCCGAGTCCTTTTATTGCGCGGCATACGAGTGTACGCCCTGGGCCCTTCGTCCCTGCAGGGGCTGCCCCATACCAACATCGTATGCGACAGACCCAGGGCCATTCCTAACATGAATGTTGGTTGGCCGGCTCTAGCGACAACCGCGCCCAGTTATGGATATCTTGGAGCAGCGAGGCACCTACCTTACTCAGGAACTATGCATTTGTACATTGTCTTCCCTTACATTCCATCGCGAACCTACCTACCTACCTACCTACCTACCTACCTACCTACCTAGGTAGGTAAGCGTGAGTGTCCGTTCCTTAATGTGACTCGGGTCGTCCGTGGTAGCCGCACTACTTAGAACCTCCAACGCTGGTGCTGCCGAAGTCGCTCGAGTTTGTTCAGCCAGTCAGGCTATCTCCGTCCTACAAGCATTTACAAGGAGAAGAGAATGGATATCTGATCTACCTAGCTAATGCGTCAAGGCTTAAGAGAAGCTTAAGTCTTATCGCCGGCTGAAGAACCAAATTGATGGAATTGGGTGTTCAAGTCAATCCAAGGGGTCGGATGAAAGCGTTATGTCGCGGGACATCCACCGACTGAAATTCTTCGTATGTACCCTAATGCATCTTACCTAGCAGCTGACCTACCTGCCTACCTAGGTTCAGATTGTTATCCCGTAGTGAGAAGTGTGCGTAATCAGGCCTACGTGCACTTCCAACATCGCTCTCACTCCTCCCAGTATCTCTAACCTTTACGACCGCCGCATAGCTACCCGTATATATGTTAACCTCTCATAGCCGACGGTAGCCTATCCCGGACAGATCGACTCGTTCCTGCGGTTAAGCGAAAATGGGCGTACAATGATGCGCCGTGAATGTATCTAAAGCCCAATAGCAGGATCGTACGGTCAGCGAAACCAGTCGTGGGCACAAATAACACGGGCTCGTGTTTGTCCAGTGTCCTATGTTCTAGACCATAACTTTGCATTACGGGGTACGGAAACATACTCTACCCGACCTGTTGAGGTTTGTTCCCCTTCTCTATCGCTCGGTTGATGCCATATAAAGAACCTCCCTATCCCCTTCCCATGGACTTGGCTAGGCATTGACTGCCTACCTACTTTTCAAACCCACAATATTCTAGATACTGAACCGTTTATCTTCCATTGTCCTTGCACTTCAGAACATAACGATGAGCCCCTTTTCCTCCTCATTTACCTCTGTGCTGGTGTTGCTGGCCAGTGCTGGAGCGTACGCCCATGTGGCCAACATTGTCGTTGACGGAGTAGCCTACGAGGGCTACGATCCGTCGACCTTCCCCCTCTACTATGTCACGCCCACCGTCATTGGGTGGACCTATGATAACAAAGACGGCCCATTTGTTGCCTCCAAAAACTTCAGCCATCCGGACATCATCTGCCATAGGTCTGCTACCCCCGCCGGCGGCCACGCTGTCGTCAAGGCCGGTGACAAGGTCAGCCTACAGCTGCAAGATCCGTGGCCCGTGAGCCAACGCGGCCCGGTCATCGACTACCTCGCCAACTGCAACGGCCCGTGCGAGAATGTCGACAAGACGGATCTTGAATTCTTCAAGATTGCGGCCGCCGGCTACGGGTCGGGTGCCTGGGCCACGGATATCATGGCCGAGAACGACGACACATGGATGGTACAGATCCCCGAAGACCTTGAGCCGGGCGAGTACGTGCTGCGCCACGAGATTCTTGCCCTAGACGAGGCGCCCACAATCTACGGCGCCAAGAGCTACCCGCAATGTTTTAACCTCGAGGTCACCGGCTCTGGCAATGCCAAGCCTTCCGGAGTCTTAGGCACGGAGCTCTACAAGGCTGACGACTCGGGTATCCACTTCAACATCTTCGGCCCATTCGGCACTTACCCCGTTCCCGGTCCTGGCCTCATCCCCGGTGTTCCGTCTAGTATCAAGCAGAGCATCGCTGTGGTTACAACAACCCGCGAGGCTGTGACTACCGATGTTGCCGTCCCGATCGTGCCTCGTGACGACTGGTCTTATTATGGGTACCCCACTACTGAAACCACCGCGACCTCTTCTACGTCCGCATCTTCTACATCCACGTCTTCTACATCCACATCTTCTACGTCCACAGGATATCCTACTTCCACGCCCACAGGATATCCTACTTCCACGCCCACATCTTCCACGCCCACATCTTCTACATCCACATCTTCTACATCCACATCTTCTACATCCACATCTTCTACGCCCACAGGATATCCTACTTCCGCCCCCACTTCCACGTCCACGACCGCTAAGCCCACTCCCACTACTACTGACCACCATCACCATCACCATAGCCATAGTAGTCGTCCACATCACCACCACAGCCACAGCCACAGCGATAGCTACAGCAGCTATCCACATCATCACGACTCTGGCTACTCCACGTGGACCAAGACAGCCACGACTACCGCCTCTACCACCACTCCTACTGCTTCTTCTACTTCCGCTTCCTCCACTACATCTACTTCTACAACTTCTACCTCCTCCTCAGCCACCCTGACAACTTCCACTACCAAGCAGTATCCCACTTCCCGCCCCCACAGTTCCTATTCATTCCCCGACGGCCCAGTTCACCACCACGGCATTAGGACTAGGTCCCCAGCCGCCGACGCCCTCGCAGTTGAGGCCGATAATCTTCGTCCGAGATCTGAGCACCATCATGGAAGGCCGCATCACCACACAACCAGCAGCAGCTCAACCAGCACCTCGGACAGCACGTCCACTACGTCGTCCACAACGGATGATGGATACGGGTACTGGACTCCCAGCAGCTCGACAACCACCGCGTCCGAGACAACCAGCAGCAGCTCGACGAGCACCTCAGACAGCACATCCACCTCATCGTCCACTTCGTCGTCCACCACGGATGATGGATATGGGTACTGGACTCCCAGTAGCTCGACTTCCACCGCGCCCGAGACAACCAGCAGCTCGTCCAGCACGTCCACTTCGTCATCCACTACGTCGTCCACAACAGATGATGGATATGGGTACTGGACTCCCAGCAGCTCTACCTCCACCGCGTCCAAGACAACCAGCACCTCATCGACCACCTCATCCAGCACATCCACTTCGACCACTCCTTCACCAACGCCGACGGATGGATATGAATATGGATACGATTACTGACCTCCTCGTTCTAGTCCCCATCACTGGGGACCCCCTCAGTCGTCTAGTACAACGACGGTGCAGGGCACGGTCCCCACGAGGAACCTGTAGGCACAAACTACTACGCAGCAACGATGGTCATGGCAATACATTGCGGTATGACGAATACCCTAGTGCGCCTAATAATTTTCAAATGCTGATAACACGGATATAGAGGGTATGATCCGGCTCTTGAGATTGTACGCCAGACCTGAAGTGACGCTGCCCATCGAACTTGACTTTCCATTGATTTTTTTTGTTCCTGGAGTTTGGCTCAACACAAATACTCGTTTTATCCTGCTGCCCTCAACGGCAATGCAACTCCCGGGTAGGACGCAACTCCTGGGTACGTGTGGACTTGCGGAGATTTGATACCCTTTTTTGGACAGAGTATGTTCACGCGATGAGGGTCTGAGATTAAAATTGGTTTGATGGCTTCCCAAATCCCCTGAGGTGGTCGCATCTTATAGTTACCACGCCAAACAGAAATTATGTGGTCAGTCAACTTCGGGTGCCGGTGATGTAGATCTAATTATTTGTCGAAACGTCTATTCAATAGACCACGTACCAGGGTAGCCCGAAGTGTCAGTCCGCACACTAATACGAGGGACCGCTTTCGGTTGGTGACAAGTTCGCTGCACAGCTCCGAATTGGCGGGCATTGGTGGCATGACTGTAGAGTCACCCGAATGCGATGATTCATTCGCAGTCCACGGCAATCGACGGAGGCCAGAGGACCCTTACTGCATGGTGTCGTTTGGCCATAGGAGACATCAATTATCATACACCATAAATACAGAAGCTTTCCATTTTCTCAATCGTATGATGGCCCCAGCTCGTGTTGGACCGTTTCCCCTTGCAATATTTCCATGACAAGTTCTCAATTACGGAGTAGTTATATGCAGCTTACCTGCAGAGGCGGCTCCACAGATGGTGGGTTCCTATTGTGGGTTCCTATTGAGGTACTTTCTAATTAGCCCACGGGATGTGTGCCTGTATTTGTTCGGTAAAACAAGTAGCTAGAAGCGTCATCGCTGGTTTGGCGTTTCTCTACTCGTTAGTTAACGTTTGCAGCGGTTTGTTTGGCTGTCTTCTGCAATGTTACCTATGTTTGTCCAGCTACTCGGTGCTGTGCACGTAGTAGAAAGCACCTACGGTCAAAATGCGAGTGGAGTGGAGGTCCATTCGAAGAAGGGAGTAGGGCGAGACGGGGCGGAAGGCCCCGTGGTCCGAGGCCGGGGTCTCGGGTCCACGTTCTGCTCTACTCATATTACCACATAACCTTCTCAGGCCAGACAGGGGTGGCCGCGACGCTGATAAACGGACCGATAATGGCGCTGGATGTTGAGTTAGGGTTTGCGGGGTCATCGATCTCCAGAAGCTCAGGGGAAAATCAAGTTGTTCATTTTCTGCAACCCCGTTTCTTCATCCACCACACTCTCTGTGCGGGTCAGCAAAAATACTTTGCCCGCACCTTGAAAGCGGCTCGATTCATTGCCCTTACCCACCCTCACGCCCTCGTTCCCTCCCGCAACATGCCGGTGGACTTTCATCTTGGTCCGGGCGAGGCGGCCATCCGTACCGCCGCGGCCGGTTTTGCGCAGCATGTCCTCAAACCCGCCCGGATAGAGTATTTAAAACATGAGCAGCATCATGAGCGGTTCCAGGCCACCCAGGGGGCGTATTCTGCCGCTGTCAATGGTGGCCTGCTCAAGGGCCAGATCTCGCCCGCTCACGGTGGTAGTGGTGGAAGCCTCGTCGAGGCAGCCATTATGGTGGAGGAGTGTTACTCCGTCGAGCCATCCGCCGCTCTCACCGTCTTCGCAACAGGCCTAGGCTTGACTCCGCTGAATATAGCAGGCACGCCTGAGCATGCCGATTTTCTTGCGCCTTTCCTTAGTGGCGAGGGTGCTCCGCTAGCTTCGCTTGTGTTTAGCGAACCTGGCGGAGTCGCCAATGCCTTAGAAAAGGGCGCCCCTGGCTTCCAAACCACAGCGCGCCGCGAGGGTAACGAGTGGGTTATTAACGGCGAGAAGATGTGGGCGACCAACTGTGCCGGCTGGGATTTTAAGGGGTGCGATCTCGCCTGTGTTGTCTGTCGCGACGTTACCGACGAGACGTCGAATTCCGATAGCGACCCTAGAGACCATGTTATGATCATCCTAGTAACCCGAGCTGACCTCGACCGCAATGGCGTGGGCG
>Ga0164242_10000579_pt1 | contig 44236 bp, 31 predicted proteins | sample OricomgcompostMG_FD_108783 | JGI IMG/M metagenome (GOLD analysis project Ga0164242, IMG submission 108783) | Miracle-Growth compost microbial communities from Emeryville, California, USA - Original compost - Miracle growth compost (MG) ... | reverse complement strand
GTCCGGCGTGCTGCTGCTCGGCGTCGTGCAGAACCTGCTGACGCTCGCGCAGGTGCCGTCGTTCTGGATCCAGGCGATCTACGGCGCGATCATCCTCGGCTCGCTGATGGTCGCGCGGCTCGCCGGCGGCGAAGCGCAGAACTGAACGGGAGAGCGATCTTGAGTCGTACAGAACGAACCGACGCGCGCCTGCTGCTGCTGAGCCCGGACGACAACTGCCTGATCGCGGCCGCGCGGCTCGCGGCGGGCGAGACGGTCGAGATCGACGGCGAGCGCGTGACGCTCGCGCAGACGGTGGACCTCGGCCACAAGCTCGCGCGCCGCGCGCTCGCGAAGGACGAGAAGGTGCTGCGCTACGGCGCGCCGATCGGCCACGTGACGCAAGCCGTCGCGCGCGGCGCGCATCTGCACACGCACAACCTCGAAAGCGACTATCTGCCGACCTATACGCACGACGCGGGTCACGAGTTCGTGCATCACTGACGCGGCCTGCGCCGCCTGTGGGAAACGTTATGAGCGAGAAAACAGTCAACGCGCCGCCGCTCGAAGGCTGGCTGCGCAGCGACGGCCGCAAGGGCATCCGCAACGTGGTGGCGGTCGCGTATCTGGTCGAGTGCGCGCATCACGTCGCGCGCGAGATCGTCGCGCAGTTTCGCGAGCCGCTCGATGCGTTCGACGACGCTGACGCGGCGTCGCAACGGGCCACCGGACACGAGCCGCCGGTGCATCTGATCGGCTTTCCGGGCTGCTATCCGAACCGCTACGCGGAGAAGATGCTCGCGCGGCTCGCGACGCATCCGAACGTCGGCGCGGTGCTGTTCGTGTCGCTCGGCTGCGAGAGCATGAACAAGCACTACCTCGCGGACCTCGTGCGCGACACCGGCCGCCCGGTCGAGATCCTGACGATCCAGGAGAACGGCGGCACGCGCAGCACGATCGAGCACGGCGTCGACTGGGTGCGCGGCGCGCGCGCGGAACTGGCTGCGCAAAAGACCGTGCCGATGCGGCTCGACGAACTGGTGGTCGGCACGATCTGCGGCGGCTCGGACGGCACGAGCGGCATCACCGCGAATCCGGCGGTCGGCCGCGCGTTCGACCGGCTGATCGATGCGGGCGCAAGCTGCATCTTCGAGGAAACCGGCGAACTGGTCGGCTGCGAGTACCACATGAAGAACCGCGCCGAGCGGCCGGCGCTCGGCGACGAGATCGTCGCGTGCGTCGCGAAGGCCGCGCGCTATTACTCGATTCTCGGCCACGGCTCGTTCGCGGTCGGCAACGCGGACGGCGGTCTCACCACGCAGGAGGAAAAGTCGCTCGGCGCGTATGCGAAGAGCGGCGCGTCGCCGATCGTCGGCATCCTGAAGCCGGGCGACGTGCCGCCGACCGGCGGCCTTTATCTGCTCGACGTGGTGCCGGACGGCGAGCCGCGCTTCGGATTCCCGAACATCAGCGACAACGCGGAGATCGTCGAACTGATCTCGTGCGGCGCGCACGTGATCCTGTTCACGACCGGGCGCGGCTCGGTGGTCGGTTCGGCGATCTCGCCGGTCATCAAGGTGTGCGCGAATCCGCTCACGTACCGCAACCTGGCCGGCGACATGGACGTGGACGCGGGCCGCATCCTCGAAGGCCGCGCGACGCTCGACGACGTCGGCCGCGAAGTGTTCGAGCGTACCGTCGACGTCGCGCGCGGCGCGCGCTCGAAGTCCGAGTCGCTCGGGCACCAGGAATTCATCCTCACGTACAAGACGTTCGAGCCGGTCGGGCCCGCGTGCCTGCCGGCCGGTGCGCGCGCTTCGCTCGTCGCGCGTGTCGGGATCGCGTCGCTGTGAGCGCGCGCATAGAGGACGCACATCGCATGACGCAGCCCCAGCAGCGGCGCCCGATCGGCCGCACGTCGCTCGACGTCACCGCGCTGTCGCTCGGCACCGCGCCGCTCGGCGGCCTGTATCGCGACCTGTCCGACGAGGACGCGCGCGCGACCGTCGACGCCGCGTGGGACGCCGGCATCCGCTTCTTCGACACCGCGCCGCACTACGGCCGCACGAAGGCCGAGCACCGGCTCGGCGACGCGCTGCGGCGCCGTCCGCGCGGCGAGTACGTGCTGTCGACCAAAGCCGGCCGCCGCTTCGTGCCGCGCACGCACGCGGACGACCGCAGCGAGGGCTGGCAAAACCCGTTGCCGTTCGAGGCGGTGTACGACTACACGTACGACGGCATCCTGCGCTCGTTCGAGGACAGCCAGCAGCGGCTCGGCATCGTCGACATCGACATCCTGCTCGTGCACGACATCGGCCGCTACACGCACGGCGACCGTCATCCGCATTACTGGCGGCAACTGACCGACGGCGGCGGCTTTCGCGCGCTCGACGACCTGCGTTCGCAACGCGCGGTGAAGGCGGTCGGCCTCGGCGTGAACGAACGCGAGGTGATCCTCGCGGCGCTGGCCGAATTCGACCTCGACTGCGCGCTGCTCGCGGGCCGCTACACGCTGCTCGAACAGGCGCCGCTCGACGACCTGCTGCCCGCGTGCGTCGAACGCGGCGTCAGCATCCTGCTCGGCGGCGCGTTCAATTCGGGGATCCTCGCGCGGGGCGTCGACGGCGATCCGAAGTTCGACTACGGCGCAGCGCCGCCGGACGTGATCGCGCGCGTCGCGCGGCTCGACGCGGTGTGCCGCGCGCACGGCGTGCCGCTCGCGGCGGCCGCGCTGCAATTCCCGTATGCGCATCCGGCGGTCGCGACCGTGCTGAACGGCGCGCGCAGCGTCGCGGAATTGCGCGAGAACGTCGCGTCGTTTTCGCGGCCGGTGCCGCCCGCGCTGTGGCACGCGCTGCGCGACGAGGGGCTGCTCGATCCGCGCGCGCCGACGCCGTCGCACTGACATGACCACGCCCCGCTCGCGGCTGCCCGACGTACAGGTCGACGCGCACCAGCACTACTGGGATCCGGCGCGCGGCGACTATGGCTGGCTCACGCCGTCGCTGCGCGCGCTGTACCGGCCGTTCGGTCCGGCCGATCTCGCGCCGCTGCGCGCGCGCACCGGCGTCGCGCGCACCGTCGTCGTGCAGGCCGCGCCGAGCGTCGACGAGACGCGCTATCTGCTGACGCTCGCGCGCCACGATGCGTCGATCGCGGGCGTCGTCGGCTGGGTGCCGCTCGACGATCCGTCGGCGCCGACGCTGATCGAAGCACTCGCGCGCGAGCCGAAGTTTCGCGGCGTGCGGCCGATGCTGCAAGACGTCCCGGACGACGCCTGGATCGCGACCGCGCCGACCGCGCGCGCGGTCGATGCGCTGATCGCGCACGACCTCGCGTTCGACGCGCTGATTTACGCGCGCCACGCGGCGGCGCTCGAAACTTTCGTGAAGCGGCATCCGGCGCTGCGCGTCGTGATCGATCACGGCGCGAAGCCGCCGATTCGCGACGGCAACGCCGGCTGGGCCGCGTGGGCCGGCGCGATCGCGCGGCTCGCGCATTTTCCGCAGGTCTGTTGCAAACTGTCGGGGCTCGCGACCGAAGCGGGGCCCGGCTGGCGCGACGCGACGCTGCGTCCGTGGGTCGAGCAGCTACTCGCGTCGTTCGGCGCGCACCGGCTGCTGTGGGGCAGCGACTGGCCGGTGCTGAACCTGAACGGCGACTACGACGCGTGGCATGCGTGCGCACACCGGCTGCTCGCGGGGCTATCCGACATCGAGCGCGCGGCGATCTTCGGCGCGAACGCGATCGCGTTCTACCGGCTATGACGCGCCGCGCCGTACGACATTTCATCAACCCGATACGGCGGCGGACGACGCGCGGCAGCGCGCCGCCGTGCATCGAACAGGAGCGGTAGATGGCAGAAAGGGGACAACGACTCGCCGGCAAGACGGCGCTGATCACCGCGGCGGGGCAGGGCATCGGCCTCGCGAGCGCGGAACTGTTCGCGAGCGAAGGGGCGCACGTGATCGCCACCGACATCCGCATCGACGGCCTCGCCGGCCGGCCGGTCGACGCGCGTCGGCTCGACGTGCGCGACGCGGCCGCGATCGATGCGCTCGCGCGCGAACTCGGCGCGATCGACGTGCTGTTCAACTGCGCGGGCTTCGTGCACGCGGGCTCGATACTCGAAGCGACCGACGACGACTGGGACTTCGCGTTCGACCTGAACGCGAAGGCGATGTACCGCACGATCCGTGCGTTCCTGCCGGCGATGCTGGAGAAGGGCAACGGGTCGATCATCAATATGTCGTCGGCGGCGTCGAGCGTGAAGGGCGTGCCGAACCGGTTCGTTTACGGCGCTTCCAAGGCGGCTGTGATAGGGTTGACGAAGTCGGTCGCGGCCGATTTCGTGACGCGCGGCGTCCGCTGCAACGCGATCTGCCCGGGCACCGTCGCGTCGCCGTCGCTCGAAGCGCGCATCGCGGAGCAGGCGCGCGCGCAGGGTACGAGCGTCGACGCGGCGCGCGCGGCGTTCGTCGCGCGCCAGCCGATGGGACGCATCGGCGAGGCGTCGGAAATCGCGGCGCTCGCGCTGTACCTCGCCTCCGACGAATCGTCGTTCACGACCGGCCAGGCGCACGTGATCGACGGCGGCTGGGTCAACTGAACGATGCGCCGAACGGCCGACCTTACATAGAGCCTGTCACCATGAGGAAACGCACAACATGAAACTGCTTCGCTTTGGGCCGAAAGGTCAGGAGAAACCGGGCCTCGTCGATGCGGACGGCCGCATCCGTTCGCTCGAAGGCAAGGTCGCGGACATCGCCGGCGACGTGCTGTCCGACGCGGGGCTCGCGCAGCTGCGCGCGATCGATCCGACGTCGCTGCCGCTCGTCGAAGGCAACCCGCGCATCGGCGCGTGCGTCGGCGGCATCGGCAAGATGGTCTGCATCGGCCTGAACTATGCGGACCACGCGGCCGAGTCCGGCATGGCCGTGCCGAGCGAGCCGGTCGTGTTCAACAAGTGGACGAGCGCGATCGTCGGCCCGAACGACGATATCGAGATTCCGCGCGGCTCGAAAAAGACCGACTGGGAAGTCGAACTGGGCGTCGTGATCGGCAGGCACGCGAAGAACGTCAGCGAGGCGAACGCGCTCGACTACGTGGCCGGCTATTGCGTGATCAACGACGTGTCCGAGCGCGAATGGCAGATCGAGCGCGGCGGCACCTGGGACAAGGGCAAGGGCTTCGACACGTTCGGCCCGACCGGCCCGTGGCTCGTCACGCGCGACGACGTGGCCGATCCGCAGAACCTCGACCTGTGGCTCGAAGTGGACGGTCACCGCTACCAGAACGGCAACACGCGCACGATGATCTTCACGGTCGCGAAGCTCGTATCGTACCTGTCCGAATGCATGAGCCTGCAACCGGGCGACGTGATCTCGACCGGCACGCCGCCGGGCGTCGGCATGGGCGTGAAGCCGGCGCCGGTGTTCCTGAAGGCGGGGCAGACGGTGCGCCTCGGCATCCAGGGGCTCGGCGAGCAGCAGCAGAAGACGCGCGCGGCGGAATGAGCGCGCGGCGATAGCGGTTGTCGGTTGCGCGCCGGTTCGCAGGACCGGCGGAACCGCTTCGTTGCACACGCAAGGGTCGGGCGCCGCATTGCTGCGGTGCCCGGCCCTTGTCGCATATGGTCGGCGTGCCGGCGTGCTGCGGGTCGTCGCGTCCGCCACGTACGCGGTCTGCGATCTGCGGTACCCGACGCCGCCGCGCTACGCGTGATTGGCCGCGACGCGTTCGGCCAGCTTCGGGTCGTTGCTCGAATGCACGTGCACGCGCTTTCTGTCGGGGAACGCATAGCCGTACGCCTTGCGCAGCGCGAGCGACGCTTCGTGGAAGCCGGACAGGATCAGCCGCTGCTTGTTCGGGTAGCCGGCGATGTCCGGCCGCGAAGATGCCGGGCAGCGAGCTTTCGTAGTACGACGTATCGACGACGATGCGTCCCGCCTGCACGTCGATGCCCCAGTCGGCGATCGGCCCGAGATTCGCGACGAGGCCGTACAGCACGAGCAGATGCTCGGCTTCGATGCGCGTCGCGCCGCCGATCTGTAGCACGTCTATCGATTCGAGCGTCGCGTCCGGCGCGTTGAGTCCGGCGATCGTGCCGATCACGAAGTCCATTTCGCCGGCCGCGACGGCTTCGCGCACGCGCGCGGCGGTCGAATCGGCCGCGCTGAAGCCGTTGCGGCGATGGACGAGCGTCACGCGCGCGGCGACCGGCCGCAGCGCGAGCGCCCAGTCGAGCGCGGAATCGCCGCCGCCGGCCACGACGACGCGCCGGCCGGCGAACTCGTCCAGCTTCGGCACGCTGTAATGCACGTGGCGCCCTTCGAGCGCGTCGGTGCCTTTGATCGACAGCCGCTGCGGCACGAATGCGCCGTTGCCCGCGGCGATCAGCACGGCCGCCGCGTCGAAGCGCAGGCCGTGATCGGTGCCCGCGCTCCAGCGGCCGTTCTCGGTGCGTTCGAGCGTCTCGATGCGCTGGCCGAGATGGATCGGCGGATCGAACGGGCGGCATTGGTCGAACAGCCGCTCCACCAGTTCGCGCGCGGTGCACGACACGATCGCCGGAATGTCGTAGATCGGCTTGTCCGGATACAGTTCGGTGCACTGACCGCCGATGCGCTCCGCGCCGTCGACGAGATGACAGGACAGGCCGATCACGCCGGCCTCGAACGCCGCGAACAGGCCGACGGGCCCCGCGCCGACGATCAACACGTCGGTTTGTATCGGCGTACCGATCGCCGGGGAAACGGAAGAACTCATATACATGCCTCGCGCGGACCGTGGACCTGCCTTTTACGGTAGCGGCTCAAGGCCGTGCCGGCAACGATGGCACTACCGGAGGTGGGGAGAACCGCGGCGTTTCAGTCGGCGCGCGCCGGCGCCGGACGCGCTTCGTCGAGGTCGGACATGCGCGCGATGGTGCCCTGCGCGAGCGCGACGAGCTTTTCGTCGCTGCCTTCCATCACGTACACGCTGCACTGGCAGGTGGCCTGCTGGCGCCCCGCATGGATCACGCGCGCGCGCGCGACCAGCGTGCCGCCGAGCGCCGGTCGCAGATAGTTGATCTTGAATTCGCTCGTGACGACGCGCGGCCCGAGTGCGAGCGCGCCCGCGAAGGTCAGCGCGTTGTCGGCGAGATAGCTGATCACGCCGCCGTGCACGAAGCCGTGCTGCTGCTTGAGTTCGTCGCGCACCGGCAGGCACAGCGCCAACTCGTTCGTGCCGGCGTGCATCAGTTCGGTGCCGAGCAGTACGCTGAACGGCTGCGCGAGCAGCGCGCCGCGCGCGCGATCCACCAGATCGGTCATCGTCGGATTCCTCGGGATCACGCCCGCATCGTGTTCTGACCACTCTAGAAAGCGCGTTGCGGCGGCGTCAAGGTAATTCGCACGCGCCGGCCGCGTGGCGGCGCTACGCGGGCAGTGCCTGGTACGCGCTCAGCAGGTGATACGGCGTCGTCGACGGCATGTCGGCGCGCGCGACGTCGCCCGCCGCGCTCCGGCATTCGACCCAGCCGTGCGGCGTCAGAAAGCGCGCCGCGAAGCGCGCGATCTGCGCGGGCAGCGTCGCGCGCACGGTCGCGTCGCCGTGCGTCGCGAGCGCGCGCAGGTATTCGGTCTGCGCCCAGATCCGCTGCGTCGGGTCGATTACGCTGCCGTGTTCGTCGAGTGCCGCGCAGACCGCGCCGGTCGCCGGGTCCACGCCTTGCTGCACCGCGAACGCGAACGCGCGGCGCAGATGCGCGTCGAGCCCCGACGCGCCGAGCCGGTCGGCCGCTCTCGTCGCCAGATAGAACCATTCGAACTGATGGCCGGGCTCCAGCCGGTTGTTCGCGTCGCCGAGCGGCAATTCCGCGATGCAGCCCGTCGGCGCGTGCACGAACGCGCGCGCGACGGCTTCGGCAAGACGCGCGATCGCGGTGTCGTACGCGGCGTCGCCGGTCGCGTCGCGAGCGCCCAGCCATGCTTCGGTCAGATGCATCAGCGGATTTTGCAGCGGCGTGCCCGTCACCTGCGCGAAGCCGGCGTCGAGCGCCGCGTTGAACAGGCCGTCGCGCGCGGCGAAGCGCTCGACGATCAGCGCCGACGTGCGATGCGCGACGTCGAGCGCGTCGCGCACGCCGAAGCGTGCGCCATACGCGGCGCACGCGAACACGACGAACGCGTGCGTGTACAGGTCTTTGGTCGTGTCGAGCGGCGCACGCTGCGCATCGACGCTATAGAACCAGCCGCCGTGCCGGCGGTCCCCGAAATGCTGCCGCAGCGCGTCGAACAGCGTGTGCGCGTGCGCGGCGCCGTCGACCGCTTCGACCTGCGAGAACACGAACAACTGGCGCGCGCAGGCCATCGCGCGAAACCGCGTGACCGGCAGCGGCTGGCCGGCGCCGTCGAGCGCCTCGTACGGCAGATGCCGCGCGGCGTCGAAGCCCGGGCCGCGCCACAGCGGCAGCACGATACGGTCGAAATGGGCGCGCAGGCCGGCTGCGCTGTCGATTGCGTTCATCGGTAGGCGGGCGCGCCGGCGCGAGGCCGCCGCTCATGGGGCAAAGAGGTTCGGGATGGCTCGATGCCCGCGATTGTACGGTACGCCCGGCCCTTTTTCGGCGTTGCCGACGCCGGCGGTGGGCGGTTAATATGTGTCAATTGTGTGACATTAATATGACAGAGGACACATCAATGCTGGGTAACGTCGAACTCATCTCCCGGCTGGTGCTGGCAGCCGTGCTCGGCAGCGTGATCGGTTTCGAACGCGAGCGGCTGTCGTGGGCCGCCGGGCTGCGCACGCACATGCTGGTGTGCGTCAGTTCCTCGCTGATCATGATCGTGTCCGCGTTCGGCTTCGCGGACGTGTTGTCGGCCGATCACGTCGTGCTCGATCCGTCGCGGGTGGCCGCGCAGGTCGTCTCGGGGATCGGCTTTCTCGGCGCGGGCTCGATCCTGCTGCGCGGCGAGATCGTGCGCGGACTGACGACGGCGGCGAGCCTGTGGTCGGTCGCGGCGATCGGGCTCGCGGTCGGCGGCGGGCTGTACACCGCGGCGATCGCGGCGACCATCATCATCCTGATCATTCTCGCGGGCGTGAAGCCGCTCGAACGGCGCTTCATTTCCGCGAAGCAGCGTCGTCAATTGACGCTGCTGGTCGAGCGCGGCACGCTGACGTTCCACTCGCTGCACGACGCGCTCGGCACGTCGAGCCCGCGCGTGAAGCAGTTCGTGATGCAGCAGAGCGACGACAGCGGCAACCTCGACGAAGTGATGATCACGTTGAGCCGCGTGTCGCAGCCGGAATACGACGCGATCTGCGCCGCGCTGCGCGGCTTGCCCGGCGTGAGGGAACTGCGCGAGGAAGGCTCGCAGGGCTGAAGCGCGGCCGCGCGGTCGGCGCTGAACAAAAAAAGCGCGGGGCCGTGAGACAATGCGGTCCCTCGAAAAACGCATCCGGATCCGCGCGGCAGCAGGGCGGCTCGCCGTTTCGCGATCCTCGCGCCGCGCTCGTTCCGTTTTCCCGATGGTAGATCCCGCAGATTCCGCCGATCCCGCAGCCTCGCGCCGGTCGCGCGCATCGTCGAAGCGACGTGCCGAAGCCGCTTCCCCTTCGTCTATTTCCGTCGATACCGAACACCGGCTCGCGCGCGCGGCGCAGTCCGCGCAGCGGCTCGCCGAACTGAGCGACGCGCCGCGCGACGGCGACACGCTCGACCTGTTCCCCGACGATCGGCGCCGCGCGCTCGCGCTGGTCGAGTCGATGTCGATCGACGTTCGGCAGGGCACGCTGACCGGGTTCGAGTTGCCGGCCGGCGTGTTGGCGGCGGTGGAAGCGGCGCACGGCGGATCGTCGGCGCCGGCCGGGTCGCGGCGGGCTGCGCAGGTGAAAGCGGTGGCGCGTGAGGGTGCGGTTGACGGCGGGGCGACAGAGGTCGATGGGGCGGGCGAGCCGGTCGGGGACCGCGCGGCGCCGGGTGCGAATCGTGGCGCGTCGAGTGCCGTGGCGGACGACGGAGCGGTTCGCGAGGCGGCGGCGCTCGATGCGGACGCGACCGCCTACGCATCGGCCGCCGGGGCGAATGCCGACGCCGCAGTGGCGGAAGCGCGTACGGAAGCCGACACGCGGGGTACACGCGGGTCGGTGGCCCGCCGGCACGCAGCCGGGACCGCCGACGACGCGACCGGGCCGGCCGACGAAGCAGCGGGCGCGCAAAACGAAGGCGCGGACGTGCATCGCGAAGTCGGCGAGGTCCGGCGCGTCGATGGCGCGTCGCCGCCCGACCCCGGGACGGAGCCGGGGCCGTCCGCGGAAGCCGCCGTATCCCCGCCGCGCGCGACGGCGGACCTGGCTCACGCGGCGTCGGATCGCCCGATCGCGGCCCATTCGGTGCCCGCCGCGCACGCCTCGCATCCGCCGTCGGCGTCGCCGGAACTGGAACAGGCCCGCGCGACCGCGTTCGCGGACACTGTCGATGCGCTGTACGGCGTGATCGCCGACCAGCGGCGCGCGGCGGCCGACCTGACGCGGCGCATCAAGGGGACGCTGATCGTCGTCGCGGCGGCGCTGCTGGTGACGGTCGGCATCGCGGTCGCGCAGACGCTACTGCTGTCCCGCCTCGCGCGCGAGGCCGCCGTGCAGCAGCGACACGTCGAGCAACTGCTACAGAGCCAGCAAGCCACGCTGGCGGCTGTGTTGGCGCGCGTCGCCGCGCCGGCCCCGGCGCGCGCAGTCGCCGCTCGGCCGACGCCGGGCCCGCGCGCGTCGGCGCCCCGCCGTTTGCCGCGCGCTCACCGCGCTCGTTCGCCGGCGAGGTGACACCATGCGCCCATCGCGGCGTTGTTGTGTCACTGCAACGCGGACGCGCGTCGGCAAGCCACTAGAGGAATGCTTCGGTCATGTTTTGCTGCACTGCACTGGCTCTCTACCAGGGATAACCCTATAATCGCGTTCATGTCAGGGAAAACCCTTAACGCACGCACCGACCCGGGAGTCACCATGAGCTTTCTCCTCGCGCTGTTCCAGAAGATAGGCGACCACTTCGCGTCGCCGATCCTGCCGATGGATGCCGAATATTCGTACGTCGCGCGTCACCGCGAAGCCGAGCGCATCCGTCGCTCGCATTACGTGCCGTTCAGCCTGCCGCGCGACTAACAACGGTTCGCCGCCGCGCTTCTGGCAAACGAGGCCGGTCCCCGCAACGGGATCGGCCTTTTGCATTGACGGCCCGTGATCGCCGTCGCGCGCGCGGCGCCACGGAAGCACGCGTCTGCCTGCGTCGTGGCGTCGGCCGCAAAACCGTTGCGGATCAGCGATTTGCTGCGATCATGCGCAGCTTGTCCACACCGCTTCCACAGAATCCGTGGATAACTCGCGCGTCTGGCGACGGATCGCGACCCAGCTGCGCAGCCCGGCGGCGCGCAATAAAACCATTTCTCCTTCAACGCGTTGCCCGATGAATGCGGGAATTGTCCACAGGCTTCTCAACAAAACCGGTGGATAAATTTGCCTTGCAACGCGTTATCGCGCAAATACCTGCTCCGTTTAACTTCAACAAGGTAGATGTCTATATAAGAAACGAAGCCGTGCGTAGGATCGACGCGCTGCAAGGGCGCGATTTTCCGACAATGGCAACTGCGATGTGCGAAATGGGGATTGCATGGGGACACTTTGATACCGGGCAACAACATTGCATTCCTACTCCCTCCTGACTGTCGATCGGTGTGAAGGCAGGATTTTCGATGTAAGTATTCTGTTAATCTCGCGGACGGCATACCTGACCCAGGGAGATCCGCATTGGCTACACAGGAACGCATCATCGAGCCCACGATTGCCAAAGACGGCTCGGTTCACTACGCGTCGGTGACGACCTCGACTGACGACTCGATCGCCGTGTGCCACATGGTGCCCGACCGCATCATTCCAGTGATTTTCCTGCCGGGTGTGATGGGTACGAACCTGGAAACTAGGGAGAAGGACCCGAGGCCAGTCTGGCTGCTCAACAGCGGGTTGGATGCTGTACCCTGGATGGGGAAAGGGCCAACAGAACGCAAACAGCTTCTCGATCCGAAGAAGACCCAGGTTCACGGTGGCGGCAAGATTGGTACCGAGACTCGGCAGACGCAGGCCGAACTGCGCCGACGGGGCTGGGGCGAAGCCGTGTACTACAGCTATGGCGAATGGCTGGTGTGGCTGGAAAACGCGCTAAACGATGCGCATATGGGTACGGACTACGGACGCAAAGGTCTGCGCCAGAGCCTGTGCGGAATCGTCACGCCGGGTCTCGGAAAACTGCCGCACCACGACGTGGCGCTGTCCTACAAGTACCAGTTTCCGGTGCACGTGGTCGGCTATAACTGGCTGCAGTCGAACGCGGTGTCGGCCGGGCGCCTGAAAACGCGGATCGAGGCAATCACGGCGTGGTACCGCAAGAAAAAATACCGGTGCGACAGGGTGATACTCGTCACCCACTCGATGGGCGGACTGGTGGCCCGCTACTACTCGGAAGTTCTGGGCCAGCGCGAGAAGGTGCTGGGTGTCGTGCACGGCGTGATGCCTGCCACGGGTGCGGCGGTGACCTATAAACGGTTGAAGGCCGGTACGGAAGGGTTCGCCGGGCTGGCGCTGGGCCCGACTGCCGCGAGCATGACCGCAGTGGTGGGCAGTGCACCCGGCCCGTTGCAGTTATTGCCCAGCCGCGATTACGGCATGGGCTGGTTGCAGATCCGGGACGGCGACCGGTTCATCACGCTGCCGGCCTCCGACCCGTACAGTGAGATCTATACGGTGCGCGGCACCTGGTGGGGGCTGTGCGATGACCTGCTGCTCAATCCGCTCGATACCGGAAGGAAAACCGTCGATCGGGACTGGAATAATTTCGAAGACTTGATTCGAGATGAGGTACAGAAGTTCCACGCCGACCTCAGCGGCAAGTATCACTCCAACACTTATGCTTTTTACGGCGCAGATGAAAAGCACAGGACCTACGGCAATGTCAGGTGGAGGCAGCAGACCCCACCGCTGTTGCGCGGTGGCGTGCCCCCGATGGCCGACCTGCTAGGCGTGCGCGGCACGTATGACCCTGCGAGTACCGGCCAGGCGGTCAGGACCATACATGACGGAAAAGCCGTGTTCGCCGCGTTTGTCATGCGCGAAGCCGACGAGAACGGGGACGGCACGGTGCCGGTGCGTTCGGGTGGTGCGCCCGGCCCGCACGTGCGTGCCTGCGTCCCGTTCGCGGGCGTGGACCACGAAAAGGCTTACGAACTGGACGCGACCCGGCGCTTCGTGCTTCACGCCATTACGCGCATCGCGCAGAGCGTGAAGGGCACCCGCCTGGAATACAAGGCGTGAGGACGGCATGTGCGGCAGTCGCTGCGGTCTGCCTGATATTGACCGCTGCCGCGTGCGATCACCGGCCGGCACCCCTGAACCAGAAGGAAAAGCAGACCGTGACTGAACTGACAGCGAATCTGAAGACGCGGTGCGTGGGCCGCTATCTGATCGACATGCCGGGCGAGGCGTGGGAATCCGGGCGCGCGAAGATACAGGGCGTCAGTATCGAGGCGGAGGCCATGACGCTGGACGCGTGGCGGCAGGAGGTCGAGGAGCGCGAAGCGGAACTGAGGGCAACGGAGAGCCGGGATGCATATCCGTTCCTGTATGCAGCGGGCAAGGGGTGGGGTGATCACACCTACGTGTTCATCCATCGCGGCACCATCTACAACGATCCAAGCAGACGATACATAGAGGGCTACAAGTGGGACAATGGATATCGCTTCCTGCTCGAGGTCAAGTCCTATGACTACACTCAGCCGGATCAGACCAGCGATCCGATTGTTCGGAAGATGGCTGTGCAGAACAATTTCCCCGAGAACAGAGACCTTGTACTGAGCCTGATGGAAAAGCTGCGAGGCCGCTCCCCCGACGAGATTCCGACTGAGCCGGGCGTGTGCTTTGCCGGTGGATTTCTGCCAGCACCGGCGGGGGATGACGAAGACGTGGACGCCCAGTTCGGTCTGGATCGCATGCAGGATGTGGGCTTCGACATATCGACCACGCCGGATGTCCGCGAGAGCACGACCCTGCTGCAACGTACCGGCGGCAGTGAGATCCATGCGGCACTCAAGGCCGCAGATGCTCATGTGGTCCGTAAGGGACCGGTCGCGCTCGCTGGCCTGAACGCCGAAGAATGGCTGATAGAAGGCAGGAGACCGGGCGACGGACGCGGCAGCGTATTTTCGCTCATCGCCAACGAAACCACGAGCGAACCGTCGGCGCCCTACCTGTCGCTGGACCTGACGACGGGAGGAATACACAAGATTCAGGGGGAGTACAAGAATTTTGATCCGCCCTCGCTGAGCACCGGCGAAGCTGTCGCGTTCTGGGATGCGGTGTCGAGAACCCTCCGGCTTCGGCCGGGTACGCTGTAATTCTGGTACCGCCAGTTGCGAATAGCCTGGCATCGAGCGACGTGTGAAACATCGCGCGGGTTTTCCATACAGGGTGCGGCGTAACGTGGCAAGTCATCTGTAGTCGTTCCGACAAACCAACTGGCATGTTGGCACCACGCGGTCAAGCCGGCATGCGATTCCAGTCTTGCCGCTCTGACCAAACCCACGTCTAATCTGTAGACTTCCCGTCATGGGGCAAAATGATTTTGTATTCTCCATAGTGTGTAGGCAAACGTAGGGAAACGGGCCGGCGGAACTAGTGGGAACAAAACAACTCTCCTCAGCTAACTGCTAGCAAAGCCGGTAAGAGTTCGCAGCGTCAGGCCACTTTACTCGCCAGGCTTGCACGCAAAACTTGGGGGCAACTTCCCCGTACCTACCCTACCTTCGCGCCCTTTTCACGATCCTTCTATGACCGACACCTGGTTCTACGACCCGTCCACCGGCCACGGCCTGCCGCACGATCCGTTCAAGGCGATCGTCGCGCCGCGCGTGATCGGCTGGATCTCGACGCGCGCCGCGGACGGCACGCTGAATCTCGCGCCGTACAGCTTCTTCGGCGCGTTCGCGACGTTCCCGCCGATCATCGGTTTCGCGAGCGAAGGCCGCAAGGACAGCATCACGAACATCGAGGTCACCGGCGAGTTCGTGTGGAACTTCACGTCGCGCGCGCTCGCGGAACAGATGAACCGCACATCCACGCCGGTCGCGCCCGGCGTCGACGAGTTCGCGCTCGCCGGCCTCGCGCCGGCGCCGGGCCGCAACGTGTCGGTGCCGCACGTCGCGGCGTCGCCGGCCGCACTCGAATGCCGGCTGTTGCAGGTCGTCCGCCTGCACACGCTCGACGGCAAGCCGCTCGACAACTGGCTCGCGCTCGGCCAGGTGGTCGGCGTGCACATCCAGCGCGCGTATCTGAAGGACGGCCTGTTCGATACCCAGGCCGCTCAGCCGGTGATGCGCGCCGGCTACGTGGCCGACTACGCGCAGATCGGCGAGAAGTTCCAGATGATCCGGCCGAAGGGCTAGCGCCGACGTCTCCACGCGCGGCCCACTCAAAACCGCGCGCGCAGGCCGGCGGTCGCGACCACCTGGTTCGCCGTCGACGATGCGCCGCCCGCCGTGTTCAGGAACGCGACATGGTTGTGCCCGCAAGCATGCTGGTAGATCGCCTCCGCATACAGGTCGGTGCGTCTGGACAGCGTGTACACCGCCTGCAGATCGACCGACTGCCACTTCGGATCGGCGCCGAACGTCGTGGTCCGGTCGACGTGCCCGTCGGTGAACGTGTACGCGGCGCCGACGCTCACGCGCGGCGTCAGCGCGTAGCGGCCGTTGACTTCGTAGTTGTCGAAGCTCACGTCGCCGTCGGCCGAGCCGAACGACGTCGAGCCCGCGTAGTCCGCGCGCGTGAACAGGAAGCCCGCCGTCGCCGGCCCGAACCGGTAATCGATGCCGCCGCCGAACGAGCGCATCCGCTTCGCGCCGGACTGGAAGCCGCCCCGGCCGTTCGCCGCCGATTCCGCGAGGTCGACGGCGCCCGCGCTGCTCGCGCTCGCGCCGGTCGTGCCGTTCATCTGCAGATAGCCGGCCGCGATCGCGAGCGGGCCGTTGCCGTAGCTGGCGCCGACGCTGTACAGGCGGTTCGCGGCGAAGTCGCTCTGGTTCGAGAATGCGTACAACGCGCCGAATTTGAGGCCGGAGTAGTCGTTGCTCGTGTACTTGACCGCGTTGCTGATGCGCAGCGAGTGGTTCAGATTGTCGTTGTCGAACGGATGCGCGAAGCTCGCGTCGCCGAACGTGGCGGTCGTCGCCGACAGCGGCGCGACGTAATCGACCAGCGAATCGTACTGGCGGCCGAGCGTCAGCGTGCCGAACCGCTCGTCCGCGAGGCCGACGTACGCGGCGCGGCCGAAGATCCGGCCGTCCTGGCCGAGCTTGCCGTTCTGCACGTTGAAGCCGGTTTCGATCACGAACAGCGCTTTCACGCCGCCGCCGAGGTCTTCGGTGCCGCGCACGCCGACGCGGCTGCCGTTCACGTTGCCGCTCGTCGCCTGCCACAGCGGGTGGCCGTTGACGTTGTTCGTGTACATGACGCCGGCGTCGATCAGCCCGTACAGCGCGACCGAGCTTTGCGCGTGCGCGAGCGGGGCGGCGAACGCGGCGGCGGCGGCTGCCGAGGCGGCGAGCGAAACTTTTTGGTGGTTCACGGCAACACTCCTTGCGATTTGGCGCAGTGGACAAATGCGGCGAACGCAGTGTAAGAAGCTCGCGCCCGCAGAAAAGCGGCCGTGCGTGGAGAGGTCTGTTACAGAACGCGGCACAACGGTGTCGTCGCAGCGAGCGGCGGGCGTTTCACGTGCGAAGTTTTTTTGGCGGTGACGAACCCCGGCGTTCGGCGCTATCGTGGCGGTCATCGTGTCCCTCCGCGCCGGGAAGCCGCCATGAGCCACACCGAAACCATCGGCAGCCGCACCTACCGGTTCGCCGACCTGAAGACGCTGCTCGCGAAGGCGAGCCCGCTGCGCTCTGGCGACGAACTGGCCGGCCTCGCGGCCGCGAGCGAGGAGGAGCGCATCGCCGCGAAGATGGCGCTCGCGCGCGTGCCGCTGCGGGCGTTCCTGAACGAAGCGCTGATCCCGTACGAAAGCGACGAAGTGACGCGGCTGATCGTCGATTCGCATTCGCGCGACGCGTTCGCCGAAATCGCGCATCTGTGCGTCGGCGACTTTCGCGACTGGCTGCTGTCCGCGGCCGCCGACCGCGACGCGCTGGTGCGGATCGCGGCCGGGCTCACGCCGGAGATGGTCGCCGCGGTGTCGAAGCTGATGCGCAACCAGGACCTGATCGCGGTTGCGAGAAAGCGTCCGGTCGTCACCCGCTTTCGCAACACGATCGGCCTGCCGGGGCGGCTGTCGGTGCGTTTGCAGCCGAACCATCCGACCGACGACGTGAAGGGCATCGCCGCGTCGATGCTCGACGGGCTGATGTACGGCTGCGGCGACGCGGTGATCGGCATCAATCCGGCGACCGACAGCCTCGCGACGATCACGACGCTGCTCGCGATGGTAGACGAGTTCCGCGAACGCCATCGCGTGCCGACCCAGTCGTGCGTGCTCACGCACGTGACCAACACGATCGCCGCGATCGAACGCGGCGCGCCGGTGGACCTCGTGTTCCAGTCGATCGCCGGCACCGAACAGGCGAATGCGGGCTTCGGCGTTTCGCTCGCGCTGCTGACGGAGGCGCGCGACGCGGCGTTGTCGCTTGCGCGCGGCACCGTCGGCGACAACGTGATGTACTTCGAGACCGGGCAGGGCAGCGCGCTGTCGGCGAACGCGCATCACGGCGTCGACCAGCAGACCTGCGAAGCGCGCGCGTACGCGGTCGCGCGCGCGTTCGAGCCGCTGTTGACGAACACGGTCGTCGGCTTCATCGGGCCGGAATATCTGTACGACGGCCGGCAGATCACGCGCGCGGGCCTCGAGGATCACTTCTGCGGCAAGCTGCTCGGCGTGCCGATGGGCTGCGACGTCTGCCATACGAATCACGCAGAGGCCGATCAGGACGACATGGACAATCTGCTGACGCTGCTCGGCGTCGCGGGCGTGAACTTCATCATGGGCGTGCCGGGCGCGGACGACGTGATGCTGAACTACCAGAGCACGTCGTTTCATGACGCGCTGTACGTGCGCGACGTGCTGGGCCTGCGGCGCGCGCCCGAGTTCGACGCGTGGCTCGTGTCGATGCAGATCGCCGACGCGCGCGGCGCGCTGCTGCCCGCCTCGCCGCGCCAGCCGCTGCTCGCGGGCGCCGATACGTGGATGCCGGACCGATGAGGAAGCCGAACCGATGAGCGATGCCGTCGAAAACGATCCATGGGACGCGCTGCGCCGCTTCACGCCCGCGCGGATCGCGCTCGGCCGCGCCGGCCACGCGCTGCCGACCGCGCCGCTGCTCGCGTTCGGTCTCGCGCATGCGCAGGCGCGCGACGCGGTGCATCAGGCGCTCGACGCGGCCGCGCTGCACGATGCGTTGCGCGCGCGCGGCTACGCGTCGCTCGATGCGCATAGCGCGGCGCCGGATCGCGCGCATTATCTGCGGCGTCCCGACCTCGGGCGGCGGCTGTCCGACGCGAGCCGCGCGGCGCTGATCGGCGCGCGCGACGCGTCGGCCGCCACGCCCGAGACCGTGTTCGTGATCGCGGACGGCCTGTCGGCGCTGGCCGCGTCCCGCCACGCGGTGCCGCTGCTCGACCAGATGCGCGCGCGGCTCGACGACGCGAGCGGGACCGAACGCGGTTCGTCCCGGATCGGGCCGGTGGTGGTCGCGCAGCAGTCGCGCGTCGCGCTCGGCGACGAAATTGGCGAGTTGCTCGGCGCGACCTTCGTCGCGATGCTGATCGGCGAGCGGCCGGGCCTCAGTTCGCCGGACAGCCTCGGCATCTATCTGACCTATGCGCCGAAGGTCGGCCGCCGCGACGCCGAGCGCAACTGCATCTCGAACGTGCGCCCCGAAGGGCTCGGCTATGCGGCGGCCGCGCACAAGCTGCATTACCTGCTCGCGCACGCGCGGCGGCTCGGGCTGACCGGCGTCGCGCTGAAGGACGACAGCGACGCGCTGCCCGCGGACGATCGACCGCGCGCGGTGGCGCCGGCACCGACCGGACCGGTGCGCCGACGGCGCTAACAGTCGCAAAGCCGTTGCAAAGCCGGTCGTAAAGCGGTCCCCGGCGCGCCCGCCGCCACGGCCCGCGAGCGGGCGCGCGCAGCGAATTTGATACGATGCACGCTTTTCCAGCCGACTCCTGCCTGCGTGAAGCGTCATTTGTCCTCGATTCGCGACCACGGTTGCCGATGGTTCGCCCGCCTGAAAGTGCTCGCCGCGGCGCCCGCCGCGTGGCTCAAACTCCTTTTTCTCGTGGTGTGGGCGGTGCTCGGCCTGCTGGGCGGCGCGGCGTGGCGGCGCCTGCGGCATCCGACGCGGCGCGGCGTGCTGATCGCCGTCGCCGCGGTGCCGACGCTTTTCCTGCTGTACGCGCTCGTGCTGATTCCGTTCACGCCGAGCATCGGCGACATTCGCAAGGCGCGCGTCGACCGGCCGGCGCGGGTGCTGTCCGCCGACGGCAAGCTGCTCGCCGAGTTCAAGCCGTCGAACCGGAAGTGGGTGCCGCTGTCGAAGATTTCGCCGCACATGGTCGATGCGCTGATCGCGACCGAGGATCATCGGTTCTACGAACATCACGGCATCGACTGGCGGCGCACCGCGGGCGCCGCGCTGCATACGTTCTCCGGCGACCGCCAGGGCGGCTCGACGATCACGCAGCAACTCGCGCGCAACCTGTACCCGGACGAGATCGGCCGTGCGCCGACGCTCACGCGCAAGCTCAAGGAAGCGATCACCGCGCTCAAGATCGAGTCGGTCTACAGCAAGCAGCAGATCCTCGAAACCTATCTGAACACGGTGCCGTTCCTGTACAACGCGTACGGCATCGAGATGGCCGCGCGCACCTATTTCGACCGCTCCGCCGACCAGCTCGACATTCTGCAAGCCGCGACGTTGACCGGCATGCTGAAGGGCAACAGCTACTACAACCCGGTGCTGAACCCGGCGCGCGCGCTGCAGCGGCGCAACACCGTGCTCGCGCAGATGGTGAAGTACGGCAAGCTGTCCGAGGCCGACTATGCGAAGTTAAGCCGCAAGCCGCTGCGGGTCGACTTCGAGCGGCAGAAAGAGCCGCCCGGTCCCGCGCCGCACTTCGCGCAGCAACTGCGCAAATGGCTGATCGCGTGGGCCGACCGCAACGACTACAACATCTACTCGGACGGCCTGATCGTTCGGACGACGATCGATTCGCGGTTGCAGACGATGGCGACCGCCGCACTCACGCAGCACACGAACCAGCTACAGGCGATCGCGAACGGCGTGTGGAACGCCCGCAACGGCTGTGCGCCGGACAACGACCTGTTCCGCACGTTCGTGCGCGAGACACCCGACTACCGCGCCGCCCGCGCCGCCGGTCAGCAGGACACCGACGCGCTCGCGCACCTGCTCGCCGACCGCGCGTTCGTGCGCGCGCTGTGCAAAAGCAAGGCGGATATCGAGGCGGGCTTTCTCGCGATCGACCCGCGCAACGGACAGATCAAGGCGTGGGTCGGCAGCCGCGACTTCACGCGCGAACCGTTCGATCACGTGCAGCAGGCGCGCCGGCAGCCGGGTTCGACGTTCAAGGCGTTCGTGTACGGCGCCGCGTTCGAGCAGGGCGCGAAGCCGACCGACACGTTCATCGACCAGCCGGTGCAGATTCCGCTCGCGGGCGGCGAGGTGTGGCAGCCGAACGACGACGTGCCGCCGAGCGGCAAGCCGGTCACGCTGCGCGACGCGCTCGCGTACTCGCGCAACCGGATCACCGCGCAACTGATGATGCGGGTCGGGCCGGAGCGCGTCGCGCGGCTCGCGCGCGCGATGGGCGTGCGCGACAGCGAACTGGACCCGGTGCCGTCGCTCGCGCTCGGCACGAGCCCCGTCACGTTGAAGGAGATGGTGTCCGCGTACAGTACGATCGCGGACGACGGCACGTATCTGGAGCCGCGCATGGTCACGCAGATCGACGACAGCAACGGCCGGGTGCTCGCGGACTTCGCGCCACCGGCGCCGGAGCGCGCGCTGCCGGTCGCCGCGGACCGCACGCTGCTCGACACGATGCGCGACGTCGTGAACCGCGGCACCGGGTCGAGCATCCGCACGCGTTTCGGCATTCGCGCGGACGTCGCCGGCAAGACCGGCACGACGCAGGACAACACCGACGGCTGGTTCATCCTGATGAGCCCGCAACTGGTCGCGGGCGCGTGGGTCGGTTTCGATGACGGTCGCGTGACGCTCGACAGCAATTACTGGGGGCAGGGCGCAAAAAGCGCGCTGCCGATCGTCGGCGATTTCTTTCAGCGCGCGCTGCGCTCGCGGCTCGTCGATCCGCACGCGCGTTTCGTGACCGAGGTCAGGCCGGGCGTGTTCGACGTGTTCCGCGACAAGCTGCGCGCGTGGATCGACGTGATCTTCGGGCCGCGCGCGCAGAAAGCGCAGCCGGCGCCCGCGCCGGTGCGACGCGCGCCGGCGGCTCGCCCGGCGCCGGCTCCGGCGCCTGTGCCGTTGCCGGCGCCCGCTGTCTCCGCGCCGGCCGCCAGTGCGCCCGCAGCGGCGTCGGCTGCGCCGTCCGCGCCTGTGCCGACGATGCGTCCGCTCGGCGAGCCGCCGATCCTTGGTCCGGCCCCGGCGAGCGCGCCGCCGGACGGCTCGTCGTTCCTTCCGCAGGCGCCGGCGCTCGCGCCGACACCGACCCCGGACAGCCCCGATGAGGGTACCGGTAACACTAATTGACGGCTGCAAACGTCCTGCTTTTGCGGTGTTGCAGCATCGTTGAATCTGCATCGGGATCGATGCGGGATGCATGGATCCCGCATCGATCGTCCCGCCTGTAACGGTTCTCCACGTGGGCGAGACGCGCGAACGTCGCGTTCGCAACGGCGCTATTGCCGCGTGCGCGCATCGCGCCTGCCGCGCTCTGTCAGCGGCCGTTCATATTGCGTCGCATCAATTCGGCGTTCCGAAGAAAGTTCTTTTCCGTCGCCCGGTTCACCGTGTAGTCTGTGACTACATTGATCGGATTGGCAGTGCCCGGCTTACCCCCCGGTTTCATAAGAACTGATTCGACTGGAGACACCGTATGGAACTCGAAGCACGCACCATGGCGCGGGTCACCGCGCGCCTGGTTCCTTTCTTGATGCTCTGCTATTTCATCGCGTACCTCGACCGCGTGAACGTCGGCTTCGCGGCGTTGCAGATGAATGCGGCGCTCGGCTTGTCGGCCAGCACCTTCGGTCTCGGCGCGGGCATCTTCTTCATCGCGTACTTCTTCTTCGAAGTCCCGTCGAATCTTCTGCTCGACAAGTTCGGCGCGCGCCGCTGGATCGCGCGGATCATGTTCACGTGGGGCGTGCTGGCCGGCGCGATGGCGTTCATTCCGAACATCGCGAAATTCACCGGCATGTCGCCCGCGAGCGTGTTCATCACGCTGCGCGTGCTGCTCGGCGTCGCCGAGGCGGGTTTCTTCCCGGGCATCATCTATCTGCTCACGCTGTGGTTCCCGGCCGCGTACCGCGGGCGCGTGGTCGGCTACTTCATGGCGGCGATTCCGCTGTCCACGGTGATCGGCGGGCCGATCTCGGGCGGCCTGCTGTCGATGGACGGGATCGCCGGTCTGGCCGGCTGGCAGTGGTTGTATCTGATCGAGGCGGTGCCTGCGCTGCTGCTGACCTTCGTCGTGCTCGTCTATCTGACGGACCGGCCGGTCGAAGCAAAGTGGCTCGCCGAAGACGAGCGCGAATGGCTCGTGTCGCGTCTGGCGCGCGAGCGCCGGCAGCGCGAGGCGGTGCGTTCGTTCAGCGTGCGCCAGGCGCTCTTCAACCCGCGCGTGCTCGCGATCGCGCTGATCTATTTCGGTGCGAACGCGACGAACTACGGCCTGAGCTTCTTCCTGCCGACGATCGTGAAGGGCTTCGGGCTTTCGAACGCGCAGACCGGCTTCGTCACGTCGCTGCCGTACATCGTCGGCGTGATCGGCATGGTGCTGTGGGGACGCCGTTCGGACCGCAAGCTCGAACGCAAGCGTCACGTCGCGATTGCGCTGGTCATCGCGGCGGCGGGCATCGCCGCGTCCGCGGGGCTGTCGAATCCGGTGCTGAAGATGACGGCGCTGTCGATCGCGGGCTTCGGCATCTTCGGCTGCCTGCCGGTGATCTGGACGCTGCCGGCGGCGTTCCTGTCGGGCGCCGCGGCGGCCGGCGGCATCGCGGCGGTCAATTCGCTCGGCAACCTGTCGGGCTTCTTCGGCCCGTACGTGATGGGCTGGATCAAGGACAGCACCGGCAGCTTCAGCCTCGGTCTGCTGTGTCTTGCCGGCGCGGGTCTCGTCGGCGCCGGGGCCGCGCTGCTGCTGCATCACGACCCGTCGCTCGAAACCACGCCTCACGGGCTGCGTCCGCAGACGGCCGGCGGCGGCAGTGCGGAAGCGCTGGAGTCCTGAAGGTCGGATGACGCCGTGCTGACACAGCGTTGATACGGTATTGACACGGCGGGGAGCCTGGCGCTCCCCGCCGTTGCGTTTACACCGCGAGGCAGAGGTACTTCACGACCACGTAGTCGTCGATGCCGTAGTGCGATCCTTCGCGGCCGATGCCGGACTGCTTGACGCCGCCGAACGGCGCGACCTCGTTCGAGATCGCGCCGGTGTTGATGCCGACCATCCCGTATTCGAGCGCTTCGGCCACGCGCCACACGCGCGCGATGTCGCGGCTGTAGAAGTACGCGGCGAGGCCGAACTCGGTGTCGTTCGCGTAGCGGATCACTTCGTCGTCCGACGAGAACTTGAAGAGCGGCGCGAGCGGGCCGAAGGTTTCCTCCTTCGCGACCAGCATCTGCGGCGTGACGCCGGTCAGCACGGTCGGCTCGAAAAAGCCGTGGCCGAGCGCATGGCGCTTGCCGCCGGTGAGGACCTGCGCGCCCTTCGACAGCGCGTCGCCGATGTGCTCCTCGATCTTCTGCACCGCCGCTTCGTTGATCAGCGGACCTTGCGTGACGCCGGCCTCGGTGCCGCGGCCCACCTTCAGCTTTTCGACCGCCGCGCGCAGCTTCTGCGCGAACGCGTCGTAGACGGCCTCGTGCACATACAGACGGTTCGCGCAGACGCAGGTCTGCCCGCTGTTGCGGTACTTCGACGCGATCGCGCCTTCGACCGCCGCGTCGAGGTCCGCGTCGTCGAACACGATGAACGGCGCGTTGCCGCCGAGTTCGAGCGACAGCTTCTTGATGGTCGGCGCGCTTTGCGCCATCAGCAGGCGGCCGACTTCGGTCGAGCCCGTGAACGACAGCTTGCGCACGATCGGATTGCTCGTGAATTCGCCGCCGATCGCCTTCGAACTGCCGGTGATCACGCTGAACACGCCGGGCGGCACGCCCGCGCGCTCGGCCAGCACCGCGAGCGCGAGCGCGGACAGCGGCGTCGCGTCGGCCGGCCGCACGACCATCGGACAGCCGGCCGCGAGCGCCGGACCGACCTTGCGGGTGATCATCGCGGCCGGGAAATTCCACGGCGTGATCGCGGCGCACACGCCGATCGGTTCTTTCGTGACGACGATGCGCCGGTCGCTGGCCGGCGTCGGAATCGTGTCGCCGTACACGCGCTTGCCTTCCTCCGCGAACCATTCGATGAACGACGCCGCATAGCCGATCTCGCCCTTCGCCTCGGCGAGCGACTTGCCCTGTTCGGTCGTCATGATCAGCGCGAGGTCGTCGGCGTTCGCGATCATCAGTTCGTACCACTTGCGCAGGATGACCGAGCGTTCCTTCGCGGTTTTCTTTTTCCACGCGGGCCACGCGGCATTGGCCGCTTCGATCGCCGCGCGCGCCTCGTCGGCGCCCATCTTCGGCACCGTCGCGACCAGCTCGCCGGTGGCCGGGTCGCGTACCTCGATCTTTTCGCCATTCGCGGCGTCCTGCCATTTGCCCGCGATATAGGCCTGCTGGCGCAGCAGCGCCGGATCCTTCAATGCAATCGTGCTCATGGTCTGACTCATCGATGATTCAACAATGAAAAACGCCGCCCCGAAGCGGCGGCGACGAATGCGCAACGGTCGGCCGTCGGCGTTATGCGGGAACGCCGGCGGTTTCGTGCAGCACGTCGGCGAGAATGCCGAGCGCCTCGTCGAACACGGCGTCCGGCGTCGTGAGCGGGAACAGGAAACGGATCACGTTCGAGTATACGCCGCACACGAGCAGTAGCAGCCCCCGTTCCAGCGCGCGCGCCTGCACGCGCTTCGTGAAGTCCGGGTCCGGCTGGTCGGTGCCCGGCTTGCAGAACTCGGCCGCGACCATCGCGCCCGGGCCGCGGATTTCCGCGAGTTGCGCGACGTCGGTCCGCAGCGACGCGAGCGTTTCCTTGAGCCGGCCGCCGAGCGTCACCGCGCGCTCGGCCAGTTTTTCCGCATCGATGATTTCCAGCACCGCGAGCGCCGACGCGACCGCGAGCGGATTGCCCGCGTACGTGCCGCCGAGCCCGCCGGGCGACGCCGCGTCCATCACGTCCGCGCGGCCGACCACGCCGGACAGCGGCAGACCGCCGGCGAGGCTCTTGGCCATCGTGATCAGGTCCGGCTTCACGTCGTAGTGCTCGACCGCGAACAGCTTGCCGGTGCGCGCGAAGCCGGTCTGCACTTCGTCGGCGATCAGCAGGATGCCGTGGCGGTCCGCGAGTGCGCGCAGGCCGCGCACGAAGTCGGCCGGCGCCTCGTAGAAGCCGCCTTCGCCCTGCACCGGCTCGAATATGAACGCGGCCACGCGCTGCGGGTCGACGTCGGTCTTGAACAGCGACTCGACCGCGCGCAGCGCGTCGGCCGTGCTGACGCCGTGCAGCGCGCTCGGGAACGGCGCGTGGAACACGTCGCCCGGCAGCGGGCCGAAGCCGAGCTTGTACGGCGCGACCTTGCCGGTCAGCGCCATGCCCATCATCGTGCGGCCGTGAAAGCCGCCGGCGAACGCGATCACGCCCGCGCGGCCGGTCGACGCGCGCGCGATCTTCACCGCGTTCTCGACCGCTTCGGCGCCGGTCGTGAAGAACGCGGTTTTCGCGGCGCCGTCGATCGGCGCGCGCGCGTTGATCTTCTCGGCCAGTTCGACGTACGACGCGTACGGCACAATCTGGTACGCGGTGTGCGTGAACTTGTCGAGCTGGTCGGCGACGGCCTTGACGATCTTCGGATGACGGTGGCCGGTGTTCAGCACCGCGATGCCGGCCGCGAAGTCGATGAAGCGCCGGCCCTCGACGTCCCACAATTCGGCGTTCTCCGCGCGGGCCGCGTAGAAGTCGCACATCACGCCGACGCCGCGCGGGGTCGCGGCGTTCTTGCGGGCCAGCAGGTCGGCATTACCCATCGTGTTCTCCATGGCAAAACGGTCGGATCGATTCGGCGCCGCGCCGTCGCGGCGGTCCGTGGAGCGACTGTAGTCCGGATTGGCTCTTGCTTTGAGAGCCATTCAGATAAAAATGATGGGGCCAATCCTGGCCCGCTTCCTTTTTGGCGACACCATGAAATCCGACACGCTTTCCGACTGGCTCGTGCAGCGCTTTGCGCGCCGCGACGGGCAACCGGTTTACCGCCAGCTTCACCGGCTGCTGCAACAGTCGATTCTCGACCGCGTGCTGCCGCCGGGCGCGAAGCTGCCGTCGTCGCGGCTGCTTGCGGCCGAACTCGGGATCGCGCGCAATACGGTGACGCAGGTGTATGAACAACTGGTGCTGGAGGGCTACGTGATTTCGGCGACCGGGCGCGGCACGTTCGTCGCTGACCTCGCGCTGGACGAGATCGCGGGGATCGCCGGCATCGCTGCCGGTGCGGGGATCGCCGCCGACGACACACGGGCCGCGCCGGCCGCGCCCGCGCCGCGCAGTCTGTCGACGCGCGGCGCGCGCCTCGTGGCTGGCGCCGGCGTGTCGCGGCGCCAGCGCGGCGCGTTCATGCCGGGCGTGCCGGACGTGTCGCAGTTTCCGTCGCGGATCTGGCTGCGCCTGCACAACAAGCACTGGCGCCGCACGCCGGCGGACCTGATGACCTACGCGCCCGGCGGCGGCCTGTGGGCGCTGCGCGAGGCGCTGGCGGACTATCTGCGCACCGCGCGCTCGGTGCGCTGCACGCCGGAGCAGATCATCGTGACGACCGGTATCCATCAGTCGATCGATCTCGCGGTGCGCCTGCTGACCGATCCCGGCGACGTGATCTGGACCGAGGATCCGTGCTACTGGGGTGTGCGCAGCGTGATGCAGATATCGGGGCTGACCGCGCGGCCGATCGCGGTCGATGGCGAGGGCCTCGCGCCCACGCCGGAGGACAGCGCCGCGCCGCCGAAGCTGATGCTGGTGACGCCGTCGCATCAGTACCCGCTCGGCATGGTGATGGGTCTGGGGCGGCGCCGCGCGTTGCTCGAATACGCGCGCCAGCATGGCGCGTGGATCATCGAGGACGATTACGACAGCGAGTTCCGCTACGGCAGCCGGCCGCTCGCGTCGTTGCAGGGACTCGATACGGCGGAGCAGGTGATTTACGTCGGCAGCTTCAGCAAGACGCTGTTTCCGGGGCTGCGGATCGGTTATCTGGTCGCGCCGGAGGCGCTCGCGCACGACTTCGAGACCGCGAGCGCGGAACTGTATCGCGAAGGGCAGATGGTGCAGCAGGCGGTGCTTGCGGAATTCATCGCGGAAGGGCACTTCGTGTCGCATATCCGCCGGATGCGCGCGGTGTACGGCCAGCGTCGCCAGATCCTGCTCGACGCGCTCGCATCGCGCTACGGCGACGCGCTGCCGGCCGTCGGCAGCGACGCGGGGCTGCATCTGGTGATGCGTCTGCCGGACCCCGTCGACGACCGCGCCCTCGCGCAGGCCGCCCTCGCGCGGGACGTAGTGACGCGGCCGCTGTCGAGCTATTACGCGTCGGGCCGCGACGCGGCGTCGGGTCTGCTGCTCGGCTATGCGTGCGTGCCGGATGCGGAGATCGGGCCGGCGTTTGACCGGCTGGCGGGTGCGGTGGATGGGGTGTTGGCGGGGGGGTGAGGGGGCGTTTGGGCGGGGCGGTAGAGTTCAGTTCTTTCGCCATCGCCGCCGATGAACGACAGCGCCTGCGTGACGCTGCGCACCGAACGTGCACATGACATTGCGGTTCAGCGCCCGATAGAGCTTCGCGTGCAGTTCGGTGCGCGCGTGCGCGTTGCGGACGAAGGGCGGCACCCACGCAAACGGGTTATCGACGAGCGCGAGTCGTCTGACCGGAAAACACGGCGTTTCATCGGGCAGGCGCGCCAGACCATGCACCGCGGGGGCAGGGTGGGCGGGCGGAACGTTGGCGAGGACGCCGGCGGTGTTCTGTGCGTCGAGATGCTGCTGTTGCAGGCGCTGGGTTTGTGCGCCGGGGCGGTCGGGGGTTTGGGCGCCTGCGTTCAGGCCGGCGAGCGTCAGCCCGAGTGCTCCCCCCATGATCCATCTGCGCATCGCTCCGCTCCCGTCTCGGCCATCAGATTCACAATGCGCAGACGCTACGGGGGAAGCAGGGAGCTTTCAACGGCAATAGGCCTGATTTACGGTTAAATCCGCCAGGAGATCAATAACGATCAAATTCGTTTAACAGTCAGGTCTCCTTTGGTTTCGAGATAGAGAAGGAAAAGGAAAAAGAAGCCCGAAACGAAACGGCGGATAACGGGCAGGCCGGGGATTACCGTCGTTCGCGTTCGCGGTCGACGTCCCCGGCTCGGCCAACCCACGTTGTCCACAGTTTTTCTGGACAACGCTGTGGACAACCTGTCCCCATCCGTCGCAACGTGCTGATCCGCAAGCCAATTGCACTACCGGTCACACGCCGGGCAGGCGCCGCATCACATGTCGCTTTCCACCTTGAACATGCTGACCAGTTGCGCGAGCCGCGACGCCTGCTCGTGCAGCGCCGCGGCCGCGCGCTCGGCCTCGCCGACGAGTTGCGCATTCTGCTGGGTCGCGTCGCCGATCTGCGTGACGGCCAGGTTCACCTGCTCGATGCCGCCCGACTGTTCGCGCGACGCCGCCGTGATTTCGCCGATGATCGTGCGCACCTGCGCGACGCGCGCGACGATGTCGCGCATCGTCGTACTCGCCTCGCCGGCGATCCGATAGCCGACGTCGACAGTCGCGGTCGATTCGGCAATCAGCGCCTCGATCTCCTTCACCGCGGCCGCGCTGCGCTGCGCGAGCCCGCGCACCTCCGCCGCGACGACCGCGAAGCCCTTGCCGTGCTCGCCCGCGCGCGCGGCCTCGACCGCCGCGTTCAGCGCGAGGATGTTGGTCTGGAACGCGATGCTTTCGATCACGCCAGTGATGTCCGAGATTTTCTGCGACGCGCGGCTGATGTCGGTCATCGTCGCGACGACGCGCTCGACCGCGCGGCCACCGTCGAGCGCCGCATCGGCCGCGCCGGTCGCGACCTCGTTCGCGCGCATCGCATGGTCCGCGTTCTGCTGCACCGTCGACGTGATCTGTTCCATGCTGGCGGCGGTCTGTTCGAGGCTGCTGGCCTGGGTCGCGATGCGCGCGGCGATCTCGCCGCTGCCCGACGCGATCCGCGCGGTCCCCTCGGTCATCTGCGCGGACGCGCCGCGCACCTGCGAGACGATGCGTGCGAGGCCGTCGCCGATGCCGTCGATCGCATGCGTGAGCCGGCCGATCTCGCCGTCGGCGTCGTCGTCGGTTGCGGCGGCGCCGCGGCGCCGGCCGATCCGCACGCTGAGGTCGCCGGCCGCGAGCCGGCCGGCCGCCTGCGCGGCCGCGTCCAGCGGCCGGCTGACGAGCCGCCGCGCGGCGAACGTCGACAGCGCCGCGAACGCGATCATCAGCACGATGCCGGCGAGCGCGAAGCGGTTGCGCGCGTCGACGACGCCGGCCATGATTTCGTCGCGCGGCGCGATCCCGCCGACGAGCCAGTGCCATTCCGGCACCGACAGGAACGACACGAGTTTCGGCCGCGGCGAGTGCTCGCCGAGCGTCGCGTCGGCCGACACGTATTCGATCTCGCCCTGGTGTTCGGCGAGCATCCGCGAATAGGGGCCGTTCGCGTCGTCGTAATGCCGGCCGACGGCGGACGGATGCACGATGAACTGTCCGCGCGTCGGGCCGTTCGACGCGTCGATCACGAAGTAGTAACCGCTGTCGCCGATTTTCAGGCGGCCGATGTCGGCCTTCACGGCGGCGATCTGGTCGGTCACGTCGACGCCGACGAACAGCGAGCCGATCACGCGGCCGCTCGCATCCTTGACCGGACGATATTGCGTCATGTATTGCCGGCCGAACAGCGCGGCGAGGCCGGTATAGGTCTTGCCGGCCATCAGCGGCGCATACGCGGGGCCGTTGCGGTCGAGCAGCGTGCCGATCGCGCGCGAGCCGTCCTGTTTCTTCAGCGACGTGGTCACGCGCACGAAGTCGTCGCCGCTGCGCGCGAATACGGTCGAGATCGCGCCGCTTTTCGCGAGGAACTGGTCGGGAATCGAATAGTCGAGGTTCAGCACCTTGTCGCCGGCCTTGAAGGTCGGCGTCGCGACGCCGGCGACGTCGATTTTCTGCGTGTCGTCGAGCGAGAAGTCGGGCGGCAGGAAACTCGCGAACAGCGTGGTCGTGCGGTCCACTTCGGCGCCGAGCGCGTGGTCGAACAACGCGATCGTCGATGCGATCGAACGGTTCTTCTCGGCGAGGCGCGCGCTCACCTGTGCGCTGATCTGCGCGCCGGCGGCATGCGTGAACGCCCAGGTGAAGCCGGCGACGATCGCGGCGACGAGTACGCACGACAGCAGCGCAAGGCGGATTCCGACGCTGGATCGGCGAAGAAACGAAAAGCTCATGGGTCGGTTCCGTATCGGGTTGAGCAGACGATGCGGCGTGACGCCGTTGCGCTGAATTACGGCAGGCTCACAGGATCCTTGAGGTATTTCGCAAACGGTTGCGGGCGTGGGGCGTGGGGCGTGGGGCGGCGCGCGATCGATCCGCGGCATGAAGCGACCGGCGCCGCGCGCGGCGGTGAACCGCGGCGGCCGGCGAACGGCGGCGACCCGCCAACGATCCGCCAACCGCGCCGGTCAACGACCTTCGCCAGACCCCGAAGCGAAGCGCGGCGCCCCGCTAGCCATTCCCGTTCCACCTGCGCAGCAGCAACGCATTCGTCACCACACTGACGCTCGAAAATGCCATCGCCGCGCCCGCGATCATCGGGTTGAGCAGCCCGAAGGCGGCGAGCGGGATGCCGATCAGGTTGTAGACGAACGCCCAGAACAGGTTCTGCTGGATCTTGCGCCACGTGCGCCGCGCAATGTCGATCGCGGCCGGCACGAGCAACGGGTCGCCGCGCATCAGCGTAATGCCGGCCGCGTGCATCGCGACGTCGGTGCCGGTCGCCATCGCGATGCCGATGTCGGCGGCCGCGAGCGCCGGCGCGTCGTTGATGCCGTCGCCAGCCATCGCGACGATCCCGCCGCTCGTCATCCGCAGGTCGCGGATCGTGCGGGCCTTGTCGTCGGGCAGCACCTGCGCGTGCACCTCGTCGATGCCGAGTTCGCGCGCGACCGATGCCGCGCTGCCCGCGTTGTCGCCGGTCACGAGCACGCTGCGGATCTGCATGCGGCGCAGCCGGTCGATCGCCGCGCGCGCGCCGGGCTTCACGGTGTCGCCGAACGCGAGCAGCGCGAGCACCGCATCGGAGCCGTCGCGCGCGCCGATCAGCCAGGACACGGTATCGCCCGCGCGTTCGAGTTCGGCCGCGCGCGACGCGAGCGCGGGCGGCAGCGCGAGTTCCAGTTCGTCGACCCAGCGGCGGCTGCCGATCGCGATGCGCCGGCCGTTTACGTCGGCCTCGACGCCGCGTCCCGGCACCGCGCGCGCATGCGCGGCCGCCGGCAGCGGCGCGTTCGCGCGCGATGCGTCGAACGCCTTCACGACCGCTTTCGCGAGCGGGTGATCGCTGTGCTGTTGCACCGCCGCGGCGAGCGCGAGCGCGTCGTCGCGCTCCACGCCGTCGACGGTCTCGAACGCGGTCAGCGACGGCTGGCCGCGCGTGAGCGTGCCGGTCTTGTCGAACGCAACGACGCTGACCGCGTGCGCGGTCTCCAATGCTTCGGCGTCCTTGATCAGCACGCCGTGCCGCGCGGCGACGCCGGTGCCCGCCATGATCGCGGCCGGCGTCGCGAGGCCGAGCGCGCAAGGGCACGCGATCACCAGCACCGCGACGGCGTTGAGAATCGCGGTTTCCGCGGACGCGCCCGCGAACAGCCAGCCGACCAGCGTCACTCCGGCGATCACGAGGATCGCCGGCACGAACACCGCGCTCACGCGATCGACGAGCCGCTGGATCGGCGCTTTCTCGGCCTGCGCGCTTTCGACGAGCCGGATGATGCGCGCGAGCGTCGTTTCGGCGCCGATCGCCGTCGTGCGCACCGATAGCGCGCCTTCGCCGTTGATCGAGCCGGCGGTCACCGCCTGGTCCGGTTCCTTCGGCACCGGCAGGCTTTCGCCGGTGATCAGCGATTCGTCGACGTGGCTGCGTCCGTCGAGCACGACGCCGTCGACCGGCATCCGCTCGCCCGGCCGCACCGCGACGACGCTGCCGACGCGCACCTGCGCGAGCGGCACGTCGCGTTCCACGCCGTCGACGACGACGCGCGCGCGCTCGGGCCGCAGCGCGTTCAATGCGCGGATCGCGTCGGTGGTCTGGCGTTTCGCGCGCGCTTCGAGCCATTTGCCGAAGCGCACGAGCGTAATCACGACGGCGGACGCCTCGAAGTACAGATGCGCGACGTCGCCCGGATGCGCGAGCATCGCGTACACGCTGACGCCGTACGCCGCCGACGTGCCGAGCGCGACCAGCAGGTCCATGTTGCCCGCGCCGGCGCGCACGGCTTTCCATGCGGCGCGGTAGAACCGCGCGCCGAATCCGCCCTGCACGAGCGTCGCCAGCACGAACTGCACGGACGCGCGCGGCATCCAGTGCATGCCGAGCGGCAGCGCGAGCATCGGCAGCGCGAGCGGCAGCGTCAGCGCGGCGCAGATCAGTACCGCATACAGTTCGCGCCGCGTCGGGTCGTGCGCGGCCGCAGCGGGGCCGCCGGCGGCCGGCTGATCGTCCGCGAGCGGCTGGGCTGCGTAGCCCGCTTTCGTGACCGCCGCGACGAGGCGGTCCATCAGGTCGCCGGTCAGCGGCGCGCGCAGGTTCACCGTCGCCTGTTCGGTCGCCAGATTGACCGTCGCGCCCGCGACGCCCGGCACGCGCGACAGCGCCTTCTCGACGCGGTTCGCGCACGACGCGCAGGTCATCCCGCCGATCGCGAGCGTCGCCGTTTCGGTCGCGACCGGCACCGCTTCGTAGCCGGCTTTCGCGACCGCGGCCTGCAACTGTGCGGGCGTCACGCCGCCGCCGGCCTCGACGGTGGCCTTTTCGGTCGCGAGGTTCACCGACGCGCGCGCGACGCCCGGCACCTTCGCGAGCGCTCTCTCGACCCGCGTCGCGCACGCGGCGCAGGTCATTCCGTGGATTTCGAATTCGGCGACGGTGGCGTCGGCGGGCTCGGCGACGAGCGGTTCGTTCATGATCGGAGCGCGGCGGGGCGCGGCAAGGACGCGATGCTGCGCAGTATCCAGGTTCCCAACGTGGGAAGGTCAAGCGCCGGCCGGCATCGATGCGCGACGGATCGTCCGCGCGCCGGCGGGCGGCTCACGCGTCCGGCGCCGCGTCGAGCATCGCGCGGCCGACCGCGTGCTGCGCATCGGACTCGCGCGCGAGCAGCGTCTCGCCGGCGTGGCGGATGTCGGCGGGCGTCTTGTTCTGGCTGAGCTTCCACTTGCCGGCGAGCTTCGTGACCTCGATCTCGATGCCGACGATCGCGCCGAGCATCTGCGCGATGTAATCGGCCGGTGCGTCGCCCATTTTCCACGGCGTCGGTTCGCCGGCTTCCATCTTGCGCGTCAGGCGCGCGACGAGCCCGCGCACGAACGCCTCGTCGTCGTGCACGACGATCCGGCCGTGTGCATGGACGACGATGTAATTCCACGTCGGCACCTGCCGGTGCGTTTCGTGCTTGCCCGGGTACCAGCTCGGCGAGATGTAAGCGGCCGGCCCCTGGAAGATGACGAGCGCGTCCGGCGCCGCGGCGGCTTCGCGCCACAGCGGATTCGCGCGCGCGACGTGCGCGCGCAGCGTGCCGAACGCGCCGCGCGCCGGCTCGTATTCGAACGGCAGATGGTTCGCATCGAGTCCGTTCGGTCCATGCGTGACGAGTGAACCGAACGTCTGCGCGCCGATCAGCGCATCGAGCACCTCGCGGCGGTTTTCTTCGAAATGGGCGGGCAGATACATGGGCGATGGGCTCCAGGGCGGCAAATCACGGCGATCGGCGGGTATGCCGGATGTACGTTACCCACAACGGTCATGGCGGATATCGCACAATTGTAGACGCACCGCTTTTCACGCCCCGACGCGGACGATACGATACGAGCCGACGGTATCGGAGCCGCACAGCGCCTGCTCAACGAAGATCGGGGACGTGCATCGCGCTGGCGCCGGTTGGCGTCATTCCACGAACTGCCAGCTTCGCAGAATCAATCAATGATAAAAAATCGCCGAAACTTTCGCCCGCTTTCCTTCGCCTTCGCCGCGCTTGCAGGCGTCGCGTTCATCGCCGGCTGCGCGTCCGCGCCCGGCGTCGCGCCGCCGCAGAGCACCGGCTGGATCAAGGACGAAGTCTCCGATTCGTACGTATTCGGCTATCCGCTCGTGCTGATGGACGTCGCGCGCGAAGACGCGACCGGCACCGGTCCGGGGCAGGCGCCGCTGAACACGCTGCACGACGAGGAGGCGCTGCCGCCCGTCGGCGCGTCGAATCCGCCGGCGCCGAATCTCGACACGCTCAGTTCGGCCGGCTGGCTCGACCTGCACCGCGAACCGGTGATCGTCACGCTGCCGGACTCGCGCGGCCGCTACATGGACGCGCGCGCGCTCGACATGTGGACGAACGTCGTGTGGTCGAGCGGCGCCGCGCAGCGTAGCGTCGCGCACGTGCGCGGCCTGAAGGCGCGCACGATTGCGTTCGTGCCGGTCGGCTGGCACGGTGACCTGCCCGCGCATGCCGGGCGCGTCGACGTGTCGACCCGCTACGCATGGCTGCTCGTGCGGATCGAGACGCATGGCGGCGACGTCGCGGCGATCCGCCGGCTGCAGCGGGCGATTCGTGTCGCGCCGCTGTCGCAATACGAGGAATCGGAAAGGGACGCGCGCCGTCGCGCGCCTCGCCGCGCGCGCGACGACGCGCCGGCCGGCGCGGGCCTGAACGACTATCCGGTCGAACCGGGCTCGCCGCGCGAACAGGTCGCGGCGCTCGGCGCGGCGGACTTCTTCGGCCGCCTCGCGGATGCGCTCGACGACAATCCGCCGACGCCCGACGATGCGCACGCGATGAAGCTGCTCGGCGACCTCGGCGTGCATCCGGGCGAGCCGGTCGATCTGCCGTCCGCCGCGAGCGGCGCGATCGCGGCCGGTCTCGCGGACGGACGCGATCGCGTCGCGACGCCGCCTTCGAACCTGCTGACCGGCAACGGCTGGCTGTGGGTCGGCGACGACGCCGGCCGCTACGGCACCGACTATGCGCTGCGCGCGTACACCGCGCACGCGCAGCCGGGTCTCGGCACGCGCGACGACGAAGTGCGCGCGCGCGTGAGCGTGGACAGCGACGGCCATCCGCTGAGCGGCGAAAACCGCTACGTGATCCGTTTCTTGCCGAAATCGCTGCCGCCGGTGCGCGGCTTCTGGTCGATCACCGCGTACACGAAGGACGGCGCGCTCGCCGACGACGCGCCGGTGCGCGTCGCGTTCGGCGACCGCCACGGCGCGCGACGCGGCCGCGGCGGCGCGATCGACGTGCAGGTGTCGGCGACGCGGCCGCGCGGCGGCAACTGGGTGCCGACGCCGCACGGCGACTTCGAACTGGTGCTGCGGATGTACGCGCCGAAACCCGCGGCGACCGACGGAAGCTGGCAGCCGCCGGCGGTCGAGCGGCGCTGACGCGCGCCGCGCGCGCATTTAATTCGCATTTGAGCGTACTTGACAGTTCGCGCCACGCGTATTGCGTTCGGCGGCAGCCGTTTGACATTCCCGCGCTGCCGCCGCGTCCCCCACACGATGCCGGCGATGCGTTTCGCGCTGTCTGAAATGCATCCAGCCTATACTTGCGGCTGCCGGGCCCCCCGGCAGCCTCCAGTTTCCCCATCGCGGCGAGCCGCTAGCCGCGTCACCGGCATCCAGGCATGGCAAGCATCAACAAGGACACCCTCGCTTCTTCCCTTCGATCCGTGCGCGCCGTCGCGCACGCGCGCCGCACGCGCCGCATCGTCATCGGCATCCTGATTTTTCTCGTCGTGTTCGGGCTGCTCGGCTTCTTCGCCGCGCCGCCGCTGATTCGCCACGTCGCCGCGCAGCAGTTGAGCCGCGAACTCGACCGGCCGGTCGCGATCGGCCGCATCGCGCTCAATCCTTACACGCTGAATGTCGAGGCCGATCGAGTGCGCATCGGCGAGCGCGGCGGCAGCGGCGAGTTTTTCGACGTCGAGCGCGTCGTCGTGCGGCCGTCGTGGACGTCGCTGTTTCGGCTCGCGCCGATCGTCGATGAAGTGCGGCTCGATTCGCCGCATCTGTGGATCGTGCGGCAGGACGCGCAACGCTTCAATTTCTCCGACCTGATCCAGAAATTTGCGTCGGCGCCATCGAAACCCGCGAACAGCAAACCGGCGCTGTTCTCGGTGTCGAACATCCGCATCGAGAACGGACGCATCGATTTCGACGATCGTCTGCTGAACGAAAAACATGTGATCGACCACTGGTCGCTCGGCATTCCGTTCATCGCGACGCTGCCGTCGAAAACCGACATCTTCGTGCAGCCGCTGCTGCGCGCGCGGCTCGACGGCAACACGACGCTCGCGATCGACGGCAAGACCAAGCCGTTCGCCGCGTCGCGCGAATCCGAGGTCGTGCTGCGGATCGACGCGCTCGACGTGCCGCGCCTGCTCAGCTACGCGCCGACGAAGCTGCCGGTCGACGTCAAGGCGGGCAAGCTGTCGACCGACCTGAAACTGGACTTCGTGATGGCGGGCGACAAGCCGTCGCTGCGCGTGTCCGGCACCGCGGACCTGAACGGCGTCGACGCCACCGATGCGCGCACCGGCGCGCCGTTTTTCGCGGCGCGCGCGCTGCACGTCGCGGCGGCGTCGCTGGAGCCGCTCGCCGGCGTGTACCGCTTCGACGATATCCGGCTCGACGGGCCGGACCTGCATCTTGCGCGCGACAAGGCCGGCGTGCTCAGCGTGCAGCAGATGCTCGCGCCGGCGGCGCCGGCGAACGCGAAAGCGGCGGCCGCGGTAACCGCCGCCGCGTCGCCGGCGAGCGGCACGCAGCAGGCCGCCGCGGCGGCGAGCGCGCCCGGCGCGTCCGGCGCGGCGAGCGCTGCCGGCGCGTCGGCCACCGCAACCGCCGCCGCGCAACCGGCGAGCGCCGCGCTGCCGGACGTGTCGATCCGGCGCTTCGCGCTGAACGACGGCACGGTGCGCGTCCACGACGAGTCGAACGCGCAGCCGGTCGACCTGCAACTGTCGAAGCTTGCCGCGACGCTGACGAATTTCTCGACGGTCGCGAAGGCGCCGGCACCGTACACGTTCTCGACCGCAGTGACGGACGGCGGCACGATCGACGCATCGGGCACCTTCGGCCTCGCGGCGAAAACGGCCGACGCGAAGATCAGTGTCGCGTCGTTGTCGCTGCCGACGTTCCAGCCGTATCTCGACGGCGTGAGCGCCGCGCGCATCACCGACGGCAAGCTCGGCGGCGACGCGACGGTGAGCGCGAACTGGGGCGTGTCGCCGGTCGCGCTACAGGTCGGCGCGGGCACGCTGAACCTGCAGTCGCTGAAAGTGGCCGCGCGCGGCGAGAAAGCGCCGGCGATCGCGCTCGCGAATGCGCAGGTGCAGATCGGCAAGGTCGACGTCGCGGCGCGCGACGCGCAGATCGCGGCGGTCGCGCTGACCGGGCTCGACCTCAAGGCCGAGCGGCGCAAGGACGGCAGCATCGACCTCGCGCAACTGGCGGGCGGCGGCCACGCGGCCGCGCCGGCCCATCGCGCGCCCCATCGTCCGGTCCGTGCGGTCCGGTCCGCCGCGCACGGCGCGAAGCCGCCGGCCGACGCGGCGGGCGGCGCGTGGCACTACCAGATCGGCGAACTGAGCGTGAAGGACAGCGCGGTCGCGTTCACCGACCATTCGACCGCGCGTCCGGTCACGCTCGACATCGCGCCGCTGCAACTGAACGTGCAGCACATCAGCGACGACCTCGGCAAGCCGCTGCCGGTGGACCTGAAAGCGACGCTGAACCGCAAGGGCACGCTCGCGATCCACGGCGACGTGAGCCCGACGCCGCTGAAAACGACACTGAAAATCGACGCGAACCGGCTCGACACGGCCGCGTTCGAGCCGTACTTCGGCAATCGGCTGAACGCGATCGTCGCGAGCGCGCTGCTGAACGCGAACGGGCAACTGGCGCTCACCGGCGGCAACGCGCTGCAGGCGAGCTATCGCGGCAACGCCGGGCTCGTCGACGTGCGGATGATCGACAAGGCGACGTCCGCGCCGTTCGCCGGCTGGCGCGCGCTCGAACTGTCGAACCTGAACGCACGCTACGACGCCCGCCGTGGCACCGACGTCGACGCGCGGCGCGTGACCTTCGCGGGCTTCTACGGGCGCGTGCTGCTCGACGCGCAGGGCAAGCTGAACCTGAACGACGTGGTCGGAAGCCAGAGCGGCAACGGCGGCAACGGGCCGGTTCCGCTGACGCCGAACGCGGACGCGCATGCGGCCGGCGGCGGCGCGGGAGCGGGCGTGGCGTCCGCCGAGGTGGCGGGCGCGTCCGCGCCGGCGGCGGTCGCCGTCGCGTCGACGTCGGCATCGGCTCCGGCTGCGGTTTCCGCCGCCGCCGCGTCGGACACGCACGCCGTCGCCGCGGCGGAACCGGCGTCGACGAGTCCGCCGGTGCGGCTGCACTTCGGCGAACTCGTGCTGCAGGACGGCCGCGTGAACTACACCGACAACTTCATCAAGCCGAACTACACGGCGGACCTCGTGAAGATCCACGGCACCGTCGGCGCGTTCGGCACGCAGTCGACGACGCCGGCGCCGGTGAGCGTGTCCGCGAGTCTCGCCGGCAACGGGCCGATCGCGATCAAGGGCACGGTGAATCCGCTGATCGCGAAGCCGTCGCTCGACCTGACCGCGTCCGCGCACGACATCGAACTGACCAATCTGACGCCGTATTCGACCAAATACGCGGGCTATCCGATCACGAAAGGCAAGCTGAACGTCGATCTGCACTACAAGCTCGACAACGACCAGTTGAGCGCGGACAACCATCTGTTCATCGACCAGTTCACGTTCGGCGACCACGTCGACAACGACACCGCGACGAAACTGCCGGTGCGGCTCGCGATCTCGCTGCTGAAAAACCGCGAAGGGCAGATCGACGTGGACATTCCGGTGTCGGGCTCGCTGTCGAATCCGCAGTTCAGCCTCGGCGGGCTGATCTGGCATGCGATCCTGAACCTGGTCGCGAAAGCGGTGACTGCGCCGTTCTCGCTGCTCGCGAACGCGTTCGGCGGCAACGCCGAGGAACTCGGTTACGTCGCATTCCCGGCCGGCTCCGCGACGTTGACCGACGCCGACGACAAGAAACTCGACACGATCGCGAAGGCGCTCGCCGACAAGCCGTCGGTGAAGATCGACCTGACCGGCCGCGTCGATCCGGCAGTCGATACGCCGGCGCTGCGCGAGCGCTACGTCGACGATCTGGTGCGCCAGCAAAAGGTGAAGGATACGGTCGGCCACGGCGAGAGCGTCGATCCGTCGACGGTGAAGGTCGACCCGAACGAGTACGGCAAATATCTGACCCGCGCCTACAAGGCGGCGGACTTCAGCAAGCCGCGCAACCTGATCGGCATGACGAAAACGCTGCCCGTCGACGACATGAAGCAGGCGCTCGCCGACCACGCGCCGGTCAACGACGCGTCGCTGCGCGACCTCGCGCAGCAGCGCGCGCAGGCGGTCCAGCAGTATTTCGACGGCAAGGTCGATGCGAGCCGCGTGTTCATCGTCGCGCCGAAGCTCGACGCGAAAGGCATACACGACAAGGGGGCGACGACGCGCGTCGATTTCGGGCTCAAATAGCGCGCGAGCGGGCGGCGGGCTCGGCGAAATCATGCAGGTCGGCGCTTTAGGACAATTCCTATATATAAGCGCCGGGGCGTCATCCAGCCTGTTGGTTTTCGCGCCCGACGTGGCGCGAGTCATGAGCCCTGCTTGAGAATGAACGAAACAATGAAGCGCATCGTCGTGATTGACGATCACCCGCTCGTGGTGAAGATGCTGTCGAACGTGCTCAACACCGAGTACGAACTGGTCGGGGAGAGCGGCGACGGCGAAGAAGGGTTGCGGTTCGTGCAGACGCTGAAACCCGACATGGTGATTCTGGACCTCGAACTGCCGAAGCTCGACGGCCTGTCGCTGATCCGCACGATCCGCGCGAAACAGCGCCACACGCGGCTGCTTGTGCTGACCGCGAAGCCCGAGCAGGTGATGGCGAACCACACGCGCATCGCCGGCGCGAACGGCTATGTCAGCAAGAACCGCGGTATCGAGGAGTTGCGCAGCGTCGTGAAGGCAGTGCTGCTCGGCTACGACTGCTTTCCGGCCGGCAGTTGCGAGGGCGGCCGCGACGCCGCGTTGAACGGGCTGTCGCCGCGCGAACTCGAAGTGCTGCGGCATCTCGCGCGCGGCATGAGCAACAAGAGCATCGCCGCGCGTCTGTCGCTGAGCGACAAGACCGTCAGTACGTACAAGACGCGCGTGCTCGACAAGCTCGGCGTGTCGTCGCTCGCCGCGTTGATCGAATACGCGACGCTGAACAATCTCGTCGATTAGCCCGCACCGCCGTCACGACAGGTGCAGCACACCGGATTTCCAGACCATCTGCGCGGCGGCGCCCAGCACGAACAGCAGCACGACCATCCGGAACGCCGTCGGCGGCAGCTTGTCGCGCACTGGCCGCACGAGCAGGATGCCGGCCACCACCGGGATGCTGGCGGCCGCCGAAATCAGCAGATCGCTCGCGCTCGCGTGATGGCCGTTGCCGCCGAACGCGGCGATCAGCGTGAGGATCGACACGACGAGGATGATCGCGATCTGCTTCGTGAACGCCTTGCCGGTCGCGCCCGACGCGATCAGATACATCGCCAGCAGCGGTCCCGGGATCGACGCGATGCTCTCCATCAGCGCCGCGCCGAAGCCGAGCACGAAGCCGACCGGCTTCAGCCACGTGGGCGACAGCGTCAATCGCGGCGACGCGAGCAGCAGCAGCGACGCAACGATGAGCAGCGTGCCGGCGAACGCCTGCGCGTGATGCGGCGCGAGCGAAATCAGCACCGTCACGCCGACGATGTTGCCGAGCACCGTCCCGATGAGCGGCGCCGCGATCTTGCGCACCGTTGCGCCCATCTGGCCGCCTTCGAGCGCCTGCGGAATGTTGCCGAGAATGATCGGCATCGACAGCAGCAGCACCGCCTGCTTGATCGGCAGGAACTGGCTGAGGATCGGCATCGCGACGAGCGGCACGCCGATGCTGACGATGCCCTTCACCATGCCGCCGAGCACGAGTGCGACGACGATGCCGAGGAGCGCATGCGAATCGAGCGCATGCAGGCTGGAGGCGAGTATGCCGCCGGAAAGATTGAAATCGGCCATGACGAACCGGACGTCCCCTGCTTGTCGATGAGAAACCAAAAAAAAGCCCGACTCACGTCGGGCTTCCCGATCTGACGGCCCCCGTCGCCGGACGCCGTTCCTGCAAAAAACTTACGCTGCGAGCAACGAGCGCAGCACGAACGGCAGAATCCCGCCGTGCCTGTAGTAATCGACTTCGATCGGCGTATCGATGCGCAGCAGCACCGGCACGCGCTGCGTGCTGCCGTCCTTGCGATGGACCACGAGCGTGACTTCCTGCTGCGGCTTGAAGTCGTCGCCGACGTCTTCGACGTCGAACGTCTCGTCGCCGGTGATGCCGAGCGACTGCACGCTGTCCGAGCCCTTGAACTGCAGCGGCAGCACGCCCATGCCGACGAGGTTCGAACGGTGGATCCGCTCGAAGCTGCGGGCGACCACGGCTTTCACGCCGAGCAGTTGCGTGCCCTTCGCGGCCCAGTCGCGCGACGAGCCGGTGCCGTACTCCTCGCCCGCGAGCACGACGGTCGGCGTGCCTTCGGCGATGTACTTCATCGCGGCGTCGTAGATCGACAGTTGTTCGCCGCTCGGCTGGTGAATCGTCAGGCCGCCTTCGACGCGCGTGCCGTCCGCCTTCGGCGGGATCATCAGATTCTTGATCCGGACGTTCGCGAAGGTGCCGCGCATCATCACGTCATGGTTGCCGCGACGCGAACCGTAGCTGTTGAAGTCGGCCTTCTGCACGCCGTTTTCCTTCAGCCACCGGCCGGCCGGCGAATCTTCCTTGATCGAGCCCGCCGGGCTGATGTGGTCGGTCGTCACCGAGTCGCCGAAGATGCCGAGCGCGCGCGCGCCCTTGACCTGCGGGATCGACGCGGCCGGCGTCATCGAGAAGTCGTTGCCGAAGAACGGCGGCTCCGCGATGTAGGTCGACTTCGGCCAGTCGTAGACCTCGCCTGCCTCGCCTTCGATCTTGCTCCACAGGTCGCCCTTCTTCGTGAGCGTGCCGTAGTTCTTCTGGAACGCGTCCGCGTCGAGCGCGAACTTCAGCAGCGCGTTGACTTCGTCGCTGGTCGGCCAGATGTCGCCGAGGTAGACGTCGCGGCCGCCGTGGCCCTGGCCGACCGGCTCGGTCATCAGGTCGCGCGTGATGGTGCCGGCGATCGCGTACGCGACGACGAGCGGCGGCGACGCGAGAAAGTTCGCGCGGATGTTCGGGTGGATGCGCGCCTCGAAGTTGCGGTTGCCCGACAGCACCGCGGCCGCCACCACGTCGTTCTTCACGATCGCTTCGTTCAGCCCCGGCGTCAGGTCGCCCGCGTTGCCGATGCAGGTCGTGCAGCCGTACGCGGCGAGTTCGAAGCCGAGCTTCGACAGGTACGGCAGCAGGCCCGTCTTCGTCAGATATTCGGTGACGATGCGCGAGCCGGGCGCGAGCGACGTCTTGATGTGCGGCGCGACGTTCAGGCCGGCTTCGACGGCCTTCTTCGCGAGCAGGCCGGCGGCGAGCAGCACGCTCGGGTTCGACGTGTTCGTGCACGACGTGATCGCGGCGATCAGCACGTCGCCGTTGTGCAGCTTCACGCCGTCCGAGGTCGTGTATTCGGCGGTGAGATCGGCGGCCTGTTTCGCGAAGCCGTTCTCGCCGACCGGCTTCGAGAACAGGTCGGCGAAGGTCGATTTCACGTGGCCGATTTCGATGCGGTCCTGCGGACGCTTCGGGCCGGCCAGCGACGGCGCGACCGTCGACAGGTCGAGCGTCAGCGTCTTCGTGTAGTCGATCTGGCCGGCCTTCGGGATGCCGTACAGTTCCTGCGCCTTGAAGTAGTTCGCGAACGCGGCGATCTCGGCGTCGGTGCGGCCGGTGCCGCGGAAGTAGTCGATCGTCTTGTCGTCGACCGGGAAGAAGCCCATCGTCGCGCCGTATTCGGGCGCCATGTTGCCGATCGTCGCGCGGTCCGGCACCGACAGCGATTCGGTGCCCGCGCCGAAGAATTCGACGAACTTGCCGACGACCTTTTCCTTGCGCAGCATCTCGGTGATCGTCAGCACGAGGTCGGTCGCGGTGCAGCCTTCGCGCAGGCGACCCTTCAGTTCGACGCCGACGACGTCCGGCATGAGGAAATACACCGGCTGGCCGAGCATGCCCGCTTCGGCCTCGATGCCGCCGACGCCCCAGCCGACCACGCCGATGCCGTTGATCATCGTCGTGTGGCTGTCGGTGCCGACGAGCGTGTCCGGATAGTAGACGGTGTCGGCGCCGTCGGTCTTTTTGTGCACGCCGCGCGCCAGATATTCGAGGTTCACCTGGTGGACGATGCCGACGCCCGGCGGCACGACCTTGAACGTGTCGAACGCCTGCATGCCCCACTTCATGAACTGGTAGCGCTCGTTGTTGCGCTGGAATTCC
>Ga0164242_10000578_pt1 | contig 44239 bp, 35 predicted proteins | sample OricomgcompostMG_FD_108783 | JGI IMG/M metagenome (GOLD analysis project Ga0164242, IMG submission 108783) | Miracle-Growth compost microbial communities from Emeryville, California, USA - Original compost - Miracle growth compost (MG) ... | reverse complement strand
GGCGGGCTATATGCTTGCCTATCTCATCATGTTCCCGGCGGGAATCCTGCTGATGTCGCGGATTGTGCGGCGCGGACCCGATGCGAAACCGGCGGAAGGGCCGGTCGAGAGCGGACGTCCGGAAAGCCCGATCCATGCACTTCCGTCAGGTGCGGAGGACCAGCAATGACCACCATCGATCTGGTGCCGATCTGGACGCTGATCCTGGGGCTCGGCGTCTTCTTCTACGTCCTGCTCGACGGGTTCGATCTCGGCGTCGGCATACTGTTCGGCTTCGCGCCCGATACGCCGTCCCGCAATCTCATCATGAACTCGGTCGCGCCGATCTGGGACGGCAACGAGACCTGGCTGGTGCTCGGCGGTCTCGCGCTGCTCGCCGCCTTTCCGCTGGCGTTCGCGATCATCATCCCGGCGGTCTATTTCCCGGTCGCGATCATGCTGCTCGCGCTCGTCTTCCGCGGCGTCGCCTTCGAGTTCCGCTATCGCGACGCGGCGCACAAGACCTTCTGGGATTATGCGTTCACCTATGGCTCCGGAATCGCGACTTTCGCGCAAGGCATCGTGCTGGGCGCGTTCATCCAGGGCTTTCGGGTCGACGGGCGGCATTTCGCGGGATCGAGCGTCGATTGCTTCACCCCTTTCTCGCTGTTGACCGGCGTGGCGCTACTGTTCGGCTACGCGCTGCTCGGCGCGGGCTGGCTGATCCTCAAGACCGAGGGTGATCTTCAGGCATTCGCGCGTCGGATGGGCCGCATCGCCTTCATCGGCGTGCTGATCGCGATCGGGGTCGTCAGCATCTGGACGCCGCTCGCCAGCGACGCCATCGCCCACCGCTGGTTCTCCTGGCCGAGCATCGGCTATCTCGCCCCGATCCCGATCATCACCCTGCTGTTCGCGCTGCTCGAATGGCGCGCGCTCGGCGGCCACCATCGCGACGCCATCCCCTTCGTCGCGGCGATGGGCATGTTCGTCATGTCCTATATCGGCATCGCCATCAGCCTGTGGCCCTATATCGTGCCGCGCACCTATACGCTTTGGCAGGCGGCCTCGTCCGAGGACACGCAGGCCTTCCTGCTGATCGGCACGCTATTCCTGCTGCCGATCATCTTCGTCTACACCAGTTGGTCCTATTGGGTGTTCAGGGGCAAGGTGCGCCACGATATCGGCTATCATTGAGCCGCCGCGCGAAGCCTGCCCCCCGCAGAGCTGCCCAGACGAAGCCGCGGCTACTCCGCCGCCGCCGGGTTCGGCGTCACCCACCTCGATCAGCATGACGTTCGCTCCCGGTTGCCGAGCCCTTGCCACAAGATCGCGCTTCCATCGCCTAAAGCAATATTTGATATTCCTTTTTAGCCTCCACATGCTGTAAAAGGTCGGCATGCCTCAAAACGCTACTTCCCAAGCCGCCTCCCCCCATGCGCTCGCCGCGCGCGAGGCGAAACGCCGCGAGGCGCTCGCATTGGGCATCGATGAAAACTTCATCTCCAATCTGGTCGACAATTTTTACGCGCGTGTCCGCGAGGACTCCGCGCTCGGCCCGATCTTCGACGCGCGCGTGAAGGATTGGGGGGAGCATCTCGACAGGATGAAGCGATTCTGGCGCTCGGTGCTGTTCAGCTCGGGCGAGTTCCTCGGCAATCCGATGATCAAGCATGTGGTCATTCCGGGGCTGGACCGAACCCTCTTCGACCGTTGGCTGCTGCTTTTCGGACAAATCCTGGACGAGCTGGGCGATGAGGCCGCTCGCGAGCATGTGCATAGCCGCGCCCGGATGATCGCCGCCAGCCTGCTCAACGGAATCGCCATGTATCGCGCCCGCCAGCAAGCTAACGACTGAGAGAATATCAGGCGGTTCCGGCGGCCGCTTCATAGGGCCGGCCGGCCCTTCCATGATTGTGGGCGTTTGGACGCCTGCTCAATGCCGAAGCTCACGAACCGGACAGCGTAGGCGCGGATCGTTCGGATCGCGCAGATCCAGGTGCCGCCAGGCGATTTCGCAGCCGCCGAGCGACTTCCTCGCGCCGAGAAAGCCGAGCAGCCAGGCCCCCATGCCCAACGAGGACAGCCGTGTCAGCAAACCGACCGGCCCCGTCAGAACTTTGGTCACCACCCATTCGCCGTCCCGCAGTTCCGCCTCGATCTCTTCGATTGCGCCCGCGCTCCGGCCCTCGGGATCGTGGATTTTGCGGCCGATCAGCCGCTCGATATGGACTTCCTGCGCGCTCATCATCCGGCTCCGGGGATATGGCGGACGATATGGTCGTGCAGCCATTTCTCCCAAGCGAGGAGCGGTGTCGCTTCGGCATCCAGGTCAATGCGCACCTCGATGCCCGCACGCCGGACCTTGTCGAACGGGATGCGATAGATCTCCCCCTTGCGCACGCCCCACCGGCGGCCGAGCGCGGCGATCCAGTCGCCGACCTTTGGGCTGACGCGGCGCACCGCCTCGGGCAGGCCGTTCTCAACGGCGGTGATCACCAGCCGCCCATCTTCGCGCAGCTCCGCGAGGATGCCGTCCACCTTGCCCGACTGCCGGTGCCGGCGATCGACCATCTGGCTATCCAGCACATCGCGGATGAGGCGCAGGCGGGAGCCGTTTTCCGGCATTTCGGGAAAATCCTCGGCCATCATCCGCCTCCCAGATATTCGAGCGGGATCGCGACCAGCGCCATCACGAAGGTGAGGCCGATGATCAGCCCCACGACGGTATTGGTGAACCAGCCATTGGTATGTTCGCCGAGGTAATGCCGATCATTCATGATCACGAGCAGCGGGGTCACGACAAGCGGCAGCATCACCGCCGTCAGCGCCATCGAGAACAAGGTGAGCTTCAACGGATCGATACCTATGACCATCAGCAGGGACGATGCGGCGATGCTCAGCGTATAAGCCATGGTGAAGCGCGTCGCCTCGACCGGCCGCTTGCTCTCGCCCCAGTTCCAGCCGAGTGCCTGCGAGACGACGAACCCGGTTTCCAGCGCCTGCTCCATGCACGCACCGAAGCAGGTGATGCCGAGCGACACGGCGAAGAGATAATAGCCCCATTCGCCGAACGGGCCGACCAGCGTCAGCGCGATCTGGCCATATTGATCGACCTGGATGCCCTGTGGCGCGAGCACCATCGCGGCGGTCACCAGCATACCCATCTGGACGATGCTGCCGAAGCCCATGCCAACCCCCGCGACCATGCGATTCATCGTCAGGTCCTTCTTGCCCCAGCCGTCCTCGATCGCGCCCGAAGAATAGAAATAGAGCAGGTAAGGACTGATCAGCGCGCCCATGATGCTGACCGCAGTGAACCAGTAATGTGCCGGCTCCTGCGGCGCGGCGGCGGGAATGAAGCCCTTGGCCAGCTCGCCCCAGGGCGGATGCAGCACGATCCCGCCCGCCACGAAGGCGAGCGTGATGAGCCCCAGGAGCGCGACACCGTTCTCGATGAAATCGAACGTGCCGAGCCAGGCGGTGAGCCACACCGCGAGCGCGACCGGGATCGCCCACCAATGGAAGGCGATGCCGGTGAGCAGCTGGAGCGCGATGCACACGCCGCCGATCTCCGCGCCGAGCACGAGGAAATCGACCACGAACTCCGCCAGGATCGGCCAGATGTAGAACTGGAAACCGAAGCGTTCGCGTACCGCATCGGCATAGGTATGCTTGCTCACCGCGGCGAGCCGGCCCGGCATCTCGACGAGAAAGATCACGCAGATCGTGCCGATCAGCACCACCCAGAGCAGGCTGAAGCGAAAGCTCGCGCCGGCATCCGCCGCGGTGGCGATCGCACCGACATCGAGGAATCCCCCGATGCTGGTGAGAATGCCGAGCGCCACCTGAAGGACTTTCCGCGGCTTCATGAGGCCTTTTTCCCGGTTTGAGCCTGCTCCCGCGCCTGGCATCGGTCCCGCAACTCCCCGAGCTGCTGATCGAGTGCGGGCAGCCTGGCGGCGAGCATAGCGACTTGGCCTCTGTCGCCCTTCCCCATCGCCTCGCCGATCCGCGCAAGCAGGGCGGCGAGTTGTCCATAACGAGCGCGCGCTGCCTGAGCGACGGGATCTGCCGGCGCGGAAGCCTGGTCCAGCTTCGCCGCTGCTCGGCGTATCTGCTGACCACCCTTTTGCAGGGTGTGGCGCGCATAAGATGTCGGGACCTCCCCCCGGCCCCATTCCCGCGCCACCATCTCGGCGACGGCGGCCCAGGAATGCATCGACCGACTATTGCTCTCGATGTGTCGGCATGCGGGCTTCGGACCGCACGCATAGAGGCCTGTTAAAGAAAGGAGGAGCCAGAAACGGCCAAGGGATTTCAGCGCATGCATTCAGCCGGCAAATGCAGATGGATGCAAAATCGTTCCGCAATTGAATCGATTCGAAGCGAAGTTGCGCGGGACCTTGGTTTATCAGCATCAGACTCGGTCGATCCGGTCACCTGATGCGATGGAACCCACTCAGGCATCTCGGAGATACAACTCGATCCCCTACCCTTCTCGCTGAACAGACCCAATCGCGCCGAGAGCTTCGCTCGGGAGGATTCAGGCGGCGGCTTTGGCCAGCCCCTTCGCCAGTTGGGACGCGCCGTGGAGGCGGGCCCTGGGATCGTTCCAGGCGCGGGTGATGACGAGTTTCTCGTCGGGGCGGAGCTTGGCGGTGCCCTTCAGCCGCTCAACATAGGCCAGCAGGCCAGGGATGTTGGGGAAGCCGCTTTCCGCGAACGTCACCAGCGCGCCCTTGGGGCCGACGTCCAGCCGGGCGATGCGCGCGGCGCGGCAATCGAGCTTGATGCCGATCACGTCGATCAGGTTCTTCGTCGGCTCGGGCAACTTGCCGAAGCGGTCGATCAGCTCGGCGGCGAAGGCCTGGACGCCGGCCTTGTCCTCGATCTCGTTCATCCGGCGATAGAGGCCCATGCGCAGATCGAGATCGGGCACATAGTCCTCGGGGATGAGGATCGGCGCGTCGACGGTGATCTGGGGCGAGAAATCGGCCTTGGCCTCGGGGATTTCCGTGCCGCCCGCCTTGGCGGCGAGGATCGCGTCCTCCAGCATCGCCTGATACAGCTCGAAGCCGACCTCCTTGATGTGCCCGCTCTGCTCGTCCCCAACGAGATTGCCCGCGCCGCGTATGTCGAGATCATGGCTGGCGAGCTGGAAGCCCGCGCCGAGGCTGTCGAGATTGGCGAGCACCTGGAGGCGCTTGTCCGCCGCCTCGGTGACGATGCGGCCGGGCGGCGTCGTCATATAGGCGTAGGCGCGCGTCTTGGATCGGCCGACGCGGCCGCGAAGCTGGTAGAGCTGGGCGAGGCCGAAGCGATCGGCGCGGTGCAGGATGATGGTATTGGCGGAGGGAATGTCGAGCCCGCTCTCGACGATGGTGGTGGAGAGCAGCACGTCATATTGCCGATCGTAGAAGGCGGACATGCGCTCCTCCACCTCGCCCGCCGCCATCTGGCCGTGGGCGGTGACGAAGCGGATCTCGGGCACCTCGTCGCGCAGGAATTTCTCGATGTCGGGCAGGTCCGCCACGCGCGGCGCGACGAAATAGGCCTGCCCGCCGCGATAATGTTCGCGCAGCAGCGCCTCGCGGATCACCACAGGATCCCAGGGCATGACATAGGTGCGCACCGCCAGCCGATCGACCGGCGGGGTCTGGATCACCGAAAGCTCGCGCAGGCCGGACATCGCCATCTGGAGCGTGCGCGGGATCGGCGTCGCGGTCAGCGTGAGGACGTGGACATCGGCCTTGAGCGCCTTCAGCCGCTCCTTGTGGGTGACGCCGAAGCGCTGCTCCTCGTCGACGATGACGAGGCCGAGCCGCTTGAAGCTCACGCTCTTGGCGAGAATGGCGTGGGTGCCGACGACGATGTCGATCTTGCCGTCCGCCAGCCCCTCGCGCGTCGCCTTGGCCTCGGCCGCGCCGACGAGGCGGGAGAGGCGGCCGATCTTCATCGGGAAGCCGTGGAAGCGATCGCTGAAGTTCTGGAAATGCTGGCGGGCGAGCAGGGTCGTCGGGCAGACCACCGCCACCTGCATCCCCGCCATCGCCGCGGCGAAGGCGGCGCGCAGGGCCACTTCCGTCTTGCCGAAGCCGACGTCGCCCACGATCAGCCGGTCCATCGGACGACCGGCGGCGAGATCCTCGATCACGTCGGCGATGGCGCGGTCCTGATCCTCGGTTTCCTCATAGGGGAAGCGATCGGCGAACTCGGCGTAGCCGGCGCCGGTTTCCGCGACGGGAGCGGGGCGAAGCGCACGGGCGGCAGCGGTCTTCATCAGCTCGCCGGCGATTTCGCGGATGCGCTCCTTCATCCGGCTCTTGCGCGCCTGCCAGGCGACGCCGCCCAGCTTGTCGAGCGCCACGCCCTCGCTGTCCGCGCCGTAGCGCGAGAGAACCTCGAGATTCTCGACCGGCACGTAGAGCTTGTCGCCGCCGGCATATTCCACCGCGACGCAATCATGCGGGGCTTCGGCCACCGGGATCTGGGTCAGCCCCTCATAGCGGCCGATGCCGTGATCGGCGTGGACGACGAGATCGCCGGGCGAGAGGGTGGCGAGCTCGGCGAGGAAGGCGTCGGCGGACTTGCGGCGGCGTCGGCGGCGGACGAGCCGGTCGCCGAGCATATCCTGCTCGGTGAGCAGGGCGACGTCCGGCGCGGTGAAGCCGTGATCGAGCGGCAGGACGATGAGGGCGACGGGCGCTCCCCTCCCGCTCGCGGGAGAAGCACCCTTCTCCCCCCTCCCGCTTGCGGGAGGGGCTGGGGGTGGGGAGTCGTTATCGGCCTTTGCCCCTGACCGAGAGCTCGGGCCCACCCCCCGGCCCCCTCCCGCGGGCGGGAGGGGGAGAGCGCCCAGCGCCTCCTGCCAGCTTTCCGCCAGCGCCAGCGCATCCATGCCGTGATCGCGCAGCAGCCCGGCGAGGCGTTCGCGCGAGCCCTGGGAATAGCTCGCCAGCACCACCTTGCGGCCGTCGCGCCGGAGCTTGCGGGCATGGGCGGCGACCGCGTCGTAGATATTCTCCTGCGCGGCGCGCTCGGGCGTGAAGTCGCGCGGGCCCTCCACGCCGAAATCGAGCACGGCCGCGCTCTCGGGCTCGCGGAAGGGGGTGGCGAGGTGCATCGGCCGGTCGGCGATCAGCGCCTCCCACTCGGCGGGCGCGAGATAGAGCGCGTCCGGGGCAAGCGGACGATAGCTCCCCGGATCGGCGGATTGGGCGCGCACCCGGTTGGCGTGATAATCGGCGATCGCCTCGAAGCGGCCCTCCGCCGCGCTCGCCGCGCCCGCATCGCGGACGATCACGTCGGCGTCGGTCAGGTGATCGAACAGGGTGGCGAGCCGCTCCTCGAACAGCGGCAGCCAATGCTCCATGCCGGCCAGCCGCCGCCCGTCGCTGACCGCCTGATAGAGCGGATCGCCGGTCGCGGGGGCGCCGAAGGCGGAGCGGTAGCCGGTGCGGAAGCGCTTGATCGACTCCTCGTCGAGCAGCGCCTCGGACGCGGGCAGCAGGGTGAAGCCGTCGATGCGGTCGACGGTGCGCTGGTCGGCGGGATCGAAGCGGCGCACATTCTCGATCTCGTCGCCGAAGAAATCGAGGCGCAGCGCCAGTTCCTCGCCCGAAGGCCAGAGATCGACGAGACCGCCGCGCACCGCATATTCGCCCGGATCCGCCACGGTTTCGGTGCGGACATAGCCGTTGGCCTGGAGCAGCGCGCCGAGCCTGTCCCGGTCGATCCGCTCGCCCGGCGCGAGCTTGGCGACGAGCTGGCGGATGCGGAACGGTGTCAGCGTGCGCTGGGTGGCGGCGTTGACGGTGGTGACGAGAAGCTCGGGGCCGTTGGGCTTGCGCTGGAGGGCGTGGAGGGTGGCCAGCCGTTCGGACGACGAACGCAGCGAGGGCGAGGCGCGATCGAAGGGCAGGCAGTCCCAGGCCGGGAAGGCAAGAGTGGTGAGCTCGGGCGCGAAATAGCGGGCGGCCTCCGCGACGGCGCGCATCTCCTGCTCGTCGGCGGCGACGAACACGGCCCGCCCCTCGGCCGCGCGCGCGAGATCGGCGAGCAGCCAGGGAAGAAAGCCCGCCGGCACGGAGGAAAGGGTGAGGGGTTGGTCCGCCTTGAGGATGCGGGGGAGAAGGTCAGCCATTCTAAAAGCCCTCTCCCTCGAGGGAGAGGGGCGGGTGAGGGTGGCCCGCGCTCGACAGCGGAGTGCTCGCGCTACGCGCTCGCCCCTCACCCGCCCCTCTCCCCAACGGGGAGAGGGCTTTAGGGAGCGAGGGGGCTTTTCGCGCCGTCCCCCTCACTTCGCCACCGGGATGTAATCGAGGGCCTGCATCGCCTGCATCATCGGGCCGGCATAACGCGCCGGGACCGGCTGGGTGCCGATCGCCCAGGCCATGATGTCCACATCGTCCTCCTCCAGCAGCGCGGCGAACCAGGCGGTTTCGGCCTCGCCCCAGCCGGCGGCGTGCTTATCGAAGAAGCCGCCGATCATCAGGTCCGCCTCCTTGGTGCCGCGGTGCCAGGCGCGGAAGCCCAAGCGCTTCAGGTGATGCTCGCGATCCAAGGGGGAACTCCAATGGCAAAACGCCGGCGGGCGCTGGCGGCGCGCGTCGGCTGTGGTAGAGCCCATCTAGTGATGCGGCCCGAAATCCTCAATCCGCTGTTCGCCGAGGTGGAGGCGCTGAAGGGCGTGGGGCCGAGCGTCGCCAAACCGCTCGCCAAGCTGGGCATCACCCGCGTGGTCGATCTGCTGTTCCATCTGCCGACCGGCGTGGTCGAGCGGCGGCGGGTCGAGCGGCTGGACATGGCGGACGCCGGGCGCGGCGTGATCGTGACGCTGACGGCGGTGAGTTACAAAGGCTCCTCCTCCCCGCGCGGGCCCTATCGCGTCCACGCGACGGACGCGGAAGGAAATTACGTCAGCCTCGTCTATTTCGGCGGCAATTCGGGCTGGGCGAGGAAGCAGTTTCCGCTGGGCGAGCCGCGCGTCGTGGCGGGCCGGCTCGATCTCTACGGGCAGGAATTGCAGATCGTGCATCCCGATCAGGTCGTGGCCGTGGGCGAGGCGGACGAGGTGGTGGAGCGCGAGCCGGTCTATCCGCTCTCGGCCGGGATCACGAGCCGGCGCATCGCCCAGCTCGTCGCGCAGGCGATGGATCGCGTGCCGGAGCTGCCCGAATGGATCGAGCCGGGGCTATTGGCGCAGCGCGGCTGGCCGGGTTTCGCGCTGGCGCTGGCGCAGGCGCACCATGATCCGGACCATATGACGGCGCGCGAGCGGCTGGCCTATGACGAGGTGTTCGCCAACCAGCTCGCGCTGATGCTGGTGCGCGCCTCGACGCGGCGGCGGCGAGGCCGCGCGCTCGCGGGAGACGGGCGGCTGCGGGCGAAGCTCAGGCTCCCCTATGCGCCCACCGGCGCGCAGGCCCGCACGATCGCCGAGATCGAGGGCGACATGGCGCAGGACGCGCCGATGCTCCGGCTGCTCCAGGGCGATGTCGGTTCGGGCAAGACGCTGGTGGCGACGATGGCGCTATTGAACGCGGTCGAGGCGGGGGCGCAGGGGGCGCTGCTCGCGCCGACCGAGATCCTCGCCCGCCAGCATTTCGCGACGCTGCAAGGCCAGCTCGCGCCGCTGGGCCTGACGGTGGCGATCCTCACCGGGCGAGAGAAGGGCCGCGCGCGCGAATCGACCTTAATGGGGCTGGCGGACGGTTCGATCGACATTCTCGTCGGCACCCACGCCATTTTCCAGCAGGCGGTCGCCTACAAGGCGCTGGGGCTGGTAGTAGTGGACGAGCAGCACCGCTTCGGCGTCGCCCAGCGGCTGATGCTGGCCGAGAAGGGCGCGCACCCGCCGCATATGCTGGTGATGACCGCGACGCCGATCCCGCGCACGCTCACCCTCGCGCGCTACGGCGAGATGGATGTGAGCCGGCTGGATGAGATGCCGCCGGGCCGCCAACCGATCGAGACGCGGGTGATCGCGCTCGAACGGATCGACGAGGTGACGGCCGCGCTCGGCCGCCATGTCGCGGGCGGGGGGCAGGCGTACTGGGTCTGCCCGCTGGTCGAGGAGACGGACAATGATGATTCGGCCGCCGAGGCGCGCGCGGCGGCGCTGAAGCTCGCGTTCGGCGACAAAGTGGGGCTCGTCCACGGCCGGATGAAGGGGCCGGAGAAGGATGCGGTCATGGCCGCCTTCCAGTCCGGCCAGGTCGCGGTGCTGGTGGCGACGACGGTGATCGAGGTCGGCGTCGACGTGCCCAACGCCACGCTGATCGTGATCGAAGGGGCGGAGCGCTTCGGCCTCGCCCAGCTCCACCAGCTCCGCGGCCGCGTCGGCCGGGGCGACCAACATTCGGTCTGCCTGCTGCTGCGCGGCTCGATGCTGAGCGAGACGTCGCGCGCGCGCCTCGCGCTGATGCGCGAAACCAATGACGGCTTCCGCATCGCCGAGGAGGATCTACGCCTGCGCGGCGGCGGCGAGATATTGGGCACGCGCCAGTCCGGCGAGCAGGCCGCGCGCCTGGCAGATGCGGCGCAGACCGCGGCGCTGATCCCGGCGGCGCACGCCGACGCGCGGCTGCTCACCGATCGCGACGGCGGGCTGGAAGGCGAGCGCGGCCAGGCGGCACGGGTGCTGCTCTATCTCTTCGAGCGCGACGCGGCGGTGGGATTGCTGCGGGCGGGGTGAAATAGATGATGGGCTCATTCACCGTCATTGCGAGGAGCGAAGCGACGAAGCAATCCAGTCCGGCCTAGATTGCTTCGCTACGCCCGCAATGACGATCAGCCCAAATCATCCCGCTTTAGAAGTCGCTCCAGTTCGGCTTGTCGTTGGGTGCGGCGGCAAGCAGGCGGGCGTAGCTGTCGGCAGGGATGGGCTCGATGAACTCGCCGCCGACGCGGCCGCCCAGGGCCCAGATCACGCGGGCGGCGCGGGGACCGACCACCGGCAGCGTCACCGCGATCCGCTCGCCGGGCGTCAGCGCCGCGTCGGTGCGCGACATGAAACCGAGCGGCGAGATGTTGACCACCAGCGCCGTCGTCCGCACGCCCGCCGGCCCGTCGACCATGGCCCGGAACGACACCACGTCGCGCGTCGCCCGCCGACTTTCCTGGATTGATGGCGCGGTAGCCATTGCCCGAATACCCCCGGTTACGCTTTGTCAGACAAACGAGACTGCGCCCGCGGGCGTGAATCGATGGTCAAGCACTATGGTTTACGCGGATTTACGCGTCGCGTTTTCCTCGGCTCGCCCGCCGAGCGCGCGGACCAGCGCCACCGCCGCCTGCATCCGCTGGGTATCGACCGCGAGCGCGGCGCGTTCGGCGTCCAGCGCCGCCGTCTGGGCGGTCACGACCTCGAGATAATCGGATGCGCCGTCGCGGTAGCGGGTGAGCGCCAGGCTTTCGGTGCGCCGGGCGGCATCGGCCGCGGCGTGCCGATCCTCCGACTCCTGCGCAAGCAGACGCTGGGCGGCGAGCCCGTCCTCGACCTGCTGGAAGGCGGCGAGCACGATCGCGCGGTAATCGGCGGCGACTTCCTCATAGTGCGCGCGGCTGATCGCCACCTGCGCGCGCCGCCGGCCGCCGTCGAACAGGGTGAGCAACGCCTGCGCCGGGCCCAGCGCCCAGAAGGTGGCGGGCGTGCTGAGCAGCGCGCCGTGGGCGGCGTTGAAGCCCCCGCCCACGCCCAGGGTCAGCGAAGGGAAGAAGGCGGCGCGGGCGACGCCGATCCGCGCATTGGCGGCGTAGATGCGCCGCTCCGCTTCGGCGATGTCGGGCCGGCGCTGGAGCAAGGCCGAAGGCACGCCCGCCGGGATTTCGGGAGGTGTCAGGGCCAGCACGGCCGGCGCGAGCGTGAAAGCGGTGGCGTTTTCGCCGACCAGCGCCGCGATCCGGTGCTCGGCGGCCGCGCGCTGGTTGGCGATCGCCGAAAGCTCGGCGCGGGCGCTCGCCAGTACCGTCTCGGCGCGACCGACATCCATACCATTGGCGAGGCCGCCCCGGTGACGGGTGCGGGTCAGCGATTCGGCGCGCGCATAGGCGTCGATCGTCTGGCGTAGCAGCGCGGCTTCGGCGTCGAGCCCGCGCAGGCGGAAATAGGTGTCGGCGAGCTGCGCCTGCAGGCTCAGCCGTACATCGGCGAGATCGGCGGCGCTCGCCTGCGCCTCGGCGCGCGTCGCCTTCACCTCGTTGCGCACGCGCCCCCAGAGATCGAGCTCGTAATCGATCGAGCCGCCGACGATGAAGTCCTTGTAGGTTGCGGCCGCGCCGTTCGAGAGCGGCCGTCGGGCCGAGACCCGGTCCCGCTCCGCGCTCGCGCCGATCGAGGGGGTGGGATAGAGATCGGCGCCCGCCGCGCGGACCTGCGCGCGCGCCGCATCGTAGCGGGCCAGCGCCGCGGCGAGGGTGGGGCTGGCTCGCTCCACCCGCGTTTCGAGATCGTCGAGCGTGGCGTCCCCGAAGCTCCGCCACCACGTCCCCCGCTCCGCGGCGTCCCCCGGTTCGGCCACCAGCCAGCCCGCGGGCGGCGGCGCGGACACCTCTTTGTAGGCGGGAGGCGTAGGCGTGCTCGGCGGATGATAAGCGGGCGCGAAGGAGCAACCGGCGAGCGCAACGAACGCGGCAAAGGTCGCCAATTCCTTTGCAGAGCGCAATTCCCCCGTTCGTCCCGAGCGAAGTCGAGGGATGTGCCTCAAAGACCATTGCTTGGAGCACGCGCCTCGACTTCGCTCGGCACGAACGGGGATAATGTTCATGGACGGGGAATCAGCCCGCATGGGCTGCCCCGGCCTTGGCGATCGCCACGCGGTCACCATTACGGATGGCGTCGGGCGGGGTATCGATCACGCGATCGTTCGGGCTGAGCCCATGATCGATCTCCAGCGATTTGCCGAGGTCGCGAGCGATCGTGACCGGCTTAAGCGTCACGCGATCATGGGCGTCCACCGTCGCCACGCTGGTGCCCTTGTCGTTGAAGATCAGCGCGCTCGACGGGATGCGCAGGCTGCCGGGGGCGGAGGAGAGAGGGAAGCTCACCTGCGCATAAGCGCCGGGCTTGAGCGCGCCGTCCGGGTTGTCCGCCTGCAGTTCGACGAGCATGGTGCCCGAGCTGGTGTCCACCGCGCGCGCGGTGCGGGTCAGCACCAGATCGAAGCTGCGCCCGGGATATTCGGGCAGCGTCATCGTCGCGTGCATGCCGGGATGGACCTGCGCGGAGCTGCCCTGCGGCACGCGGACATAGACGCGGATGCGATGCTCGTCCGATACGGTGAACAGCGGCTGGGATGCGCTGGTGCCGGAAACGACGAGCGCCCCGATCTGCGCCGATCGACTGGTGACGGTGCCGGCGAAGGGCGCGCGTAGCCGGGTGAAGCCCTCCTCCGCCTCCAGTCGCTTGACGTTGGCGAGGCTGGCGTTGGCGACCGCCCGCTTGGCCTTGTAGTCCCCGGCCTTCTCGTCCGCTTCCTGCTGGGAAACGGCGTCCTGCGCGAGCATGGTCGCCCAGCGCGCGGCGGTGGACTTGGCGAGCGCCTCCTGCGCCAGTGCGGTCTGATAATCCGCCTTGGCCTGGGCGAGCTGCTGGTCGAGATCGGGCGCTTCCAGCACGGCGAGCGGCTGGCCCGCTTTCACATGATCGCCGATGTCCGCCAGCCATCGCCGGATATAGCCGTTGGTGCGCGCATAGATCGCGGCGCTGTTCCATGCCTGCACATTGCCGGGCAGCGTCAGCCCGTCACCGGCCTCCCCCCTGCTGGGGCGGACGATGCGGACGGTGGGGATGGTCGCTTCCTCGGCGGAGGAAGCGAGCTGATGGTCGGCCATGCCGCGTGTGGTGATGCCGACGCCCGCGACGATGAGAGCGAGGATGCCCGCGCCGATGCCGATGCGCTTCAGCGTGCGCACCTGGCGCGCATCGGGGGCCGTGGGCAAGGCTTCTTCAGACATGGGCGAGCTCGAGCTCCGCAGAGGATGCCTTCACCCGGCCATGGCGGTGGAAGAAGGCGAAGACGGTGGGGACGAAGAACAGGGTGGCGACGGTGGCGCAGATCAGTCCGCCAATCACGGCCCGACCGAGCGGCGCGTTCTGCTCACCGCCCTCGCCGAGGCCGAGCGCCATCGGCAGCATGCCTATGATCATGGCGAGCGCCGTCATCAGCACCGGGCGGAAGCGGACCATGCCCGCCTCGATCGCCGCCCGGGTCGCGTCGCCCAGCTCGGCCAGCCGCTCGCGCGCGAAGCTCACCACCAGGATCGAGTTGGCGGTGGCGACGCCCATGCACATGATCGCGCCGGTCAGCGCCGGCACCGATAGGGTCGTGTGGGTGACGAACAGCATCCAGATGATGCCGGCCAGCGCGGCGGGCAGCGCGGTGATGATGATGAAGGGATCGAGCCAGCTCTGAAAATTGACCACGATCAGCAGATAGATGAGCAGGATCGCGCCGATCAGCCCGAAGGCGAGACCGGAGAAGGCGTCGTTCATCGTCTGATACTGGCCGCGCAGGATGACCTTCACGCCGGCCGGCCGTTCCTTGTCGAGCCGCTTCACCACCCGCTTCACCGCGCCCGCCACCGCGCCGAGATCGCGGCCCTGGGTGGCGGCATAGGCGTCGATCACCGGCTGGATGTTGTAGTGATTGACCACCGGGGATGTGTTCGAGCGATAGATGCGGCTGATCCCGCCCAGCACCTGCGGCGGGCCCTTGGCCCCGCTGCCGGAGATCGGCACGTTGGCGAGGGCGCTCATCGAGCTCACGTCATATTCGGGGGTCTGGGCGACGACCGAATAGGAAACGCCGTTCTCCGGGTTGAGAAAGAAGACCGGCGCGGTCTGCCCGGTGCCGGCGAGCGCGCTCGCCAGGCTGTTGGTCACGTCGCGCTCGGTCAGCCCATATTGGCCGATACGCGAGCGATCGACATCGACGTTGAGCTGCGGATAGCGCGCGCTCTGCTGGATGCGCACGTCGGCGATGCCGGGAATGCCGCGCATCGCCCGCATCAGCTTGCCGGCATAGGCGGCGTCCGCCTTCTCGTCGCGCCCCGTCACCTGCACGTCGATCGGGGCGGGCGCGCCGAAGTTCAGGATCTGGCTGGTGATGTCGGCGGGCAGAAAGGAGAAGGTCGAACCGGGAAAGCTTTTGGGCAGCTCGCGCCGCAGCGTCGCGACATAGCGGTCGGTGGGCGCGTGATGCTCGGACAGGCTGATCAGGATGTCGCCGTCCTGCGGCCCGATCGTGCCTGAATTATTGTAGGTCGTATTGATCGAACTCACCGGCAGGCCGATATTGTCCGCCATCGAGGCGAGCTCGGCCGTCGGGATGAGCTGGCGGATGCGGCTCTCGATCCGCTCGAACTCGGCCGAAGTGTCCTCGATGCGCGAGCCAACCGGCGCGCGGACGTGCAGCATGATCTGCCCGGCGTCGACCGACGGGAAGAAGTTGCGGCCGAGGAAGGGCACCAGCAGGAACGAGAGCAGCACCACGATCAGGAAGCCGAGCATGAACGGCTTCCGCCGTTCGAGCGCCAGCATAAGGAACGAGCCGTAGCCCGCCCGCACCCGGGTGAAGCGCGCCTCGAACCCGCGCTGGAAGCGGACCAGCGGGTTGCGCGGAGCGGGCGAGCCCGCCGCATGCTGGTCCTCGCCCGGCGCGTGCGGCTTCAGCAGATACATCGCCATGGTCGGCACCAGCGTGCGCGAGAGCACGAAGGAGGCGATCATCGCGAACACCACCGAAAGCGCCATCGGCACGAACAGGAAGCCGGCCACGCCCGGCAGGAAGAACATCGGCACGAACACGATGCAGATGCAGAGCATCGAGACGAAGGCCGGCGTCACGATCTGGGCCGCGCCGTCCATGATCGCCTGGATCACGCCCTTGCCCTTCTCGAGATGCCAATTGATGTTCTCGATGGTGACGGTCGCGTCGTCGACCAGAATGCCGACCGCGAGCGCCAGCCCGCCAAGCGTCATCACGTTGAGCGTTTGCCCGAAGGCGGAGAGCGCCGCGATCGCCGCCAGCACCGCCAGCGGGATGGACAGCGCGATGATGACGGTCGATCGCCACGAGCCCAGGAACAGCAGGATCATCAGCGAGGTGAGCGCGGCGGCGATCGCGCCCTCGCGCACCACGCCCTTCACCGCCGCCTTCACGAACAGGGATTGGTCGCCGACCGGCACGATGCGCAGCGCGCTCGGCAGCCCGGCCTGGATGTCCGGCAGCTTGTCCTTGATCCCCTGCACGATCGCCAGCGTCGAGGTGGTCCCGTTCTTGAGGATGGTCATCAGGACCGAACGATGCCCGTCGACATGGACGACATTGGTCTGCGGAGACGATCCGTCCCGCACATGCGCCACGTCGCGCATGTAGATGGTTGCGCCGTTCACCACCTTGACCGGCAGATCGTTGAGCTGCTCGATCGAGCTCGGCGCGTTGTTGAGCTTCACCGCATATTGGTAGCGGCCGATCTTGACGAAGCCGGCGGGGTTGATCTGATTCTGCGCGGCGATCGCGGCGCCGATATCCTGCGGGGCGAGGCCGTGCGCCTGGAGCGCCTGCGGATCGATATCGACCTGCACCTGCCGCTGCTTGCCGCCGGACGGATAAGGGATCGCCGCCCCCGGCACAGTGACGAGCTGCGGGCGGATCTGGTTGATCGCGGCGTCGAAAAGCTGCTGCTCGGAAAGCCCCTTGCCGGAAAGCGCGAGCTGGATGATCGGCACCGTCGAGGCGTTGTAGTTCAGGATCAGCGGCGGGTCCGTGCCGGGCGGCATCTGCTTCAGCACCGTCTGCGAGACGGACGCGACCTGCGCGGTGGCGGTGCGCGTGTCGGCGCCCGGGTGGAAATAGATCTTCACCACGCCGATGCCCTGGAGCGAGGTGCTCTCGATATGCTCGATATTGTCGACGGTGGTGGTGAGCACGCGCTCATAGGGGGTGATGATCCGGCCGGCCATCTCCGTCGGCGGCAAGCCCGAATATTTCCATGCCACCGCGATCACCGGCACCTTGATATCGGGGAAGATGTCGACGGGCGTGCGGGTTGCGGCGATCACGCCCGCGATTCCGATCAGCAGCGCCATGACGATGAAGGTCAGCGGCCTTGTCAGCGCTATCCGGACAATGCCGATCATTATCTGACCTCGATTGCGGAACCCGCGACGAGCGGAAATGGAAGGAAGCGGGTGCCGAATAGCAACCTTTCCGCCCGATGCACCAGCGGGAGTGCGTCCGTCTAATATATCATCCGGTCTGATCGATATCCAAAACGACTTGAAGGACGGCGGAGGATCGGCTCTTTCGGACGGCATCGCCGATGCGCTCGATCCGGAATGGCGGAAAGGCAAGGAATCAAACCGCTTCAAGTCCGCAAGGAATTCGATGGAATTCGACAAGTCTTAATTTTCCGACGCTACCAGCATCCATGCGCCTCCTTTCATCTCGTGGATCCTCATGGGCTTTGATCCCGCAACCCTCCTGACGGTTACCTTCTCCGCGCTCCTCCTGTTCGCCTTGCTGCTGGCGGTGACGGGCATGGAGAAGGCGGCGCGCGCCGATCGTATCTGGTGGATCGCCGCGTTTCTGCTCGGCGCGGCGGGCTTCATGCTGATGATCGCGGCTCCGGCGAAAGCCCTCGCCGCGCCTCGCGATCTCGCCAACAGCCTGTTCCTTCTGGCCTATGGGTGCTGCCACGCCGGCGCGCGACGCCTCGCCGGGCGACGGCCGACCTTGCCGTCGATCTTCTCCGGAGCGCTGCTCTGGCTGGTGATTACATGGGGGCTGCACATTTCCGCGGCGCTTCGCATGCCGGCCGCCTCGGCGCTTATCTGCGCCTATTCTCTCGGCATCGCGTGGGAGCTTCGGCGCGGCGCGGACCCCGAAGCGTTGATCCGTCGAATCGCGGCGTGGCTCTGCCTGGCGCACGCCGGCTTCTTCGCTGTCCGGCTGATTATGGGGCCGAGCTTCGGCCTGACGAAGCAATATTCCGAATCCATGCTGAGCCTGTGGGGCGCGATACTGGCCTTCGAGACGATCCTGTTCGCAGCCGCCCTATCGGCGGTTGTGATCGCCGCCTTCCGCGAGCGGGATGCTCTCGACGACCGAAAGCTGGCGATGACGGACAAGCTCACCGGGATCGGCAATCGGCGCGCCTTTGACGCGAGAGCCGGCCGTCTGATCGGGCAGGCGCGGCGGACCAACGATAATCTCGCGCTGATGCTGATCGACATCGACGGCTTCAAGGCGGTCAACGACGCCCAGGGCCATGCCGCCGGAGACAGGTTGCTCACCCGCATCGCCATCGTCACGCGCGCGCTTCTTCCCGAACCGGATCTCTTCTGGCGGATAGGCGGGGACGAGTTCGCCGTTCTGCTCCGGGACAGTGATATGGATCACGCCTGCGCCATCGCCGATGCGATCCGCGGCGCGATAGGGAAAAATCTTCCGCGCGTCCGCAATCCTGCGCATCCGTCGGTTTCGGTAACGATCGGCATCGCCATGGCCCGGGCGGGAAAGCCGCTCGAGCAGCTTCTCGAAGAAGCCGATGCGGCGCTCTATGCCGGCAAGCGCGGCGGCCGGGACCGGGTCGTCAGCGCGGCAGGGCAGGATAGGCAACGAACTTTCGGCGTATGACGTTCACGGATATCCGCGGCTGGTCATCGCCCTCCGCGATCACATGACGTCACGAAAAGAGGCGAACCAGGATCACCAGCAACAGAATGCCGGCCAGACCGGCGATAAAGATCAACCGGCGCGCGCGCGTTCGAAGGATGATGTCGCCGCCCCGTATATCCTCCGCGGAATAATGCGGAGGCGATGACGGTTGGGCGTCAGCGATATCTCTGTCCTTGTTTCCCGGTTCCGCCATGAGCCTTCTCCTGCGGATGACAACCGGGCATGCCGGTCACCGTTCCACGATCCGATCGGAGCGGCCAGGGCTTCGTTATTCCGTTCCTTCGCTCTTAGGCCAATTCTCCACCAGGGCCCGGTATCGCCGCAAACCGGGTTTCGGCCGGAACCCTCAAATTCCGCATTCGGGTTCGCGCCTCATGCGAAGGGCGCCGCCACGCCCTCGCCCGGCACGCTGCGGACGGCGACGGACACTTTCTTCGCCCACCTCCGCGCCGCCTGATTTAAGCGCAAGCAACGGGAAGCGCCGCCTCTCCTCAAGGCTTAACTGATCAGCGAGGAGAAACCGATGTTCCAGATCCACCCGCTGCGCCGCGAGGATTTCGCGGACCTGTTCATGCTCGACGATGAGGCCCTGCGCGCGCGCCGGGCGAGGCGCGTCGTCGCCGATGCCAAGCCCGGCTTTCCCTGTCGCGTCAGCCTCGCCGACGCCGACCCGGGCGAGGAACTGATCCTCGTCCATTACGAGCATCAACCGGCCGACACGCCCTTCCGCGCGAGCCATGCCGTCTATATCCGTGCCGCCGCCGAGCAGGCCGATCCCGCGCCGGGCGAGGTGCCGCAGGCGCTCCGGGACAGGCTGCTCTCGCTTCGCGCCTTCGACGCGGAAGGCATGATGATCGCCGCCGATTGCGCCGAAGGAGACGCGATCGAACCGGCGATCGAGAGGCTGCTGGCCGATCCGGCGGCTTCCTATCTCCACGCCCATTTCGCGAAGCCCGGCTGCTACGCCGCGCGGATCGAGCGGGCGTAGGGGTCAGCAAGCGTCTGGCGGAGTGCCTTGCGCCAACCGGCGAGGAGCGCCTCGCGATCCGCGAAATCGGCCTTGGGCTCGAAGCGATCGATCGCGCGCGGCAGCGCCGCGACCGCTTGCGGGCCGTCCCACAGGCCGACGCCGATCCCCGCGAGCCAGGCCGCTCCGAGCGCAGTCGTCTCGATCATCGCCGGACGCTCGACGGGCACGCCGAGCAGATCGGCGAGGAATTGGCAAAGCCAGTCGTTCGACGACATGCCCCCGTCGACGCGCAGCACATCGAGCGCGCCCGCGCCGTCCTCCCGCATCGCTTCGGCGAGATCATGGGTCTGATAAGCGGTCGCCTCCAGCGCCGCGCGGGCGAGGTGTGCGGCGCTCGCGCCGAGCGTCAGGCCGGTCAGCAATCCCCGCGCGTCGGGCCGCCAGTGCGGCGCGCCGAGGCCGACGAAGGCCGGAACCAGATAGACGCCGCCATTGTCCGCCAGGCTCGCCGCCAGATCGGCGGTGTCCGCCGCCTGCTCGATGATGCCCAGCCCGTCGCGCAGCCACTTCACCGCCGCGCCCGCGACAAAGATCGAGCCTTCAAGCGCGTAGGCGGGTCTGCCCTCCAGCCGATAGGCCAGGGTGGTGAGAAGCCGGTGCCCGGACGCGAGCGCCCTGTCCCCCGTATTCGCCAGCACGAACGCGCCGGTGCCGAAGGTCGCCTTGGCCGATCCGGGCGCGAAGCAGGCCTGCCCGAACAGCGCCGCATGCTGATCCCCCGCCATGCCGGCGACGGGAACGACCACGCCGAGCAGATCGGGCTCCGTCGCGCCGAAGCGGCCGGCATTGTCCCTCACCTCCGGCAGCATCGCCTCCGGCACGCCGAACAGCGCGCACAGCTCCGGGCACCAACGCTGCCGGTGGATGTCGAACAGCAGGGTGCGAGAGGCGTTGGTGGCATCGGTAGCGTGGACCTTGCCGCCGGTCAGCCGCCACAGCAGGAAGCTGTCGATCGTGCCGAAGGCGAGTTCGCCCGCCGCCGCCCGCTCGCGCGCACCCTCGACATGATCGAGCAGCCAGGCGAGCTTGGTCGCGGAGAAATAGGAATCGAGCAGCAGCCCCGTCCTCTCCCGCACCAGCGCCTCATGCCCTTCCTGCCGCAGCCGTTCGCATAAGGGCGCGCCGCGCCGATCCTGCCAGACGATCGCCTTGTGGATCGGTTCGCCGGTCTTGCGGTCCCACACCACCGCCGTCTCGCGCTGGTTGGTGATGCCGATGGCGGCGAGGGCGGCGGGTTCGATCCCCGCCTTCGCTATCGCCTCGCGTATCATGGCGATCGTGTCGCGCCAGATATGCTCGGCGTCATGCTCCACCCAGCCGGGGCGCGGATAATGCTGGGCAAGCTCCACCTGCGCGCTCGAAACCGGCGCGCCCTGACGATCGAACAGGATGGCGCGGGTGGAGGTGGTGCCCTGGTCGATCGCGAGGATATGCCCGGCGGTCATGCGGCGCTCCCGATATGTTTCTCCAGCCGCTCCGCCGTGCCGGGCGGAACATGCAGGCCCAGCCGGGAACGTCGCCAGAGAATGTCCTCCGCGGTCCGCGCCCATTCCTGCGCCGTCAGATAATCCACCTCGCGGGCATGGAGCCCACCGCCCAGATCCTCGCCCAGATCGGCCGGCCTCCCCGCCCCGCCCAGCACGCGCCCTATCCGCGTGCCGTAGGCGCGGGCGAGGCGTAGCGCCGTCGCTTCGGAGAGGAAGGGCCAACGCCCCCTCACCTCCGCGAGGAAGGCATCGAAATCGGCGATGTCGCCGCCCGGCAGCGGCGCATCCGCCGTCCAGGGTTCGCCCATCGCCGGCAGGAAGGGAGCGAGCTTCTCCAGCGCATGTTCGGCGAGCCGCCGATAGGTGGTGATCTTGCCGCCGAAGCAGGAGAGGATCTGCGGTGCCTCCGCCTCGCCCAGCTTCAGCACATAATCGCGCGTCACCGCCGAGGCCTCCGCCTCGCCATCGTCATAGAGCGGCCGCACGCCCGCATAGCTGTGGACGACGTCCGCGGGCGTGACCGGATCGGCGAGATAGCGGTTGACGCTCTCGCACAGATAGGCCGTCTCCTCCTCGCTGATCGCCGGCGCGGCGGGGTCGCCATGCCATGGCGCATCGGTGGTGCCGATCAGGGTGAAATCCCGCTCATAGGGAATGGCGAAGACGATGCGCCTGTCCGGATTCTGGAAGATATAGGCGTGCTCGCCCGCATAACGGCGCGGCACGACGATATGGCTGCCCTTGACGAGCCGGGGCGGCCGCTCGGGCTCGGCCCCGCGCGCCCGGGCCAGCACGCGATCCACCCACGGCCCGGCGGCGTTGACGATGGCGCGGGCGCGCACCTCGCTTTCCGCGCCGTCGGCGGCGCGGAGCCGGGCGGTCCAGGCGTCACCCTCGCGCCGCGCCTCGATGAAGCGCGTCCGGGTGCGGATGTCCGCGCCGCGTTCGCGGGCGTCGAGCGCGTTCAGCACCACCAGCCGCGAATCCTCCACCCGGCAATCCGAATAGAGGAAGCCGCGCGCCAGCCCCGGCTTCAGCCCCGCTCCCCATTCGTCCTTCAGCGATACCCGCTTCGATCCGGGCAGGCTGATCCGGCCGCCGAGATGATCGTAGAGGAACAGCCCCAGCCGGATCAGCCAGGCCGGCCGCCCGCCTTCGGGCGCGGGCATGACGAACGGCAGCGGACGGATCAGATGCGGCGCGATGGCAAGCAACCGCTCGCGCTCCTGCAACGCCTCGCGCACCAGCCGGAACTCGGCCTGCTCCAGATAGCGCAGGCCCCCGTGGATCAGCTTGGTGGAGGCGGACGAGGTATGGGCGGCGAGATCGTCCTGCTCGACCAGCAGCACCTTGAGCCCCCTCCCCGCCGCATCGCGCGCGATCCCCGCGCCGTTGATGCCGCCGCCGACGATGAGGAGATCGAAATCCTGCACAGGAGTATCCTGCCTCACGTCGCGCGGAAGGGATAGGGCGCGATCGGGCGCTGGAAGGGATGGAGATCGAGCGCGCGGGTGACGGGCGGCAGCGCGCGTTCGGGGCATTCCGGCCGCTCGCACAGATGACAGGCGGGGCCGATCGGGATCGGCTCCGGCCCAAGTCCGTCCGCATAACCGATCGCTCCCGCGTGACGCGCCTCGCAGCCCAGCACCAGCAGCATCCGTCCCGGCGCGGCGGTGCGCGGGACGGCACGCGCGAAGGAGACGATGCGCGTTCCGTCCTGCGCCTCGGCCAGCGCGGCGATGGTCTCGCCGGGCAAGCGGAAGGCGCGCTGAACGCCCCAGCGCGGGCAGCCGCCGCCGAAACGCGCGATCGGCATCGCCTCGGCGGCGAAGCGTTTGGAGACATTGCCCGCCGCGTCGATCTTGAGGAGGAAGAAGGGAATGCCCCGCGCGCCCTGCCGCTGGAGCGTGGTCAGGCGGTGCGCCGCCTGCTCGAACGAGACGCCGAAACGGTCGGCGAGCAGGTCGCAATCATGCCGGCTCTCCTCCGCCGCCCGGCGGAAGCGCTCATAGGGCATGACGATGGCGGCCGCCGCGTAATCGGTGAGCGCGACACGCGCCAGCGTCGCCGTCTCCTCATCGGGCGGGGCGGCGCGCCGGATCGCCGCCGCGATCGGATCGGCGAGCGCGAGCAGCGCGAGCTGATAGGCGATCCCGAACAGGCGGCTGGCGGCGGGCAGCCGCTCGGACAGCATCAGCCGGCGGCGGTGATAGTCGTAATGACGCAGCGTGCCCGCCAGCACGTCCTGCGGCACCACCCGCACGCTGACACCGAAGCGCTCGGCCAGCGCCTTCTCCATGCCCGCGCGCAACGCCTCCGGCCCCTCGCCGAGCGCCGGCGACAGCGCCTCGGCCGCCTCGTCGATCTCGGGATAATGATTGCGCCGCTGCTCCAGCTCTGCGCGCAACCAGTCGAGCGGCGAGGCGGCTGTGGAGACGCCGAGCCGCTCGATCCGGTCCGGCATCCGCCTGAGATCGTCGAGGGCGCGATAAAGCCGCGACACCGCCTCGGCGAAACTCGGGTAATTCTCCGCCACCTCCATCACTTCGTGGCGCGGAATGGCGATATCCTTCACCAGCGTGTCGGCGAAGATGGCGTGCAGGTCACTCGCCGCCGCCTCGTTCGCACCCGCCACGAAATCGCGCATGTCGATGTCGTAGGTGCTCGCCAGCCTCAGCAGCATCTGCGCGGTCAAGGGCCGCTGGTTGCGTTCGAGATGGTTGAGATAGCTGGGCGAGACGCCGAGCTCGTCCGCCATCTGCGTCTGGTTCAGCCCCAGCTCGCGGCGCAGCACCCGCAGGCGCGGGCCGAGATAGAGCTTGCGATCGGCGGCGGTGGCCATGCCGGAGAAACTGTCATGTTGTGACAGTCAGGACAAGTCATATCCTGTCCTGCCGTCACTCATCGTCCTTTCGCGTGGCCCTCTTCCCCACCATGCAGAAGCGAAGATCGCAGCAGGAGACACTCGTGACCGATTTCGCCGATCTCGTCCCAGCCCCCGCCGGCCGCTTCGACGGCATCACCCGCGCCTATGCCCCCGCCAATGTCGAGCGGCTGCGAGGATCGCTGGCGATCGAGCATACGCTCGCCCGCCGCGGCGCGCTCCGCCTGTGGGAGTTGCTGCACAGCGAAGCCTATGTTCCCGCGCTCGGCGCGCTCTCGGGCAACCAGGCGATGCAGATGGTCCGCGCCGGGCTGAAGGCCATTTATCTTTCCGGCTGGCAGGTCGCCGCCGACGCCAACACCGCGGGCGCGATGTATCCGGACCAGTCGCTCTATCCCGCCAACGCCGGCCCGGAGCTCTGCCGGCGCATCAACCGCGCCTTGCAGCGCGCGGACCAGATCGAGCACAGCGAAGGCGGCGCGGCGCGCGACTGGTTCGCGCCGATCGTCGCCGACGCCGAGGCGGGTTTCGGCGGGCCGCTCAACTGCTTCGAGATCATGAAGGCCTATATCGAGGCGGGCGCGGCCGGCGTTCATTTCGAGGACCAGCTCGCCAGCGAGAAGAAGTGCGGACATCTCGGCGGCAAGGTGCTGATCCCGACCCAGGCGCATATCCGCAACCTCCAGGCCGCCCGCCTCGCCGCCGACGTCTGCGGCGTGCCGACCCTGCTCGTCGCGCGCACCGATGCCGAGAGCGCGAAGCTCATCACCTCCGACATCGACGAACGCGATCACGCCTTCCTGACCGGCGAGCGCACGCCCGAGGGCTTCTTCCGGCTGAAGGAGGGCAGCGGCCTCGATCATTGCATCGCGCGCGGTCTCGCCTTCGCACCGCATGCCGATCTGCTGTGGTGGGAGACCTCGCACCCCGATCTGGAGGACGCCGGGCGCTTCGCCGAGGCGATCCAGAAAGCGCATCCGGGCAAGCTGATGGCCTATAACTGCTCGCCCAGCTTCAACTGGGAAGCCAAGCTCGACAAGGGGACCATCGCCCGCTTCCAGCGCGAGCTGGGCGCGATGGGCTACAGGTTCCAGTTCGTGACGCTGGCCGGATTCCACAGCCTCAACCACGGCATGTTCGAGCTGGCGCGCGGCTACAGGGACCGGGGCATGGCCGCCTATTCCGAGCTCCAGCAGGCCGAGTTCGCGAGCGAGCCCGCGGGCTACACCGCCACCCGCCACCAGCGCGAGGTGGGTACCGGCTATTTCGATCTGGTCGCCACCCTCGTCTCGGGCGGGGCGGCCTCCACCACCGCTTACGCCCAATCCACAGAAGCCGATCAGTTCAAGACCACCGCGGTCGCCGCGGAATAAGAAGGAGAGCAGCCATGACCGTCCAGACCCTGACGCCCGAACCGGCCCGCGCCCGCGCCGTCTTCTCCACCGAGGACTTCGCGCTGCTCCGCACCGCCGTCGCCGCCTATCTGCGCCAGGTGCAGGACACACCCGAATCGGTGAAGTTCAGCAATCTCTACCACCGGCTGGGCCGGCTGGGCTGATTGCCCGCAGAAGTTGGTTTGGAGAATGCTCCCTCTCCCGTTTGCGGGAGAGGGTCGGGGTGAGGGGCGAGCGCGAAGCGCGAGCTTTCGCTATCGAGCGGGGGGCCACCCTCACCCAACCCTCTCCCTCGAGGGAGAGGGCGCTCACCGAGCGATCACCCGTAGGGCTTCGATCTGGGCGGGGCTGTAACCGAAGCCGGCGAGCTGGGCAGCGTAATCGGCCGCGCGCGCGCCTTCGCGGCGGACGGCGCAGACGAAGCGGCGCACCGCCTCCAGCCGGGGATCGGCGAGCGGGCGCGGCGGCTCGAAGCCGAACAGCGCGCGAAACAGACGGCGCAGCCTGCCGGCCGGCTTGTCGCTCGCCGCGCAACCGCAGCGCTCAGCGTCATGCAGCGCCACCGTCACCGCCTGCCAGTCGCTCCGCGAAAGCTCGGTCTCTCCGATCGGATCGAACGCCATCTTCGCCTCCAGTCTCCGGCGCGGAGATAGGAATGGCGGGTTTTCCTTTAAAGTCGGATAAGATGGGCCGAACCTTTCGAGGAAATCGAATGCCCAGCCCCGGAACGCCCACCTACGATCAGCTCCGCATCTTCCTCGCCATCGTCGAAACCGGCAGCTTCGCCGCCGCCGGAAAACGCCTCAACCGCGCCACTTCCGTCATCAGCTACGGCATCGCCAATCTGGAGATGCAGCTCGGCCTCAAATTATTCGATCGGGAGGGCACGCGACGCCCCGTCCTCACCGAAGCGGGGCGCGCGGTGCTGGCCGAGGCGCGGACGATCGCGCACGGCATGGACGGGCTGCGCGCCAAGGTGAAGGGCCTGCTCGAAGGGCTGGAGGCGGAGGTGACGCTGGCGGTGGACGTGATGCTGCCCACCGCCTGGCTCGCCCGCGTGCTCGACGCCTTCCACGGCGCGTTTCCCACGGTGGCGCTCCGCCTCCATGTCGAGGCGCTGGGCGCGGTGGCGGCGCTGGTGCTGGAGGGCCGCGCCGTCATCGGGGTGAGCGGGCCGCTCGCCGCCGAACTGGAGGCGCTCAACCGGCGCGCGCTCGGCAGCGTGCCGATGGTGCCGGTCGCCGCCCCGTCTCACCCGCTGGCGCAGGAGAAGCCGCTCGCGCCGGGCGCGGGGCGCGAGCATGTCCAGCTCGTCCTCACCGATCGCTCGCCGCTGACCGCGGGACGCGACTTCTCGGTGCTGAGCGACCGGAGCTGGCGCCTCGCCGATCTCGGAGCCAAGCACGCGCTGCTCAAGGAGGGGATCGGCTGGGGCAATATGCCGCTGCCGCTGGTCGAGGCCGATCTCGCCTCGGGCGCGCTCGTCAGGCTGGAGATGCCGGACCGGCCCGCGCTCGATTACGGCTTCGACGGCATCTGGCGCACCGACACGCCGCCCGGCCCGGCTGCCTGCTGGCTGCTCGGTCATCTCGCCGAGCAATGCGGCGAAGGCGATCGCAGCGCCCTCCCCTCCGATCGGGGCGCGTAAAGAGCGCGACAGTTTTTCGCTTAGGGCGCAGGGGCGAAACGCGGCATCACAGGCGCGTCAGGGATGGAGACGGAAATGCCGATCGTCACGCGCCGCGCGCTGCTGGGTTCGGGCGTCGCGCTGCTCGGAGCGGGCGCGGTCGGCGGTCTGGTCCGCGCCGCACCGCCCGCAGAGGAAGCTCGAAACACACAAGGATTTCCCTTCCCGTTTCGTCAAGGCGCGCACCGTCTGGATATGGCTGCCGCCCGGCTATGACGCAGGCAAGCCGCTGCCCGTGCTCTACATGCATGACGGGCAGAATCTGTTCGACGCGAAGCTCGCCGGCTACGGCGTCGAATGGGGGATCGACGAGCATGTCTCGGCGCTGGCGAAGCGCGGCATCGGCCCGGCGATCGTCGTCGGCATCGCCAACTCGCCGCTGCGCTGGCGCGAATATGCGCCGGCGAGCATCATCAAGCATCTTTCACCAAAGACGCGCGCGCTGATCGAGCAGGGCTATGGCGGACCGCCGCTTTCCGCCGCCTATCTCCGCTTCATCGTCGAGGAGTTGAAGCCTTGGGTGGACAAGCATTACCGCACCCGACCGGAGCAGCCGCACACGCTGATGATGGGATCGAGCATGGGCGGGCTCATCACGCTGGAGGCGATGGCGACGTATCCGAACGTGTTCTCGGGCGCGGGTTGCCTTTCCAGTCACCTGTCGCTGTTCGCCGTCGGCGCGAAGGGGCCGGTTGACCCTGCGCCCTGGGCGAAGGACATCGAAGCCGCGCTCCGCGCCTTCGCCCGCGAGGATCTGCCGCCGCCGGAGCATCACCGCTTCTGGCTCGATCACGGCACGTTGAGCCTCGACCAATATTACGGCCCCTTCCAGGACGCGCTGGTCGCGGGGATGGTGAAGCGCGGCTACCGGCGCGGGCAGGATCTGGTCGCCCGCACCTATCCCGGTGCAACCCACAACGAAGCCTCGTGGAGCGCGCGCGTCGAGCAGCCGCTGACCTTCCTGCTCGGCGGGAAAACCTGACGCTTATTCCATGACCCACAGCGCGCGGGGGAGCCCTTGGGCCCAGAGCAGGGCTGTCAGGTCGCCCCGCTCGATCCGCGCGGAGGCGGCGGCGGCGGTCCTGGGCTTGGCGCGATAGGCGACGCCGAGGCCCGCCGCCTCGATCATCGGGATGTCGTTGGCGCCATCCCCCACCGCCAGTACCTCGGCGGAGGCGAGGCCCAGCCGGTCGCGTTCGGCTTCAAGCGTGGCGAGCTTGGTCGCGGCGTCGACGATCGGTTTGGCGACAAGGCCGTCCAGCACGCCCTCCCCCACGCCCAGCCGGTTGGCGATCGCCACGTCGAAGCCGATCTCGGCGGCGACCGGCTCGGCGAAGGCGGTGAAGCCGCCCGACACCAGCACGGTACGCGCGCCGTCCGCGCGCATCGTCCGCACCAGCGCGCGCGCGCCGGGCATGATCCGCACCCGCTCCTCGCGGCAGCGCGCGATCATGCCCTCCTCCAGCCCCTTGAGCAGCGCCACGCGCGCGTCGAGCGCCTCGGCGAAATCGAGCTCGCCGCGCATCGCCGCCTCGGTGACGGCGGCGATCTCGGCCTTGATGCCGGCGTAATCGGCGAGTTCGTCGATGCACTCGATGGTGATCATCGTCGAATCCATGTCGGCGACGAGCAGCTTCTTGAACCGCCCCCACGAAGGCTGGACCACCACGTCGAACGACAGCGCCTCCAGCGCCGCCCGCGCGGCCGCAGGATCACCGGTGAAGGCGAGATCGGCGGCGTCGCCCTCGTCGAGCCAGATCCAGCCGGTGGGCTCCGCGCCTGTCTGCCGCAGCGCATCCTCCGCGCTCGAAATATCCCCGCGCGAAAGCGCGCCCGCTGCTATCAGCGTCGCCGTGAACATGACGTCTCCCGATCTGCCGCCGCTGGCGCTCATCGCAGGGCCGACGGCGAGCGGCAAGAGCGCGCTGGCCCTCGCGCTCGCCGAGCGGATCGGCGGCGTGATCGTCAATGCGGACGCGAGCCAGGTCTATGCCGATCTGCGCGTGCTCACCGCCCGCCCCTCGCCGCAGGAGGAGGCGCGCGCGCCCCATCGGCTGTTCGGCCATATCGACGCGGCCCGGGCGTATAACGCCGCCGCCTGGGCGGAGGAGGCGAAAGCCGCGGTCGCCGAAGCCCATCGCGAGGGGCGCACGCCGATCCTGGTCGGCGGCACCGGCCTTTATATCCGGACCCTGCTCGACGGCATCGCGCCGGTGCCGGAGATCGCGCCGGAGATCCGCATGGGCGTGCGCGCGCTGCCCGTCGCCGAGGCTCATGCCGCGCTCGCGCGGGAAGACCCGGCCGCCGCCGCGCGCCTGCGCCCCGCCGACGCCGCCCGCATCGCCCGCGCGCTGGAGGTGGTCCGTTCGACCGGGCGGACCATCGCCGATTGGCAGGCCGAGCGGGTCGGCGGCATTGGCGACGCCGTGCGCCTCTCGCCCCTCCTGCTGATCCCCGATCGCGAGGAGCTGGCCCGGCGCATCGACACGCGTTTCCTCATGATGCTGGAGCAGGGCGCGGTCGAGGAGGTCGAGGCGCTGCTCGCCCGCCGTCTCGATCCGGCGCTCCCCGCGATGCGCGCGATCGGGGTGCGCGAGATCGCCGACTGGCTGCAAGGCCGCTCCACCCGCGCCGACATGATCGCCCGCGCGCAGGCGGCGAGCCGGCAATACGCCAAGCGGCAGCGCACCTGGTTCCGTCATCAGCCTCCGTCCGACTGGCCGCGCCTGGCCGAATGGAATTTGGCTACGCTCGCCAATTTCGTAACATTATTACGATCTTGATGGTTGACGCGCTCTTTTATTGCCGGTAGCTGCGCCTCCTCACCCCAAGGAGGACGACGTGAAATACGGAGGACGAGCGCGATGACGAAGGAGAAGAGCGGCGCGGAGATATTGGTGGAAGCCCTGGTCGACCTCGGGGTGGAGCTTGTGTTCGGCTATCCGGGCGGCGCCGTGCTTCCGATCTACGATGCGCTCTTCAAGCAGTCCTCCATTCGCCACATCCTCGTGCGCCAGGAAGGCGGCGCAGCGCACGCGGCCGAGGGCTATGCCCGCTCCACCGGCAAGCCCGGCGTGGTGCTCGTCACCTCCGGCCCCGGCGCCACCAACGTGGTCACGGGTCTGGCCGACGCGCTGATGGATTCGATCCCGATCGTGGTCATCACCGGCCAGGTGCCGACGCACCTGATCGGCACGGACGCCTTTCAGGAGGCGGACACCGTCGGCATCACCCGCCACTGCACCAAGCATAATTATCTGGTGAAGGATCCCGCCGATCTCGGCGCGGTGATCCACGAGGCGTTCCATATCGCCACCTCCGGCCGCCCCGGCCCGGTGGTGATCGATCTGCCCAAGGACGTGCAGATCGCGACCGCGCCTTACGGAAAGCCCGCCTCCCCCTTCGAGCACAAGACCTACCGTCCCCAGATCGAGCCGGAGCCCCAGGCGATCGAGACGGCGGTGGAGATGCTGGCGGCGGCCGACCGGCCGATCTTCTACACCGGCGGCGGGGTCATCAACGCCGGGCCGGACGCGGCGCAGGCGTTGCGCGCGTTGCAGGCGCTGACCGGGGCGCCCGTCACCTCCACGCTGATGGGGCTGGGCGCGTTCCCGGCCAACCATCCGGCGTGGCTCGGCATGCTCGGCATGCACGGCACCTACGAAGCCAATATGGCGATGAACAAGGCGGACCTGATCGTCTGCCTCGGCGCCCGCTTCGACGATCGCGTGACCGGCCGGCTCGATGCCTTCGCCCCGCACGCGCGCAAGATCCACGTCGATATCGATCGCTCCTCGATCAACAAGAATGTCCGGGTCGATCTGCCCGTCGTCGCGGACGCGGGCCGGGCGATCACGGCGATGATCGCGACCTGGAAGACGCGCGGGCACGAAGCCGCCGATCTCGAGGAATGGTGGGGCCGGATCGAAGGCTGGCGCGCGCGCAACTCGCTCGCCTATCCCGCCTCCGACCACGAGATCATGCCCCAACAGGCGATCCGCCGTCTGTGGGAGATGACGCGGGACCGGGATCCGATCGTCTCCACCGAAGTCGGCCAGCATCAGATGTGGGCGGCCCAGCATTTCGGCTTCGACGCGCCCAACCGCTGGCTCACCTCGGGCGGGCTCGGCACGATGGGCTATGGCCTGCCCGCCGCGATCGGCGCGCAGCTCGGCAACCCGGACAGGCTGGTGATCGACATCGCCGGCGAAGCCTCGATCCAGATGAACATCCAGGAGATGGCCACCGCCGCGCAATATCGCTTGCCCGTGAAGGTCTTCATCCTCAACAACAGCTATATGGGGATGGTCCGCCAGTGGCAGGAGCTGATCTATGCCTCGCGCTATTCGGAAAGCTATTCGGAAGCGCTGCCCGATTTCGTGGCGCTCGCCGCCGCGTTCGGCTGGAGGGGGCTGCGCATCGAGAAGCCGGGCGAGCTTGACGACGGCATCACCGCGATGCTGGCGGCGGAGGGACCGGTGATGGTCGATTGCCGGGTCGCCCAGCTCGCCAACTGCTTCCCGATGATCCCGTCGGGCGCCGCGCATACCGAGATGATCCTCCATTCGGAGGAGGTGGCGGGCGAGGCGAGTGACGAGGCGAAGGCGCTGGTGTGATGCCCAAGGCGCGGCTCGTCATCCATGTCGCGGAGCCTTTCGACTTCGGCCGCATGAACGCGGGCGAGGACGATCTCGTCGGCTGGACGGCGCAGGCCGCGCCCACCTTCTCCGACTGGGTGATCCATCTCGATCGCCCCTGGACGATCGGGGACGAGGAGTTCGACAAGGTGAAGATATCCTCGCGCTATGCGGGAGAGACGGTCTCCAAAGTATTGGAAGGCTTCGGCTTCACCGCGATCAACATCTGCTATCCCCGGCGCGACGAGGACGGCCGCACCTATTGGCATTTCGGCATGGTCGGCAACGTCCTGCTCGCGCCCGAGAAAGACTGATTTCATGCACATCCGGGAAGAAGCCGCCGAGCGGCATACGCTTTCGATCGTCGTCGATAACGAGGCGGGCATCCTCGCCCGCATCGCCGGCCTGTTCACCGCGCGCGGCTACAACATCACCAGCCTCACCGTGGCGGACGTGACCGAGGATCATCGCGTCAGCCGCATCACCATCGTCACCCACGGCCCGCCCGAGGTGATCGACCAGATCATCGCCCAGCTCGATCGGCTGGTGCCGGTGCATCGCGTCTCCGATCTCACCGATCTCGGCCCGCATGTCGAGCGCGAGCTGGCGCTGGTGAAGGTGGCGGGGGTCGGCGAGCACCGCATCGAGGCGCTCCGCCTGGCCGAGGTCTATCGCGCCCGGGTGGTCGATTCGACCATCGCCAGCTTCGTGTTCGAGGTGACAGGCAGCCCGGAGAAGATCGACAAGTTCCTCGAGCTGATGCGGGAGGTCGGCCTCGTCGAGGTCGCCCGCACCGGCGTCGCGGCCATCGCGCGAGGTAAGGAAGCCGCCTGAATTGCAGCCACCGTCACCCTGACGAAAGTCAGGGTCCAGACGCACTCCGCTGATGAAGTGCGAATGGATGCTGACTCGTCAGCATGACGATCCGGAATGTTCGAAAGGGAAACCGAGAAATGCGCGTTTATTATGATGCCGATGCCGATGCGGGCCTGATCAAGACCAAGAAGGTCGCGATCGTGGGCTATGGCAGCCAGGGCCACGCCCATGCCCAGAATCTGCGTGATTCGGGCGTCGGCGAGGTGGTGATCGCGCTTCGCCCGGGATCGGCCTCGGCGAAGAAGGCGGAAGGCGCGGGCTTCCGCGTCATGCCGACGGCGGAGGCCGCGGCCTGGGCCGACATCATCATGATCCTCGCCCCCGACGAGCATCAGGCGGCGATCTGGGACACGGACATCAAGGATCATATCCGCGACGGCGCGGCGCTGGCCTTCGCCCACGGCCTCAACATCCATTTCGGCCTGATCGAGCCCCGCGACACGATCGACGTGTTCATGGTCGCGCCCAAGGGGCCGGGCCACACGGTGCGCTCCGAATATCTGCGCGGCGGCGGCGTGCCCTGCCTGATCGCGGTGCATCAGGACGCGTCGGGCAACGCGCACGACGTCGCCCTCTCCTACGCCTGCGCGATCGGCGGCGGGCGTTCGGGCATTATCCAGACCGATTTCAAGGAGGAGTGCGAAACCGATCTGTTCGGCGAGCAGGCGGTGCTGTGCGGCGGCCTCACCCATCTGATCCAGGCCGGGTTCGAGACGCTGGTGGAAGCCGGATACGCGCCGGAAATGGCCTATTTCGAGTGTCTTCACGAGGTGAAGCTGATCGTCGATCTCATGTATGAGGGCGGCATCGCCAACATGCGCTATTCGATCTCCAACACCGCCGAATATGGCGACATCACCACCGGCCCGCGCATCGTAACGGACGAGACCAAGGCCGAGATGAGGCGCGTGTTGGCGGACATCCAGTCCGGCCGCTTCGTCAAATCCTTCGTGCTCGACAACCGCGCCGGCAGCCCCGAGCTCAAGGCCTCCCGCAAGCTCGCCGCCGAGCATCCGATCGAGCAAGTGGGCAGCCGCCTGCGCGCCATGATGCCCTGGATCGGCGCGGGCAAGCTGGTGGACAAGGACAGGAACTGAGCGCGTCCTCCTTCCCCGTCAGGCTGGCGGGGAAGGAGATATCCGTTTGACAGCCCGCCCGCCTGTCCGCACCGTGGGGCGTTCCACAGGAGAGTCCGCCATGCGCATGCTGTCCGCCTCCCTCGCCCTGCTGATCGCCGTCGCTCCCGCCGCCGCGCAGACGCCCGCCAATCTGCCCAAGGCCCCTCCCGGCGCGCCGGATGTCTCGCGCGTCGTCGCCGGAAGCTACGCGATCGAGCCGCACCATACCCAGGTGATGTTCGCGGTCGATCATCTGGGCTTCTCGATCTTCCGCGGTTTCCTCTCGAACGCCTCGGGCACGCTGACGCTCGATCCTGCCCACCCTGCCGCGGCGAAGCTGTCGGTCACGGTGCCGGTCGCCTCGATCCACACCACCAGCGACAAGCTCAACGAGGAGCTGGTCTCGCCCCAATTCTTCGATGCCCAGCGCTTCCCCGACGCCACATTCACCTCGACGAAGGTGACGCCCGGCCCCAACAACATGGCGCGGGTGGAAGGCGATCTCACCATCCACGGCGTCACCAGACCGGCGGTCATGCAGGTCCATTTCCACGGCGCGGGCAAGAGCATGATGGGCAAGGGGACCGCGCTCGGCTTCGACGCGCGCATGACCCTGAACCGGAGCGCCTTCGGCGTCGGCGCGGGCGTGCCGCTCGTCTCCGATCGCGTCGAGCTCACCATCTCCGCCGCTTTCGAGCAGCAGGGCTGAACAGATTCACGCGAAGACGCGAACGAAAATGTCGCCTTGGGAGAGGCAAACTCCCAAAAATTGCTGGACAGCCCCGCCCGCTTGCGCCAATCAGCGCGCATGATCGCGGGTATCCGCCTCTCCCTGCTTCGACTTACACGCCCTTAGGCGCGTCGTTCGCGCGCGGGCACGATCCGCGCTGCGCCTAAGGGATCACATCACGGGAAGCAGACCCCTTGCGGCCGATCGCGGCCGGGGGGCGGATTGAGGCAGGGCCATGACCGACACTATCCTGATTTTCGACACCACGCTGCGCGACGGCGAGCAGTCCCCCGGCTGCTCGATGAACCTCGAGGAAAAGCTGAAGGTCGCCCATCAGCTCGAGGCGATGGGCGTCGACATCATCGAGGCGGGTTTCGCCATCGCCTCGGAAGGCGATTTCGAGGCGGTATGCGAGGTGGCGCGCCAGGCGGACAAGGCGACCGTCGCCAGTCTCGCCCGCGCGGCGGACGCGGACATCGACCGCGCCTGGGAAGCGGTGCGCCATGCGAAGCGCCCGCGCATCCACACCTTCATCGCCGTCTCGCCGCTCCACATGCGCGTCAAGCTCGGCAAGGAGCCGGACGAGGTGCTGGCCGCGATCGAGCGCTCCGTCTCCCGCGCGCGCAATCTCTGCCCGGACGTCGAATGGTCCGGCGAGGACGCGACGCGCGCCGACCCGGACTTCCTCGCCCGCGCGATCGAGACGGCGATCCGGGCCGGGGCGACCACCATCAACCTGCCGGACACGGTGGGCTACGCCACGCCCGAAACCTACGGCGCGCTGTTCCGCGACATGATCGGCCGCGTGCCCAACGCGGACAAGGCGGTGTTCTCCACCCACTGCCACAATGATCTGGGCCTGGGCGTCGCCAACACGCTGGCGGCGGTGATGGCGGGCGCGCGGCAGGTCGAATCGACCATCAACGGCATCGGCGAGCGCGCCGGCAACGCCGCGGTCGAGGAGATCGCGATGGCGCTCAAGGTGCGCGGCGACGTCATGCCCTACCGCACCAACATCGTCTCCGCCGAGATCACGCGCGCGAGCCGCATGGTTTCGGGCATCACCGGCTTCCAGGTGCAGCCTAACAAGGCGATCGTCGGCGCCAACGCCTTCGCGCACGAAAGCGGCATCCACCAGGACGGCATGCTCAAGGACGCCTCCACCTACGAGATCATGACGCCCGAGAGCGTCGGCCTCACCACCTCCAACCTGGTGATGGGCAAGCATTCCGGCCGCGCCGCCTTCCGCGCCAAGCTGGAGGAGCTGGGCTATGAACTCGGCGACAACGCCTTCCAGGACGCCTTCATCCGCTTCAAGGCGCTGGCCGACGCCAAGAAGGCGGTGTTCGACGAGGACATCATCGCGCTGGTCGACGACGAGGTGCTGCGCGGGCACGACGCGATCCAGGTCAAGGATGTCGAGATCCATTGCGGCACCGGCCCGGCCCGCGCCATCCTGACACTGGAGGTCGAGGGCAAGGAGAACACGGCGGCGACGCGCGGCAGCGGCCCGATCGACGCGCTGTTCGCCGCGATCCGCACAATCGTGCCGCACGAGCAATCGATGCTCGAACGCTACGAGGTCCACGCCGTCACCGGCGGCACCGACGCGCAGGCCGAGGTCTCGGTGGTGCTGGCGGAGGACGGGCGCACCGTCCGCGGCCTCGGCGCGCACCACGACACGCTGGTCGCCTCGGTCCGCGCCTATGTGAACGCGCTCAACAAGCTGATGGTCAAGCGCACCCGCCGCGCGCCGGACGCGGTGGCGGGCTGACGCGAAACCGCCGGCGTCGCGGAAGCGGCGACGCCGGCGGTGACAGGCATGACCCTAGATGAGAGCGTCGAGTTAAATAAGAACCGTTCGCCCCGAGCGAAGTCGAGGGGCTCCGCCGAGCGCAGCCGAGGCTTCTCGACTGCGCTCGACATGAACGGATGAAGCAGATTTCACGCTCGCCGCTCTAGCCGCAGGGGCGCCCGTCCGAACGGTCGATCGCGCGGCCGGCGAGCGCGCCGCCCGCCGCGCCCAGCACGGTGCCCAGCGTCTTGTCGCCATGGCCCGCGATGGCGTTGCCGAGCAGGCCACCGGCGACGCCGCCGATAATCAGGCCGCCGGTGCCCTTGTCGTAGCAGCGGCCGTGGCGCCAATAGCCGCGATGCTCGTGATGGCCGCGATAATAGCGGTCATGGCGATCCCAATGGTGATGCCGGGCCTGCGCCGGCGCGGCGATGCCGCCCGCGGCGACGGTGGCCAGAGCGGCGGCGGCGGCGAACTTGCGGAACATGACTACACTCCCTTTTTCGAATCCGACCCCGCCATGATGGCGCGGGCGCATTGACCCATCCCTGAACCGGACTGTCAGCCTCGGTTCATGGGCGTAACAAGATAGCCGCCGTTCCCGTCCGCGATAGACTTACCCATGCCCGGTCGGCAAAAAGACCCCCTGTCTGGACAGGGGGAATCGGTTGCTTTCCGAACGTCACAAGGAAATCGCGGGCACGATCTGGGAAATCGCCAACCGGCTGCGCGGCCCTTACCGGCCGCCGCAATACCGGCTGGTCATGCTGCCCATGGTCGTGCTGCGCCGCCTCGATTGCGTGCTGGAGCCGACCAAGGATGCGGTGCTCGCCGAACATGCCCGGCTGATCGCGGCGCACACGCCGGAGAACGCCATCCCACGCCTGCTGACGCGCGTGGTCGACAAGGGCCGCCAACAGCCGCTCTACAACATCAGCTCCTACACCTTCGCCAAGCTGCTGGGCGATAGCGAGAACATCGCGCCCAACCTGGTCGCCTATATCAACGGCTTTTCCGATACGGCCCGTGCCATCTTCGAGAAATTCAAGTTCGGCGACCAGATCGAAAAGCTCGACTCCAGCAATCGCCTTTACGCGATCGTGCAGGCGATGGCCGGGGTGGACCTGCACCCGGACACGATCAGCAATATCGAGATGGGCTATATCTTCGAGCATCTCGTCATGCGCTTCAACGAGCAGGCGAACGAGGAGGCGGGCGATCACTTCACCCCGCGCGAGGTGATCCGGCTGATGACGCATCTCGTCTACACGGGCGAGGAAGACATCTACAAACCGGGCGTCTATCGCGAGATCTACGATCCCGCCTGCGGCACCGGCGGCATGCTCTCGGTTTCCGAAGAGACGATCCGCGCGGGCAACGCTTCCGCCAATCTCGGCCTCTACGGGCAGGAATATAACGATGAATCCTGGGCGATCTGCTGCTCGGATATGCTCATCAAGGATGAGGAAACCGATCATATCGTGCTCGGCGACACGCTGGGCGACGGCAAGACCGGCGACGGCTTTCCGGGCCGCCGGTTCCACTACATGCTCGCCAATCCGCCCTTCGGGGTGGAATGGAAGGACCAGCAGAAGATCGTCGCCAGGGAAGCCGACGAACTGGGCTTCTCGGGCCGCTTCGGCGCGGGCCTGCCCGCGATCAACGACGGATCGCTGCTGTTCCTTCAGCACATGATTTCCAAGATGCACCCCTACCAGGAAGGGGATAAGGATCAGCCGGGTTCCAGGATCGCGATCATCTTCAACGGCTCGCCCCTGTTCAGCGGCGATGCCGGGTCCGGCCCTTCCAATATCCGGCGCTGGATCATCGAGAATGACTGGCTGGACGCGATCGTCGCGCTGCCGGACCAGCTCTTCTACAATACCGGCATCTTCACCTATGTCTGGCTTGTCACCAACCGCAAGGCGGCGGAGCGGCGGGGCAAGGTGCAGCTGATCGACGGCACCCGCTTCTTCGGCAAGATGAAGAAGAGCCTCAACAACAAGCGCAACGAGTTGTCCGAAGCGCATATCGACCGCCTGACCGAGATCTACGGCAGTTTCCGCGACGGCGAGACGGAGGTCGTGGGCATCAACGGCGGCCGGGAGGAGCGGGTCGTCTCCCGCATTTTCGACAATCGCGCGTTCGGCTTTCTCAAGGTCACGGTCGAGCGGCCCCTGCGCCTCAATTTCGAGGCGACGGCGGAGCGGATCGCGCGGCTCGATGACCAGTCCGCCTTCATCAACCTGGCCGTCTCCAAGAAACGCAAGGACGCCAGGGCGGCGGAGGCCGAGGAAGCGGCCGGGCGCGCCGAGCAGGCGGCGATCAAGGCTCTGCTCGCGACGCTGGAGGGCAACGGGCGCTATATGGACCGCGATCGCTTCGAGGCCGATCTCGAAGCCGCCGCGAAAAAGGCAAAGCGGAAGCTGCCCGCGCCGATCAGGAAGGCGATCTTCGCCGCACTGGGCGAGCGCGATCCCAGGGCGGAGATCTGCCGCGACGGCAAGGGCCGGCCGGAGCCGGACAGCGAGTTGCGCGATACCGAGAATATCCCCCTGCCCGCCGGAACGGCGCTGCCGCTGCCGATGGCGTTCGGGCCGGATAGGCCCAATGACGATCTGGTGGCGGCGATGCGTGGGCCAATCGACGCCTATATGGCGGCCGAGGTTCTGCCCCATGTGCCCGATGCCTGGGTGGACTATGGCAAGACCAAGGTGGGTTACGAAATCCCGATCAACCGCCATTTCTATGTCTACAAGCCGCCGCGCCCGCTGGGCGAGATCGAGGCGGATATTCAGGCGCTCGAAGGCGAGATTGCCGGGCTGCTCAAGGGGCTGGTGGCATGAGTGCTGCGGTTTTCTCGGATGCGCCTTGGCCGACCAAGAGACTGAAATTTTGCGCCTCGTATAACGATGAGGTTCTGCCGGAGTGCACAGACGACTTCGAGCCTATCCAGTATGTTGAGATTGCAGATGTCTCGCTTGTTGGCGGCATCGAAAAATCCACGCCCATGCTGTTCCATGAGGCACCGTCTCGGGCACGCCGCAAAGTTCGTGACGGGGATATTCTTGTGTCCACCGTCAGGACATATCTCAAGGCGATCGCTGCGGTCAGCGATGCGCCCGATGACCTTATCGCGTCCACTGGCTTTTGTGTCGTGCGGCCCGATGAGGGGCTAGATGCCGGATACGCTGGCTGGGTTGCCAAGTCCGAAGAGTTCGTTGGCGAAGTTGTCTCCCGCTCGGTCGGTGTCAGCTATCCGGCGATCAACGCGAGCCAGCTAGTAAACATCGATATTCCAGTGCCACCCCTCGAAACCCAGAAGCGCATTGCCGCCTTTCTGGATGAGAAGACGGCGCGGATCGACGCGCTGATCGCGAAGAAACAGGCGCTGCTGGAGCGGCTGGCCGAAAAGCGGCAGGCGATCATCACCCAGGTCGTCACCAAGGGCCTCAACGCACAAGCCCCCATGAAAGACAGCGGCATCGACTGGCTCGGCCAAATCCCGGCGCATTGGGGAAAAGGCAATATCCGTCGCTTCGCCACCATGAAGACCGGCCACACGCCGTCGCGTTCGGTGCCGGAATATTGGGATGACTGCACCATTCCTTGGTTCACGCTTTCCGATGTCTGGCAGCTTCGGGATGGCACTCGTATCTATATCGAGGAAACGGCTGAGAAAATCAGCGAGCTTGGTCTTGCCAACTCCGCCGCCGAATTACTGCCGGCCGGCACGGTAATCTTTTCGCGCACCGCCTCGATCGGGTTCAGTGGCATTATGCCGTGCCCGATGGCAACAACACAGGATTTCTGGAATTGGATTTGTGGCCCCAAGCTGAAACCCGAATATCTGCTGCTGCTGTTTCGATCGATGATGCAGAAATTCGCCGAAATTACCAACGGCTCTACACACAAGACAATTTATCAGCCTATCGCGGCTGGCCTAGAGATTTGTGCGCCGCCGCTCAACGAGCAGGAACTGATCATTGAGATGGTTATGGGCGCGATGAAGCAGGTCGACAGGACCAGCGCAAAGATCAGGGACTCCATCACTAAGCTCACCGAATACCGCTCCGCCCTCGTCACCTCCGCCGTCACCGGCCAGATCGAAGGATTGCGCTGATGTCCGGGCACACCGAATGGCACTTCGAAACCGCGATCGAGCATGGCCTGATCGCCGGCGGCGGCTATGCCAAGGGCGATCCCAGGACCTTCGATCCGGCGACGGCGCTGTTTCCCGAAGAGGTGATCGCCTTCATCCGCGCCAGCCAGCCCGCGCGCTGGGATGCGCTCGAGGCGATGCTGAAGGAGCGCACCGCCGCCACCATCATCGACAGCCTGACCAGGGAGCTGGCGAGCAAGGGGGCGCTGGGCGTGCTGCGCCACGGCTTCAAATGCTACGGCAAGGAGCTGCGCCTTGCCTGGTTCCAGCCCAATTCGGCGATGAACCCGGACGCGGCGGCGCGCTATGCCGCCAACCGCCTGACCATCACGCGGCAGGTCGAGTTCCTGTCGAGCGTGCTCAAGCGCCCGGACGGGCAGAAGCGCAAATGCATCATCGACGTGGTGCTGGCGGTGAACGGCCTGCCGGTCGTCACGGTCGAGCTGAAGAACCCGCTCACCGGCCAGCGCGCGGAGGATGCGCGCAAGCAATATATGACCGATCGCGACGGGCGCGATCCGCTGTTCCGCTTCAAGGAACGGGCGCTGGTGCATTTCGCGGTCGATCCGGATGAGGCGTGGATGACGACCGAGCTGAAGGGCGCGGACACCTATTTCCTGCCCTTCAACCGGGGCCACAATCACGGCGCGGGCAATCCGCCCGTGGAGGGCGACTGGCGGACGCATTATCTGTGGGACGAGGTGCTGACGCGGGACAGTCTGCTCGACATCCTCCAGCGCTTCATGCACCTCGACGTCACCGAGCGCCGGGTCGAGACGCCCACGGGCCATCGCATGATCCGCAAGGAGGCGATGATCTTTCCCCGGTATCACCAGCTGGACGCGGTGCGGAAGCTGGTCGGCCATGCGCGGGCGAACGGATCGGGGCGCAATTACCTGATCCAGCACTCCGCCGGATCGGGCAAATCGAACAGCATCGCCTGGCTGGCGCACCGCCTCGCCTCGCTACACGACGCCGATGACCGGAAGGTGTTTCACTCGGTGATCGTCATCACCGATCGCCGCGTGCTCGATCAGCAATTGCAGAACACCATCTATCAGTTCGAGCACAAGACCGGCGTGGTCGAGAAGATCGACGAGAACACGCAGCAGCTCGCCAAGGCGCTGGCGGGCGGCACGCCGATCATCATTTCGACCGTCCAGAAATTCCCCTTCATCTCCCAGGCGATCAGAACGCTGGAGAAGAAGGGCGAGGGCGTGGCGATCGACACGCGCGAGAGGCGCTTCGCGGTGATCGTCGACGAGGCGCACTCCAGCCAATCGGGCGAGACGGTGGCGGCGCTCAAAGGCATCCTCAACAAGGACGGCATCGCCGACGCGATCGCCGACCAGTTGGGCGAGGACGAGGACGACGCGCTTTCGGAGGAAGCCAGGGCGCGCATCCTGCGGGAGATGCTGCAGCGCGCGCGCCAGCCCAACCTGAGCTTCTTCGCCTTCACCGCGACGCCCAAGTTCAAGACCAAGGCGGTGTTCGACGAGCCGGGGCCGTCCGGCGCTGCGCCCTTCCATGAATATACGATGCGGCAGGCGATCGAGGAGGGCTTCATCCTCGACGTGTTGCAGAATTACACGACCTACAAGCGCTTCTTCGGGCTGGTGAAGCAGGTCGAGAACGATCCCGACGTGCCGAAGAAGCAGGCGGCCAAGGCCCTGGGCCAGTTTCTCGAGCTGCACCCGGTCAATATCGAGCAGGTGGTGCAGGTCATCATCGAGCATTTCCGGCTGAAGGTGATGCACGAGCTGGGCGGGCGGGCGAAGGCGATGGTCGTCACCGGATCGCGCCTCTCCGCCGTCAGATACAAGCAGGCCTTCGATCGCTACATCAAGGACAAGGGATATCAGGGCATCCGCGCGCTGGTCGCCTTCTCCGGCACCGTGGAAGATCCGAATGACCCCGGCTCGGCCTTCACCGAAGTCGGCATGAATGGCGGGCTGCCCGAAAAGGAGCTGCCCGAGCGCTTCGCCGGCGAGGACTATCGCGTTCTCATTGTCGCGGAGAAATATCAGACCGGCTTCGATCAGCCGCTGTTGCAGACCATGTATGTCGTGAAGAAGCTGGCCGGCGTGCAGGCCGTGCAGACCCTGTCACGCCTCAATCGCACCGCGCCCGGCAAGACCCGCACGTTCGTCCTCGATTTCAAGAATGAGGAGGGCGACATCTACAGGGCGTTCAAGCCCTATTACGAAACGACGCCGATCGGCGAGAATGCCGATCCGCACAAGCTCAACGAGCTGCACCACAAGCTGCTGCAACCGGCGGTGTTCACGCCCGACGACGTGCGCGCGTTCTCGGAAGTCTGGTTCAAGCCGAAGCGCGATCCGAGCGGGCAGGATCATCGGCTGATGAATGCGGTGCTCGATCGCTGCGTCGACCGATTCGAGGCGCTGGACGAGAGCGTTCAAGACGATTTTCGCGGGTCGTTGACCGCGTTCCGCAACCTCTACGCCTTCCTCTCGCAGATCATGCCCTATTTCGATCCCGGGCTCGAGCAGCTTTATGCTTTCTTGCGGAATCTCTCGCCCAAGCTGCCTCAGCCGGGCGACGGGACCAAATTCACGCTGGATGACGACGTGGCGCTCAAATTCTTCCGGCTGCAGCAGGTGGGCGAAGGCACGATCGACCTTTCCTACGGCGAGGCCGATCCGCTCAAGGGGCCGACCGACGTCGGCACCGCCCGGGTGAAGGACAAGGATGTCCCGCTATCGACGCTCGTCGACAAGCTGAACGACCGGTTCGGAACCGATTTCACCAAGGCCGATCAGCTCTTCTTCGATCAGGTGAGCGAGGCCGCCGTCGACAACGAGAAGATCGTGGAAGCGGCCAAGGCCAACGGGCTTGCCAACTTCGCCACCTTCTTCGGCAAGGTGCTCGACGACCTGTTCATCCAGCGGATGGAAGGCAATGATGAAATCTTCGCCCGGGTGATGAGCGACAAGGCGTTTCGCTCGGCGGCGCAGGACCATCTGGCGCGAGAGGTGTTCGAACGGATTCGGAAGGAGGACGGGGCGATTCTCCGCTACGGCGAATAATCGCGCCCAAACTCATTCCATGCACCCATGACCGGCAAACCGGGAGACGATAGACATTCAAGCCCACCCGCACCGGCTCACCGCCGCGCTCTCACATCTAACTCATTCGAAGGGGATGGTGGACGCACCAGGGCTCGAACCTGGGACCCGCTGATTAAGAGATAGCCATAAGCTGTTGTTATTGCTTATCATTCTGCGTCATTTCGCGTCTTGGGGAACACAAAAATGTATCTTCGACCCGCTGATTCCGAGGCGTATTGCTTCACGTCTATTCATGCAAGTTCGGGCGCCCGGGACCCCGGTGATACCCACACGGAAGATCGTCGATTTTCTGGGTATCAGAGCGATGGAGGGGCGAGACGAAGACTTATCCGGCAGTCTTGCAACAACGTCATATCGATCGCGGCTGTCTGCGTCAGGAAAAATCCCGTTACCTCTATCGCCCTAGTTCCGCGTCTGCGGTGTCGAGGCGTCGAAGCCGCTCCCTTGCGCCTGCCTCCACTGATGCATGAATCGCCTCGGGGAAATGGACGGGAAGCTGGCGCTCTACATCGCTGAACGCGCGGTCGAAGCTTGCTCTAACTTCATCGACGGCTTGCCCGATAAGCTGGCTTGAAAGCCCTGCGACACGGCCGGTTTCCACGAAATGCCGTCCGTGGATGTCGAAGATCCGATAGCGGCGGGAATTGCCGATCGCCATCGCCAGCTTGAACTGGTTGCGGCG
>Ga0164242_10000577_pt1 | contig 44268 bp, 38 predicted proteins | sample OricomgcompostMG_FD_108783 | JGI IMG/M metagenome (GOLD analysis project Ga0164242, IMG submission 108783) | Miracle-Growth compost microbial communities from Emeryville, California, USA - Original compost - Miracle growth compost (MG) ... | reverse complement strand
TCGGCCCCATCTTCGTCAAGTTCGGCCAGGTGCTGTCGACGCGGCGCGACCTGCTGCCGATGGACATCGCCGACGAGCTGGCGCGCCTGCAGGACCGCGTGCCGCCGTTTCCCACCGACGTCGCGATCGCGCAGATCGTCAAGGCGCTGGGCGCCCATCCGGACACGCTGTTCGAGCGCTTCGCGCGCGAGCCGGTGGCCTCGGCATCGATCGCGCAGGTGCATTTCGCGCGCCTGAAGAACGGGCGCGAGGTCGCCGTGAAGGTGCTGCGCCCCGGCATCCGCAAGTCGATCGACGAGGATCTGGCGCTGATGCGCATCGCCGCCGGCATCGTGGAGCGCTGGTGGGCCGACGGCCGGCGCCTGAAGCCGCGCGAAGTGGTGGCCGAGTTCGACAAGTACCTGCACGACGAGCTGGACCTGATGCGCGAGGCGGCCAACGGCAGCCAGCTGCGCCGCAACTTCGCCGGTTCCGATCTGCTGCTGGTGCCGGAGATGTTCTGGGACTACTGCTCGACCTCGGTGATCACGATGGAACGCATGGACGGCATCCCGATCTCGCAGACCGAGCGTCTGCTCGCCGCCGGCGTGGATCTGAAGAAGCTGGCGCGCGACGGCGTCGAAATCTTCTTCACGCAGGTGTTCCGCGACGGCTTCTTCCATGCCGACATGCATCCCGGGAACATCCTGGTTTCCACCGATCCAGCCACCTTCGGCCGCTACGTCGCGCTGGATTTCGGCATCGTCGGCACGCTGACCGACTTCGACAAGGATTACCTGGCGCAGAATTTCCTCGCCTTCTTCCGCCGCGACTACAAGCGCGTGGCGGAGGCGCACGTCGAATCCGGCTGGGCGCCGAAGGATACCCGCACCGACGAGCTGGAGGCGGCGGTGCGCGCCTGCTGCGAACCTATCTTCGACCGCCCGCTCTCCGAAATCTCGTTCGGCCAGGTGCTGCTGCGCCTGTTCCAGACCTCGCGCCGCTTCAACGTCGAGGTGCAGCCGCAGCTGGTGCTGCTGCAGAAGACGCTGCTGAACGTGGAAGGCCTGGGGCGCCAGCTCGATCCCGAGCTCGACCTGTGGAAGACCGGCAAGCCTTACCTGGAAAAGTGGATGAAGGACCAGATCGGCTGGCGCGGGCTGATCGAACGCTTCAAGATCGAGGCGCCGCACTACAGCAAGCTGATCCCGGAAATTCCGCGGCTGGTGCACCGCGCGCTGGCCAAGGCGGTCGAGAGCGAGAAGGATACCGACGATCTGCTGAAGCTGGTGCTGCACGAGCAGCGCAAGACCAACAAGCTGCTGGGGATCGCGGTCTATTTCGGCGCCGGCCTGATCGGCGGCGGCCTGCTGGCGCTGCTGCTGTTCTCGCTGAACTGACGGTGTCCGCAACGGCTGCCGCGAGGGGTTGCACGGCTTTTGCTTGATGCTGGCGGACGGGCCGCGCCGGGCATGGCGCGGCGCCTGACGAGGGCGTCCGATTTAAGTGGAATCGCCTCCCGACTTTGCTACAATTGCGCGTTTTTCTGAACCCCTCGCATCCTCGCCCAGCCAGATCCAGACCGATGGCGCTCCTCGAAATTCGCAACCTCGTCCGCCGCTTCGGCGACTACACCGCCGTCGACGACATCAGCCTGTCGGTCGAGGCGGGCGAGTTCTTCACGCTGCTCGGACCATCCGGCTGCGGCAAGACCACGCTGCTGCGCATGATCGCCGGCTTCGACGCGCCGGATGGGGGCCGCATCGTGCTGGACGGCGTCGATCTGGCCGGCGTGCCGCCGGAACAGCGCGCAGTGCGCACCGTATTCCAGAACTACGCGCTGTTCCCGCACATGACGGTGGCGCAGAACATCGCGTTCCCGCTCGACATGGCGAACACGCCGAAGGCGCAGGTCAAGGGCCGGATCGACGAGGCGCTGGAGGACGTGCGCCTGACGGATTTCGCCTCGCGCTATCCGCACGAGCTGTCCGGCGGCCAGCGTCAGCGCGTGGCGCTGGCGCGCGCGCTGGTGACGCATCCGAAGCTGCTGCTGCTGGACGAGCCGCTGTCCGCGCTGGACGCGCAGCTGCGCGAACAGATGCAGATCGAGCTGATCAACCTGCAGAAGGAGGTCGGCATCACCTTCATCTACGTCACGCACGATCAGGCCGAGGCGCTCGCGCTGTCGCACCGCATCGCGGTGATGAACCGCGGCCGCGTCGAGCAGATGGACGAACCGACGCGCATCTACAGCTATCCGACCAGCCGCTTCGTGGCCGACTTCATCGGCACCTGCAACCTGTTCGACGGCACCGTTGCGCAGATAGCCGGCGACGGCATGGTGCTGGACGTGCCCGGCATGGGCGCCGTCAAGGCGCGCACCGCGCCGGATGCGGTGCTCGGCGGCAGGGGCACGATCGCGCTGCGCCCCGAAAAGACGCGCGTGAGCGCCGAGATCGTGCGCGGCGTGCCCGACGAGAACCATTTCAAGGGCACGGTGAAGGAGCTGCTCTACATGGGCGGCGTGACGGTCTACATCGTGGAAACCGAAGGCGGCGTGCGCATCGAGACCATGCTGGCCAATTCCGCCATCGGCCGTCCGCGCTTCTTCGAAGTCGGCGACGCGGTGGACGTGGCCTGGCGCGTGGACGCCGGCCATTTCGTGCCCGAGCCTGCGCAGGGCTGACGCGATGTCTTCCGCCTCCAACCGCAAGCTGCCGCTGTCGCGCTGGCTGATCAGCGGGCCGCCGCTGCTGTACCTGATCCTGTTCTTCGCGATCCCGACGCTGATCATGGTGATCGCGGCGTTCCGCCAGCCCGGCGACTACGGCGGCCTGGCGCCGCTGTTCGAGGACGGCAGGCTGAACCTGACGCTGGACAACTTCACGCCGTTCTTCACCGAATTCCTCTATACCGCCATCTTCCTGAAGTCGCTGCTGTACGCGCTGATCACCACGCTGGCCTGTCTGGTGATGGCCTATCCGGTGGCGCTGCTGATCACGCGCAGCCCGAAGAAATGGCGCAACCTGCTGGTGCTGCTGGTGATCCTGCCGTTCTGGAGCAATTTCCTGATCCGCGTCTATGCATGGATGATCATCCTCGGCCCGCAGTCGGCGCTCAGCAAGGGCATCAACGTCGTGCTCGGCCTGCTGGGCCTGCACCAGGTGACGCTGCTGTACAGCGCGTTCGCGGTGATCGTCGGCCTGGTCTACGTGCACCTGCCGTTCATGGTGCTGCCGCTGTACGCCAACCTGGAGAAGCACGACCCGGCGCTGCTGGATGCGGCGCGCGACCTCGGCGCCGGCAAGTGGCAGAGCTTCTGGCGCGTGACCTTTCCGCTGTCGCTGCCGGGCATCTACGCCGGCGCGGCGCTGGTGTTCATCCCGGCGCTGGGCATCTTCGCGGTGCCCGACATCCTGGGCGGCACCGAGAGCCTGATGATCGGCAACGTGATCAAGCAGCAGTTCCTGGAATCGCGCGACTGGCCGTTCGGCAGCGTGCTGTCCATCATGCTGACGGTGGCGGCGCTGGCGGCCGCCGGTTTCGCCGCCTGGCTGGGCCGCCCGCGCAGGGGGCGCCATGCGTGACGCGATCTCCTGCGGCCGCCGCGCCGTCCATCTTCGGCACCGGGAGCGGCTGTCGTGAACCGCCGCGCGCACTCGCTGTCGCTGATGCTGGCCGGCTTCGCGGTGTACGCCTTCCTGTACCTGCCGCTGGTGATCGTCGTCATCTATTCGTTCAACGATTCGCAGATGAACGCGGAGTGGGTTGGCTTCACGCTGCACTGGTACCGCAAGCTGTTCGCCGACGACCAGATGCTGCAGGCGGCGGCCAATTCGCTGATCATCGGCCTGGTGTCGAGCGCCGCCTCGACCGTGCTCGGCACCATGGCCGGCTTCGCGCTGCACCGCTACAAGTCGCGCGTGCTGCAGCTGCTGGTGCTGACGCCGATCGCGATCCCGGAAATCCTGGTCGGCGTGTCGCTGCTGATCTTCTTCGTGATGCTCAACGTCTCACTGGGCATGCTGTCGATCACGCTGGCGCACATCGCGTTCAGCCTGGGCTTCGTCGCGATCGTGGTGCGCGCGCGCCTGGCCGGCATGGACGAGAGCCTGACGGAAGCGGCGCGCGACTGCGGCGCCACGCCGTGGCAGGCGTTTCGCCGCGTGACGCTGCCGCTGATCATGCCGGGCGTGGTGGCCGGCGCGCTGATGGCGTTCACGCTGTCCATTGACGATTTCGTGATCACCTTCTTCACCGCCGGCGCCAATATCCAGACGCTGCCGCTGCAGATCTATTCGATGATCAAGATTTCGGTGACGCCGGAGGTCAACGCGGTGTCGACGCTGCTGATGGCGCTGACGCTGTGCCTGATCGTGATCGCGTCCAAGCTGTCGCCCAACGTATTCCGTTCGTAAGTCCTTCTCTCTCTTTTGGTGGGGATCGCCATGAAAAAACTGCTCGCCGTCATCTCGCTGCTGCTGTGCGCCGTCACCGCGCAGGCGCAGGACCAGCTGCACCTGTACAACTGGAACAACTACCTGGCGCCGGAAACCGCCAAGCGCTTCGAGGCCTACTGCAAGTGCGAACTGGTGCAAACCTACTACGGCGACAACGAAGAGATGCTGGCCAAGCTGGCGGCCGGCGCCCGCGGCTACGACCTGATCGTCCCGACCGGCAACGCGCTGCAGTCGCTGATCAAGCAGGGCGCGCTGCAGCCGCTCGACAAGAGCAAGCTGCCGAACCTGAAGAACATCGATCCGCGCTACCTGAACACCGATTTCGACAAGGGCAACGTCTATTCGGTGCCGTATGCCTACACCATCACGCTGATCGGCTACAACGACCAGAAGATCAAGCAGCTCGGCGTGCCGGTCGACAGCTGGGCGACCATCTTCGACCCCAGGATCCTGGTCAAGCTCAAGGGCCGGGTGACGGTGCTGGATTCAGCCAACGAGCTGATGGCCGCCGCGCTGAAATACCTCGGCTATTCGGTCAACGACACCAACGTGCAGCACTGGCAGCAGGCCAAGGACGTGATCCTGAAGGCCAAGCCGTACTGGGCCGCGTTCAACGCCACCAGCTACATCAAGGAGCTGGCGGTCGGCAACATCTGGCTGGTGCACGGCTATTCGAACGACATTTTCCAGGCCGACCAGGATGCGCAGAAGGCCGGCCGCCCGTTCCGCATCAAGGCTGCGCTGCCGAAGGAAGGCGCGGTGCTGGCGCTGGACAACATGGTGATTCCGAAGGGCGCGCCGCGTCCCGACCTCGCGCTCAAGTTCATCAACTTCATGCTGGACGGCAAGAACAGCGCCGAGCTGACCAACCTGATCGGCAGCGGCAATCCGAACGCGGCGGCGATGCAGTACATCAAGCCGGCCATCGCGAAGGACCCGGCGATCTTCCCGGACAAGGCCACCAGCGCCAAGCTGGAGATGCTGAAGGACCTGACCGGTCCGCAGCGCCGCGCGCGCAACCTGATCTGGACCGAGATTCGGGCGGAATAAGGCCGGACGGTGGCGCGACGGACCGCGCAGACGGCCGGGCAGGCTTGGCGTCATCGTCTGCCTGCGCCTTGTCCGCCGCGCGTCGCCCGCCACGCGTTGCCCGCCACGCGTTTGCCCGCCGCATGAAAATGCAGAGAAACCCTTTATAATTCAGGGTTTTGTACGATTTTTGCAGGAACGTTTATGCCCATTTACGCTTATCGCTGCGAAGCGTGCGGCTTCGCCAAGGATGTATTGCAAAAAGTATCGGATCCGGCGTTGACCGATTGCCCGGCCTGCGGCAAATCCAGCTTCCGCAAGCAGATCACGGCGGCCGGCTTCCAGTTGAAGGGTACCGGCTGGTACGTGACGGATTTCCGCGGCGGCCAGGGCGGCGCGTCGAAGACGTCGGGCAGCGCCTCGTCATCCGCCGACGCCTCGTCGCCTGCCGCTACCTCTTCGCCTTCGCCGTCGTCTGGCGAGTCCTGACCTTTCCGGCGCCGTGCGGCGCGCTTTCTATCCGCGAACGATCATGCGCAAATATTTCGTCACCGGCCTGCTGATCCTTGTTCCGCTCGCCATCACCTTGTGGGTGCTGAACCTGATCGTCAGCACGATGGACAAGTCGCTGCTGCTGCTGCCCACCTCGTGGCGGCCGGAGGCGCTGTTCGGCTTCACCATCCCGGGGCTGGGTACGATCCTGACGCTGCTGATCATCTTCCTGACCGGCCTGGCGACGCGCAATTTCATCGGCAAGCGGGTGGTGGCGCTGTGGGACGCGCTGCTGCGCCGCATCCCGGTCTTCAACACCATCTATTCCAGCGTCAAGCAGGTGTCCGACACGCTGTTCTCGTCGTCGGGCAACGCCTTCCGCAAGGCGCTGCTGGTGCGCTACCCGCACCAGGAATCGTGGACCATCGCCTTCCTGACCGGCGTGCCGGGCGGCGACGTGCGCAATCACCTGGTCGGCGACTACGTCAGCGTCTACGTGCCGACCACGCCGAATCCCACTTCCGGCTTCTTCCTGATGATGCCGCGCGCCGACACGATCGAGCTCGACATGACGGTCGACCAGGCGCTGAAGTACATCGTGTCGATGGGCGTGGTGACGCCGGACAATTTCGACAGGACGCACATCCTCGACCCCAAGAAGGTATCGCCGGATACCCTCCAATGAAGCAAGCATGATCGTCCGTCCCGGACGCACCGGGGACGATCGACAACCACAAGAACCTGAACTGGAAACCCGAACATGTCTATGCGAACCCAATACTGCGGCCTCACCACGGAAGCGCTGCTCGGCCAAACCGTCAGCCTGTGCGGCTGGGTGCACCGCCGGCGCGATCACGGCGGCGTCATCTTCATCGACCTGCGCGACCGCGAAGGCTTGGTGCAGGTCGTCTGCGACCCCGACCGCGCGGACGTGTTCGCCAAGGCGGAATCGGTGCGCAACGAATACTGCCTGCGCGTCACCGGGCTGGTGCGCAACCGTCCGGAAGGCACGACCAACGCCAACCTCACGTCCGGCAAGATCGAAGTGCTGGCCCATGAACTGGACGTGCTGAACCCGTCCGTCACGCCGCCGTTCCAGCTCGACGACGACAACCTGTCGGAGACGACGCGCCTGACGCACCGCGTGCTGGACCTGCGCCGTCCGCAGATGCAGAACAACCTGCGCCTGCGCTACCGCGTCGCGATGGAAGTGCGCAAGTACCTGGACGAGCACGGCTTCATCGACATCGAAACGCCGATGCTGACCAAGTCGACGCCGGAAGGCGCGCGCGACTACCTGGTGCCGTCGCGCGTGAACGCCGGCCAGTTCTTCGCGCTGCCGCAGTCGCCGCAGCTGTTCAAGCAGCTGCTGATGGTCGCCAACTTCGACCGCTACTACCAGATCACCAAGTGCTTCCGCGATGAGGATCTGCGCGCCGACCGCCAGCCGGAATTCACGCAGATCGACTGCGAAACCTCGTTCATGAGCGAGCAGGAAATCCGCGACCTGTTCGAGAACATGATCCGCCTGGTGTTCAAGAAGGTGCTGGACGTCGACCTGCCGAACCCGTTCCCGGTGATGGACTACGCCACCGCGATGGGCCTGTACGGCTCCGACAAGCCGGACATGCGCGTCAAGCTGCAGTTCACCGAACTGACCGAGATGATGAAGGACGTCGAGTTCAAGGTCTTCTCCGGCGCTGCCAACATGGAAGGCGGCCGTGTGGCCGCGCTGCGCGTGCCGGGCGGCGGCGCGATGCCGCGTTCCGAGATCGACGCCTACACGCAGTTCGTCGCGATCTACGGCGCCAAGGGCCTGGCCTACATCAAGGTCAACGAGAAGGCGAAAGGCCGCGACGGCATGCAGTCGCCGATCGTCAAGAACATCCACGACGCGGCGCTCGACAAGATCATCGAACTGACCGGCGCCGAGGACGGCGACCTGATCTTTTTCGGCGCCGACAAGGCCAAGGTCGTCAACGATGCGATCGGCGCGCTGCGCGTGAAGATTGGCCACAGCGAATTCGGCCGCAGGAACGGCCTGTTCGACGAGGCATGGCGTCCGCTGTGGGTGATCGACTTCCCGATGTTCGAGTTCGACGAGGACAACCAGCGCTGGGCAGCCGTCCACCATCCGTTCACCGCGCCGAAGGACGGCCACGAAGATCTGATGGAATCCGATCCGGGCCGCTGCATCGCCAAGGCCTACGACATGGTGCTGAACGGCTGGGAGCTGGGCGGCGGCTCCGTCCGTATCCACCGCGCCGACGTGCAGAGCAAGGTGTTCAACGCGCTGAAGATCGGCCCCGACGAAGCGAAGCTGAAGTTCGGCTTCCTGCTCGACGCGCTGCAGTACGGTGCGCCGCCGCACGGCGGCCTCGCATTCGGCCTCGACCGCCTGGTGACGATGATGGCCGGCGCCGAATCGATCCGCGACGTGATCGCCTTCCCCAAGACGCAGCGCGCGCAGGATCTGCTGACGCAGGCGCCGTCCGAAGTCGACGAGAAGCAATTGCGCGAGCTGCACATCCGTCTGCGCAACGTGGAGCCGGCCGCCAAGGCCTAAGCCGTTTTGCGGCATAATCGAAAGGCGCGGATTTCCGCGCCTTTCTTTTTTTGGGGGACCGTTCCATGCAGCAGGCGTCTGCCACGACCGTAAAGCCTTACAAGATTCCCGAGTCTGTGCTGGTCGTCATCCACACCGTCGACCTCGACGTGCTGGTGATCGAGCGCGCCGACCGGCCGGGCTTCTGGCAGTCGGTGACCGGCTCCAAGGACGCGATCGACGAACCCTTGCTGGAGACGGCGATACGCGAGGTCGCGGAAGAGACCGGCATCGTCATCGAAGCGGCGCCGCCGGCCGCGGCCGATCATGGTTCCGCGCGCGGCACCACGGTTTCCGTCGAGCATCTGCAGGACTGGCAACTTTCGAACGTCTACGAAATCTATCCGGCCTGGGGCTACCGCTACGCGCCCGGCGTCACGCACAACACCGAGCACGTGTTCGGCCTGCAGGTGCCGCCCGACATTCCGGTCGTGCTGTCGCCGCGCGAGCACATGAACTTCATGTGGCTGCCGTGGAAGGAAGCGGCGGACAAATGCTTTTCCGCCTCCAATGCGGAAGCGATCCTGCAGCTACCGCATCGCCATGCAGCTCGATGACGCGCGCTTCCTGCGTTAGCCAGCGAACCGAACGGAGATGGCGCGGATGGCATAATGATGTGCGTCATCGCCGCCGGCCGATTTGTCGACGTGATCCGGGACAGCGAACCGCATGAGACTGAAAATCACGACCTACAACATCCACAAGGGCGTGTCGTCCTTCGGCAGCCGCCCGCGCGTGCACGCGCTGAAGCAGGCCATCGGCGCGCTGCAATCCGACATTCTCTTTCTGCAGGAAGTGCAGGGCCGCCACGACCTGCACGCGGTCAAGCATGCGACCGACTGGCCGGAACTGCCGCAGCAGGAATTCCTGGCCGGCGATTCGCACCATTGCGCGTACGGCATGAACGCGGTGTACGACCACGGCCATCACGGCAACGCGCTGCTGAGCAGCTACCCGATCCTGTCCTCGCGCAACCAGAACATCTCCGATCACAAGTACGAGTCGCGCGGCATCCTGCACTGCGTGGTGCAGACGCCGCATGCCGACGTGCATTGCTACGTGATCCACCTGGGCCTGTTCGCCGGCAGCCGCAAGCGGCAGAACGACGCGCTGATCCAGGCGGTGCAGGAATCGGCCGGCAGGAAGTCGCCGGTGATCATCGCCGGCGACTTCAACGACTGGGGCAACCGCCTGAGCGAAGAACTGTATGCGTCGCTGGGCGTCTCGGAGGTGTTCGACGCGGGCCTGTCGACGCGCGGCTTCGGCACCTATCTGCGCCAGTTGAGCGGGCGCGGGCCGAAGATCCAGCCGGCGCGCACCTTTCCGGCCGCGATGCCGTTCCTTCAGCTGGACCGCATCTACGTGCGCGGCTTCAAGGTGGAGGACGCGCAGGTGCTGCACGGCACGATGTGGGCCAAGCTGTCCGATCACGCGCCGCTGGTGACCACGCTGTCGCTAAAATAGCGGCCGGCGGCAGGCAGCCGCGATGGCCATGAAGGCCGCCGCTTGCGCTGCCGTTCCATTCCCGTTTCCTTTCGCACCTTTTTGCATGCGGGGCAGATGCTTATGCGCTCGGTCAGCTTCACCGGAGGCAACGACGTCAGGCTGCTGCATTGCGGCGCCGAATACTTTCCCGCACTGATCGAGGCGTTCGACGCGGCGGCGAACGAGATCTATCTCGAAACCTACATCTTCGCCGCCGACGCCACCGCAGAGTCAGTCAAGGCCGCGCTGCTGCGCGCGGCGCGGCGCGGCGTGCAGATCAGCGTGCTGGTCGACTGGATCGGCACCGGCCGCCGGCAGAGCGCGTTGCTGCAGCAGGAGTTCGCCGCCGCCGGCGTCGCCTGCCGCAGCTTCAATCCCTGGTTCCGGCGCGGCATCCCGCGCATGCACCGCAAGCTGTGCGTGGTGGACCGGCAGGTCGCCTTCCTCGGCGGCCTGAACATCGTCGACGACCTGCACGACGACGACCATCCCGCTGTCACGCTGCCGGCGCCGCGCTGGGATTTCGCGGTGCGCATCGAAGGGCCGCTGGTCGCCGCCATCCACTGGGAAGCGGCGCTGCACTGGGTCCGCCAGGGCAGCCTCGGCCTGCTGGCGCGCTGGACTACGCTGCGCGAGCAGCGCCGGCAGCGCCCGGCGGAAAGCCGCGAGCCCATCGTCGCCGGCCTGGTGGTGCGCGACAACCTGCGCAACCGCCGCACGATCCAGAACGCCTACCTGAAGGCGCTCGGCGGCGCGCGCGCCTCGGCGCTGCTGGCCAATCCGTATTTCGCGCCGGGCCGGCGCATGCGCAAGGGACTGGCGGCGGCCGCGCAGCGCGGCGTCGACGTCACGCTGCTGCTGGGCGTCGGGCAGTATCCATTCCTCGACGTGATCGCGCGCTCCTACTATCCGAAGCTGCTGCAGGTCGGCGTGAAGATCGTCGAATACCGCAAGACGCACCTGCACGGCAAGGTGGCGGTGGTCGACGACCATTGGGCCACGGTGGGGTCGAGCAACTACGACGGCTTCAGCCTGTTCGTGAACCAGGAGGCCAACGTGGTCGTGATGGACGACGCATTCGCCTGCGCGCTGCGGCGCCACATCGAGCGCGGCATCGCCGACGGCGTGCCGATCGTGATGGCCGACTTGGCCGGCATTCCGTGGCACGTCAAGGTTTTCCATCGCGCCGCCTATTCCGTCTACAAGGGCCTGCTGCGCCTGATCACCTGGGGCAAGTCGGCGGAGTAGGTTGATGCGCTGCCGCAGGCGCGGCCGGCGCGCCGGCGCAAATCGCATTACACTAGCCGACTGGACGTGGCGCCGCCACGCATCGGCAAGGCCGGTGCGGCCGGCGCCACGCGCGTTTTCGATTCGCTTTCGAATCCGATTTTCAATCCGATCGTCAGCAGGGAGCATCGTGGAGCAGAGCGGCGAGGTGTCGCACCGACAGGAAGAACAGGACGGCTTGCCGCCCGCCGAACGGCGCCGCGCCATGCTGTCGGTCGCGATCGGCGTGGCGATGGCCTCGCTGGATACCGCGATCGCCAACACGGCGCTGCCGGCGATGGCCGCGCAGCTGCACGCGACGCCGGCCGATTCGGTCTGGATCGTCAACATCTATCAGTTGGCGATGGTCGCGACGCTGCTGCCGTTCGCCGCGCTGGCCGAGATCGTCAGCTATCGCCGCATCTTCATCTTCGGCCTCGGCCTGTTCACGCTGGCCTCGCTGGCTTGCGCCTGCGCGTGGTCGCTGCCGGCGCTGATCGCCGCGCGCCTGTTCCAGGGCGTGGGCGGCAGCGCGGTGATGGGCATCAATACCGCGCTGATCCGGACCATCTATCCGTCGCGCATGCTGGGCCGCGGCATGGGCATGAACGCGCTGGTGGTCGCCGTGTCGTTCGCAGTCGGGCCGACGGTTGCCTCCACCATCCTGTCGCTGTGGTCCTGGCCCTTGCTGTTCGCGGTCAACGTGCCGCTGGGGCTGGCCGCCTTCTTCCTCGCGCGGCGGGCGCTGCCGGAAACGCGGCGCGCCACGCACCGCTTCGACGCGCCCACCGCGCTCTACAACGTCGGCGCCTTCGGCATGCTGATCCTGACGATCGGCGAAGCGGCGCACCTGCGCGATGCCCGCACCGTGCTGCTGGAAGCGGCCGTCACGCTGGTCTTCTTCATCCTGCTGCTGCGCCGCCAGGCCGGCCACCAGGCGCCGATGCTGCCAGTGGACCTGTTCCGCCGGCCGCAATTCACGCTGTCCGCGCTGACCGCCGTGTTCACCTTCGGCGCACAGGGCCTGGCCTTCGTCTCGCTGCCGTTCTATTTCGAGACCGTGCTGGGGCGCTCCGCCGTCGAGACCGGCTTCCTGCTGACGCCGTGGGCGGCGCTGGTGGCGGTGATGGCGCCGATCGCCGGCCGCCTCAGCGACCGCTACCCGGTCGGCATCCTGGCCGGCATCGGCAACGCGATCCTGGCGCTCGGGCTGGTGCTGCTGCTGACGATGTCGCCCAGTCCGTCGGTGTTCGACATCTGCTGGCGCATGGCGATGTGCGGCGTCGGCTTCGGCTTCTTCCAGGCGCCCAATCTGCGCGCCATCCTCAGCAGCGCGCCGCCCGAACGCGGCGGCGGCGCCAGCGGCATCGTTGCCACCTCGCGCCTGATCGGCCAGGCTTCGGGCGCGGCGCTGGTGGCGTTGTGCTTCACGCTGTTCGCCGGGCATGGCGAAGCGGTGGCGCTCGGCATGGGCGCGGCGTTCGCCGCCGTCGCCTGCGCCTTCAGCCTGCTGCGCATGGTCGGGGCGAAGCCGTCGACAGGGAGCAAGGCGTGAGCGAGGCGCAGGTCCGCATCGACAAGTGGCTGTGGGCCGCGCGCTTCTTCAAGACGCGCACGCTGGCCGCTGCCGCGGTCGAGAACGGCCGCGTGCGCATCGGCGGCGAGCGCGTCAAGCCGGCGCGCAACGTGCGCTGCGGCGACGTGCTGCGCATCGACAACGGCGCGACCGAGTGGGAGGTGATCGTGCGCGGCCTGGCCGAAAAGCGCGGCTCGGCGGCGATTGCGCAGGCGCTGTACGAAGAAACCGGGCAGAGCGTGGAAAAGCGGCGGCAGCAGGCCGAGCAGCGCAAGCTGTTTCATGAGCCGAGCGGGGACATCAAGGGCCGGCCGACCAAGCGGGATAGGCGGATGCTGGACCGGAACAGGTGATTTCCCGGGCGGCAACGCCATGCGCTAGTATTCCAGTTGCGGTTCCAATAATCACAAGCTACAGGAGATGGCCATGGGTCAATACGCCGCCCCGCTGCGCGACATGCAATTCGTGCTGCACGAACTGCTGCACGCGGAGGATGAACTGAAGCAGTTGCCGCCCTACGCGGAGGTCGATGCCGGCCTGATCGACCAGGTGCTGGAGGAAGGGGCGAAGTTCACGTCAGAAGTGCTGTTCCCGCTGAACCACGTCGGCGACCGCGAGGGCTGCAAGCTCGACCCGAAGACCCACGAAGTGACGCCGCCGACCGGCTTCAAGGCGGCCTACGACCAGTACGTCGCGGCCGGCTGGCCCGCGCTGTCAGCCGACCCCGCATACGGCGGCCAGGGCCTGCCGATGGTGCTGCAGAATTCCTTCATCGAGATGCTCAATTCCGCCAACCAGGCCTGGACCATGTACCCCGGCCTGTCGCACGGCGCCTACGAATGCCTGCACCAGCACGGCACCGAGGAACAGAAAGCGCTGTACCTGCCCAAGCTGATTTCCGGCGAGTGGACCGGCACCATGTGCCTGACCGAGGCGCATTGTGGCACCGACCTCGGCCTGCTGCGCACGAAGGCCGAGCCGCAGCCGGACGGTTCGTACAAACTCACCGGCAGCAAGATCTTCATCTCCGCCGGCGAACACAATTTGTCGCAGAACATCCTGCACCTGGTGCTGGCGCGCCTGCCCGATGCGCCGGCCGGCACGCACGGCATCTCGCTGTTCATCGTGCCGAAGTTTCTGCCGAAGGAAGACGGCACGCCGGGCGAGCGCAACGCGATCTTCTGCGGCGCGCTGGAAGAGAAGATGGGCATCCACGGCAACGCGACCTGCCAGATGAACATCGACGGCGCCACGGGCTGGCTGGTCGGCGAGCCGAACAAGGGCCTGAACGCGATGTTCGTGATGATGAACACCGCGCGCCTCGGCGTCGGCATGCAGTCGCTCGGCCTGACCGAAGTGGCGTACCAGAACGCACTCGCCTATGCCAAGGACCGCCTGCAGATGCGCAGCCTGTCCGGCCCCAAGCTGCCCGACAAGCCGGCCGACCCGATCATCGTGCACCCCGACGTGCGCCGCATGCTGCTGACGGCGAAAGCCTATGCGGAAGGCGGACGCGCGTTCAGTTCCTACGTCGCATTGCAGATCGACCGCGAACAGCATCATCCGGACGAAAACGTGCGCCGGGAAGCGGCCGACGAAGTCGCGCTGCTGACGCCCATCGTCAAGGCCTTCCTCACCGACAACGGCTGGATCTCGACGTCGGAAGCGATGCAGGTCTACGGCGGCCACGGCTTCATCGCCGAGTGGGGCATGGAGCAGTACGTGCGCGATTCGCGCATCAACATGATCTACGAAGGTACCAACACCATCCAGTCGCTGGACCTGCTGGGCCGCAAGATCCTGATGGACAACGGCGTCAAGCTGCGCCGGCTGGGCGGGAAGATCCGCGGCTTCATCGAGGACAACAGCCTGGATGAGGAACTGGCGGAATTCATCACGCCGCTGGCCGACCTGGCCGCCAAGGTGGAGAAGCTGACCGCCGAGATCGGGATGAAGGCGATGCAGAATCCGGACGAGGTCGGCGCCGCCGCCGTGCCCTACCTGCGCGTGGTCGGCCATTTGATCTATGCCTACTTCTTCACCCTCATAGCGCAGATCGCGTTGCGCAGGCAGGACGGCGGCGACGGTTTCTACACCGCCAAGCTGGCGACCGCGCGCTTCTACTTCGCGCGGCTGCTGCCCGAGACCGCCATGCTGATCCGCCAGGCGCGCGCCGGTTCGGCCAGTTTGATGGCGCTCGACGCCGCGTTGTTCTGAACGGCTTCGTTCAAGAGAGGAATCCATGCCGAATCTCATCGTCAGGAAAGTCGCGGTGCTGGGCGCCGGCGTGATGGGCGCGCAGATCGCCGCGCACTGCATCAACGCCAGGGTGCCGGTCGTGCTGTTCGACCTGCCGTCGCAGGACGGGCTGAAGAACGGCATCGTGCTGCGCGCGCTCGACACGCTGCGCAAGCTCAATCCGTCGCCGCTGGCCGATCCCGCTCTTGCCGCGCTGATCGAGGTGGCGAACTACGACGACCATCTCGACCGTCTGAAGGAATGTGACCTCGTGGTCGAGGCGATCGCCGAGCGCATGGACTGGAAGCGCGCGCTGTATGCGAAAGTGGCGCCGTTCGTCGCGTCGCACGCGATCTTCGCGACGAATACCAGCGGCCTGTCGGTGACGGCCCTGTCCGACGGCGTCGACGCGGACCTGAAGGCGCGCTTCTGCGGCGTGCACTTCTTCAATCCGCCGCGCTACATGCACTTGGTCGAGCTGATCCCGACCGCGCAGACGGCGCCGGACATCCTCGACCGTCTGGAAACCTTTCTCACCACCACGCTCGGCAAGGGCGTGGTGCGCGCGTTGGACACGCCGAACTTCATCGCCAACCGGGTCGGCATGTTCGGCATGCTGTCGACGATGATCGAGGCCGACCGTTTCGGCCTGGCCGTCGACGTGGTCGACGACCTGACCGGCAGCAAGCTCGGCCGCGCGAAATCCGGTACCTTCCGCACCGCGGACGTGGTCGGGCTGGATACGATGGCGCACGTGATGCAAACCATGCAGGACCAGTTGCAGGACGACCCATTCCATCCGGCATACCGCACGCCGGCCGTGGTCGAGCGGCTGCTCGGCGCCGGCGCGCTGGGCGCGAAGGCCGGTGCCGGCTTCTACCGCAAGATCGGCAAGGATATCCTGCGCGTCGACGCGCACTCGCCAGGCTACGTGCCGGCGGACGGCAAGGCCGACGATTTCATCGCGCGCGTGCTGAAGGAAAAGGACGCGGCGCGCCGCATGAAGGCGCTGCGCGACGCGCGCCACCCGCAGGGGCAGTTCCTGTGGGCGATCCTGCGCGACGTGTTCCATTACGCCGCCGTGCATCTGGAAGCGATCGCCGACAACGCGCGCGACGTCGATTTCGCGATGCGCTGGGGCTACGGCTGGTCGCAGGGGCCGTTCGAGCTGTGGCAGGCCGCGGGCTGGCGACAGGTGACGGACTGGATACGCGAGGACATCGCAGCGGGCAAGGCGCTCAGCGACGCGCCCTTGCCGGACTGGGTGTTCGACGGGCCGGTGGCGGAACAAGCCGGCGTGCACGCGGCCGGCGGTTCATGGTCGCCGCGTCAGCGGCAATACGTCGCCCGCTCCTCTCTCCCGGTATATGCGCGCCAGCCGTTCCGCGCGGCTTTGCTGGGCGACGCGGCACCGTCCGCCGAGACTGCCGGCGCCACCGTGTTCGAGAACGATGCGGTGCGCATCTGGCACCAGGACGACGACGTGCTGGTGCTGTCGTTCAAGACCAAGATGCACGTGATCGGGCCGGACGTCATCGACGGCATGAACCGCGCGGTCGACGAGGCCGAGCGGCGTGATCAGGCCCTGGTGATCTGGCAGACCGATGCCGCGACCGGCGGCCCGTTTTCCGCCGGCGCGGACCTGAAATCCATGCTGCCGCTGTTCCTGTCCGGCGGCGTGGCGGCGATCGAACCGATGGTCCACGCGTTGCAGCAGGCGCACATGCGCATCAAGTACGCGCAGGTACCGGTGATCGCCGCCGTGGCCGGCATCGCGCTGGGCGGCGGCTGCGAACTGCTGCTGCACGCGGCGCGGCGCGTCGCCTGCATCGAGTCCTATATCGGCCTGGTGGAGGTCGGCGTCGGGCTGGTGCCGGCCGGTGGCGGCCTGAAGGAAATCGCGCTGCGCGCCGCGGCCGATGCGAAGGGCAACGACATCCTGCAGTTCCTGAAGGACCGCTACCTGCATGCAGCTACCGCCGTGGTGTCGAAATCCGCGCTGGATGCGCGCAGGATGGGCTACCTGCAGCAGGACGACGTGATCGTGCTGCATCCGTACGAGCTGCTGTACGTGGCGAAGGCAACGGCGCGCGCGCTGCGCGAGGCCGGTTATCGTCCGCCGCTGCGGGCGCCGTTCCCGGTCACCGGTCGCTACGGCATGGCGACCATCATGGCGCAGCTGCTCAACATGCGCGACGGCGGCTTCATATCCGAACACGACGACAGGATCGGCACGATGATCGCCGAGATCGTCAGTGGCGGCGACATCGAACCGGGCAGCCTGGTCGACGAGCAATGGCTGCTTGACATGGAACGCAAGGCGTTCATGGAACTGCTGAAGCATCCGAAGACGCAGGCGCGCATCGTCGGGATGATGGAGAACGGCAAGCCGGTGCGGAATTGACTCGGGGGTTGGTGGTGCGGGGTAGCATCCCTGTTGCTTCTGTCGGGGCATCCCTGGATTCCCGCTTGCAGCGCGCATCAGCGCAAACATGCGCCGATCGTTACGCAGGCGGCCGACATGTCGGCCGAATTCCCTGCTTCACCCTGCGCGGGAATGACGAGAAGATGGAGAATGGCATGAGGAAAAGATCATCGGCTCCCTGTCGTCCCCGCGTAGGCGGGGACCCAGAGATGTCTCGACGCCGCTTGCAACAAACACAGTCATAAAACGCACGAGGAGCGTGGAAATGAGCAAACAGATCCAGGACGCCTACATCGTCGCCGCCACCCGCACGCCGATCGGCAAGGCGCCGCGCGGCATGTTCCGCAACGTGCGCCCGGACGACCTGCTGGTGCGCGTGCTGCAGTCCGCGCTGGCGCAGGTGCCGCAGCTGGACCCGAACGTGATCGAAGACGCCATCGTCGGCTGCGCCTTCCCGGAAGCGGAGCAGGGCCTGAACATGGCGCGCATGAGCGTGCTGCTGGCCGGCCTGCCGCAGACGGTCGGCGGCGCCACCGTCAACCGCTACTGCGCGTCCGGCCTGACCGCGATCGCGATGGCGGCCGACCGCATCCGCGTCGGCGAGGCGGACGCGATGATCGCGGCCGGCGCCGAATCGATGTCGATGGTGCCGATGATGGGCCACCATCCATCGATGAACATCGGCGTGTTCAAGGACGAGAACGTCGGCATGGCCTACGGCATGGGCCTGACGGCGGAAAAGGTCGTCGAACAGTGGAAGGTCTCGCGCGAGGCGCAGGATGCCTTCGCGCTGGAATCGCACCGTCGCGCGCTGCAGGCGCAGGAGTCCGGCGCGTTCCGCGACGAGATCACGCCGGTCGACATCGTCGAGCGCTTTCCCGACCTGGCCGCGCGCGCGGTCGACGTGAAGACGCGCATGGTCAACATGGACGAAGGTCCGCGCGCCGACACCAGCCTGGAAGCGCTGTCGACGCTGCGGCCGGTCTTTGCGGCGCAGGGATCGGTCACCGCCGGCAACAGCTCGCAGACTTCGGACGGCGCCGGCGCGCTGATCCTGGTCAGCGACAAGGTGCTGAAGCAGTTCAACCTGCGGCCACTGGCGCGCTTCGTCTCGTTCGCCGTGCGCGGCGTGCCGCCGGCGATCATGGGCATCGGGCCGAAGGAGGCGATTCCCGCCGCGCTGCGCAGCGCCGGCCTGACGCAGGAGCAGATGGACTGGATCGAGCTGAACGAAGCCTTCGCCGCGCAGTCGCTGGCCGTGATCCGCGATCTCGGCCTCGATCCGGCGAAGGTCAATCCGCTCGGCGGCGCCATTGCGCTGGGCCATCCGCTCGGCGCCACCGGCGCGATCCGCGCCGCCACGGCGATCCACGGCTTGCGGCACCGCAATCTCAAATACGGCATGGTGACGATGTGCGTCGGCACCGGCATGGGCGCCGCTGGCATTTTCGAGCGGATGTAGCGCCGCCATTCCGGCGCCACCGATGCGTAAGACCGATGTGCCGCCACGTGCGGCGGCGCGGTTCGGCGTTTGGCGAGCCCCGTGTTGCGCTGTGGCGAAGATGCTCGTCGTCCCGCTCCGGCATGACGTCGTGGCCCGACGAAGGTCAGGCGGACGGCATGCCGCGCCGAAAGGCGCGAGCAGGGCCAGGTCAACCGTTGGTGCAACCAATCGTTAAGAAAGGAATCGATTCACCATGGGCGCCTTCTCGACATGACATAACCTGTCCTGTCCGGTTCGAAGGCGTCGGGGTGATGGATATTTCCGGCCGGCTATTGGTCAAATTTCAAAAATCTATTTGACGGGATATCCGCGGCGATTACTAAAATATTGGCTTGCCCGTCATTGAAAGGAGTCATGTGCATGTCTTCGCAGATGCTTGCCCGCAATGAAGCACCGATCGTCCAGGAGGATACGCGCCTGCATCGCGCGATGGTCGAACTGCTGGACAAGGCGGGCATACGGGTCAACGGGCCCAATCCCTGGGACATGCAGCTGCATGCGGCGGGGGTGGCGGAACAGGCTTTTTCGCGCGGCAACCTGGGGCTGGGCGAAGCCTACATGGACGGCGCCTGGGACGCCGAGGCGCTCGACGAATTCTTCGCGCGCCTGCTCGGCACGCGCCTGACCGACAGCATCCAGCCGCTGCGCCTGCTCGGCCACGTGCTGGCGGCCAAGCTGATGAACCGCCAGACCATGCGCCGCGCCCGGCAGGTCGGCGAGGTTCACTACGACCTCGGCAACGACTTCTACGCCGCGATGCTCGACGCGCGCATGACCTACACCTGCGGCTACTGGGAGAACGCCGCGTCGCTGGACCAGGCGCAGGAAGCCAAGCTCGACCTGATCTGCCGCAAGCTGCGCTTGAAGCCCGGCATGCGCGTGCTGGACATCGGCTGCGGCTGGGGCAGCTTCATGGCCTATGCCGCCGAGAAGTACGGCGTCGAATGCGTCGGCGTCAGCATCTCGAAGGAGCAGGTGGCGCTGGCGAAGGAGCGCTACCCGCACCTGCCGCTGGAATTCCGCCTGCAGGACTACCGCGAACTGAACGAACCGTTCGACGCCATCGCCAGCGTCGGCATGTTCGAGCACGTCGGGCGCAAGAACTACCGCACCTACATGCAGGTCGCGCACCGCTGTCTGAAGAAGGACGGCCTGTTCCTGCTGCACACGATCGGCAAGAACCAGCGCAAGTCCTCGCCCGATCCGTGGATCGACAAGTACATCTTCCCCAACGGCGACCTGCCGTCGGTCGGACAGATCGGCGACGCGGCCGACGGCCTGTTCGTGGTGGAGGATCTGCACAACTTCGGCGCCGACTACGACCGCACGCTGATGGCCTGGTACCGCAATTTCGAGCAGGCCTGGCCGCGTTTCGAGGAACGGCTGGGCAGGCGCTTCTTCCGCATGTGGCGCTACTACCTGATGTCCTGCGCCGGCGCCTTTCGCGCGCGCGACATTCAGCTGTGGCAGTGGGTGCTGGCGAAGGAAGGCGTGCCGGGCGGCTATCACCGCGAACGCATTTGATTCATTGATGCGTCTGATGCATGCCACACCGGAAAGGTGTGGCATGGCGAATTCATCAAGTTGAAAAGTGGCGCCGGTATACTCGCGCGATGATTCCGGCCGGCCCTTTTCGCATTTTCTTTTTCGTCGATTTTTCCCGCCTTGTCGATCCAGGCGAGCGGCCGTTCCGCCTGCGGGGACGGCCGCTCGCGCCGGCCTTCAGCCAGGCTTCAGCCTTTTCTGTTATGGTCGCGGCCGTTCTGTCGCTGGCCTGCGTGTCCGCGTTCGCCGGCCGGCCGCTGACGACCGACGACGCGACCATCACCGACGACCGGCACTGCCAACTGGAAAGCTGGATGCAGCGCGATGCGGAGACGACCGAGTACTGGGCGGCGCCGGCCTGCAACTTCACCGGCAACCTGGAATGGATGCTGGGCGCGGCGCGCATGGACGACGACGTGGCGCGGAACCTGGCCGTGGTGCAGGCCAAGACCGTGCTCAAGCCGCTGCAGCCCGGCGGCTGGGGCGCCGCGATCGCGTTCGGCAGGCAGTCGGGCGATGCCGACGCCGATGATCTGTACGTCAATCTGCCCGTCAGTTTTTCCTATGACGACGACCGCTTGCTGGTGCACGTGAACGCCGGCTGGCTGCATGCGGATGACGGCGCCGACGACCTCGCAACCTGGGGACTCGCCGCGCAATGGCATTGGACCGATCGTACCGACCTTGCGGCCGAGACTTTCAGGCAGAATGTCGGCAAGCCGTACTACCAGCTCAGCATCAGCCATCAATGGATACCCGGGCGCGTGCAGGTCGACGGCAGCTATGGCAACCGGCTGGACGGGCATGACGGCGCGCGCTTTTTCTCCGTCGGTCTGGTGCTGTTCACCGACATGATCATTCCCTAGATTACAGAACAGGATGCCTTTGCATGCGTGATGCCGGTCAATCGACGCAGCCCTTGCTCGCGACGGTTCCCAACCGCTGGGATTGGGCGCTGCTGCCGCTGGTGCTGGCGATCCTCGCCGCGACCGCCTATGGCGCGATGCAGATGACGCGCCCCTTCGTGGTCGGGCAGCCGACGCCGATCTCGCTCGATCCGGTGTGGCTGCCGTACTACCTGCTGCGCACTATCCTGCGCATGTTCACGGCGCTCGGCTTCTCGCTGCTGTTCAGCTTCGTCTTCGCCGCCGTCGCGGTGAAATACCGCGCCGCCGAGAAGGTGATGATCCCGCTGCTCGACGTGCTGCAGTCGGTGCCGATCCTCGGCTTCCAGGCGATCGCGATCGCGCCGTTCATCGCGCTGTTTCCCGGCAACCTGTTCGGCGTCGAATGCGCGGCGATCTTCGCCATCTTCACGTCGCAGGCGTGGAACATGGCGTTCAGCCTGTACCAGTCGATGCGCACCGTGCCACCCGAACTGCACGAGGCGGCGCGCGTGTTCCAGCTGTCCGGCTGGCAGCGCTTCTGGCGGCTGGAACTGCCGTTCGCGATGCCGGGCCTGCTGTGGAACATGATGATGTCGATGTCCGGCGGCTGGTTCTTCCTGGTGGCGGCCGAAGCGGTGTCGGTGGCGGGACAGGACATCAAGCTGCCCGGCATCGGCGCCTACATCGCGGTGGCGATCGAGGCCAAGGACGGCCACGCGATCGCCTGGGCCATCGGCGCCATGCTGGCCGGCATTTTGCTGTACGACCAGCTGTTCTTCCGGCCGCTGCTGGCGTGGGCCGACAAGTTCCGTTTCGAGGAATCGCAGGGCGACAGCGCGCAGCATTCGTGGCTGCTCGACTGGATACGGCGCAGCAACTGGACGCGCCTGCTGACCGGCCGCCTGCATCTGGCGTCGCGCCGCGCGCTGGGCTGGTTCGCCACGCCGCGGCGCAAGGCGCCGGCCGTGTCGCGGCGCCGCCGGTCGACGGCCTTGCTGCTGCGCGCCTGGGATGCGGCGGTGCTGCTGATCGTGCTGCTGGCGCTGTACCGCGTGCTCCTGTTCGTGGACGGCACGGTCGGCTGGGCCGAGACGATGCACGTGGTGTGGCTGGGCGTGGTGACGCTGATCCGCGTGCTGCTGCTGATCGCGCTGGCTTCCGTGTTCTGGGTGCCGCTGGCGATCTGGATCGGGCTGCGTCCGAAGTATTCGCAGCGCGTGCAGGCGGTCGCGCAGTTCCTCGCGGCCTTCCCGGTCAACCTGATTTTTCCGCTGGTGGTGTACGTGCTGGTGACCTACCGGCTGAACCCGAACGTGTGGCTGAGCCCGCTGATGGTGTTCGGCACGCAGTGGTACATCCTGTTCAACGTGGTGGCGGGCGCGTCGTCGATCCCGAACGAACTGCGGCTGGCGGCCGACAACCTGGGCTTGAGCGGCTGGCTGAAGTGGAAGCGCTTCTACTTGCCGGCGGTGTTCCCCAGCTTCGTGACCGGCGCCATCACTGCCAGCGGCGGCTCGTGGAATGCCAGCATCGTGGCCGAGTACGTCACCTGGGGCAAGACCTCGCTGGTGGCCGACGGCCTGGGCAGCTACATCAAGCAGATGACCGACGCCGGCGATTTCCACCGCATCGCGCTCGGCATCGGCGTGATGTGCATCTTCGTGATGTTGATGAACCGCTTCTTCTGGCGCCGGCTGTACCTGCTGGCCGAAGACAGCAGCCGTTGAGGACGCAATGAGCAGATTGATCGAACTGAAGGGCGTGCAAAAATCCTTCCGCGCGGCGGACGGCATGCCGCGCACCATCCTCGGCGGCGTGGACTTCGCGCTGGCCGAGGGCGAGGTGGTGGCGCTGCTCGGCAAGTCGGGTTCCGGCAAGTCGACGATGCTGCGCATCATCGCCGGCCTGATTCCGGCCGACGCCGGGCAGGCGACGTATCGTGGCCGCGCCATCGACGGGCCGGCGCCGGGCATCGCGATGGTGTTCCAGTCGTTCGCGCTGTTCCCGTGGCTGACGGTGCAGCGCAACGTCGAGCTCGGGTTGGAAGCGCAGGGCGTGCCGCAGGACGAACGCGAAAGCCGCGCCGACGCGATGCTGGACCTGATCGGGCTGTCCGGCTTCGGCGGCGCGCTGCCGCGCGAGCTGTCCGGCGGCATGCGACAGCGCGTTGGCATCGCGCGCGCGCTGGTCGTCAACCCGGACGTGCTGCTGATGGACGAAGCCTTTTCCGCGCTCGACGTGCTGACCGGCGAGACGCTGCGCAACGACATCATGGAACTGTGGGACAGCGGCCGCATCCCGACCAAGGGCATCCTGATCGTGTCGCACAACATCGAGGAAGCGGTGATGATGGCCGACCGCATCATCATCCTGTCCAGCGATCCAGGCCAGATCCGCAGCGAGATCCGCATTGCCCTGCCGCGTCCGCGCAACGCCGAGTCGGCCGAGGTGCGCGCCTTCATCGACGAGGTCTACGGCCTGATGACCGCGCGCCCGGTCCGGCCCGCCGCGGCGGCGACCGGCGTGGTGCCGGACTTCCGCCTGCCCGACACCGACGTCACGCGCATCGAGGGCGTGCTGGACCTGCTGGCCGCGCCGCCGTTCAACGGCCGCGCCGATTTGCCGCACGTGGCGGAGAAGGCGGAGCTGTCGGACGACGAGCTGTTCCCGGCCTACGAGGCGCTCGCGCAGCTCGGCCTGGCGCAGGTGGACAAGGGCGACATCGCGCTGACGCGCCTCGGCGGCTACTACGCGGCGGCCGACCATGCGCGGCGCAAGGAAGTGTTCGGCCGTCAGCTGCTGATGCACGTACCGCTGGCCAGCCAGATCCGCAGCGGGCTGGAACAGGAGCCGGCCGGCACGCTGCCGGAAAAGGTCTACCTCGACCTGCTGCAGGAATCGATGAACGAGGAAGACGCCAAGCGCACGCTGGAGATCGCCATCGAGTGGGGCCGCTACGGCGAGGTCTACGAATACGACTACCACGTGGGGCGGCTGAAGCTGCCGGAGTAGCTGAGCGAGCAGACCGGCGCCTTTTCCGGGCTGGCGATGGGCATGTGCGGCGTGCTGACGGCGATCCTGCTGCCGCTGGTGATGAAGGCGATGAAGCTGTGCGGCCTGCTTTAGGCTCCTGCGGGCCGCGTGCACTACAATGTCGGCTGAAGGAAGCCAAGACAACCGCTGGCCGTCATCGACGGCGGGAGGAAGGTCCGGACTCCACAGAGCAGGGTGACGGTTAACGGCCGTCCGCCGCGAGGCGAGGAACAGGGCCACAGAGACGAGTCTTCGGACAGGCGCAAGCCGGTTCGAAGGGTGAAACGCGGTAACCTCCACCCGGAGCAATTCCAAATAGGCACGCGTTGATGCGGCTCGCGGAGCGTGCGGGTAGGAAGCTTGAGCCGTGGAGCAATCCACGGCCTAGAGGAATGGTTGTCATAGCGCGCGGGTCCGCTCGCGCGCCGTAACAGAATCCGGCCTATCGGCTTGCTTCATCTTCTTCCCGGCGGCGCCTCGTGCGCCGCCTTTCTTTTGGCGCAACGCCATCGCCGCTCGTCGGGCGCAGCCTGCCGATCGTGTTGTAACGCACGCAACATCGCGGCGTTCTGCGGTAAGCTTGCCGCAAGCAATGCGGCGGCGCACGGCGGCTGCGGCGCGGCCGTTTCGGTCGTCGTTACCCTCGGAGAAAAACATGAATCTGCACATCACGCTGGGGCCGCTGCTGGCCCTGATCGCCGGCATCCTGATCCTGTTGGTGCCGCGCCTGCTCAATTTCATCGTGGCGCTGTACCTGATCATCATCGGCGTCATCGGCATCATGGGAACGGGGCCGTTCCTGCGTTAGCGTCGTCGCCCGCGATCGCGGGGAGGAGGGCATCATGTTCGTCAGACTGTCTGCCGTCGCCGCCTGCGCGGCCGTCCTTGCCACCGCCGCGCATGCGGCGGACATCTACCGCTGGGTGGACGACAAGGGCGAAACCCACATCGCGGATACCGTCCCGCCCGCCTACCGGAATCGGGCCACCAGGATCGACACCAGCGGCGCGGACGTGAGCGCTGCCGACCGCGCCGCCGCCGAGGCGCGCCTGGCCAAGGACAAGGCGCTGCTGGAAGGCGCGGCCAAGCCGGGTCCGGCCGCCGCAGGCGACGCCGGTGAACTGGCGCCCGCGCACAAGCCCGGCGCTTCCGGCCTGGACGACCAGCGCGCGCAATGCGACGAATGGCGGCGCGACTACGCGCAGAGTCAGTCCTGTTTCAGCAGCTACGGCACCGCCTCCGGCGCGGTGCGCGCGGAAGCCTACCAGCATTGCACGGTGGTGCCGGACCCGGCGCCGACCTGCGGCGCGCCGACGAACTGAGACGCGCGTTACGCCGTCACTCGACGCGGGCCGGCATGCCCAGCGCCTGCGTGAAGTTGCGGTAGTGCAGATCGGCGTTGGCCTTGTAGCCGCGCAGGTCGGCCTCGAACAGTGGTTCCGAGGCGTCGATGCAGGGCTTGTTCTTCAACGCCAGCAGTTGGTCGAGGTCACGCATGGCCTCGGCCATGTTTCGCTTCAGGCCGGCCAGCGCGACCATTGCCTCGACGGTGGGCAGTTCGTGCACGGGTATGGATGCCAGCGCCTCGGCGAGGGCGGCGCTGGCATCGCTCTGGTAGACGGCGCGCAGCTGCATCTGGTGCTCGAAGGTATTCCGGTAGCGGTCGTCCAGCCGCATCAGCGCATCGTGCGCCGCCTTGGCGATGGCCAGGAAGGCGGCGCGGCGCCGGTCCGCGTGCACGTCTTCCGCCTGCATCGATCGCTCCCAGATGTCGGCGACGTGCCGCCCGCCGAGCAGGTAGGCCGCGAACACGGGGACGATCAGGGCCAGTGCGGCCAGGCAGAACGGCAGCGCGGCGTTCCAAGGCAGGTCGTGCGCGTGCCATTCGAACAGACAGCCGGCGAGAAGGGCCGATGCCGCGCACGCGAGCCAGACCCAGGTTTTCGTATTGTCCATGGGCGAGATCGGAAAGTTCGTTCGTCTTTTCCGCCAATCTAGTGCATCGTTTGTTTTATATCAAGTAATATAACGTTTTACAGCATTTGTTTGAGGGCTGACCGCCTTGACCATGTGGCTTTTGAAGGAAGCCGCATGCCGCGCAAAGCAAAAACGAAAACCGCGTCCGACCTCGGCGTCCGCATCGGCCGCAACATCAAGCAGGCAAGACAGCGCGCCGGCCTGACCCAGAACCAGCTTGCCGAAGCGCTGGAGGTGGAATCGGTCACGGTTTCGCGTATCGAGACCGGCGCCCAGCTGCCGTCGATCGAGCGGCTCGACCGGATTGCCGCCACATTGGGAACCGAGCTGTCGATACTGGTCGCCGATCATGCGAAGCCGGACAGCGCCGGCAAGCTGTACGGCGAAGCGGTGAGGGAGCTGCCCGCGCGCGAGAAGGAATTCCTGTACGGCTTCGTCGCGCAGTACGTCGAACACTACCGCAGCGGGAAAAGGAAGTAATTTCCGCCGGGCGAGCTTCATGTCGTCACCCGGTCCGAGCGCGCCGTTGAAAGGCTGGCGGCCGTCGAGGAATCGGACGAAAAGGGGATGCCTATCGGCGCCGCGTGTCTTGCTAAGCGCGCCGCCGTCAATGCTGACGACGACGCACGCCATACCTCGTCCCGCTCGTGCCACATGCGCCAATGACGCCATGCGGTCCGGAACCGATGCGGCGGCGCCACCTCTATTCGTACATTCCCGATCACACCATCCACCGCAATGACCGCATCCACCCCGCTCGGCATACTCGACACCACCGAAGGCAAGCGCCTGCGCGCGGACGAAACCGCCTGGCGGCGCTGGGGCCCGTACCTGTCGGAACGCCAGTGGGGCACCGTGCGCGAGGATTACAGCGCGGACGGCGACGCCTGGCGCTATTTCCCGCATGAGCATGCGCGCAGCCGCGCCTACCGCTGGGGCGAGGACGGCATCGGCGGCTTCGGCGATGCGCAGTTGCGCTGGTGCCTGTCGGTGGCGCTGTGGAACGGCCAGGACGCGATCCTGAAGGAACGGCTGTTCGGCCTCACCAACCACGAGGGCAACCACGGCGAGGACGTCAAGGAACTCTATTTCTACGAGGACGGCGTGCCCAGCCATGCCTACATGCGCATGCTGTACCGCTATCCACAGCGCGCGTTCCCGTACCGGCAACTGGTGGAGGAAAACGCGCGGCGCGGTACCGACCAGCCGGAGTTCGAACTGCACGACACCGGCATCTTCGACGGCAAGGCCTGGTTCGACGTGACGATCGAATACGCGAAGGCGGCGCCGGACGACATCCTGCTCCACATCACGATCCACAATGCCGCCGACACCGATTCGACGATCGACGTGCTGCCGCAGCTGTGGGCGCGCAACACCTGGTCGTGGGAGCCGGACGCGGCCAGGCCGCTGCTGCAGCCGCAGGGCGCGGGCGTGCTGGCCGAACATCCTGCCATGCCACCGATGCGCTTCGATGCCGAAGGCGCGCCGGCCTGGCTGTTCTGCGAGAACGAGACCAATCCGGCGGTGTTCGGCGGCAACGGCAGCGGCATCTACAAGGACGGCATCAACGATTTCGTCGTGCATGGCCGGCAGGATGCGGTCGGCGCGAGCGGTACGAAATGCGCCGCGCACTATCGCCTGACGGTGCCGGCGGGCGGCACGGCGCGCATCCGCGCGCGCTGGCGCCCGGCGTCCGCGGCGACCGCGCCCTTCGCCGAATTCGACGCGGTGCTGGCGCAGCGCAAGCAGGAGGCCGATGCCTTCTACGCCGCGCTGCAGCAGGATGTCGCCGACGCCGATGCGTGCTTCGTGCAGCGGCAGGCGCTGGCCGGCATGCTGTGGTCCAAGCAGTACTACGGCTTCGACGTGCGCCGCTGGCTGGAAGGCGATCCCGGCATGCCGCCGCCGGCGTCGCGCTGGCAGGGCCGCAACAAGGACTGGCAGCACATGGGCTGCGCCGACATCCTGTCCATGCCCGACACCTGGGAATATCCGTGGTTCGCGTCCTGGGACCTGGCGTTCCATGCGGTGACCTTCGCGCTGATCGATCCGGCCTTCGCGAAAAGCCAGCTCTTGCTGCTGGTGCAGGAGCGCTACATGCATCCGAACGGGCAGATTCCCGCCTACGAGTGGAATTTCGACGACGCCAATCCGCCGGTGCATGCGTGGGCGGCATGGCGCGTGTACCAGATGGACGCGGCGCTGAGCGGCACCTCCGACCGCGCGTTCCTGGAGCGCATGTTCCACAAGCTGCTGCTGAATTTCAGCTGGTGGGTCAACCGCAAGGATGCGCAGGGCCGCAACGTCTTCCAGGGCGGCTTCCTCGGCCTCGACAACATCGAGGTGTTCAACCGCTCGGGGCCGCTGCCGCCCGGCGCGCAGCTGGACGAGCCGGACGCCACCGGCTGGATGGCGTGGTATGCGCTGACCATGATGCGCATCGCGCTCGAGCTGGCGCTCGACAATCGCGCCTACGTCGACATGGCGGTCAAGTTCTTCGAGCATTTCCTGTACATCGCCGCCGCCATGTCATCGCGCGGCAGCGAGCAGCAGAACCTGTGGGACGAGGAGGACGGTTTCTTCTACGACCTGCTGCATCTGGCGGACGGCAGCGCGATTCCATTGCGCGGACGCTCGCTGATCGGCGTGGTGCCGCTGTTCGCGGTGCACGTGCTGGAATCCGGCCTGACGCAGCGCGTGCCGGAATTCGCCGAACGGCTGGAGTGGTTTCGCCGCGCGCGGCCCGACTTGACCGCGTTGATCTCGCACTGGACCCAACCCAGCGGCAACCGCTCGCACCTGCTGGCGCTGCTGCGCGGGCATCGCACGAAATGTCTATTGCGCCGGCTGCTGGACGAGGAAGAATTTCTCTCGCCGCACGGCGTGCGCTCGGTGTCGCGCGAGCATCTGGCGCATCCGTTCGTCTTCCGTTTCGACGGCCAGCAAAGCGAATTGCGCTACCTGCCTGCCGAATCGGATTCGCGCCTGTTCGGCGGCAATTCCAACTGGCGCGGCCCGGTGTGGATGCCGCTGAACTACCTGCTGGTGGAGGTGCTGTACGAATACCAGCGCTATTACAGCGACGATTTCCGCGTCGAATATCCGGTCGGCTCGACCAGCACGGCGAGCCTGCGCGAAATCGCCGACATGCTGGCGCGGCGGCTGGCCGCGCTGTCGCTGAAGAATGCAAACGGACGGCGCGCGGTGATGGCGGCCTATCCGTCGCTGGCCGATGATCCGGACGACGCGCGGCGCGTGCTGTTCCACGAGTACTATCACGGCGACGATGGCCGCGGCCTGGGCGCGTCGCACCAGACCGGCTGGAGCGGCCTGGTCGCGCTGCTGCTGCAGCCGCGCGCGAGCGAGCCGCGCGGCAACGTGCCGCTGACCCGTTAGCCGCCGGCCTGGCCGTCTTCCGTCGAGGGCGGCTGCCGCACCATCATCCGCTGCGCCGCCGACGCCACCGGCGGCGGCGCCTCGCGCGGCAGCAGCAGCGTGCTGCGCGGATCGGCGATCTGGATGCCCAGCTCGCGGAAGCGGTCCAGGATGCGGCGGTTCAGTTCGCGCTGCACGCCCCAGCGGCCCTTGTCGGTGCAGCGAATCTGGCCGACCACGGTCACCGTCGAGCCGTCCACCGCGTCCACGCCCCATACCTCGATGTCGTTGATGATCTGCTCCTTGAAGGCCGGGTCGTTGCGCAGGTCGGCGCCGATCCGCTTCAGCTCGTCCGTCACCTGCGCGATGTCGGTGCCGTAGCTGACGCTGATGCGCATCGCCGCGTTGCCCAGGCCGCGGTTGGTGTTGTTGACCGTGGTCACGGAGCTGAACGGCACGATGTACAGCGAGCCGTCGCCGCCGCGCAGCCGCACGGTGCGGATCGACAGGTATTCGACCACGCCCGACACGCCGGCCACCGTCACCCAGTCGCCAACCTGCATGGCGTTCTCCAGCAGCAGGAAGATGCCGGTGATGAAGTCCTGCACCAGCTTCTGCGAGCCGAAGCCGAGCGCGACGCCGACGATGCTGGCGCCGGCCAGCAGTGGCGTGGTGTTGATGCCGACCTCGCTCAGCGCGGTCAGGCCGACCACCAGCAGGATGGCGATGAACAGCGACGTGCGCACCATCGGCAGCAGCGTGCGCAGGCGCGCCACGCGCACCACTTCGCCCTGCTCGGTCCAGTAGTTCAGGCGCCGCTTGATGTTGGCGTCGACCACCTCCCACACGACCACGGCGATGAGCACGGCGATCACGATGGTCAGGAAAGCCGACAGCAGTTCATGTCCGATCGGGTTGTGCGCGAACCAGTGGAAGGCATCCACGCCCCACACCTCGAGCAGGGCGACGACGGTGCACACGTCGATGACGAAGGCGACGAACCAGTGGGCCAGGCCGTAGTAGCGTTCGATGCGGCGCGGTTCGGCCTGACCGTCGGTCGGGGCCGATGCGGGCGCATGAAACGTGCGGCTCAGCGCGCCGGCAGCCAGGATGGAGACGATGCGCGCGGCGACGATCACGCCGGTGGTCACGCCGATGAAGCGGATCAGCTTGGGAAAGCCGTCCTGCACGCCGAGCGCCCACACGACCCACACGCCGATCACCAGCGCGCTGGCGAACCAGGCCCAGCTCTGCGCCAGCCAGCCGCGCAGGGACGAGAACGCCGCGCCGCCGCCATCCGCCGAGGCGCCCGCGATGAGCCTGCCGACCGGGCGCCGCACGCGGAAGATCAGGATCACCGCGCACACATGCACGACCAGCGAAACCAGCTTCAGTATCGCCAGGCGTCCCGCCGTGCCGGCGCCCAGCGTCAGCGCGGCGTCCGCGATGCCGGTGCCGAAGGCGGCGATCACCACGATGCGGCGCAGCCAGCGGTACAGCACGACCGCCAGGCCGTCGTTCACGAACAGCATCGCCACGCCGCGGCCGGATGGTGCGATCAGCAGGCGCAGGATGGCCATCGCGATACGCGTGCTGACATAGGCATCGATGAAGGAACGGATCACCTCGTCGATGCGCGCGTAGCGGTTGCCGAACCAATGCGACAGCAGCGCGGCGCTGAAGAAGAACAGCAGCAGCGGCAGCAGGTCGAGCACCAGCGCGCCGAGCGCCAGCGGCAGCTGGCGCAGCCGGCCGCGGTGCTCGTTCAGGCGCGCATGGCGGCCGAGGCCTTTCGGGATCGGGGCGGCCGCATGTCCGCCGTCGCCTTCCGGCGGACTGCCGGGGCCGGCGGCGGACGATGCGTCGACCGACACCGCTTCGACCTGGTCGACGCCGTCGCGGTTGCTGCGCACCAGCGCCACGCCGGCTGGCGCTTGCGTGGCGGCGGTATCGCCGGCTGCGGTGCCGTCCGATGACGCGCTTGCCGGTTGCGCGGCGGCCTGCTGCAAGCGGTCGTCGTCACGGCGCGCCTGCGTATCGGTGCGCGCGCGGACGCGGCTGGCGCGTTCGATCAGCGCGCGGCGCGGCCGACGCAATGCGCGCTGCAACAGCCATTCGAGCGCCAGGCCGACGAGCATGACGGCGATGAGCGCGGGCAGCAGCCTGGCCAGCATCGCGCGTTCGTCCGGATCGCCGAAGGTGCCGAAGTGACGCAGCAGCGAGTTGAAGCCGACCATCGCCCGTACCGCCTGGTGCAGCTGGTCGCCCAGGTTGTCGCTCCAGCGGTCGACCTGGCGCAGCATCTGTTCGATCAGGCCGTTCTTTTCCAGCGGCACCTTGGACGGCGCGGCGGCGGGTGCCTTCGCCGGTGCGGAAGCCGCCGCGGGCGCGCTGGCGGCCGCCGGCGCTGATGCAGGGACCGGCGCGGATGCGGGCGCGGCGGCGGCGATGGCCTTCAGCGTGCTGACGGCCTGCGCGCGCTGGTGCGGATCCTGCAGCACGTGCACGGCGCGCTGCGCCTCGCTCGGTGAAATGCCGGCGCCGGCCGCCGCAGGCGGCGCGCTCCAGGCGGCGGGCAGGGTCAGGAAGCAGAGACAGGCGAGGGCGGCGATGTGCTTTTTCACGATGGTCGGCATGGTCTGGAAGGTGGACGGCGCACGCCACGTCGGACGTCGGCAAGGGCGGCGCAGGGGCGACGCAGGAGCCGTCTACTGGACAGGACGGTGCGGCCGCAGGCTGTTGCCGGTTCGATTGGACACGCACGGGAAGGTTCATGCCACCGCAAGGCAGACGGATCGTCCGCCTTGCGTGACCTATCGAACGCAGCGCTGCGTGCGGCAGCGCTATCATAAAAGATTCCGCCGCGTGCGGCGATCTGTCACCGGAGACGAAAAATGTTGCGTGCCTTGCTGTCCGCCTCGCTGGCATTGTGCTTGTTCGCGTTCTCGTCCTCGAGTTTCGGCCAGGAAGCGCCGGACAAGATGATCCAGCGCATCACCAACGAAGTGATGGCAGAGGTCCGCGACAATCCTGCCGTCAAGAGCGGCGACCAGGAGGCGATCCGCAAGGTGGTCGACGAAAAAATCCTGCCGCACGTCGATTTCGAACGGGCCACCGCGCTCGCGATGGGCCACTACTGGCGCAACGCGACGCCGCAGCAGAAGCAGCAGCTGCAGCAGCAGTTCCAGGCATTGCTGATGCATACCTATGCCGGCGCGCTGGCGCAGGTGCGCGACCAGAAGATCGCGTACGATCCGCTGCGCGCCGAGCCCGGCGCCGACAACGTCGTCGTCCATGCGCATACGGTCAACACGCAGGGCGAGCCGATCCAGTTCGGCTACCGCCTGATCCGCACGCCGGATGGGTGGAAGGTGTACGACGTCAACGTGCTCGGCGTATGGATGGGCGAAGCCTATCGGCAGAGTTTCTACGACGAGATCCAGCGTTCCGGCATCGACGGCCTGATCCATGTGCTGCAGGAAAAGAACAAGAGCCTGGCAGCGCATCCGCCGAAGAACGGGCAAGGCAATTTCGGGCCGCAGGTGCCGACCCCGCAATAGCGGCGGCGCTTACTCATGACGCGAACGCCGGCCGCGGCCAGCCGTCGGGGTATCGGACCATCACGCCCTTTCCATGCCCTCAGACGGCACTAATGGAACGCCGCTATCCTGTCGCCTTTGCAAACGGCAAGGAGAAGGGCATGAATGTGCGGCAGCAAGCGCACGGCATCGGTAAGGTTCCGCAAGTCACGCTGGCCTTCTGGATCATCAAGATCGCCGCCACCACGCTGGGCGAAACGGGCGGCGACGCGGTCTCGATGTCGATGCACCTCGGCTATCTGATCAGCACGCTGATCTTCGCGGCATGGTTCCTGGTCATGGTGGCGGCGCAGATCCGCGCTGCTCGCTTTCATCCGCTGCTGTACTGGACGACGATCATCGCGACCACGACGGTCGGCACCACGCTGGCCGATTTTGCCGACCGCTCGCTGGGGATCGGCTATCCGGGCGGCACGGCCCTGCTGGCGGCCTTGCTGCTGTTGTCGTTCTTCTGCTGGCATCACGCCACCGGTTCGGTCGCGCTGCGCACCGTGACATCCGCCAGGGCCGAGCTGTTCTACTGGATCACCATCATGTTTTCGCAGACGCTGGGCACCGCGCTGGGCGACTGGACCGCGGATTCGATCGGGCTGGGATTCGGCGGCGCGGCGCTGGTGTTCGGCGCGCTGCTCCTGCTGGTGCTGGCCGCGTACCGGTGGACCGGCGTCTCGCGCACGGTGCTGTTCTGGCTCGCCTTCGTGCTGACGCGGCCGTTGGGCGCGGTGGTCGGCGATTTGCTCGACAAGCCGGTGGCCGAGGGCGGACTGGCCTTGAGTCGGTACGCCGCTTCCGGCGCGCTGCTTCTGTTCATCCTGGCCTGCGTGCTGTTGTTCCAGCGCCGCGCCGAACCGGCCTGAGGGCAGCAGGTTGCGTGATGCAGCCCGTCAGGCGGGCTTGCCGGGAAAGACGACGGTGGCGCACAGTCCGGTGATCCTGCCGTCCGCATCCGCCATGTTCTTCAGCACGACGTCGGCGTCGATCCGCTCGGCGATGGTGCGGACGATGGCCAGCCCGAGTCCCGAACCGATCTCGGTGGAGCCGACCACGCGATAGAAGGGATCGAACACCCTTTCCTTTTCCGATTCCGCGATGCCGGGGCCGCTGTCTTCGATTTCCACCACGGTCGCGCCGTCGGCGACGGCGGCGCGGCACACGATGCGGCCGCCGGCAGGCGTGTAGCGGATCGCGTTGCCGAGCAGGTTCTTCAGCAGCGTGACGCCGTCGATCTCCTGTCCGAAGAACGTCGCGCCGGGCGCGGTGCTCACCTCGACGTCGAGCTGCTTGTCCTCGGCCAGCGGCACCAGGTCTTCCAGCACCTGGCGAAACAGGTGCTCCATCGGCATGCGTTCGGCCGGCAGCGCGGTGCCGGTCTGTGAACGGGCCAGCGACAGCAGTTGCTCCAGCAGCAGGCGCGCCCGCGCCAGGCCGTTTTGCAATGCGCCCAGGCGCGTTTCGGCTTGTGCCGGCAGCGCGATCTTGGCCAAGTTGTCGGCCTGCAGCGACAGCGCGGTGAGCGGCGAGCGCAGTTCGTGCGCGGCATCGGCGACGAAGCGCCGCTGCATGTCGATGGATTTCTGCACGCGCAGGAACAGCCGGTTGATGGACGTCGTGAACGGCTGGATTTCGCTCGGCACCCCGCTGTCGTCCAGGCTGTGCAGGTCGGTTTCGTGGCGGCTGTCGAGCTCGGCCGCCAGCATGCGCACCGGCCGCAGCATGCGCCGCACGAGCACGTTGATCAGGATCACCAGCACCGGGATCAGCACGATCAGCGGCAGCAGCGTGCCGATCGCGCTGTTGCGCGCGATCTCGTCCCGCTCCCTGGTGCGCTGGCCGACGATCAGCTTGTCGCCGGAAGGCAGCCGCCGCACGAACAGCCGCCACGAAAAGCGTTCGCCGCGAAAGGTCTGGATGCCTTCGCGGATGTCCACCGGGATGCGCAGGCGCTCGTGATGCTTGGGAAAGACGTCGGCCGGTGTTTGGCCCAGCACCTGCACGATCAACTGCGATTCCGAGTCCTTGCTGCGCTCGATGTTCTGCACGACGATGGCGCCGGTCGGCAGGTGTTCCGTTTCGATCAGGCCGGCGATCTGGCGCAATTCGTCGTCCTGCGATTCATAGGCCTGGCGGAACAGCGCGTTGAACGACAGCGACACGCCGCCGACCGCCACCAGCACGACGGCGACCGACAGCCACAGCGACAGCCGCCGCTGCAGCGAGCCGGCCGTCTTCATTCTTCCTTGGCTACCATCCATCCCAGTCCTCTTATGTTGGCGATCGCGTCGTTGCCGAGCTTTTTGCGGATCGAGTGGATCAGATATTCGACGACGTTGCTTTCGACCTCTTCGTTCCAGCCGTAGATGCGGTCTTCGAGTTCACGCCGCGACAGGATCGCGCCGGGGCGCAGCAGCAGCGACTGCAGCAGGCTGAATTCGCGCGCCGACAGCCGCGCGGTGCGGCTCTGGTAGCTGGCTTCCCGCGTGGCCGGATCGAGACTGATGCGGCCGTTCGTCAGCACCGGGTTGCCGCTGCCGGCGTTGCGTCTTATCACGGCGCGCATGCGGGCGCGTAGCTCGGCCATGTCGAAGGGTTTGATCAGGTAGTCGTCGGCGCCTTCGTCCAGCCCGCGGATGCGGTCTTCCACCGAATCCTTGGCGGTCAGGATGATGACCGGCAGCTTGAGCTTCTTCCTGCGGATCTGGTGCAGCACCTCGAAGCCGGTCATGCCGGGCAGGCCGAGATCGAGCAGCACCAGGTCGTAATGGCCGGAGCCCGCCGGCAGCAGGGCGCTCTTGCCGTCGTGCACGGTGTCCACCGCGTAGCTGGCGTCCTTCAGCGCCTGTTCGATGGCCGCCGCGATCATCCGGTCGTCTTCTATCAGTAGTACGCGCATTGCGATTCCGTGTAAGCAGGGTTGCGCCGACATTACGGCAGGCAGCCGTATCCGGCGGCACCGGCCCAGTTGGTGGTGGTCGTATCGTGACGGCGCAGCAGATCGTCGAACGCCGTGCTCGACAGGAAACGGTATTCGCGTACACGGAAATCCGCTCCGCCGTCCATGCCCGGCGTGGCCGGGTGGCACACGGCGAGCGCACCGCGTTGCGGCATCGTCTGCAGCCATGTCCGCCACAGCGCCTCGAGCCTGGCGTCTTCCCGCAGATTGTAGACGCCGCAGAAGTCGCTGTTGCAGCGATGGCCGGCGTGACGCGCCTGCGCTTCCAGGCGGCGGGCGCCGAGCAGGCCGATCAGCGCGGCCTTGGCGCCGCGCCACCTGCGCGGCCGGGTGCTGCGGATGAAGGTCGCGCCGCAGCCGTGCTCGCGCAGCACGGCCAGCAGCGCGTCGCGGATGACGGGCAGCTGGTGCGCGTGCTCGTGGCCGTCGACGAAAGCCGGCGCGGCGCCGGTGAGGGCGAGAAAGCGCTGCAACTGGTCGGCCACGATGTCGCGCGCGCGGTGCGCGTCCAGCCTGCCGCACCAGGTTTCGAGGATCAGCGAACCGATGGTGCGCGCGGCGCGATAGCGCCGGTTCGCCATGTCGCTGGTGAAATCAAGGTGCAGGCCGAGATCGACGCCATAGCGCGCGCAGGTCCGCAGCGTGCCGGCGTCGGGGCGGCCCAGCGTCATCACGCTGGCCGAGGTGACCACGCCGATTTCGGCCAGCCGCGCGACCGCTTCGTCGACGGCCGGATGCAGGCCGACGTCGTCGGCGTTGATGATTACCGTGCGGCTGGCGCGCATGTCAGGGACGAAAGGCCCAAATCCTGCCGAGGCAGTAGCTGCCCGCCGCGACCGTGGCGGTCACGAACGCCAGCAACAGGAGATACCAGACGTGCGGAAAGCAGCGCAGTGCGGCGACGTAGAGCGCCTGGTTGAGGCCGAAGGCGCCGACCGAAACCTGCAGCCATTTCGGCAGGCTGGCATTGCCGGCGCCGGCAGCACCGATCGCGCCGAAGGTATGCCGGCGATGCCCGAGATAGCTGACCGGAAACGCGCACAGGAAGGCGCCGACGTTGGCGGCGGCCGGCGGCAGCGCGGCGCCCTCGACCAGCAGCCAGGCGGCGCACAGATGGACGCCGGCGGCCAGCGCGCCGACCGCGGCGAAGGCGGCCGGTCTGCCGCGCACCGGCGCGCTCACAGCGCCGCCTTCCGCTGGGATTCGCGCATGCCCAGCAGGCTGTGGTCGGTGGCGCGGTCGACGATGTACAGCGGCCGCTGCTTGGTTTCCTCGAACAGGCGGCCGAGGTATTCGGCGATCACGCCGAGGCACACGAGCTGGATGCCGGACAGCAGCATGATGCCGGAGGCCAGCGTGGCCCAGCCGGAAACCGGATTGCCGACCAGCAGCGTCTCGACCAGGATGTACAGCCCGTAGGCGAGCGAGGCCAGCGAGATCAGCACGCCGGCCGCCGACACCATGCGCAGCGGCTTCATCGAAAAGGAGGTGATGCCCAGCGAGGCCAGGCTCATCAGCTGGCGCAGCCGGAACTTGCTGCGGCCGGCGGTCCTGCGTTCGGCGTCGAAGGGTTCGAACGCGGAACGGAAGCCGACCCACGCGTACAGTCCCTTCATGAAGCGCGTGCGTTCCGGCAGTTGCAGGATGGCCGTGACGACTTTCCTGTCCATCAGGCGGAAGTCGCCGGCGTTGGCCGGGATCGCGAACCGTTCGCCGCTCTGCAGCAGCCGGTAGAACAGCTTCTTGGCGAACACCATGCCCCGGCCTTCGCGGTCGCGCGCACGCTGCACGCCGATCACCATGTCGTAGCCGTCGCGCCACTGCGCGATCATGCGCGCGATCAGCGCCGGCGGATGCTGGCCGTCGCCGTCCATCGAGATCACCGCGTCGCCGCGCGCGGCATGCAGGCCGGCGGTCAACGCCGCTTCCTTGCCGAAGTTGCGCGACAGGCGGATCAGCTGCAGGTTGCAGCCGGCCACGCGCTGCTCGAAATCCGCCGTCACCTGTTCGAGCGCGTCGCTGCCGCCGTCGTCCACGATGACGATTTCCCATGCCACATCGCATTCCGCCAGCACGGCGGCGATGCGCGGCAGCAGCGCCGCCAGCGAGGCCGCCTCGTTCAGCACCGGCAGCACCACCGACACGGACGAGGTGCGCGCACCGGCCGGGAAGGCGTGCCGCAGGAACATCATTGCACCTCTATCAGCGAATGACGGGTGCCGGTGAAAATCACGCGGCGGTCCGGTCCGGCCTTGGCCAGATCCTTGTTGTCCATCACCACGAAGCGGGGCGCGTTGCCCTGCTTCGGCGGCAGCGTGCCGTCGGCGCGATAGCGCAGCCGGCCGCGCGCATAGAAGCTGGACGAGTAGCCGGGCTTGATCGTGTAGACCAGCGTCGCGTCGGGTGGCGCGGCATGCGTGAAGGCGGCCACCAGCTGCCGGTCCGAGTTGCCGTTGACGTTGCGCGCGATCGTCGGCGCGCACAGCAAGAAGGCGATCGCCAGCGCGAACAGGCCCCAGCCGGCCGCTGCCTGCCTGCCGTCGGTCGCGCGGTCCAGCCAGCGCGCGGCCAGGATCGAGAACGGCACCAGGCCGGTCAGGCCGTAGGTCCAGATGATGTTGTGCGCGAAGGTGAAGAACAGCAGCGGCGCCAGCGTGGCGCTCCACAGGAAGCGCTCCAGCGGCTCGGCTGCGCGCACGCGCCGCGCGAAGCGCAGGAATTCCGCTGCAAACACGCCAGTCCAGGGCAGGATGGCCGCCACCCAGAAGACCCAGATCATGCCCAGCGGCTGCTCGTGCGCGAAGCCGTAGCGGTCGCCTTTCCAGCCCGGGATCAGGAAGCGCGAGAAGTGTTCGCCGATGATGAAGTAATGCAGAAAGCCGGGGTTGGTGTATTCGGCCGCCGCGTACCACGGCACGAAGATGCAGGCCGCGATGGCGGCGCCGGCCCAGCTGAAGATGCGCAGGAACAGCGCGACCGGCCGGCCTTCCAGGATCGCGTACAGCGTCAGCGGCAACCCGATCAAGGCCCAGTCAGCCAATCCCTTGGACAGCGCGCCGACGCCGACCACGATCCAGAAGGCCAGCCGCCAGCGCTGCCGGCCGCCGTCCGGGTCCGCACCCGCTGCCGGCGCCAGCACGCGCCATGCGCAATAGAGCGCGGCGGTGACCACGATCATCTGCACCGCGTCTGTCATCACGGCGCCGGCGCTGATGAAGAACAGCGGCGAGGTCGCCAGCACCGGCAGCACCAGCCAGCGGCGCCTGAGGCCGAGCTGGCCGGCGAAGGCCATGGCGAAGCCGGCGGTGGCGACCGATGCCAGCAGTGACGGCAGCCGGGCGGCAAACTCGTTGATGCCGAACAGCAGCATCGAGACGGCCGCGGCCCAGGTCGACAGCGGCGGCTTGGCCCAGAACGGCAGATTGATGTAGAGATGCGGCATCAGCCAGAAGCCGTGCGTGACGGTCAGCCGGGCGATTTCGCCGTAGCGCGCCTCGGTGGTGTCGGCCAGCGGCAGGACCGCCATCAGGACGATGCGGTAGACCAGCATCAGCGCGGCGCTCGCGGCCAGCAGCCGGAAGCAGAGCGCGCCGGCCCTGCGCCGTGCATCTGTCTTGGCGGGAAGGCGGGCCGGGGAGATTTCCTGTGTATGCATGTTGTTCCGTGTGACGAGTTGAATGCGAAGAAGGGCGTGGTGTGCGCGTTTCGGCTTTAGTCGGTGCGCGGCCGGCGTGCGGCGGGAAAGGCGAGGCTGACCGCCGAGACCCAGGCGCCGGCCAGCGCCCATCCGGCCAGCACGTCGCTCGGATAGTGCAGGCCGAGATAGACCCGGCTGCATGCGACCAGCGCCAGGAACACGGCAGCGGCGACCGCCAGCGGCGCGCGCAGTGCGGGCGGCACGAGCAGAAACAGGGTGGCTACGACGGCCATCGATTCGGTCGCATGGCCGCTCGGGAAGCTGAAACTGGCGTGCGGGAAGGCGACGTCCCACAGCGCCGGGCGGTGGCGCTGGACCACCTTTTTCATCAGCGCGCACAGGATCGCGGCGCCGCCGGCCGTGGAGAGCCAGAACAGCGCGCGCCGCCAGTGGCGCCGGTACAGCAGGTAGACCAGGATGGTGACGCTGACGGTGGTCACGGCGGTCGAGATGGAAACCGCCGCTTGGTCGAGCAGCGGCGAGGCGAAACGATGCAGAAACAGCAGGATCGGCCGGTCGAAAGCCAAGGTGCCGCCGTGCCGCACCGCCAGCGCCAGCCAGGCGAAGAGGCCGGCGCACAGCGCGCATGCGAGCGGCAGGAAGGCCACCACCGCGCCGGCGCGATCGGCGGGCACGGCCTGCTGCGCGGGCGCGGCGACCACCGCGTCGGCAACCGGCGCGTCGGTGACGGCGACGGCGGTGCTCGCCAGCTGCTTGTCCAGGATGTCCGTCATGCGGCCTCCGAATTTGTCAGGAGGCAGCAGCTTAGGTTTGGATGCTTAGGTATCCCTTAGGTAAAAAGGCAGGCAAAAAGGCAGTAAAAAGAGGAGCCGCGGGTGGGCGCGCCGGGCGAAAACCGGATCGTTCCGGCTTCCGCCCGGCTGTTGCAATGCGCTGACAGCATTTTGCGTATTTGGGGAATTGCGGCCGGCGGCGGAAATGCGCAGACTGCAATCATCCACTTTTTCCCGCCGGCGGCCCTGATGACACACAAGATTCTGATCGTCGACGACCAGCAGGACGCGCTGGACATGCTGGCGGCCCTGTTCGTCTGGCACGGCTTCGATGCCGTCACGGCGAAGGACGGGCAGCGCGCATGGGAACTGCTGGAACGCGAGCGGCCCGACCTGATCCTTGCCGACTACATGCTGCCCAAGCTGAACGGCCTGGCGTTGTACCATCGCGCCAAGCTGCATCCGCAGACCAAGGACATCCCCTTCATGCTGATGAGCGGCGTGCCGCTGACGGTCAAGCCGTCCGCCGCGCACGCCGTGCTGACCAAGCCTATCCAGTTCGACGCGCTGCTGGACGAGGTGCACAAGGCGGTCGGCAGCCGCGGCCAGACGGCGCCGCTGCCGTCTTGATGCCAGGCGTCGCTATACCGCGATCCGGCTCAGCCAATCGGTCATGACCGCATGGGCCGCCTTTTCCAGCATGGGACCATAGTCCTGCGCCTGGCGGCGCAGCCTGACCGGCGAGATGCCGGCCTGGGCCAGTTCGCCGGCATGGCCGATCAACCATTTTTCGATTTGGCGATGGTCGGCTTCCAGGTGGAACTGCAGCGCCAGCGCATTGGCACCGTGGATGAACGCTTGGTTCGGGCAGGCTTCGGTGCTGGCCAGCCGGCGCGCGCCGCGCGGCAGCGTGAACTGGTCGCCGTGCCAGTGCAGCACTGGGACGCCTGCCAGCGCGGCCAGCGGCGAGCAGGGATCGTCCTCGTGCAGCCGCAGCGGCGCAAAGCCGATTTCCTTTTTCGGCATGGCGGCCACCTTTGCATTCAGCGCGCGCGCCATCAGTTGCGCGCCGAGGCAGATGCCGATGATGGGCAGACCGAGCTGCAGCCTGTAGCGGATCAGATTCGTCTCGTCGGCCAGGTAGGGGTAGAACGCATCGTCGAAGGCGCCGACCGGCCCGCCGAGCACGATCATCAGGTCGGCGTACAACGCCGCATGCAGCCCGTCCCTGGCGCTGACGTCGTCGACGCCGGCTTCGAGATAACGGACCTGGTAGCCAAATCGGCGCAGGACGGGTTCCAGCGTCCCGAGGTCCTCGAACGCGACGTGGCGTACGGCAATGGCAGTTTTCATGGCGGGGTGAGGGACGAGGAAGTGAATGATGCGGGCGGCGCGGGCCAACATGTTACAGGCTGGCAGACGTTATGTCATTGCATATATAGCGCCGACAGCGGCGACTGCATTTCATTCGCCTTGACGTGCAAGGCCCGGCACCTCGCCCTCGCCGGATGAAATGGGTACACTGTCGGCTGCCCATCCGCCGTCTGCCCCATGCCGAAGAAAAAGAGAACCGCTTCCGTTTTGCCTCGCAAGCCCCGCGTCCGTATCATGATGGGCGAGTTGACGGCGATGGGGCCGGGACGGGCCGACCTGATCGACGCCATTGCCCGCACCGGTTCGATTTCCGCCGCCGCGCGCGAGATGGGCATGTCCTATCGCCGCGCCTGGCTGCTGGTGGAAAGCACGAACGCCGCCTTCGTCGCGCCGCTGGTGGTCGCCAATACAGGCGGCAGTGGCGGCGGCGGGGCGACGGTGACCGATTTCGGCCGCGACGTCGTGGCGCGCTACCGCGCCATGGAGCGCAAGGCGGCCGCATCGATCGCCGCCGACTTCGCGACGTTCGGCAAGCTGCTGGCCGGCCCGGCCGTCATGGAACACAGCGGGAAGTAAGGACCGAGTTCCGCGTCCTGTGCGGCGACATGCGGCGTGCGACGGGTACGCCTGCATGGAACGGCCTGCCGTTTCCGTCGCATGCCGCGGACGTTCGCTCCGTTTCGCGTCGCCGCCGCTCCTCGTTTTCGCCTCCTCCGCATCACGGCTTTCCTGCCGTCGAAATAGCGCCTGCCTCATTGCAAACACATGTGTTTAGCTTATGTTGCACTTTCACTATATGCGATAAGTACTTAATTCCTTGAGGAATTTTGCCGAAAGTTTCAAGTGAGAACCCTGCGCTAAGTCCTTGACTTCATTGGAAAAATTCTTGTTTGGCATCCGGAAATCCGCTTGACCCCGACTCGACCCATCCATTAAAGTGGGCGACAGTGTGAAAAAGTGTATTTTTGTGGGTCTTCAATTCCGCAAAAAACATGGTTCGCAAAGCTCAAGCTAAGGATTCCCAGGGTGTTTCAAGGCGCGTCTTCTCTCAATCTCGATGCCAAGGGCCGGATGACCATTCCGGCCCGGCATCGCGACGCATTGCAGCTGCAATGCGAAGGGCGCGTCACCCTCACCAAGCATCCGCACGGATGCCTGTTGTTCTTTCCCCGTCCCGTCTGGGAGAGCCACCGCGAGCAGATCGCCGCGTGGCCGATGTCCGCCCGCGCCTGGCAGCGCATCTTCCTCGGCAATGCCTCCGACGTCGAGATGGACGGCGCCGGCCGCATCCTGATCGCGCCCGAACTGCGCAATGCGGTCGGCCTGACGCGCGACGTGATGCTGCTCGGCATGGGCAGCCATTTCGAGATCTGGGACGCGGCCCGGCTGGCCGAAAGCGAATCGGAAGCGGTAGCCGCCGGCATGCCGGACGTATTGAACAATTTTTCCTTCTGACGCCGTGACCAATCGAGAAGCGGTGCAGCCCTTCCAGCACCGGACGGTATTGCTGGACGAAGCGGTGGGCGCGCTCGCGCTGGACGGCGCGCGTGCCGACGGCGTGGTGATCGACGGCACCTTCGGGCGCGGCGGCCACAGCAGAAGGATCCTGCAGCGCCTCGGCGCGCGGGGCCGGCTGATCGCGTTCGACAAGGATCCGCAGGCCATCGCTGAAGCGGCGACTATCGCCGATCCGCGCTTCGAGATCGTGCACGGCAGCTTCGCCACGCTGCGCGAGGCGCTCGCCGCGCGCGGCGTGCAGTGCGTGCAAGGCGTGCTGCTGGACCTGGGCATCTCGTCGCCGCAGGTGGACGACGCGGCGCGCGGCTTCAGCTTTCGCGCGGACGGACCGCTCGACATGCGCATGGATACGAGCAGGGGCCTGTCGGCGGCGCAATGGCTGGCGACGGAATCGGAACAACAAATCGAGAAAGTGATACGCGAATATGGGGAAGAACGGTTTGCTTTTCAGATTGCAAAGGCGATTGCTGCTCGCAGGGCAGTCGAGCCAATTTCAAGCACACGACAGCTTGCCGAG
>Ga0164242_10000576_pt1 | contig 44283 bp, 41 predicted proteins | sample OricomgcompostMG_FD_108783 | JGI IMG/M metagenome (GOLD analysis project Ga0164242, IMG submission 108783) | Miracle-Growth compost microbial communities from Emeryville, California, USA - Original compost - Miracle growth compost (MG) ... | reverse complement strand
GCGGCAGCAAGACGGCCGAACGGCCAACAGCGAAACAGGACCGAATCCGGCAGCGAAATGAAACGTTATATTGCATTGGCCGGGCCGACGCTTTACGATTGACGGAAATCGCATCGCAATCGCCTCCGTCTACGGGCTAAATCGTCGACGTACTGAAAATCCCCCAAAAAAACGTTTCATATTCTTGCCTGTTCTCCGTCCGCAGCAAGCAGGCGGGCCGGATACAACGAACCGGAGACAAACGTGACTCAGCCTGCTTCATGCACCGGAGCCGCCGACGATGCGCCGATCGAACAGTCGCCGGCGCGCCGCCCGCTCGACGGCATCACGGTCGTCGAGATCGGTACGAGCGTCGCGGCGCCCTATGCCGGTCTCGTGCTCGCGGACCTCGGCGCGCGGGTCGTGAAGATCGAGAATCCCGATGGCGGCGACTATGCGCGCGGCTGGGGGCCGCCGTTCTGGGACGACACGTCGTCGACCTTCGCCGCGCTGAATCGCGGCAAGGAGAGCGTGACGCTCGATCTGTCTGACGTGCGGGGAAGGGCGGCGCTGCGGGCGATGATCGTCGGCGACGCCGACGTCGTCGTGCAGAATCTGAGACCCGGCCTGCTGGAAAAATTCGGCTTCGACGTCGGCGCCCTGCGTCGGGAAAAGCCGTCGCTGATCTGGTGCGACATCGGCGCGTTCGGCAGCCGCGGGCCGTTGCACGAAAAGCCCGGCTATGACCCGCTTGCGCAGGCAACGGCCGGCATCATGAGCGTGACGGGCGAGCCGGAGCGGCCGCCGGTGCGCGTCGGCGTATCGCTCGTCGACATGGGATCCGGCATGTGGAGCGTGATCGGCGTGCTCGCCCAACTGCTGGGTCGCGAGCGAACCGGCGACGGCGGCCGCATCGAGACGTCGCTGTTCGAAACCGCGCTCGCGTGGATGACGATTCCGCTCGCGAACTACGACGCATCGGGCGACGTGCCGTCGCCGCAGGGCTCGGGCACCCAGCAGATCGTGCCATACCAGGCGTTTCGCGCCGCCGATGCGTGGCTGATGATCGCCGCCGGCAATGACAACCTGTTCAGCAAGCTCTGCCGTGTCCTCGAACGACCCGACCTCGCCGACGACGACGCGTATGCGACCAATGCCGGCCGCGTACGCCATCGAGAACGGCTGATCGCGACGCTGCAGGACACCGTGGCGACGTTCGACGCCGGTCACCTGGCCGCACGGCTCGACGAAGCGGGCGTGCCGAATGCGCCGTTGCTCGGCGTCGCCGACGTGCCGGCGCATCCGCAGACCGTCGCGCTGAAGATGCATACCCCGTGCGAAGGGGACAGCCTGCCGCTGATGGGCATTCCGCTGTCGTTCGACGGGGTGCGGCCGCGCGCGCCGGCACGCTGGCCGTCGCTCGGCGGCCACAACGAGCGGTGGCTGCGCACGCCGACTGCCGATCAGGAAACCGATGAATGAAGACCGAATTTGAAACGTTATTGCTCGACCGCCCGGTCGAGCACGTGTTGCGCGTCACGTTGAATCGTCCGCAGAGTGCGAACGCGGTCAACACGAAGATGGGCGTCGAACTGGTCGATCTGTTCGAGCAGTTCGCGCTCGACACGCACGAACTTCGCGCGATCGTGCTGACCGGCGCGGGGGACAACGCATTCTGCGCGGGCGGCGATCTGAAGGAACGCAGGGGCATGACCGATGCGCAGTGGCTCGCGCAACATGCGATTTTCGAGCGGATGACGCGTGCGCTCATCGCCTGTCCGATTCCGCTGATCGGCGCGGTGAACGGCGCGGCGTACGGCGGAGGCTGCGAGTTTGCCGGGATGTGTGATTTCGTCTACGCAGTGGACACGGCGCGATTCGCACTCACCGAAGTTACGCTCGGCATCATGCCGGGGGCCGGCGGCACACAGACGCTCGCGCGGGCGGTGGGCGAGCGGCGCGCGAAGGAACTGATCCTGACCGGCCTGCCGTTCTCCGCTCGCGACGCGCATGAATGGGGTTTCGTCAACGCGGTCTGCGAGCCGGCGCAATTGATGCCGCGCGTGCTGGAAACCGCCGCGCGCATTGCGTCCAATGCGCCGATCGCAGTCCGGCAGGCGAAAAAATCGATTCATCGCGGCCTGCAGATGTCGCTTGCGGACGGTCTTGCATTCGAGATCGAGGCGTACAACCGGATGGTGTCCACCGAAGACCGGCACGAAGGCGTGCTCGCGTTCAACGAAAAGCGCAAGCCGCAGTTTCGCGGCCGCTGATGGAGAAAGCGATGATGGACAGCGTCACGGCTCGCGAGGTCGGCCTGCGAGATGGTCTGCAGATGATCGGGCGCGTGCTCGACACGGATCGCAAGATCGAGTGGTGCCGGCGCGAGGCGGCCGCCGGCGTGGCGGCGATCGAGGTCACGTCGTTCGTACCGCCGAAGCTGCTGCCGCAATTCGCGGACGCGGAGTGCGTCGCGCAGGCGTCGCTTTGCATCGACGGGCTCGAAGTCGGCGCGCTCGTGCCGAATCTGAAAGCGCGCAGCGCGCCGCGGACGCCGGGCTGCGCAAAATCGATTTCGTCCTGTCGGCGAGCAACGAGCATAACTTGCGCAACGTACGCCGCACGACCGCGGCGTCGCTCGACGACTTCGGCCGGATCGTCGCGTGGCGAAACGCAAGCGGCCTCGGCGACGTGCAACTCGGCGCGGGCGTGGCCACCGCGTTCGGCTGCACGATCGAAGGAGCGGTCGATCGCGCGCGCGTGCTTGCTATCGTCGATGCGCTGCTGCGAGCCGGCGCCGAGACGATCTCGGTCGCGGATACGGTCGGTTATGCCAGTCCGGCGCAGGTGCGTGCGCTGATGCGCGACGTGCTGGCGCTCACCGGCGAGCGGTCGCCTGTCATTTCCACGACACGCGCGGGCTGGGTCTCGCCAACGTCTGCGCGGCGCTCGACGCCGGCGTGCGAACGTTCGACGCGTCGCTCGCCGGACTCGGCGGCTGCCCGTTCGCGCCGCACGCGACCGGCAACATCGATATCGAGGACTGCGTATTCATGCTCGAATCGATGGGGCTGCATACCGGCATCGATATCGATTCATTGCTCGCGCTGCGCGCAGATGTCGAAGCATGGCTGCCCGGCGAAGCATTCTCAGGTGCCATCGCGCGAGCGGGGCTGCCGAAGCATTTCAGGCGCGCGGCGGCGTAACGTTCATCTCACGCTTTTCAGGAAGGACTATCTCCGATGACGATCGAAACGAACACCGGGTCCGACGAGGACGTCACGTTTTCCGTTATCCGCGAGGACTACGCGGATCTGCGCGATGCGGTTCGCCGCATTTGCCGAGACTTCCCGGGCGAATACTGGCGCCGGCTCGACAACGAACGCGGCTACCCGAGCGAGTTCGTCGATGCGTTGACCGCATCCGGTTTTCTCGGCGCGCTGATTCCCGAGGAATATGGCGGATCGGGCATGCCGTTGCGCGCGGCCGCCGTGATTCTGGAGGAAATCAACGCGAGCGGCTGCGTCGCGAGTCCCGCGCACGCGCAGATGTACATCATGGGCACGCTGTTGAGACATGGCAGCGACGCACAAAAGCGCCGCTATCTGCCCGATATCGCCGCGGGTAAGCTGCGGTTGCAGGCGTTCGGCGTAACGGAGCCAACCACGGGTTCGGATACGACGCAACTGAAGACGCGCGCGGAGCGCCGCGGCGACGTTTATGTCGTAAACGGGCAGAAGGTGTGGACGTCGCGCGCACTGTATTCGGACCTGATGCTGCTACTTGTGCGCACGACGCCGGCAGCGCAGTGCGCAAAGCGCACCGACGGGCTGTCCACGCTGCTCGTCGATCTGCGCGAAGCGAAGGGCAAGGGCATCGATATCCGGCCGATTCCGGCGATGATCAATCACAACACGACCGAGATATTCATCGAGAACCTCGAAGTGCCGGTCGACAACCTGATCGGTGAGGAGGGCAAAGGTTTTCGTTACATTCTGGACGGGATGAATGCCGAGCGGATTCTCGTCGCGCAGGAATGCATCGGCGACGGCCGCTGGCTGCTGAAGAAGGCGGTCGATTACGCGAATGAACGTAAAGTGTTCGGCCGCGCGATCGGACAAAACCAGGGGGTGCAGTTCCCGCTCGCCCGTGCTTATATGGAACTGGAGGCGGCCGACCTGATGGCGCGCAAGGCGGCGGCGCTGTTCGAGGCCGGGCGGCCATGCGGCGCCGAGGCGAACATGGCGAAGCTGCTGGCTTCGGAAGCGACGTGGCATGCCGCCGATTCCACGTTGCAGACGCACGGTGGGTTCGGCTACGCGCAGGAATACGACATCGAGCGGAAATGGCGCGAAGTGCGGCTTTATCAGACCGCGCCGATCTCGACGAATCTGATCCTCGCGTATCTGGCCGAGCACGTGCTCGGCTTGCCGCGCTCGTACTGAACGTTGCGCCGCCGCGTGCGGGCGGCCCGGCTGGCGACGACCACCGCAGGTCAGTCGCCGGCATCGAACTGCCGGCCGATGAACTCGATGTGTGCCCGCATCGCATCTGCTGCCGCGCGCGGCCGGTGTGCGCACACTGCGTCGCAAATCGCACGATGCTGCGCGAGCCGGGCCGACGCGAGCCGATGCGACGCGCTATCGATGGCGGACGCCTGCAGCGTGTTCGCGACGACATGGCCGCTCAGCGCGGATGCCTCGTTGACGTACAGCGTACCGAGCATCCGGTTGTGCGACGCGCGCGCGAGTGCGAGATGAAACTGCGCGTCGGCAAGCGCCTCGGCCTTCACGTTTCGCGTCTGCACCGCGTCGTTCATCCGGTCCACGATGCGCTGCATTTGTTCCAGTTCGCTGTCCGATGCGCGGACCGCGGCGAGCCGCGCGGCCGCGCATTCGACCGCGAGCCGGAATTCGAGCATGTCGCCGCGCTCATTCGCATTCCCGATAAATATCGGCAGATCCGGCACGCCGGGCGTGGCAAGGACGCGGCGGATGAACAGTCCCCGACCGTGGTGCGCTTCGAGCAGTCCTCGCGCGATCAGCCGCTGAACCGCTTCGCGCACCGTCGATCGCGATACGCCGAGCGTGTGAGCCAGTTCGCGTTCCGGCGGCAGGCGCGGTTCGTTGCGCAGACCGGCGGCCTCGATCGCGCTTTCGAGTTGCCGGGTCACGCGCGCGAGCGTCTCGCGGCGGCCGGCAGTATGTTCGAGCAGGGGGGCAGGTTGCATCGGTGGTCCGACCAGCTTGGTCGTCGGCGAAGATTGCTTCAACATGATGAGGTCGCTCGTCGGGCGTTCACAGTCGCGCGTCGCACGCCGCGCGGCGCCGGCGACGCTTTCCGCGGATTTCGGCGCGCATTGCGCGCCTGTTTACAGGTGAGAACGTATGGATCAGATCAATCAGTATTCGTTGTTCATCAATGGAGACTGGGTGCCGTCGAGCGGCGCCGCGCGCCTGACGGTGCGCAGCCCGGCGACCGGCGAGACCGTCGCGACGGTCGTCGATGCCACCGACGCGGACGTGGACCGCGCGGTCGACGCCGCGGCTGCCGCCTTTCCCGCATGGAGCCGTCGTACGGCGCTCGAACGCGCCGATTTCCTGCTGCGCGTGAACACGTTCATCGAGCGCGATCGCGAGCGCCTCGCGCGGCTTCTGACCCAGGAAGTCGGCAAGCCGATACGCGAAGCGCGCGGCGAGATCGACTTTGCGATTTCGCTGTTCCGTTTCGCGGCGGAAAACGCGCGTCGGCTCGAAGGCGATATCGTGCCGGGCAGTCGGCCCGGCGAGAAGATCCTGATCGAGAAGCTGCCGCATGGCGTGATCGCCGGCATCTCCGCATGGAATTTCCCGGCCGGTCTGCTCGCGCGCAAGGTCGCGCCCGCACTCGCGGCAGGCAATACGATCGTGCTGAAGCCGCACGAACTGACGCCGGTGACGTCGCTCGAAATCGCGAAGCTGATCGCGGAAGCCGGCGTGCCGGCAGGCGTGGTGAACATCGTCAGCGGCGGTATTCCGGCTGGGCAGCGCCTCGTCGCGCACCCGGCGGTCAAGCTCGTAACGATGACCGGCAGCACGGCGGCCGGCAAGAAGATCATGGCCGCGGCCGCGCCGACGCTGAAGGAAGTCCGGCTCGAACTGGGCGGCAAGGCGCCGTTCATCGTGCTCGCGGACGCCGATCTGGAAGCGGCTGCGAGCGCGGCGGTCGAAGCGCGTTTCCTGAACGCGGGGCAGGTGTGCACGTGCAACGAACGCACCTATGTGCACGAGGCGGTCTACGATCGCTTCCTCGAACTGGTGAGCCGGAAGATCCGAGAAATCAAGGTCGGCGACCCGGCGCACGAGGATACGGCGATGGGGCCGAAGATCAGTGCGGCCGAACTCGCAAAGGTCGACGCGATGGTCGCGAAGGCGGTGCAGCAAGGCGCGCGCGTGCAGATCGGCGGCGGCCGGCTCACCGGCGGCCTCTATGATCGCGGCCATTTCTACGGCCCGACGCTGCTGACGGACGTCACGCATGAGATGGATATCGTGCGCGGCGAGGTGTTCGGACCGGTCATGTCGGTGCTCAAGGTTCGCGATTTCGACGAAGCGCTCAGGTTGGCTAACGATTCGAGCTACGGTCTGTCCGCCTATCTGTTCACGCGCGATCTCGGCGTGCTGATGCGCACGGCGACCGAACTGAACTTCGGCGAAATCTACGTGAACCGTTCGCTCGGCGAGGCGCCTCAAGGTTTCCATCATGGTTACGGCGATAGTGGACTCGGCGGCGAGGACGGCAAGTACGGGCTCGAAGCGTATGTCCGGACCAAGACGATCTATCTGAACGCGTAGGCAACGGCGTTGCGCGAAGGGCCGCGGGCGCCTGCCCGCGGCTTTCGTCGTATGTTTTCGTTGCCTGCCGCGTCACGACGGCGTGCCGTGCGCGGCCGTCACGGTGTGCGAAGGCCGGCGCGCACGACAGAGGTTCAGCCGCCGTCGACCGGCGCGATGCCCGCGAGCATGTGCCTGAACGCGATCATCCCCGGATCGTCGAGCCCGACCGAGCGTTCCGCGAACATCCGCGCGCGCCCGATCCGGTTCGGACGCATCCGGAACGATGTAATCGTTTCATCCACCGCTGCACTTGCGGCCGCGTGCTGCGCGCGGGGTTCATCCAGTCCGGCGATCGCATCGTGAGCCGCCGCCAGCGTATCGAGCACCGTCTTGTCACCGAGCGTCGCGCCGCCGCGTTGCGACATCGCATCGAGCGACGCTTGCAGCAACGGCGGCACGTCGTGCGGCGCGAGCGTGGTCTGATTTTCGAGCCGGCGCGCGAGCGTCATGAACGCAACCGTCAGCAGCGTACCGAAGCTCGATCCCGACGCGCGCGCGCAGCCTTGTGCGCAGGCGTTGAACAGCAGGCCGAGGTTCGCGTACGGACCCGCGTCGAGCGCCGTGCGCACGCGCGCCGCGCATTTCTGCAGCGTCGCGCCGAGGTCGCCGTCGCCAAGCTGTGCGTCGAGGCGGTTCAGTTCCGGAGCCGCTGCGTCGAGGCAGTCCGCCCAGCGGCGCAGTGCGGCTTCCACCTGGGGAGTCGTGAGCGGCATTTCAGTGACTCCAGAACGGGCAGCGCGCGGGCGCGCACAACAACGTTTCGAGTTCGGCATCGAGTCGCTGCAATGTCAGCGACGCGCCGGTCATTTCCATCGACGTCGCATAGCGGCCGACCAGCGGCGCGACGATGCTCACGCGTCTCGCCTCGAGTCGCCGCGCGACCGCGCGATAGGCGATGTAAAGCTCCTCGTGCGGCGTCGCGCCGAGCGAGTTGAGCATCACGGACACGCGTTCGCCCGTGCCGACGTCGAGGTCGGCGAGCAGCCGTTCGAGCATTTCGTTCGCGAGCGCGTCGGCCGGTTTCAACTGGCCGCGCCAGATACCCGGCTCGCCGTGGATGCCCATGCCCATCTCGATCTCGCCGTCGCCGATCGTGAAGCTCGGCACGCCGACTTCCGGCACGATGCACGGCGTGAGCGCGACGCCGATCGTCCGGCATCCGGCAACCGCCTTGCGCGCGGCGGCGGCGACGTCGCCGAGCGTCGCGCCGCGTTGCTCGGCGCGTGCGCCGGCGATCTTGTACGCGTAGACGATGCCGGCGACGCCGCGGCGTTTGCCGCTTTCGTCGGGCGACGCGCTGGCGACGTCGTCGGTCACGAGCACCGTGTCGCTGCGCAGGCCGTCGAGTTCGGCCAGTTCGCCGGCCATATCGAAGTTCATCCGGTCGCCGCCGTAATTGCCGTAGAGGCGCAGCACGCCCGCGCCGCGATCGGCGGCATGCATCGCGTCGATGCAGTCGCCGACCGTCGGGCCGGCGAACACGTTGCCGATCGCGCAGGCGTCGAGCAGTCCTTCGCCGACGTAACCGGTGAAAAGCGGCAGATGGCCGGAGCCGCCGCCGGACACGACGCCGACCTTGCCTTCGAAGCCCGGCGTCGCGCGCGCGATCACGCGCCCGCTTTCGCCCGCGCGGCGGTACGTGCGTGGATGGGCAGCGCACAGTCCGTCGAGCATTTCATCGACGTACGCGCCCGGTTCGTTCATCAGTTTTTTCATGTCTGTCTCCTGCCGTGCGCGTGTCAAGCGGGGACGAAGCGCGCGAGCGACACGTCGGGCGTCACGTCTTCGAACTGCACTTTCATCGGCATTCCCATCTTTACGTTTTCCGGAATGCCGTTGCCGAAATTGCCGACCACGAGCGGGCCGTCATCGAGCTGGACGACGCAGACGTGGTACGGCAGTTCATCGCGAAACGCATTCCAGTACGCGCGATGAAACGTTACCCACGAAACCAGCGTGCCATGGCCGCTGACCGGCTCCCACGCCTGCGCATCGGAGAGACACGACGGGCAGACCGGCGACGCGGGGAAATGCCGGTGGCCGCAGTGCCGGCATACCTGCACCGACAATCGATGCTGGCGCGCGAGCGCCCAGTAGCCCTTCGAATACTCGTCGATCGTCGGCAACGGCTTGTCATAGCTGTTCATCATGGCTTACCCCTTCGTATAGATGATCGAGCGCGTACACGGCGTCGCCGCGATGTACTGGACGACTTCGCAGTCCTGCACCTGCCGTTCGCCGCATTCGCCGCGCAACTGCCTGACCGCCTCGACGTTGAGCGCCCAGCCCTGCATGTACGAGTTCGACAGGTGGCCGCCGTCGGTATTCGTCGGCAGCCGCCCGTGTACGCCGAGCGCGCCGTTCTCGACGAACGATCCCGCTTCGCCGCGCCCGCAGAAACCGAGGCCTTCGAGGCTGAACAGCACCGTCGGCGAGAAGTTGTCGTAGCACATCAACGCATCGACGTCGTCTTTTGTGACGCCGGCCATTTCGTAAGCCTGACTGCCGGCCTCGCGCACTTCGTCGTACCAGAACTCCGGGTCGAAATTGCCGATCGCCGCGCGCTCGAAGGCGTCGCGCGCGCCGACGCCGGAAATCAGCACCGGCGGCTTTTTCAGATCGGCTGCGCGCTCGCGCGTCGTCAGGATCATGCAGACCGCGCCGTCGTTGATCAGGCAGTAGTCGAGCAGGCCGAGCGGCTCGACGATCCGGCGTATCGATTCGTGTTCGTCGATCGTGATCGGCTTGCGCATCACCGCATCGGGATTGAGGATCGCGTTGTTGCGAAACGCGACCGACACTTCCGCCAACTGGCGCGTCGTCGTGCCGTAACGCTCCATGTGCATGCGGAACATCAGCGCGTGCGAGGCGCCGGGCGAGGTGAGGCCCCACGGATCCCAGAACGACGCGGATTCGTCGCCGCCATAGTTCATCCGGCGCGAGCGCCCGATGTTCGTGTAGATCAGCGCGACGTGATTCGCCGCGCCGGTTTCGAGCGCGAGCATCGCCTCGGCGATCGCGATGCCGGACATGCGGCCGTGGCCGGGCAGCGTCATCGTCCAGCGCGGATTGAGACCGAGGATCTCGCCCATGCGCGCGTAAAACGGCACGCGGCAGCAAAGCAGGCCGTCGATCTCGTTCTTGTTTAGCCCGCAATCGGCGATTGCCGCCTTGAATGCCTCGGCGCCGAGCGTGTAGTCGCTCACCGCGGGGAAGTCGCCATAAGGCGTGTTGCCGACGCCGACGACGGCGATGCGGTTACTGAGGCCCTGCATCGGATTCATGCTGTGTCTCCGGTTCGATAGGTGGTCGGGACCGCGCGTTCAGATCACGCCTTCGTCGCGCAATGCGTCGATGTCCGCGGCGCTGTAGCCGAGCCACTGGCTGAGAATGTGTTCGTTGTCTTCGCCGTAGCACGGCGCGCCGCGGTCGATCACACCGCCGCTGAACGCGGGCGTCGCGGCGAGCTTCACCGGGAATTCGATGACCGGCCAGCGGCCGATGCGCGTACCGGTTACCTCGGTCAGCCAGCCCAGTTCGGCGAGTTGCGGATCGACGTCGCAGCGCCCGGCGGCGGTTTGACAGACGCCGGCGGGCACGCCCGCGCGCTGTAGTCGCGTCATGCACGCGTACGGCTCCTGGCGCGCGGTCCATGCGCCGACGAGCGCATCGAGTTCATCCTGGTGAACGAGCCGGTCCGCGAGCGTCGCGAAGCGCGGGTCGGCGGCGAGCGCCGTCAACTGTGCGACGTCGACGAACGCGCGCCATTGGGCATCGTCGAAACACGCGATCGCGATCCACGCGTCGCGGCCGTCGCAGCGATACGCGCCGTGAGGCGCGGCGCGGCGGTACGGCGAGCGGTTGCCGTAGCGGGACCATACGCGCCCGTTGGCCGACCAGTCGAGCACCGACGTCGCAGTCTGGAAAATCCCCGCTTCGCACTGGGATGAATCGATCCATTGGCCTTCGCCGGTGCGCTCGCGGTGATACAGCGCGCCGAGCGCGGCGAGCGCAAAACCGTACGCGCCGATCCAGTCGAGATACGAGTAGCCCCAGCCGGCCGGCATCGCCGGGTCGGGCAGGCCCGACATTTCGGTGCTGCCGGCGAACGACGCGGCCACCGGCCCGACCGTGCGGAACCGGCCGTAGCGGCCGACCGCGCCCATACCCGACTGCTGCACGTAGATGATGTCCGGCCGGATCGATTTCAGCACGTCGTAGCCGAGTCCGAGCCGTTGCAGTACGCCCGGCGAGAAGCCTTCCGCGACGATATCGGATTGGCGGATCAGCGCTTTGGCGATTTCGAGCCCTTTCGGATGACGAATGTTCAGCGACATACCGCGTTTGCCCGCGTTCTTGTTGTTGAACTGGCCGCCCATGTCCGGGTCGGTGACGCCTGGCAGCGGAGCGGTTGCCCTTTCGCGCGCGTCCCGGCCGCCGACCGGCGCCATCGCGGCGAGCCGCGTGTCCGGGTTCTCCTTCCATTCCACCTTGATGCTTTCCGCGCCGAGCGCATTGAGAAAACGCGTGCCGCCCGCCGAAGCGAGGAACCACGAGAAGTCGAAGATTCGGACTCCCTGGAGCGGAAACGGCTTGCCGTGGCGCGATAGCGTCACGCTGGACGACGATGCGTCGCGCGGGCGCGCCGGCAGCGCCGCTGCGGCGCCGGCGGGCGGCTTCGTCAGCGTCGCGTCGTTGTCGTGCTCGCCGACGAACGGCGCGCGCGCGCCCGGTTGCCACGCGGTCGCGGTAGCCAGCCACTTGCTCGTCGGATAGCGGAAACGGCGGCCCAGTTCCGGGTGTTCGATATCGCTGAACGACGACCGCGCGAGCCAGTGTTCGTCCTCGGCGTTCTCGTGCGGCTTGCGTACCGGCGCCCACAGAAGCCCCGCTTCCTGCGCGTCGCGCCATGGCAGATGCTCGTAGTCGTACGACGCGACGAAACGCTGGATCACTTCGAGCATGTGGCGCGTCTCGTCGTCGACCTGGGTCGAACCCGGCGTGTTGCGCGCCGTCATGTCGGTATCGCTCGACGGCGGCTGCAGGTCCTCGGCCTTGCCGAAGCGCTGCAGGAACGGCACGAGGCGCGCCTTGTCGCGCGCGGACACGCCCCACGTCATGTTCCAGCGGCCGTCCGACGTGCGGCTGATGTTCGGCACGTCGCTCGGCGCTTCCGCTGCATGCCGCGCTGTTTGCCGATACAGCGGCGCGTGGCGCATCACCCACGACATCAGGTCGAGTTCGGTGTTGATCGACACGGCCTGATGGATCGCGCACGAGACGTCCTGCCCTTCGCCGGTGCGCAGACGGTGCATCAGCGCGGCGACGATCGCGACGGCCGTCTGGTCGCCGGCGATGTGATATGCGTGCCAGACCTGCGGCGCGATCGGCGGCGTCGAATAAGTGCCGTCCGGATTCGGGTCGTAGCCGCAGTTCATCATCACGCCGCCGAGCGCGAGGTGGATCAGGTCCGATGCGCGATAGTCCTTCCACGGACCACTGTCGCCAAACGGCGTGATGCGCGCGCAGATCAACGACGGAAAGCGTTTCGTCAGCGGTTCGTCCAGTTGCAGTTCGCGCACCAGGCGGCCGCAACTGCTGTCGAGCAGAACGTCCGCGTGTTCGAGCATGTCGAGCAGACGAGCGCGGCCCGCGGTGCTCGCCGTGTCGAGCGTGACCGATTTCTTGCCGCGGTTATAGGCCCAGAAATGCAGCGAGCGCTCGCGGTCTTCGACGTCTTCGTAAAACGGCCCGATGCTGCGCGTGGCGTTGCCCTGCGGCGGCTCAATCTTGATCACCTCGGCGCCGAGCCCGGCCAGCAGCAGGCCGCAATATTCGCCGAGTTCGTCGGCGACTTCGATGACCCTGAGGCCCTTCAACATGCCCGGCAGTGTAGCGGGATCGGGCATGGTGGGCGCGGAAGCGGTGGGATGCGACGACATGGTTCTCCTGTGTGCAGAGTAAACGTGAAGCGACGCAAGACGGCGGCCCTGCGCGCGGGATCCGGTTTGGATTCAGGTAACCCAGACCCGTTTGATGCAAATTATAAAATATATTCTATAACCGGCGCACAGCCATTTTGCCTACGAGGTTGGATCGACGCGCGACGAGCGCGGAAAAGACGAAGCAGAAAAACCCGGTGTGAACGACCGGCGCACGCATGGATGGGCGAGCACACAAAATGCATCGACGCCGGGCGCGGCGGAGCGGCGTCGTACAATACGGCGTTAGCGCGGCCTGCGGGGCGGGGCCGGCGGTCGTTCGCCGCGCCGTCCGTCTGCGTGCCGGCGGACCGACGAGGCGTGAATCGCGCTGGCTCCTCTCTGGATAATCATGGCTTTCCTGACAAAACTCGATCACGTGGCGGAGCGCTTGCGAGAGCGGATCATCTCGGGCGAATATCCGCGCGGCCACAAACTCAAACAGGCGGATATCGCCGCCGAACTCGGCGTGTCGATCACGCCGGTGCGCGAAGCGCTGAAGGCGCTCGAAATGGAGGGTTTTGTCGTCAGCGAGCCGCACCGCGGACTGTCGGTGCCAGGCATCGATCCCGAGCGCGCGAGGGAGATATTCGAATTGCGCGTCGTGCTCGAACGGATGCTTGCGTACAAGGCGGGCGAGCGCGCGACGAAAGAGGACGTCGCCGCTTTGCGCGCGATGCACAAGGAATTCGTGTCGCTCGTCAAGGCCGGCGACTTTTACGCGATCCGCGCCGCCAACGTGCGCTTTCATTTCCGGTTGTACGAGATCGCGGATTGTCAGCAGACGCTGCAGTTCGTGCGTGTGCTGTGGGCAAAATTTCCGTTCAACTTCCATGACGATCAGGCGGGACGGTTCAAACAACTGCCGCACGAGCACGTCGAGATCATTCGCCGGCTCGAAGACCACGACGCGCAAGGTGTGGCGGACGCAATGGTCAAGCACATCGAGGCCGGCTGGACCCGTCTGGAGAAAAACGTGCTGCGCGTGAACGCCGGCGCGTGAGCGGCGCGCTCACCGCGCGGCGCGCGCCGGCCCAAGCGACGGATCTTCTTCGCCGGACAGCGGCGAGATCGGCTCTTCTTCGACGAGCGAACGCCGGCACGTCTCCGGCAGTGCGAAATAAAGAATCACGAATGCGATCAGGGCGATTGCGCACAGATAAAACGCCGGCGAGATCGCGATGCCGGTGCTCGCGACGAGCGCGGCGGCGATCAGCGGACCGGTGCCCGCCACCGGCCCCGCGCCGAGATTGAGCGCGAGCGCGCCGCTCGTCATCCGCGTGCGCGGCGGGAACAGTTCGACGACGACAACCGTGTTCATCACGTTGATCAGCGCCTGAAACCACGCGAACACCACGAGACCGACGAACGCGAGCAGCAGGCTGCCCGACGACAGCATGAAAAACACCGGAATGCCGAGCGCCATGTGCCCGAAGATGCCGATCAGAAACGTTTTACGCCGGCCGATCCGATCCGAAAGCCAGCCGGCCAGCGGGCAGAACAGGCCGTACAGCACGAGGCTCGCGCCGCTCGCCATCACCGCTTGGGTGCGGCCGAGATGGCCCGTCACCGGCAGGTAATTCACCATGTACGTAACGAAGTAGTAGAAGCCGAGGCCCGTGATGCTCGCAAACAGGAACGCGATGCCGATCATCCGGCTGTCTTCCTTCAGCGATGCGAGGAACGGCGTCTTCACGACCGCGCCGGACGAACGTGCCTTGATTTCCTCGAACACGGGCGTGTCTTCGAGCTTCAGCCGCATGTAGAGTCCGATCAGGCCGACCGGGACCGCGAGCACGAACGGCACGCGCCAACCCCATTCGTTGAACGAGCGCGCATCGAGCCAGCCGGAGATCGCGAATACGACGAAACTGCCGGTTGCGACGCCGAACGCGGCGGTGGCCGAAATCACGCTCGCTGCGAGGCCGCGTCGATTCGCCGGCGCATATTCGACGAGGAACGTGCCGGCGCCCATCCATTCGCCGCCGACCGACATGCCCTGCACGCAGCGCGTGAGCACGAGCGCGACGGTCGCCCACATGCCGATGTGCTGGTAGGTCGGCAGGATGGCGAGCACGAACGTCGACGTGCTCATGATGATGATCGAGATCGCGAGCGATTCGCGGCGGCCGACGCGGTCGCCGATCACGCCGAGCACCATGCCGCCGATCGGGCGCAGCAGGAACGCGATGCCGAACACGGCGAGCGACGACAGCAGCGCCGCGGTCGTGTTGCCGGCTGGAAAAAACGCATGGCCGATATTGACCGCGACGAATCCGTACACGGCGAAATCGAACCACTCCATGAAGTTTCCGATCAGCGTCGCGATGACCGCGCGCTTTCTGCGTGTCGACAGGTCGGCCGTTGCGCCGTCGTTCGTGATGTCCAAGTTCAGTCTCCGATATCGTCTTTTTGTGGGCGCCGCCGCGCGAAGCGCTGAAGCGGGCGCCAGCTAGCGCAGCGAACGCGTCCAGTTCGTGGTCGGCGCGCCCGCGATCGGGCTATCGAACGTCAGTACCGCGTCGCCGAGCAGGCAGCCGAGGTAGGCGGTTTTCCGGTCCGCCCCGCCGAATACGAGGCTCGATACGCTTTTCAGCCGCGATTTGCCGGTGGTCGCCATGTCTTCCGCGGTCAGCGAATTCGCTTCGTAGCGCGAAGCGAGGTACGCGGTGTATTCGACATCGAGGTCCTCGAGCACGATCTGTGTCGAGCCGTCCGGCCGTACGACGATCACGCGGTTGCTGCCGACGCAGGTCAGCCACAGGCCGCCGAACGCGTCGAAGCACAGCCCATCGGGAAAGTCGGCGCCGCCTAGCCGGCAGACGACTTCTTTCGGGCCGAGCGCCGGCCCCGGCAGCAATGCGAAACGGCTGACTTTTTGCGCGTAGGTCTCGTTCACGTATACCCACTGGCCGTCGGGCGAAAACGCGATTTCGTTCGTATAGCCGAGACCGTCGGCGACGATGCGCGAGCCGTTCGCGTCGGCCACGCCGATGAAGCCGTCCGCGATATCGCGCGTCCATGCCTGCGCGCGCGGACGCCGGCGCGTACTCACCGTGAACCAGATCGCGCCGTTGTCGTCCTCGACGACGAAGTTCGTCGGCGGCATCGGCGCGCCGTCCACGGCCTGGACGACGGGTCCGATCGCGCCGCTGCCGTCGATGCTGAAAATGCCGCCGAGTTCGCTGCCAAGGTTCGCGAACAGCACGTGGCCGCGCCGCGATACGGCGATGCCGTTCGGAACGTAGCGCAGCGGATTGCCGTCGGACGGCAGTACGTGACGGGGCGCAGCGCCGGGGCGCCAATGGGTGTAGCCGCCGTTGCCGTGCGCCGCAATCAGGTCGCCCGTCTGCAGCGCGAGTACGCATTCGGGACGAGTAAGGCCCGCAGCGCAGACCCTCAGGTCGGAAAACTGCAGCTTGAAGTCGGTACTCAGCGGATAGGACATCGAAAGGTTCCTGCCTGGGTTGTCGGCATCGGCGCACGTATTGCGTGCACGTGCTCTCGGGACGGCGCGGGGAAAACCGGCGAGTCCGTCGGGGGTTCCTGGTCGGTCGTGGGCCACGGAGGCGGCGGGCCGGCTGGTGTCTCCTCGTTTCCGCTGAAATATAAATTATAAAATGTATTTTTGGAAGGGGGCGACGGGACTCGTTGAACGGAGGTGCCGCGGGGACGCGCCGGCGGGCCATTCGCCAGAGCGCGCCTGGACGCCTCGTGAGCGATGACGTCCGTAAAGCCGGTCTGTCTCGGCAACAAGCGGTGTCCGATGGAGGCGCGCCTGACGTCGACGGGCGGTGCGTCGGCTATCGCGCGAATCGGGTGCTGTACGACGTGGCGTTGTCGATAACGAGGGATAAAGCCGTCGGGATTCCCGGGCACAACGAGGAGAGGACTACGTTGCCGCGCACGCCGATCGGCTCGCCGTCGGCGATGGCCGGCACGATACACGCCCGCGGTCGCGATGCGAGTGCATTGCCGCCGCGCGTGCACGCGCGAAGTGAAGGACGGAGAGCGGGTTTCGGCGCGATACGCCTGTGACGATCTGCGGCTCGAGCCCGTCAGGACGCGGCGCAAGCCGGACGACGCGCTCGGCGTGCCGATCGGCACTTTCGTGTCGCAAGCGTTTTGTGCGACGCGGCCGGCGGGCCGCTGCCAGATGGTGAACAGCAACCGCTCGCGTCGGCGCGCTGACCGACGGCATCGAGCCTTCGAACACAGACAAAGCGGCGGAGACGTTCCGACGATCGCAGCTAACTGCCGGTACGCCTCGACAGATTCGCTGCGCCGATCGCGCGCGCCGTTTCGAGTACCTGCGGCCCGATTTCGGCGATCGCGCTGTGCAGCGTCCAGCGCGTCGACGGCGCGGAGACGTTCACCGCGCCGATCGGCTTTCCGTTCGGCGCGAGAATTGCCGCGGCGATGTTGATGTCGCCGTTGTAATACTCGCCGTTGGCCCACGCGAAACCGCGCTCGCGCGCCTCGACGAGCAGCGCTTTGAGCGTCGCCGGATCGGTGATGGTCTCGGACGTGTACGGCACCCGTTCGCACGCATCGATCAGACTGGCGGCGGTCGCCTCGGGCAGTTGCGAAAGGATTGCGCGGCCCGTCGCCGTGCAATACACCGGCAGACGCATGCCGATCGGCATGTTCACGAACATCTCGCGATGCGCCGGAAAGCGCGCGATGTACACGACGTCGTGGCCGTCGAGTTCCGCGACGATGCAGGTTTCGCCGCATGCGCGATTGAGTGCGTGCACGTACGGGTTCGCGCTCTTCACGAGCGCGCTGGTCTGCAGATAGCGCAGACCGATTTCGAGCGAGCGGGGCGCGAGCGAATAGACCTTGGTCGCCTCGTTCTTGTGCAGATAGCCGAGCGCGACGAGCGTGAACGCGAAACGCTGCGCCGCGCTCTTGGTCATGCCGGCGGCGGGTGCGAGATCGCCGAGCTTCATTTCCGGCCGGTCCTCGGTGAACGCGGTCAGCAGTTGCAGGCCGCGCGCGAGCGAATTGATATACAGCCGCGATTCCTCATCTTGCGTGATGTCGTTCATATGCTGTCCTCGTGAAACGCGCCCGCCGACGTCGCCCCAACGGCGCCTTACGCGACGATCTGGCCGAGAAATTCGCGTGCCCGCGCCGACTGCGGCGCATCGAAGAAGCGCCGCGGTTCACCGCTCTCGACGATCCTGCCGTGATCCATGAACACGATGCGATCGCCCGCTTCGCGGGCGAAACCCATCTCGTGCGTCACGCAGATCATCGTCATGCCGTCGCGTGCAAGCTGCATCATCGTGTCGAGCACTTCCTTGACCATTTCCGGATCGAGCGCGGACGTGGGCTCATCGAACAACATGATTTTCGGCTGCATGCACAGGCTGCGCGCGATCGCGACGCGCTGCTTCTGGCCGCCGGACAATTGTCCCGGATACTTGTGCGCATATGGCCCGAGCTTCACGCGCTCCAGATAGTGCATCGCGAGCGCGTCCGCGTCTATCGCGGCCATCTTCTTCACGAGCCTCAACGCGACGGTGCAGTTCGCAAGCGCGCTCAGATGCGGAAACAGGTTGAAGTGCTGAAACACCATGCCGACGTCCGCGCGCACACGCCGGATGCTCGTCGCGCCGTTGTCGAGCGTGACCCCGTTCACGACGACCGTGCCTTTCTGATGGTCTTCCAGTGCGTTGATGACGCGTATCGTCGTCGATTTGCCGGAGCCGGACGGTCCGCACAGAATCAGCTTTTCGCCGGGCCGCACGTCGAGGTCGATGCCGTCGAGCACCTGGAAATCGCCGTACCACTTGGAGATGCCACGTATCGAGATGATCGGCTTCATGCGTGTTGTTCCAGTCAGAGTTTCGCCGCGGGATTGTGGTCGGGCGAGCCGCTCCAGTAGCCGGGAATCGACAGCCGTTTTTCTGCGCGCCTGAACAGATACGACAGCACGCTGCATATCGCGAAGTAGATCGCGCCGACGAGCGAATACACCAGCAGCGAGCGAAACGTTGCGCCGGCGAGCATCTGGCCCGCGCGCATCAGTTCGTATACGCTGATGACCGCGACCAGCGACGTATCTTTCACGAGCACGAGCGCATAGTTGCCGAGCGCGGGAAAGATCGTGCGCAGCGCCTGCGGCATGACGATCACGCGCATGCGCTGCGCGCGTGTCATGCCGAGGGCGCGCGAGGCCTCGAACTGCCCGCTGTCGACGGACTGGATGCCGCCGCGAAAGAGTTCGGCGAGATACGCGCCGAAGTTGAGCACGAGCCCGAGCACGCCGGCGGCGAAGCCCGGAATCACGATGCCCAGTTCGGGCAGCCCGTAGTACAGAAAGAACAGTTGCACGAGCAACGGCGTGCCGCGGATGATCTCGATATAGGTCTTCGCCGTCGCGCGCACGGGTGCGAGCGCCGACATGCGGCAGAAACACACCGCGAGCCCCAACGCGGCCGACAGCAGCGCCGACGACGCGAACAGCGCGAGCGTCCACCACGCGCCTTGCAGCAGCGGTTCCAGATAGGTTTTCAGCGTGTCGAGCGTCATGGCGGGCTCCGCGATATCGATGGCAATGGCGTCGGCGTCAGTGGCTTTCGAGGCTCGCGACGCCCCACTTCGCGAGGATCGCGTGCAGTTCGCCGTCCTGCTTCATTTTCGCGAGCGCGTCGTTGACGGCCGTGAGCAGTGTCGGATTGTTCTTCTGCGTGCACGCGCCGACCTGCCACTGCTTCTGCGCGCGATAGTCGGGGTCGAGCTTCACGCCGGGTATCGATTTCGCCTTGATCTGATACAGCACGCTCGGCGGATCGACCACGCCGAGGTCGATGCGTCCGACGCGCACGTCGGCGAGCAGCGAGAAATAATCCTGGTAGGTCGAAACATCGGTGCCGGGCAGTGCCTTGATCATCTTGTATTGCACGCTGTCGACCAGCGTGCCGACCTTCTCGCCCTTGAAGTCGGCGAGCGAATGGAAATGCTTGTGGCTGCCGTCGCGGATTATGACGCCTTCGCCCCAACCGTAGATCGGCGTGCTGAAATCGACCACCTGCGCGCGTTCCGGCGTGATGAACAGCGGCGCGGCCATCAGATCCGCGCGGCCGGACGTGAGCGTGGGAATCAGTCCGTCGAACGGCACGTCGGTCAGGTTCACCTTGACGCCGAGATGCTTGCCGATCGCGTTGGCGACGTCGACCATGATCCCTTGCATCGAGTTCGACGCCGGATCGAGGAAGCCATGCGGCGGGCTCGAAGCGGTCGTCACCACATTGAGGGTCCCGGTCTGCATGACTTCGGCCAGGGTGCGGGCGCTGGCATGCAGCGCGATCGTGCTCGCGCAGATCGCGACGAGCAGGGGCAACGGTTTCAGGCGAGGCATGGGCGGTCTCTTCGAGGGCGGTTGAACAACGGTCGTCGCGTCTTCATTGCGGGCAGGCGTCAGCTGGCCGGCGTCTGCGCGGCCAGTGCGCAGCATTCGAGCAGCACGGTTGCGGCGAGGAATGCAGTCGTTTCGCCGACGTCCTGCGCCGGCGAGACGGTGTTCACGTCGAACGATACGAAGTTGAGACCGGCCAGCGCGCGCAGCAGCGCGATGCCTTCCTTCGCGCTCAGCCCGCCCCATTCCGGCGTGCAGACGCCGGGCGCGCATGAAGGATCGAAGATGTCCATATCGAAGCACAGATAGACGGGGCGCTTGCCGATGCGTTCGCGAACCGCGGCGATGCAGCCCGCGCGGTCGGCTTCGAATTCGGAAAAAGGCACGACGTTGTAGCCGAGCGAACGGCCGAAGCCGAGCACGCCGTCCGCGAAGGTCGTGCCGCGCGCGCCGATGTGGAAACTGCCCGGTTCGTCGACCAGACCTTCCTCGGACGCGCGCGTGAAGGTGGTGGCCGTGTTGAAGCCGTCGAGATCGTAGGCGTCGGTGTGTGCGTCGATATGGAGTACGACGAGATCGGCGTGGCGCCTTTTCACCGCGCGCAGTTGCGGCAGCGTCACCGCACCGTCGCCGCCCATCGTGATCGGCGTCATGTCCGACGCGAGCAGGCCGTCGATGGCGCGCTCGATCAACGGGTAGCTGCGCGCGACGTCGCCGGGATAGCACTCGGCATTGCCCGCGTCGACCAGACCGAGCGTTTCGAGCGCATTCGTCGGGCGTCCTTGCGGATCGACGAAGAACGGGCGCAGCAGACGGGACTGGCGGCGGATCGCATCCGGACCCTCGCGCGAGCCGACGCGGAACGGGTGCGTGCCGCAGTCGAACGGGATGCCGAGCACGCAGGCGCGCGAGACGCCCCGCGCGGCATCGGTTTTTGCCGGCACACCCATGAACGTCGCTTGTGACATCGATCGAACCTCTCAGTACGGTGATTGAATTCATCGTAAATCTCCGTATGCCGTGACGCAAAGCGGTAAAAAAAGATCGCTATGCGATACGCCGGCGCGAGGTTTCGTAAAGGAAATCCGCGCCTGGCAGCGGGTTTCGGAAAGGAACCGGTGTGCGGAGAATGAAAGGCAAACGGATCCACGCGAGGAGGCGAGGCGAGCGCCGGGCCGTCGATCGACCCGGGCGGCGGGGGGCGGTTCGAATGTTGCTTCGATGACGGGTAGCGGACGCGACGACTCATCGTCGCGTCCGCCCGCGTCCCGTTTCAGGGCTGAGGCAGCAGGGTTGGCGACACCTGCGCCGCGTTGCTGATGAACAGGTTGGTCGCATCGTCCTGCAACAGATAGCCCTGCTTGACGAGCGTGTTGGCCGCTGCCGCGACGGCCGCCTGATAACGCGAGCGGCTTCCGCCGTATAGCGTTTGCAGCGTCGCGCGGCTGTCGACGCCGCCCGCCTCCGCGGCCGCGCTCACCGCGAGCGGAATCGCGGCGCCGTTCGAGATGCAGCCGTCACCGATCGCATGACCCGCGCCGCGATAGTTCCACCCGGTGTAGGTCGCGAGCGGCGCGCTCACGTCCGGCACACGCACGCCGGTCGTCTCGTTGCCATTGGCGTCGACCTTCGGCACGAGAATCGTATATTGCTGCGCGGTGTTGACCACGGGCACGGCCTTGATGTAATCGGTGACGAACACCTGGTTGTACTCGCCGTTGAAGGTGAGGTCGAGCGGCGTCGGGGCGGCGGCCGGGCCGCTCGGCACCATCACGTTGCTGAGGTCGGGGAAGCCGGTTGCCGCCTGCGTCGGCGCGACGAGGTTGCCGGACGCCACCGTCGGATATTGCGAGGGCGGCGGCTCGGTGCCCTTGCCGGCCCACGCGACCAGCGCCGGGATCAGCGCGCGCTCGATTGGCGTTTCCTCGACCGGCGAGCCGGGCAACTGGCATTGACTGCCCGCCACCGGCAGCGTGAAGTTGCCGGTGGTCACGCCGCTGCCGCCGCCATGCTGCGTGCCGGGCACGAGGTAATAGCGCACGTTCGGCGGCAACTGAATGTCGTTGCCGCGCCCGTCGGTGACGACGAGCGCCGCGCCGCCGCCCCACCATTCGAACGCGCCGTCGAGTTGCATGATCTTCGGACAGGTGTGGGTGGCCGTGCAGCGTTTGAGCAGCCCGTCGGTCGCGCCGCTGACCGGATCGGTCGTGACCGCGTACGTGAACGGAAACTTGAAGCCGGGCATGAAGTGATCCTCGTGCTGTTTCGACCAGCGCCCCGGCTGCGCGAACGACGCGTTGGTCCATGTGCGGCGCGCGGCCGAGATGATCGGAAACAGGCCGTCGAACACGATTCTGCCGTTCGTGTCCACGTTGAAACCCTGATACAGAAAGTCCTTGATGAAACGGCCGGACTGCGAAATGCCTTCGCCGACCGCAACGTCGAAGTTCGCGTTCTTGTCGCAGCGGGAAGCCGCACAGGACGCTTCTTTCAGGTCGTTGAGCGGATTCGCGACGCCTCGCGCGTCGGTCTTGTCATAGCGCAGCCACGACACGAGGTCGCGCAGCGCCGCGAAGCCGATGCCGTCGACGGTCGGCGCCGCGGCCTTGTAGACGAAGCTGTAGATCGTGCCCGCATCGGGCGGAACGCGGCTGCCGTTCGGACCCGGCACCGACGCCGGCGGCGTGAATTTCACCGAATAATTGCCTTCGTACGTGTTGTTCGGTGTACTGATGTAGTTCCACGACGGAACGTCGACCGAGGGCGCGCGATACGTCTCCACGCCGCCCGGAATACTGCCGTACGCCGACAGCCACGATTGCCGCGCGGTGAACGTGACGCTGCTTCGGTCGTTCAGATCGGCGGGCGGATAGGTGAGCGGGATCGTCGTCGGGTCGCCGCCCGCATAGTCTGGAATGAACTCCTCGCGCGAGAACGCCGTCATCGGCGAACCGTTCTTGTTCGTCGCGACGGGGAAGCTGGTGCCGAGCCGCGCCGCGCCGGCCAGTGCGCTCGTGCCGTTGAGCGGCACGTCGCCTTGCCAGCCGCTCCACAGGATCGTGTAGCCGTTGCGCAGCAGCGACGGGAACGTCGACGGCGGCGGCGCGCCGGTGTCGAGCGCGCCGCCGCCGATGAACGACGCGTCGCCGATCTTGTTGCCGCGATTCACGACGTCGTAGAAAAGCACGCGCGACGCGTTCGACGCGTGCTGCGGGCGCAGGATCACGACGTCGGTCGCATAGTCGACGTAGCCTTGTGCATCGACCGGCGCGTTCTTCAGGTTGACGACGCCGGCGTTGAGCGGCGCATGCGGATCGAGCGCGCCGTGCACGACGGCCGTGATGACCTCATACGGTCCCGGCGCGCCGGCGGGCGTTGCGCCGCCGAACGCCGGCGCCGTGGAGATCACCTGGAAGCTTTTGATGAAGCCTGCGCTTTTCGGGACCGGTGGCGGCCCGTGGCGGTGACCGTCGCCGTGTCCGCCGCCGCCCATGAACAATCCACTTGCTCCGGAAATCAGTAGCATTCCTGCATATTGCGGTTTCATCGTCGAATCTCCCAACGTGACTGGCATTGCAGAAGACGAGTCTCGCCCGTGGTCCGTCGGAGCACGGCGAGTCCGTGAAATGCGGGGCTTTCGCGCGGACGGCCAGCATTCGGTACGCTGGACCGGCGTGCGAGCGCAGGCGTGGATGACGTCGGAATATTTATAACAGCGGGTTTACAGCCGGAATTCTTGAATATACTTAGTGCGGCCTTGTGTATTTATAAGTCGCACTAGCGCATTTTCTACTAGCGTTTACACGTACCTAAGACTGCGAATCGCGTTGCATTCGAGGAAGGGGACATGCCGAACAAGCTCACGCGTGCGGATCGTCTGCGGGAATCGATCGAGGAAGACATCGCAACAGGCGCGCTGCTGCCGGGCGCGCCGCTCGACGAAGCGGAACTCACCGCGCGCTTTCAGGTGTCAAGGACGCCGGTGCGCGAGGCGCTGCTGCAACTCGCTGCGGCTGGCATGGTGGAAATGCGTCCGCGGCACGGCGCCGTCGTCGCGAGAATCAGCCTCGACCGGCTGGTCGAAATGTTCGAGGTGATGGCCGAACTCGAAGCGATGTGCGCGCGTCTCGCCGCCCGACGCATGGGCGTCGAACAGATCGACGCGCTGCGCGCCGCGCATCTCGCGTGTCAGGCGGCGCACGACGTCGGCGATACCGACGGCTACTATCACCTGAACGAACGCTTTCATTGCCTCATCTACGAAGGCAGTCACAACACCTATCTGCGCGACCAGGCCACCGCGCTGCATAAGCTGCTGCGGCCGTATCGACGGCTGCAACTGCGCGTGAAAGGGCGCATGAACGAGTCGTTCGACGAGCACCTGGCCATCGTCGATGCGCTTGCGCGCGGCGAGGGCGACGCGGCTGCGGCCGCGCTGCGCGGCCACATCATCGTGCAGGGCGAGCGCTTCGGCGATCTCATCGCGGCGCTCGCTCAGGCGAGCGGCGCATGAGGCGACGGCGCGGCGCGCCCGCGCGCGTGATCGCATTTCCGCCCCGGTTGTCAGGCATCCTTCGCGGTGCGGACCTCCTTCACGCACGCATACAGGTTAACCCTCGCCACACGCCGGTTGACACGCGCCGCTCGGCTCGCATACGCTAAACGTACATTGGATGCAATGAACGTTTGTGCAAGCGCGTCGTTCATCGACATCCAGGCCCACAAAGAGACTGCCAGGAGAAAGCGATGGAGACGCGCACTCGATGGACACTCGTCAGCCTGCTGTTCGTCGGAGGCATGATCAGCTATCTGGATCGGGCGGCGTTGTCGATCACCGCGCCGCTGATCTCGAAGGAATTGCACCTCGATCCCGCGCAACTCGGCATCGTGTTTTCCAGCTTCTTCGTCGGCTATGCGCTGTTCTGTTTCATCGGCGGCTACTCGGCGGACCGCTGGGGGCCGAAAGCCGTGCTTACCGTGTCGATGCTCGTGTGGTCGGTGTTCTGCGGACTGACCGCGGCGACGGTCGGCATCGCGAGTCTGCTGCTCGTACGCGTGATCTTCGGGATGGGCGAAGGCCCGTTCTGCGCCAATATCAACAAGCTCGTGTCGAACTGGTATCCACATGACCGGCAGGCGAGCGCGCTCGGTCTCGCAAACTCCGGGCAGTCCATCGGCGCGGCGATCGCGGGGCCGATCGTCGGCTTTCTCGCCCTCGCCACAAGCTGGCGCATGTCGTTCGTCATCATCGGCGCGATTGGGGTGCTGTGGGTCGCGGCCTGGGTGTGGCTCGCGAAGGAACGGCCGTCCACGCCGATCGTCGAGTCCGACGCGATGCGCGTGCACGACGAGTCCGCGGCGGAGGACGGCGTCGCGCTCGCGCCGTTGTCGGCCTATCTGCTGCGCCCGGCGATTCTCGCAACGGCATTCGCATTCTTTGGGTATGCTTATATTCTTTACTTCTTCCTGTCGTGGTTCCCGTCGTATCTGACGATGGCGCATCATCTGAGCATCCAGAAGATGTCGATCGTCAGCGTGATTCCGTGGGCCGTCGGTGTGATGGGCCTCGTCGCGGGCGGTTACGCGTGCGACTGGCTCGTGAAGCGGACCGGCCGCGCGATTTACTCGCGCAAGATCCTGCTGATCGCGAGCCTCGGCGCGGGCGCCGTGTGCATTGGCGTAACCGGCATGGTCACGGGGCTCGCGAGCGCGGTCGCGCTGATGGCGATCGCCGTGTTCTTCATGTACGCATCGTTCAACACGTACTTCGCGATCGTGCTCGACACGGTGGAAAAGCGCCGCGTGGGCGCGGTCGGCGGCTTCGTGCATTTCATCGCGAACCTCGCGGGGATCGTCGCGCCGGCGCTGACGGGCTTTCTCGTTCAATGGTCGGGCAACTTCAAGAGCGCGTTCGTGCTGACCGGCGTGATCGCCGCACTGGGCGCGATCCTCGTCGCGGTGTTCGTGCGCGCGCCGAAGGCCCGGCTGCAACTGCAACCCGGACTGGCATGAAGGACATGCAACATTACGCAACCATCGAGGAACTGCGGATCGCCGCGAAAAAGCGGGTGCCGCGCATGTTTTACGAGTACGTCGACGCAGGCTCGTGGAGCGAATCGACGTACCGCGCGAACTCGGACGATTTCGCCCGGCTGCAGTTCCGGCAGCGCGTAGCGGTCGACTTCAGCACGCGCAATCTCGCGACGACGATGATCGGCGAGCGCGTGTCGATGCCGGTCGCGCTCGCGCCGACCGGCATCGCCGGCATGCAGCACGCGGACGGCGAAATTCTTGCGGCACGTGCGGCCGAACGTTTCGGTGTGCCGTTCACGCTGTCGACCGTCAGCATCTGTTCGATCGAGGACGTCGCCGCGCATACGCAGCGGCCGTTCTGGTTTCAGCTTTACATGATGAAGGACCGCGGTTTCATCGCGGACCTGATTGCGCGCGCGAAAGCTGCGCGCTGCCCGGCGCTGGTGCTCACGCTCGATCTGCAGATCCAGGGGCAGCGTCACAAGGACCGGCGCAATGGCTTGTCGGCGCCGCCGCGACTCACGCTGCGCAACCTCGCGCACCTGTCGCGTTATCCGCGCTGGTGCGCGCGCATGCTCGGCACGCAACGCCGCACGTTCGGCAACATCGTCGGCCATGCGCCCGGCGTGACCAGTATCGCGTCGATGGCGGACTGGTCCGCGAAGCAGTTCGATCCGACGCTGACGTGGAAGGACATCGACTGGGTGCGCGAGCGCTGGGGCGGCAAGCTGATACTGAAGGGTGTCCTCGACGAGGACGACGCGCGCATCGCGCGCGGTGTCGGCGCGGATGCGGTGATCGTGTCGAATCACGGCGGCCGGCAACTGGACGGCGCGCCGTCGACCATTTCGATGATGCCGCGCATCGCCGAGGTGCTGCACGGTGACGTCGAACTGCATATGGACGGCGGCATCCGCTCCGGTCAGGACGTATTGAAGGCGCTCGCATGCGGCGCGCACGCGGTCTACGTCGGCCGCGCGTTCCTGTATGGACTCGGCGCCGAAGGAGAGGCCGGCGTGACGCGCTGCCTCGAAGTGATCCGCGACGAACTCGACATGACGATGGCGCTCGCGGGCATTACCGATATTCGCGACGTCGACGGTACGGTGCTTCGCTCGGGCGGTTTCGTGAAAGGACACGCACCGGCTGGCGAGGACGCGGCGCCCGTGCGGATGCAGATCGTCTAGTTGGTACACAAGGAGACTCGAACCATGTTGAAGTCGTTGACACCCGATCAAGTCGAGCATTTCAGGAAGTACGGCTATGTCGCGCCGATTCGCGTGATGTCGGAGCAGACCGCGCTGGAGTTGCGCAAGCGTCTGGAGGACTTCGAACAATCGGGCAGCCCGCTGAAGAAAAAGGCGCTGCATGTGAAAAGCCATTTGCTGTTTTCGTGGCTGAACGACCTCGTGCGCGGCGACAAGCTGGTCGATGCGATCGAGGATCTGTACGGGCCGAACCTGCTCGTCTGGGCGAGCAGCTTCTTCATCAAGAACGGCAACGATCCCGCGTACGTGTCGTGGCATCAGGATTCGACGTACTGGGGCCTGTCGAAGCCCGACGTCGTCACCGCGTGGGTCGCGTTGTCGGAGAGCAACAAGGCGAACGGTGCGATGCAGGTCGTGCCCGGCACGCATCTGCTCGATCAGATTCCGCACCGCGATACCTTCAACGAGAACAACCTGCTCACGCGCGGGCAGGAGATTGCCGTCGACGTCGACGAGTCGCAGGCGGTGTCGATCGAACTGGAGCCGGGCGAGATGTCGCTGCACCACGTGCGCATCGTGCACGGGTCGCCGCCGAACCGGTCGCCGAACCGGCGCATCGGCTACGCGATCCGCTATATCCCGACCTACGTGCGCCAACTCGAAGGCGACGACAGCGCGACGCTCGTGCGCGGCGTCGATACGTACAACACGTTCGAGCACGAGCCGCGTCCGGCGGCCGACCTCGACCCGGCATTCGTCGCGCTGCACCAGCAGATCGGCGAGCGCAACCTGAACATCCTCTACCGGGGTGCGACGCAGGCATCGGCCAGCCGACGGTGATCCGCGCGCCATGACCAGTCTCAGTTTCAATGCGGCGCTCGTGACGCGTAACGGCGAGCCGCTGCGCGTGGCGCCGGTGTCGATCCGCGATCCGGCCGACACCGACGTGAACGTGCGTATCAAGGCAGCGAGCCTTTGTCATACGGACCTCGAAGCAATCCGCGGCGATCTGCGCACGCCGCTGCCGTTCGTGCCGGGGCACGAAGCGGCCGGAATCGTCGAGTGGACCGGTCAATCGGTCACGCGGGTCGCGAAGGGCGACCACGTGGTGATGTCGTGGAATCCGCACTGCGGCGAGTGCTTTTATTGCGCGCGGCAGTTGTCGATCCTGTGTCAGCCGTATCGGGATCGCGCGGCGCAGTCGTTCCACTTCGACGGCCGGCCGCGGCTGTTTCTCGACGACGGCGCGCCGGTTCATCAGTTGATGTACACGGGCGGCTTCGCGGAGTTCTGCGTCGTGTCGCAGGAATGCGCGGTGCCGATTCCGCCCGCGATGCCGTTCGACCGCGCGTGCCTGATCGGCTGCGGCGTGATGACGGGCTTCGGCGCGGCGACGCACATCGCGAAGGTCGAGCGCGGCAGCACGGTGGCGGTGATCGGCTGCGGCGCGGTCGGCTTGTCGGCGATCCAGGGCGCGAGGTACGCGGGCGCAGCGCAGATCGTCGCGATCGACCGCGCGCGCGGTCGGCTCGACATGGCGCGCGCGATGGGCGCGACGCAAGGACTCGTGGCGGACGACACGCTCGTCGCCGCGCTCGCGGACCTGACTGGCGGACGCGGCGCGGACTGTGTGATCGAGTCCGCCGGCAATCGCGACGCGCTGCGGGCCAGCGTCGAGATCGCGCGGCCCGGCGCGCAGATCGTCTGGCTCGGCAAACTACCCGCGAACGACGAAGCCGCGTTCCGCTGGGGCGCGCTGATGGGCGAAAAGCGCATCGTGCGATCGAGCTATGGCGGCGCGAATCCCGCGCGAGACTTTCCGCTGCTCGCGAATGCGTACCTCGACGGCACGCTGCTGCTCGACGACTACGTGACGTCGCGCCTTGCGCTCGGCGACATCAACGAGGGTCTGCAGCGGCTCGCGGCCGGCGACGGCGTGCGCGCGGTGATCGAGTTCTGACCATGCGCCATCCCGACATGCAATCGGGCTGGATCGACGCGCCGCACCGCGGCGTGTCGCTCGGGCGCTTCGCGCTCGAATCGGGCGAACATCTCGACGATCTGGTGATCTCCTACGTCGTGCACGGCGATCTCGCCGATCGTGCGCGGCCCGTCGTGCTCGGCCTGTGCGCGATCGGCAGCACGCACCATCGGCTCGATTTTCTGATCGGAAACGGGCGGGCGTTCGATCCGGCCGACGTGACGGTGATCGTTGCCGATGCGCTCGGCAACGGCCTGTCCAGTTCTCCGTCGAATTCCGCGACGCAGCCGGGCGCGCGCTTTCCGCGCTTCACGATCCGCGACATGGTGAACAGCCAGAAGGCGCTGCTCGACCACCTCGGCATCGACATGCTGACGGCGGTCGTGGGCGCATCGATGGGCGGCATGCAGGCGCTGCAATGGGGTGTTTCGTATCCGCACGCGATGGAAAAGCTCGTCGCGCTCGTGCCGATGGCGAAAACCAGCGCGTGGTCGCAGGCGGTCAATCATGCGGGACGATGCGCGCTCGAAACGTCGAACGGCGACTGGCGTGCATGGCTCGCGGTCATGCACGTGCTCGCGATGCGCACGCCGGCGCGTTTCGCGCAGGACGTTGCGCAGGCCGGCGGCACGCGCGCATGGTTCGACACGCGCGCCGCTTGGTTTCGCACCCAGCGACTCGATCCGCTCGACTGGATCTGGCAGTCGCATGCGTACGACGCGCACGACGTCGGCACGACCCCAGGCTTCGGAGGCGACACGGCCCGCGCGCTCGCGGCGATCGACGCGCAAACGCTGATTGGCGTGCCCGAACTGGACCTTTACAATCCGGTCGAAGAGGGCGCGCAAGCGGCTGCACAGGTGCGAAACGCTACCTTGCTGCGCGTGCCTTCGACGAGCGGGCACATGATGGCGTCGGACGCCGATCCCGCTTCCGCCGCGCAGTTGAACGCGGCTATCGCATCGTTCATGGGTGACAGGCAGGCATCGCGATGAATTTGCACTCCGAGGAAATGGCGCCGCTGAACGGGCATCCGGGCGCGGCGGCGGCCGGCGACGCGGGCGGCTCGATCCAGCACCGCGCGTACCGGCTGTTGCGCGACATGATCGAGGACGGCCGCATCCTGCCCGGCGAAAAGCTGCTCGAAGCGCAGGTCGCGAAGTCGTTCAATATCAGCCGCTCGCCGGCGCGCAATGCACTCGCGGCGTTGTGCGCGGACAAGATCATCGTCGAGAGCGAAGGGCGCGGCTATTGCGTGGCCGGCACGGCGTCGGGCGCGCGAGCGGGCAAGCCGGCCGTGCTCGACAGAACGGAAATCACCAGCGAGCCGCAATGGCAGCGCATGTACGCGGAACTCGAACGCGAGTTGTGCACGCGCGTGCTGTTCGGCTCGGTGCGGATCACCGAGGAAGGGCTTGCGCAGCATTTCGACGTGAGCCGTACGGTGGCGCGCGGCGTGATGGCGCGAATGCACAGCGTCGGCGCGTTGTCGAAGGACCGCAACGGACACTGGATCGCGGAACAGGTCACGCAGGAGCGCATCGGTCACCTGTTCGAAATGCGTCGCCTGCTCGAACCGACCGCGCTGATTCAGGCCGCACCGCACGCGCCGCGCGATTTTCTCGAAGCGGTGCGCGCGCGGCTGGTGGACGCGATCGAGTCGAAGCACCGCCGCGGCGCCGACATGGACACGGCCGAAACCGATCTCCACATCGACCTGCTTTCGCATTGCCCGAACAAGGAGATCGTGCTTGCGCTGTCGCGCACGCACGTGCTGTTCGTGCCGACGCGCTATCTCAGCGACCCTTATCTGCAGATTCCCGATCAGTTGATCAGCGACGCGTTCACCGAGCACCTGCGGATCGTCGATCTGATACTCGCCGGCCACGTGGAGCGCGCGGGCCAGATGTTGCACGAACACGTGCTCGAAGCCGATACGCGCTGGATGCTGCGCTTCGAGATCATCCGGCGCATGAAGCAGCCGGACTTGCCGGCCTATCTTGCGCCGCTGAATGCGGGGTGAGACGTTTTTTTGGGGACGGCTGCGTGGCTTTTGATCGCCGGGGCGTTGTATGACCTTTTAAGTGCGGCAGTCGCGGCGTGATGGCGGACCGAATCCCATGCGCGACGCGGCTCGACGAAGTCACGCGTTTCGCGAGCGCCACGCGCGCTGCATCGACGTGCCGATCCAGCGGCGCATCAATGCCGCCATGCCGCGCCGACAAAGAAAAATTTCCAAGGCCGACGGTAAAAACCATGCAGCCGTACCGCGCATGTTCGAAGCAACTCAACGTCAGCGATCGATGCTTTCGATAGCTGGTCGCGAACAGCGCGCCGCCTGCACAAGTCATCGCCGGTGCGATCCAGTTAAGAAACATCGGGTGCGCATAGCCGAGCGCGAGCGCCGACGCGACGACGTAGCCGAGCGCGTCGCCGACGATCGGGCGGTAACGGTAGAACAGAAAGCTCCGGTAGATCAGTTCCTGCGGCCACACCGACAGCACCGGATAAAGCATCACCACGAGCAGCCAGAATTCGGGTCGTTCGCGCGGAAACGACAGAAAGACCTGCGGTGCGAAGCGCGACACCGCGATTGCAACCAGCGCGGCCAGGATCGCGAAGCGCAGCACGACGGCTCTGGCGCCCGCGCGAAAGCCTGCCCGGTTTCGTTCCTCCGGGTGCGATACCCGCTGCCGCTTCGTCAGGAACAGATGAATGGCGGCCGCTCCCAGCCACAACACCGCCAGCATCAACACGCGTTGTCGGAACAACAGAATGACCATCGGTATGCCGGCGTAGAGCGGGACGAATTCGAGCCACAAAGCGGTACGTTGCGCGGCCGGCGCAGCCGTTTTCCGGACGCGTTCATCGCCCGATCAGCCGCCCGGCGTGAGCACTACCCGAAAACGCGCGTTGCCGCTCATCATCCGTTCATACGCTTCGGCCGCGCGCGACACGGATAAACCTCCGTCATCGGCCGCAGGTCGGACAACGCGCTGAACGCCAGGGTCTCCTGCGAATCGGCGGCGGTGCCGGACGGCCAGCCCTGCACCGAATGGCGTCCCGCGATGAACTGCGCGACCGGCACTTCCACCGGTTCTCTGGTTACGCCGACCACGATCAGTTTGCCGTTCACGCCGAGGCCGCCGATCGCCGCGCTCATCGCCTTGCCGCTCGTCACCGTCGCGAGGATCACGCGCGCGCCGCCGAGCGCCTGCAACGCGTCGACGACGTTTTGCGCCTCGCTGTCGATGTAGTGATGAGCGCCGAGCTGCCTGGCGAGCGGGGCCTTGTCCTGTCCGCGCGCGATCGCGACAGTGACGAAGCCCATCTTGCGCGCGAACTGCACGCCGAGATGGCCGAGGCCGCCGATGCCGAGGATCGCGACCACGTCGCCGGCCCGCGCGCCGCTGTGGCGCAGCGAATTGAACGTGGTGATGCCGGCGCAAAGGAGCGGGGCGGCGTCGACGTCCGACAGGTCGTCGGGGATGCGCGCGAGCGCTTCCTGCGGCGCGACCACATAGTCCGCGTAGCCGCCGTCGTAGCTGATGCCGGGGATGCGGCCGTTCGCGCAGAGCACGAAGTCGCCGTGCCGGCAGCGCTCGCAGTGGCCGCAGTGACCGCCGTGCCAGCCGACGCCGACGCGCTGTCCGACCTGCCAGCCCTCGACGCCCGCGCCGAGCCGGTCGATCACGCCCGCGATCTCGTGACCGGGCACGCGCGGAAACCGCAGGCCCGGCCACTGGCCTTCGACGGTGAGCGAATCGCTATGGCAGATTCCGCAAGCCTCGATCTTGACGAGGACGTGCCCGTCGGACGGCGTCGGTATCTCCCGCTCGACCAGTTCCAGCGGACCGCCTGCTTTTGCTACCTGCACTGCCTGCATCTTTGGCATCGTTTGCTCCTTCGGATCGGGAGAAACCGTGCGATGCGCGCCGCGCATCGCACCGGGACAGCGCGATGCGGCAACGCCCGTGCCTGCGGTGCTGCGTGTTGCGTGACGGAAAAGCGCATTCGATCGACGGCGACGCCGGGCGGTTTTCGGCTGGCGCATCGCGGATTCGGCAAGTGCGTGCCGACCGCAGCATTGTAGGCCGTCGTTGTTTTTCTGATCGGAAACGCGGCGCAACCGGGCGGCCGCGCGCGAGACAAACGTCGGGGAACGTCGGCCAACGGCCCGGCTATTTCACGCCCGTCGGGCCGCGTTTGCCGGCGCCTGTGCGCGCTGCGACCTCGTCGAAGATCGTCTGCGCGAATTCGACGGCGGCCCGCAGGTCGGCGTCGCACATCATCACGAATTCGATGTCCGGGAGTTCGGGCAGTCCGTCGGACGTGCCCAGTTCGCGCAGTTCGTCGTCGATCGCGCTGCGCGGCATCGGGGCGATCGCGATCCCGGCGCGCGCAAACGCCCGGACGCCGGTGACGCTCGGACTTTCGCATGCGATCCGGTAACGCATGTCGGCGAGCGCGAGCGCCTTGATCGCCGCCTCGCGATACGGACATGGATCGGGAAAACACGCGAGCGGCACGTCGCCTTCGGGAAGCGGCTCGTGACGCGCGAACGCCCATGCGAGCGGTTCTCGCCACAGCGTCGCGCCGTGGTCCGTGCGTGAGCAGCGGCTGCCGATCACCAGATCGAAGTCGCCGTCGGCATGCCGTTGAAACAGGCTGTTGCCGATCGCGACCGTCAGGTCCAGCAGCAGGCCGCGCCGCGCGGCGCCGAAGCGGCGCATCGCATCGGCCAGCCAGCCGCCCGCGACGTCCTCGGAAGCGCCGATGCGCAGCCTGCCGCCGACCGCGTCGCCGGCGCCGAGGCGGGTTCGCGCCTCCTCGCTGAGATTGAGCATCGCCCGCGCGTAGCCGAGCAGGGTCCGCCCATCTCCGGTGAGCGCAACGCTGCGGGTGTTGCGCAACAGCAGCGTGCGGCCGACCTGTTCTTCGAGCCGTACGATCTGCGCGCTCACCGCGGATTGGCTCAGGTTCAGCTTGCGACCGGCGCCGGTAAAGCTGCGGGCATCGGCGACCGCCACGAACGTATGCAGCAGCGCGGTGTCGAGAGGATGGCTCATTCGGTGCTCCATTGATCGCCAACGACGGTTAATTCGATCAATTAATAGCATTTCCGGATTACAGGCCGATTCGATACGCTGCAAGCATCCTCATTGACGGAGACTGGCGCCATGGCTCGCGTGCTCTATGTCGAATGCTCGCCCAACAAGCGGCATTCGGCATCCATCGAAGTGTGCAATGCGTTTCTCGACACCTATCGGCTCGCGCATCCGGATGATACGGTCCACACGCTCGACGTCTGGAATCTGGCGCTGCCCGAGTTCGACGCGGAGGCGCTGGCGGCGAAATATGCGGGATTGAGCGGCACGCCGTTGACGCCAGCGCAGGCGGCGGCCTGGCGGCAAATCGAGGTATTGGCGAGGCCGTTCCACGAGGCCGACAAGTTCCTGTTCGGCGTGCCGCTGTGGAATTTCGGCATCCCATACAAACTCAAGCATCTGATCGACGTGATCTCGCAAAAGGACGTGCTGTTCACGTTCGACGACTCGGGGTTTGCGGGCAAGCTGAGCGGTAAAAAGGCGGCGGTCGTGTACGCGCGCGGACTGGACTACTCGTCGCCGGGGTCGTTTACGCCGGCGAGCAAATTCGATCTTCAGCGCCCGTATATGGAAATGTGGCTCAAATTCGTCGGCGTGGAGGACGTGGCGGCGATCGTCGTGCAGCGCACGTTGTTCGGCGCCGATGGACAGGCCGACCGAAGCAGGGCGATCGAAGCCGCGCGCGCTGTCGCGCGGGCGTTCTGATCGGGGCGCGCTTCGGATCGGCAGCGGCGCGTCGGCATCGCCCGGCTGTGCGTTTCCGATACGAAACATCTGCGTGCGCGGAGGCCGCCGCGTTTGCGACGCGGTCCGCCCTCGATCCCGCCTTTCATCCTCACACAAGCGCGCCCCTTCCCGCACGTTTCCGATCGGCAACGCTGCGAACCGGGCCGTCGCATTGCCGGCAGAAGCCCGCCGCGATCCCGCACCGGCGTGCCCATTCGCCGCCGTGAAAGTCAGTGCGGTGTGCAACCGCGATCGTGCCGCCACGCACGGCCCCCGCATCGAACCACGCGTGCCTGCCACCGCGACGCATTCTCACCGGCCGCGATATGATTTCGCTTTTGCGATCGTTCCCGGCAACGGCGTCGGCATCGGACCGCGCCGTTCCTTCCCCACGCAGATGACTCAGGATTCCGCGCACAAGGCCCTGCTCTGGATAGTAGCGACGGCCTTCTTCATGCAGGCGCTCGACACCACCATCGTCAACACGGCCCTGCCGTCGATCGCGCGCAGTCTGAACGGATCCGCCCTCGCGATGCAGCCGGTCATCGTCGGCTACACGCTGACGATGGCGATCCTGACGCCGGCCTCCGGCTGGCTCGCCGACCGCTTCGGCACGCGCCGCGTCTATCTCGCGGCGATCCTGATCTTCGTGATCGGGTCGGTCAGTTGCGCGAGCGCACATACGCTCGGCGAGCTGATCGTCGCGCGCGTATTGCAGGGCGTCGGCGGGTCGATGCTGTTGCCGATCGGACGCCTCGCGGTGCTGCGCAGCGTGCCCGCGGAGCAGTACGTGGCCGCGTTGACGTTCGTGTCGATCGCCGGGCAGATCGGGCCGCTGCTCGGCCCGACGCTCGGCGGCTGGCTCACGCAGACCCTGTCATGGCACTGGATCTTCCTGATCAACGTGCCGATCGGCGCGGCCGGGCTTGCCGCGACGCACTTCTTCCTGCCGCGCGACCATGCAACGAGCGCGCCGCCGTTCGACCTGTTCGGCTGCGCGCTGCTGTCGCTCGGAATGTGCGCGTTTTCGCTCGGCGTCGACGTGCCCGCGAGCGCACATCGCGGCGCATGGGCCGCCGGCTGTTGCGTGCTCAGCATCGCGAGCTTCGTCGCTTACGTCGTGTATGCGAAGCGTCGCGCCGATCCGCTGTTCCGGCTCGGGCTGTTTCGCGAGCCGAATTTCGGCGTCGGCCTGATCGGCAACCTGCTGTGCCGCATCGGCGCGAACGCGGTGCCGTTCATGGTGCCGTTGATGCTGCAACTACAACTCGGCTACTCGCCGCTGCGCTCCGGCCTCACGATGCTGCCCGCCGCGCTCGCCGGCACGCTGACGAAGCGCTGGGTCGGCCGGCTGATCCGCCGCTTCGGCTATAGCGTGTTCCTGCTCGTGAACACCGCGGTGGTCGGGCTGTCGATCGCCGCGTTCTCGCTGGTGTCGAAGGGTTCGCCGGCGGCGATCGCGCTGGTCGTGCTCGCGGTGTTCGGCGCAGCCACGTCGATGCAGTTCGCGGCGATGAACAGCGTCACGCTGAAAGACCTGTCGCACGCGGATGCGGGCAGCGGCAACAGCCTGTTCTCGATGGTGCAGATGCTCGCGATGGGCATCGGCGTGTCGATCGGCGCGGGCCTCGTGCGCGTGTTCGCGCACGAATGGGGCTCGACCGCGACCGGCTTTCGCGCGAGCTTCGCTTGCATGGGGCTCATTACGCTGCTGTCCGCGCTCGTGTTCCGGCGTCTCGATGTGGTGAGGCAGGCCGGCGCGGCGTCGATGAAAACCGCGGCCGGCCGGGCGGGGCGGTAGGCGGCCAACGATCGATCGCTCAAACGATCGCTCAACGATCGCTCAACGATCGCTCAAACGACCGCTCAACGACCAATCGATCATTCGACCGGTCGACAGTCGACCTGTCGGCCAGTCAACCACCCAACCGCTATCGCGCCGCCGTGCCCTCGCCGCGCGGCGTCCCCATCGTGAACACGATACGTGCGCGGCTTCCCGCATCCGCCCAGTACCGGCGCAGTTCGGCGAGCGCAACCACCTGCATGTCGATCGCGAGTCCCGCCGGCTGCGCGGCGAGCAACACGTCGCCGGCCGCGCGCAACAGGCGGTCCGGCGCAACGCTGCCGATGCCGCTGCCGAGCAGCGTGATCGCCGACGCCCGCAACGCCGCGGCGGGCAACGCCAGCGTGCCGCCGCTGATCGAGCCGATCTGCACGAAACGCAGCGGGTAGCCGTCGGGCAATGCGTGGGCGGCGCCGGTCAGCAGCGTGAGCGCGCTCGGTCCCCACAGATAATCGAGCACCACGTCGACGCCGCGCCGGAAATGCGGTTCCAGCGCGCGGCGCAACGCGCTTTCGTCCTGGTCCAGCGCAATCACGCAGTCCGCGCCGCACGCCTCCAGCGCGGCGCGGACCGGCCGACGCCCCGTCGCAATCACTGTCGCCGCGCCCAGGTGCTTCGCGATCCGCACCGCGAGGCTACCGGATGCGCCCGTTGCGCCGTTGACCAGTACCGTTTCGCCCGCAACGAACTTCGCGCGCTCGGTGAGCGCCGCCCACGACGACATGCCCGGGATCGCGATCGCCGCGGCCCGGTGCGCATCGAGCCCCTCCGGCAGCACGACGCAGTTCGCCGCCGGCACGAGCGTGCGTTCCGCGAGCGCGCCGAACGGCGCCCGCGGCGCGAAGAAGTAGACGCGCGTGCCGTCTTCGCGCCGGCCGACGCCGTCGACGCCCGCGACGAAAGGAAAGCCGCCCGACGACGAATAGTGCGTGCCGGACGCTCTGGCGCGCGTCACGTGGCTCAACGCGCACGCATCGACGTCGATCAGTACGTGCCCGGCGGTGGCGGACGGCGGGTCGAAGTCGGTGTAGACGGGCGCGTCGCCCGCGCGGGTCACGACGGCGGCTTTCATGAGCGCACCTCGCCGGCATAGGCGCGGGCGGAGCGCGCGTCGAGCCGCGCACCCGGCGCCGGATCGCGGACATCGAGCAGCCACGCGCGCAGCGCGGGATCGCGGATCTCCAGCACGTCGAACAGCCCGAGCGCGCGTAGCGCCGGCAGCGCGTCGACGAGATCGGCGGCGGCTTGCGCGCGCGCCGGTTCGGCCGCGTGCGGGTCGCTCCACACCCGCGCATTGGCGAGAAACGCCGCGACCGTCCCCTTGCGGACGGGTGTGCCGTGAACGTCGACCTCGTTCACGGAATCAGGAAGTATCTGGTCGGCTCGCATCGGACGGATCCCCACGAAAAATTGAAGTCAGGCCAGTCTACGGATGCGCGGTCGGCCCGTCTCCGGTATAAAGGCCATTCGATACGGTTTTTCCGCCATGACTACTCCGCTGATTCGCGCCGATCTCGTCCTGTCGTCGGATGGCCCGTTTCTCGCCGCCGCGGCGCTCACGCAGGACGAGCCGCGGGCGACGTCGACGCACAGTCACCCGCGCGGGCAGTTGATGGGGGCGCTGAACGGTCTGGTGTCGGTCGGCGTCGACCGGCAGCAATGGGTCGTGCCGGCGATCCACGCGATCTGGATTCCGCCGCGCCGCGAGCATTCGGTGCGCTCGCACGGTCCGTTCTCCGGCTGGAGCGTGTTCATCGCCGAGGACCGCTGCGCGGATCTGCCGCCCGAGCCGCGGGCGCTGCGCACGACGCCGCTGCTGCGCGAGGCCGTCACGCGCGCGGCAAGCTGGCCGGGGACGGCGCTCGATGCGCCGCAGGTGCGCATCGCCGAGGTCATTCTCGATGAGGTGAAGGCGTCGAAGGCGGCGTCGCTCGGCCTGCTCGCGCCAGAGGACGCACGGCTCGCGCGGATCGCGGACGCGCTGGCGGCGAATCTGGCCGATTCGCGTCGTCTGGAAGAATGGGCCGCGTGGGCCGGACTCTCGCCGCGCACGCTGAGCCGGCGATTCGTCGCGCAGACGGGCATGCGCTTCGGCGAATGGCGCCAGCAGGCGCGGCTGCTGCGGGCGCTGGAACTCGTCGCCGACGGGCAGAGCGTGACGGCGATCGCGTTCGAACTCGGTTATGACAACGTCAGCGCGTTCATCGAGATGTTCCGGCGCGCGACCGGCACGACGCCCGGCCGATATCGGGCGGAGAAGGCGGGCTGACGGTCGCGGCGGCCGTCGATGCGTGCCGCGCAAAAAAACGGCCGTTATCCGCGGGCGTTCGTTGCATGCGGGTGTGTTCGGCGCTGCGGCGTCGGTCGCGGGCCTCGACCTGCGGGGCGGCTGCGCGTCAGCGCTGCCGTCAGAGGATGTCCTTCACGTACGACTCGCGCTCCATCTCGACGATCTCGACGCTCAACTGCACCAGCATGCCGTGCGGCCGTCGGCAGCGTCGCCGCAGCACGCCGGCGATGCACGCGGTCATCGCGGCGCGGGTTTTCTCGTCGCGGCCGGGCAGCACGCGCAGTTGCGCGTAGACGAAGCCGCGCGACCCGCCTGCGGTGCCGACGCGGATCGCGTCGAGCGCGACCATCCGCGATTTCAGGTCCTTCTCGTCGCGGATCGCGCCGCTGTCGACGAGCGCGGCATTGACTTCGGCGAGCGTCGGCGCGAGATCGTCGGGCTCGAAGAGCCCGGACGAATATTCGATGGTCAGATGCGGCATGGCAGTCCTCGGATGAATGACGGGGTCGACACGGGACGATACAGCGGGTTGCGGCGACGCTCAACGAGCCGCGCAGTCGGCCGTCGGCACAACGGCAGGTCGAAAACGTGCAACTTTACACGCGAATACGCGCCCGCCTGCCATCGTGCTGCTCAGCCAATGCGGTCCTGGCCTGCGCGCCGCGCCCACGCCGACGGCGCGAAACGGCGATTGCCGCGGCGGCATGACGTTTGCTCCTACACCCCACAACAACAACGACACGCTACGCCGACCATGACGCTCGACACCACCCCGATTCAGCCGGCCCGCGATGCGGGCCCGGTCCTCCCACTGCCGGACGACGCCACGGCACGCGCGGCGCGCGACGGCTCGCCGTCGCCGCTCACGCATTGCATTGCGTGGCTCTTCGGCCTCGAAGCGTTTTTGCGGGATCCGACGGAGCCGGAGCGCCCGCGGCTGCGGAACTAGCGGCGCGGGCCGCGCGGCGCTGCCGGCGCGCGACGACGATCGACGCGGCCGTGGCCGCGGCGACCAGCACGCCGAACGCGGCCACGACTTCGTACATATGCTCCTCGGCGCCGGTTGCCGCCTGCGCGAGTCGAGGCAGCGCGGCCATCGCGGCCACCAGCGTCGCGCCGCGCAACCGGCGGGTGGCGGTCATCGGGGCGGGGGTGGGCGTGTTCATCGTTGATCTCCTGTCAGGCGGTTGCAGATCGAGCCCGCGTCGAACGCAACGTGCATTCGGGCGTTCGGGCGGGGACAACGGCACGCGCGGGTTTCGCGCGTGGAGCGTCGGAGGATAGCCGGCCAACGCGCCGGCCGTACCGATACCCGGGGCAGATCGGCGCATGCTATTGATGTATGTCAACTTAACGTCACCATTCGCCGGTGTTCGCCGGCGCCTACCCGGTGTTGCCGCCCGTCGGCAGCCGCTCATGCACTGTCACCGTTCGCGCCGAACAGACGCCCACGCATCGCGGGCGTGCATCGTTCGACCATCGGAAGCGGCGGCCGCGCAGGCGTGTGCGCGGCGCGCGTGATGCGGCGTAGGTCGAGCGTGAAGCCGGCCGTATAGCCGGCCTGCCGCGCGGGCGCGATCAGTCCGTCGCAGCACAGCCCCGGCGCCCATGTGAGCAGGTCGGCGTCGCTGTCCAGATGGCGCCGCAACTGCGTTCGCGTTCGCGCGTCGTCGGGATGGTCGTGAACGAACGCGCGAAAGGCGACCCGCGCGGCGCAGCCGTTCGGCTGCCGCCAGTTCGGGGTATCACTACGGTACGGCTGCACGTCGAACAGCGCGACGTGCGACGCAGCGCGCGCAGATCACCCCAGCGCAACCCCGGCGCGCCGACGGCGATCGCGGGCGGGTCCACGGACAGTGTGACCGGCAAGCCCGGCGGGCCGCATACGTTCCGAAGCGGTGCACGCGGGCGTTGGCCGCGCACGAAAACGGCGGTCCGCGTTTGCGATTCCCCATCATTGAACATGCGGCGATGCCGGTTGCCTCTTCGTGTGTTTCTTGCCGGCGGTGTTTATCGTTCTGCTGAGCGGGCCATACAGTGCCGGTTCGGGCGGCTGTTGCCGATCATCGTCGGGCGCCGCTCGCAACATGGCACCACAGTTGCTAGACTCGCGCGTTTCGCGACGACGCTGTCGCGCCCCGCCATGCAACGAAGGAGCTTACTGGCATGAAAAGAACCTTGCTCGCCGCCGCGTTGTGCGGCACGTTCACCGCTGCCGCGCACGCGCAGAGCAGTGTCACGCTGTATGGCCTGATCGATGCCGGCCTCGTCTATGCGAACAACGAAGGCGGCCACAGCAACTGGCTGCAATCGAGCAGTTCGACGCAGAACACCGTATTCGGCGTGAAGGGCTCGGAGGATCTCGGCGGCGGTCTGCATGCGCTGTTCAAACTGGAACAGGGCTTCAACCTGAACAACGGCAGCGAGGCATTCGCCGGCGACGGTTTCGGCTCGCAGGCATGGGTCGGCCTCCAGCACGATCGTTACGGCACGCTGACGTTCGGCCGCCAGTTCGACGTATTCAACGACACGGTCGGGCCGCTGACCTCGGGCTTCAACACGTGGGGCGGCAGCATCGCCGCGCATCCGTTCGACAACGACAATCTCGCCGCCGATTCGGTCGTCGCGAACAACGTCGTGAAGTACGCCAGCCCGACGCTGTACGGTGCGACTTTCGAGACGATGTACGCGTTCAGCAACAAGGCCGGCGGTTTCGCGGACAACCGCGCGTACGGATTTGGGGTGTCGTATGCGCAGGGGCCGGTCAACCTCGGCGCCGGTTATCTGCAGTTCAACAACGCGGGCGGCGGCGTAGCCGTGACGAATCCGAACGGCTCGGTCTCCGCCGGGGACGGCAGCGCGAACTTCATCGCGGAGCGTCAGCGGATCTGGGGCGCCGGCGGCAGCTACACGTTCGGACCGGCGACGGTCGGGCTCGTATGGAGCCACACGCAGATCGACAACATGGCGAGCGTGATCGCGCTCGGTCTCGGCGGTTACCTGCCGCTGTCCGGCACGCTGCGGCTCGACAACTACGAGGCGAACGCGCGTTACGCGATCACGCCGGCGTGGAGTGTGTCCGCGGCGTACACGTTCACCGACGGCGCATACGGCGACGGCGGGGGCGCTTCGTCGCCGAAGTGGCATACGGCGATGCTGCAGACCGACTACACGCTGTCGAAGCGCACCGACCTGTATCTGGAAGGCGTGTACCAGCACGCGTACGGTGCGCCGGCCGGCTCGGCGCTCGGCGACGCGATGATCAACACGCTGTCGCCGTCGTCGACCGGTTCGCAGCTTGCGGTGGTGGCCGGCTTGCGGCATCAATTCTGAGCGGGATTCATTCGGTGCGCTAACGTCATCAGTCCAGTGACGCTCGCGTCATCGCCAACGCAGCGCCCGTCACACACAATCGCCTCCATCGATGATTTCAACGAAGGAGCGAATGATGTTTGCGATTACGGGTGTGACGGGACAGGTCGGCGGCGTCGTCGCGCGGGCGTTGCTCGCGGCCGGACAACGCGTGCGCGCGGTGCTGCGCGATCCGGCCAGGGGGGCCGCGTGGGCCGCGCAAGGGTGTGAAATCGCGCTGGCGGACATGAGAGACGCGGCTGCCTTGACGCGTGCATTCGCCGGCGCGCAGGCCGTGTTCGTGCTGCTGCCGCCGGTGTTCGATCCGGCGCCGGGTTATCCGGAATCGCGTGCGGCGATCGGCGCGCTGAACGAAGCGCTGCTTGCTGCGCGGCCGACGCGCGTCGTGTGCCTGTCGACGATCGGCGCCCACGCGGCGGAAGACAATCTGTTGCAGCAACTGGGCATCATGGAGCGCGAGTTGCGCACGTTGCCGATGCCGGTCGCGTTCGTGCGCGCCGCGTGGTTCATGGAGAACGCCGCGTGGGACGTCGGTTCCGCGCTCGCGGACGGCGAGATCGCGAGCTTCCTGCAACCGCTCGACCGACCGGTGCCGATGGTCGCGACCGCCGACGTGGGCCGTGTCGCCGCCGACCTGCTGCGCGATACAGGGACCGGCGTGCGGATCGTCGAACTCGAAGGCCCGCGCCGCACGACACCGAACGAGATCGCTGAAACGTTTTCTCGCGTGCTCGGCAGCACGGTTCGCGCGCGGGCCGTACCGCGCGATACGTGGGACGCGCTGTTTCGCGCGCAGGGCATGCGGTATCCGCAGCCGCGCATCCGGATGCTCGACGGCTTCAACGAAGGATGGATCGATTTCGCGGCGCCCGCCGACACGGTGAAGGGCACCGTGCCGCTGGAAACCGTGCTGCGCGGGTTGGTGGAGCGGGCGTCGGCCCGCGGTTGAGCGACGCGGATTTCGTATCGGAAATTCGTCGTTGCGGCGTGTGCGGCGGGTGTTTGGAGCGGGCGCGCGACACGCGCAGGCTATACACGTGCGCGACGTTGTTCCGCTTTGGCCGACGCCCCGATCGCCCGCGCCACACCGCTTTCGGCAGGCGGCCGACGGCCGGGTGCGGCAGCCGTACGTTGATGCGTCGCGCGATATCGTCATCGTGCGGTTTCGGCTTCGCGTTCCGCTTTCCCGCCTGCACCGAACCGTTCGACAGGCGGACGATCACGTCGTGCGGCCCGCGCGCGCGACGTCCGTCCGGATGTTTCGCCTTCCTGACTGGCCGCCCGGGCTGGCGGATGCGCCGGCAGTCGCGGTGACGCTGCGGTAGCATGTGCCGCATATGCCGTATGCCGTATGCGCCGACGCCTGCCGCGTCGCCCTCCGCGCAATCCGTTGTTCACGAATTCTGGAGAATCTCGATGGCCATTCAAGCCACACCCCATACCGCCCGTACCGTGAAGGTTCCCGGCCCCGATCATCCGATCACGATCGAACGTCATCCCGGACGGGTTATCGTGACCGTT